>ENA-USUJ01000096-USUJ01000096.1-human-gut-metagenome-genome-assembly--contig:-NODE-96-length-61494-cov-31.653809_pt1 | contig 61494 bp, 49 predicted proteins | sample MGYA00250061_ERZ773398 | MGnify/ENA primary metagenome ERZ773398 (study PRJEB29103, sample SAMN06111992) | human gut metagenome | biome: human gut; feature: ankylosing spondylitis patient; material... | reverse complement strand
AAATCGTTGGTGAAGTTAACTTGCAAATTTTCCTGAACAAAATAAACGTATGGTTCGATACCGTAACTCCTGAAAAACCTTGTCATTGAAATCGTTCAAAGCCCATCGTTATAGACAAAATTATTGCTAATTTTCGTAGATTATATATAATCCGGTATCGTCCGTTTGAATCAAATCTGAGCGCGGCAAACCCTAATTTGAGCACTTCTTGACGACGCGCTCATACATCAAGAACATGAGAAGCAGCGCGGCAAACACATACACCGGTAGAAGTGCGATGCTGATATTGTTTGCGATAATTCCAAAAAGCGGAGGCATCAGGGTTGTTCCGACATATGCTGCTGCCATCTGCACACCGATGACGGCTTGTGACTTATCTGCACCGAAGTTGGCAGGTGTCGAGTGGATGATGCTTGGGTAGATCGGTGCGCATCCGAGTCCGACTAAGATAAAACCGCATAAGGATACCGTTGGTCCGAGCGGAAGGATGAGTGCGATGCAGCCAAGCAGCACAATCGCTTCGCCGAGGCGGATCATCTGTGTATCATTTAACTTCATGGTAATGAAACCACTGAGTGCACGTCCGATGGTGATGCCTATGTAGAAAAGTCCGGCGAAGGTTGCGGCAGTATCTTCCGACAAGCCTTTGTGCAGTACGAGATAGCTGCTTCCCCACTGTCCGGTTGTCTGCTCGATGACGCTATAGCAGAAGAAGGCAATCATGATCTCTTTGGCTCCGGCGAGACGGATGATCTCGCGTAGAGATAATACCTTTCCGGTATCTGCATCGCTCTCACCGGAATCGGTCGGGGATTTCTTCCAAAGTGGAAGACTTGCAAAGATAACGATCGTCAGCACAATCTGAAGGATTGCGATATAGCGGTATCCGGCATTCCAGGTCTGTCCGTGTGAGAGGGCAAAGCCCATAATGGACGGACCAACGGAGGCGCCGACACCCCACATGCAGTGCAACCAGCTCATATGGCGGCTGGTATAATGCAAGGCAACATAATTATTGAGTGCGGCATCGATGCTTCCAGCACCGAGTCCATAAGGAATTGCCCACAGACAGAGCATCCACATGGAACTGCTGATGGAGAAACCAAAGAGTGCGATCGCGGTAAGAAGCACACTGAGTGCGGTCACCTTGCCGGTTCCAAGCTTCTTGGTAAGGCGGTCGCTCATAAGGCTTGAGACGACCGTTCCGGCAGCGATGATCATCGAGATGATTCCCATATAGGAGACCGGGACACAAAATTCCTGATACATGATCGGCCACGCGGAACCCAGTAAGGCATCCGGAAGCCCCAGACTGATAAAAGCCAGATAAATGATTGCAAGTAGTAGTTGAAACATGTTTGTATACTCCTTATTATATTACTTATAGTAGCGGATTGCGAAACTCCCCCACCGGAGCAAGCCGCCACAGGAGTTTCGTAATTGTACAATACTTATGGAGATTAGGATAACATCGCTTAGGAGAAGTTGCAATTCACTTTTTTTAGGAAGGTGTAGTGATTTTGGAGGAAAAGTATGAAGGATTATATTTTGGAAGTCTGTGTAGACAGCGTGGAATCGGCACTTGCTGCCAGGGCAGGCGGGGCAACGCGCCTCGAATTGTGCGCAAATCTTGTGATTGGAGGGACAACACCGGGGTATGCACTCTTTGACGAGGTAAAGAGAGAAACGGGACTTCCGATTCGAACATTGATCCGGCCGAGATTTGGAGATTTCTTATATACGGATTATGAGTATGAACAAATGATATGTGATATCAGGCATTTTTCGAAAGAAGGTGCAGATGGAGTTGTGATTGGAAGCCTGAATGCAGACGGAACGCTGAATGAGGCGCAGATGAGAGGCATGATCGAATCGGCAGATGGATGCAGAATCACGTTCCATAGGGCTTTTGACGTGTGTGCGGACCCAATCGTTACGATGAGGACGGCAAAGATGCTTGGAGTGGACACAATTCTGACATCGGGGCAGGAAGCAGATGCATATGCAGGAAGAGAATTGCTTTACGAGCTTGTGAAGCTTGGCGAAAAAGAAGCGGTAACGGTTATGGTCGGGGCAGGAGTCAATTCCGGCAATATCGTGCAGCTTGCGAAGGAGACAACGGCACATGCCTTTCACATGTCCGGAAAGAAGGTGCTGGCAAGCGGAATGCGGTATCGCAATGAGCGGGTGCATATGGGAATCGAAGGTATGAGTGAATTTGAAATCTATCGGACCGATGCAGAAGAAATACGTAAAGCTACAGAACAATTACATTCTATTTTATAACGAAAGAATTGCAAAAGTGTAATATTTTCAGAAAAGGAGTACGATAATCGGAGCACCTGAAAATATTACACATTTTTGGAAGTTTAGTAACTTTTTTTGATGCCCTCCCGATGCTAGAATACAACCATCAAATGAAACACGAGTTGTTTTGAAATCAAAATTGTGGAGGTATTTAGGATGAAGAAGAAAATCGTATCAGTATTACTGACTGCAGCGATGGCAGCGACCATGTTTGCAGGATGCGGAAGCAAAACAGACAGCAAGACCGACGGAGGTTCACAGGCTGCATCAGGCACAACCGATGAGAGTGGTTCTGATGGGGAAGAGATCACACTTAAGGTATTTTCCAACCTGACCGATCGCAAGAATGGACAGGGACTTGTAGAGCAGACCATCATTGATGAGTACATGCAGGAAAATCCAAATGTCAAGATCGAGGTTGAGTCTTTGGATGAGGAAGCATACAAGACAAAATTTAAGGCATACTCCATGGACGGACTTCCAGATATTGTAAGTATCTGGGGACAGCCGGCATTCCTTGACGAAGTATTGGATGCTGGAGTACTTGCAGAATTAAACGAAGCAGATTATGCAGATTATGGATTTATTTCAGGATCGCTTGAAGGATTTAAGAAAGACGGAAAGCTCTACGGACTTCCAAGAAATACGGACGTTGCAGTATTCTACTACAATCAGAAGATGTTTGAAGACAATGGATGGGAAGTACCGACCACTTATGATGAACTGTTAGATCTTGGTAAGACGATCAAAGATGCTGGAATGACGCCAGTAGCAATGGACGGTGGAGACGGATGGCCGATGGCAGTATATCTGTCTGATCTTCTCTATAAGATCGCCGGATCCGATTATTCATCGATCGTAAGCAACGCAGTATCAACCGGAGACTTTACAGATCCAAGTCTGGTACAGGCAACCGAGTTATTAAAGAAGACTGCAGATTCCGGATTATTCCAGAATGGTTATGATTCACAGGATTACGCAACAGCACAGAACCTGTTCATCAACGGACAGTCTGCAATGTATTACATGGGAAGCTGGGATTCTTCCATGGCATTAAATGAGGACATTGATCCGGAGATCAGAGAGAACATCCGTATGTTCACAATGCCTGTTGTATCTGGTGGCAAGGGCACAGCAACGGATATCGCAGCTTGGAATGGTGGTGGATACGGCGTATCTGCAACATCTGAGTATAAGGACGAGGCAATCAAATTCTTAAATTATATGTATCAGCCGGATAAGCTTTCCAAGTATGGCTGGGAGAATGGTGTTGGAATGTCTGCACAGGATCAGAGTGCATACATGACTGGTAATGAGACCGACTTACAGATGCAGATCGTAGACGCTGTCAACAACGCAACAAGTGTATCAGGAACACCAATCAACGACTGTGGACCATCTGCTTTCAAGACCAGTATTGAGAGTGAGATCCAGAGTGTATCCAACGGAAGCCTGAGTGTTGATGACTTCTTATCTACAATCGGAGCTGCCTGCAACTAATTAATTTACGTTCCCTTTTTCACAAATTTTTTCTCATATTAACCCTATCCCGAAAGGGACGCGGAGCCGCTTGCCAGGCGGCTCCGTTTTTGTTTATGGAAGCAGCTTATGATGCATGTTTTTATGGATTTTGGGGACGAGGAGAAAAGAAAATAATGCCCTTTTTTAGATGTGAAAATATTACACCTTTTTATAAATTTGGTATCTGTAATGCGCCTTTTGGCATTGCTATAATTTGCCTATAACAAAGAAAAATGTTAGGGAGGTAAAGGACATATGAAAAAACTATACAGTAATAAGTGGGTGATTCTCAGCCTGGTCCTGCCGGGATTGCTGCTGTTCTTCTTTGCAATCTTCGCACCGATCTGTCTGAGTGTCTACTATGGATTCACGGATTACTCCGGAATGGGATCGTACCATTTTAGCGGGGTTGACAATTACAAAGCGTTGTTCTATGATAAGGCATTCGGATTGTCGCTTCGCAACTCACTGCTTCTTGCAATCGGATTTATCTGTGTACAGCATCCGCTTGCCATGATCGTAGCAGCCGTACTCGACAAGCTCGGAGGAAAAGGAGAAAGCTTTTTCCGTTGCGTTTACTTTATCCCAAACGTTATTTCCGTAGCGGTCATCGCATACTTATGGAAATTCATCTACAACCCGGATTTCGGTCTGCTCAACAATCTCATTAAGGCGTTTGGCGGCAAAGGTGAAATCAACTGGTTCAGCAATGACACCGCAATCTGGGCAGTACTGATTGTACTGATCTGGCATGGATTTGGATGGGGCATGTTGATCTACTACACCGGAATCAAGAACATCGATCCGGTTCTCTATGAGGCAGCCGCCATCGATGGTGCAAATCAGGTACAGACCTTCATCAAGATCACGCTTCCTCTGATGAAGCCGGTCATTCAGGTGAATGTTACGATGGCCGTCATCTCCGCATTGAAACAGATGGAAACGGTATATCTGTTGACGAACGGCGGACCGGGCAACAGCACACAGTTTACGGCAAACTATTTATACCAGCAGGCGTTCAAGGCGTATAAATACGGATACGGCAATGCAATCGGTGTCATCTTTATCATCGTATGTCTGATCGTTACCGTTCTTCTTGACAAAGTATTTGCAGAGCGTGAACCACGTAAAGTCAGAGCAAAAGTAAAGGGGGCAGCATAATGGAACAGGTAGGAGCAAAGGCAAAAAGAAAAAAGATTACGAAACCGATCCTGTGGATCGTACTGATTATTGTAGCAGTGATTCAGATATTTCCACTTATCTGGCTGTTGGATTTCTCATTAGCAAGCAGCTCGGAGATGTTTACAAACGGACTTTTAATTATTCCAAAGAAGATCCAGTGGGACAATTACGTGAAAGCGTTTGTGGATGGTAACTTCTTATGGTATTTAAAGAACAGTGTACTGATCAACGGACTTGCGGTATTACTTGTTATCGTTGTATCCATTATGTCGGCTTTTGCATGCCGCAGAATGAAGTGGAAGCTCAGCATGTTTGTGAAGACGCTGCTTCTGATGGGACTGATGATTCCAATCCATGCAACCCTTCTTCCAAACTACAAGATTTACAGTCAGCTTGGATTAACTGATACGATCTGGGCACTTTTGATCCCATATGTCGCTTTCTCACTCCCACAGGGATTGTTCCTTATGACAAGCTTTATGGAGTCGATCCCGGTGGAACTTGAGGAGGCAGCCGTCATGGATGGATGCGGCATCTACCGTATCATCTTCCAGATCATTACACCGATGTTGAAATCATCGATCGCAACGGTAGCAATCATGACCTTCTTAAATAACTGGAACGAATTCATGATGGCAAGTACATACTTAAGCTCCGACAAGTGGAAGACACTTCCGTTCTCGGTACTTGAGTTCACCGGTGAGTATTCATCGAACTATGCAGTGCAGTTCGCAGTCATGGCACTGACCGCGGCACCGGCAGTTATCGTATACATTATTTTGAACAAGCACATCACCAAGGGTGTTGCGATGGGAGCAGTCAAAGGCTAATGATAAAAAAGATAAAGAAATGGGTCAATCGATTAAGTGTGAAGATGAAACTGATCTTCTATGGTTATGCAATCATTACACCTGTTTTGCTTGTAATCTGTGTCGGAATGCTTCTGCACAATTACAAGTCGGTTACCGAGGAACAACTGATCGATAATAAAGCCAGTGTCGTGTCACTTGCCGAAAGCATTAATTTATTGCAATCTGATATCAAGGACTATACGACATACATTTGCATCAACCAGCAGATCAGGGATCTGCTGGTTGCGCAGGATGTAGATCAATTAAATGCGAATGCCCGTCTGTGGCAGGAGGATGCACCGATGGGGGTTGTGCAGGATATGATCTCTTTGAGAGGCGAGATCAAGACGATCGCAATCTATCCGGAGAATGGAATCCGTCCGTATTTAAGAGGCATGGATGGAAGTGTATATCTGTCGACGATTGAAGATGTAAAAAGTACTGATATCTATCAGGAAACGATCGCGAGTAAGACCGGAACAATATGGCGGAGCGTGGATGAGGGAGGCGGAGATACTTACCTGACGAACCGTTCTGAAAAAGTTGTTCTTTATCGCGAAATTTTTGATTTATCGAAAAAGAAAACGCTGGGCTATATCGTGATCGGAGTCAGCAAGGACAAATTTAAAGGAATCTGCGAGACGATGGTCAAAGGCAACGAGTCGGTCATCGTGCTTGATCCAAACGAGGGAGAGCTTGTGACAGCGGGACCGGTGGATGAAACAATTGAGGAATACCTGTTGCAGAAGGAGTTCTTACAGGCAGATTACAGAGAGCGCGATACGCATTTTGAATACAATAAATACGACATTGTGTGCACACAGCTTGTGCGCAATGGAACCATTGTCTGTAAGATGGTGCCGAAAAAGGATTTAAAGGTGCAGATCATGAGTATTGCCAACATGCCGCTTCTACTTTTGCTGGGAGTTTTACTCGGCATGTTTCCTCTTCTGATCATTATCTCAAATCTTGTGACCAAGCCACTCAGACAGGTAAGCAATGCAATCACGCATTTTTCGGAGGGAGATTTTGACCAGCAGGTGGAAGTGACAACGGAGGATGAGATCGGAGAGGTTGCACGCTGCTTCAACAAGATGGTCGGCGATATCAAGAAGCTGATCGATGAGAATTATGTCATTACGCTTTCTGAGAAGGAGAGTGAGCTTGCGGCGCTGCAGGCGCAGATCAATCCTCATTTTCTGTACAATACGCTGGATTCTTTGTATTGGCAGGCAACGGAAGCCGGAAACGATGAGATCGCAGAGAGCATCCTCGATCTGTCCCAACTGTTCCGCCTTGTCTTAAACCAGGGAAAGAGTGTGGTAACGATTGAGCAGGAGACCGATTTGGTTACGCATTATCTGCAGATCCAAAAGATGCGTTTCCCGCGGAAAATCAACTATGAGATCAACATTGCACCGGAGGTCGCGAAGGTAAGGATTCCGAAGCTGATCTTACAGCCTTTTGTGGAAAATGCGATCGTGCATGGCTTTGAAAATGTCAGCTCGGCATGTCTGCTTACCGTGACAGCGGAGAAACGGGGAGACACCGTACATTTTGAAATCAAAGATACCGGAATCGGTATGAACAAGGAACAATTAGCAGCATTGTGGGAGAGCGAGCCTTCCAATTATTCCAAAGTGAGAATCGGAAGATACGCGATTAAAAATATCAGGGAACGATTACAACTGAAATATCATGAGGATTTCCTGCTTGATATTCGAAGTGATGTCGGAAAGGGTACGACAGTAATCTTAGAGATTCCTTATGAGGAGGGAGATTTAATTGCCACTTAAATTATTGATTGCGGACGATGAGGATATGATCCGCAAAGGTGTTGCCAAATATCTGCAGCTTCATACGGATCGTTTTGCGAAGATCTATGAGGCGGAAAACGGACAGGAAGCAATTGACCTGATACTTCGTTATCAGCCGGATATGCTTCTTCTGGACGTGCAGATGCCGGTCAAGACGGGGCTGGATGTCATGAAGGAAGTGGAGAAAGCTGGACTTGAGCCGGTTACTGTGATTCTGAGTGGTTATGATGCGTTTGCGTACGCGCAGCAGGCTGTAAAATTCGGTGCGAAGGATTATCTGCTCAAACCGGTGCGTGCGGCAGATATTTTAAGTACATTAAATGAACTGGCGGACCGCTTTATCGGAAAGGAAGAGGATGCGGCTCAGGAAGAGACGAATGCCTCCAATCCGCTTGTGCGTGAGGCAACGGAGTATATACAGGAGAACTATGCGAAGGATCTGTCTCTGACGGAGGTCGCGGAGCATCTTCGGATTTCTACCGGATATCTCTCCACACTGATGAATCAGAATATTGGCTGCGGCTTCGTGGATTTTCTGAATCAGGTGCGGGTCGATCGCGCATGCTGCTACTTAGAACAGCACCAGCTCAAAAATTACGAGGTCGCATATAAAGTAGGTTTCAACGATGAAAAGTACTTTTCAAAAGTGTTTAAGAAAATGAAGGGAATGACGCCGAAGGAGTACCGGCTGTCGGCACATTGACATTTTTGTAAAAGCAAAATACTTTAATGAAGATTTCTATCAATAACAATGACTGTTTTCTATTGTCTCAGAAACACTTGCGGGTGTATGATCCAACTATCCCGATCGATGATAAGGCGATTGTCGGAATGGGATAATATAAGAGAGATTGACCGACAGGAGGAATATAAGATGGTTAAGACAACAGTCAACGTAGACGGTATGATGTGTGGTATGTGTGAGAGTCATGTCAATGAGGCTGTCAGACGTGCTTTTGAAGGTAGTATCAAGAAGGTGACATCTTCGCACTCGAAGAAGAAGACCGAGATCATCTCGGAAAATGCGTTAGATGAAGAAAAATTAAAGGCTGCCATAAACGCAACCGGATATACTGCCGTATCGGTTGCGCAGGAGCCTTATGAAAAGAAGGGCTTCTCTCTCTTTGGAAAGAGAAAGTAACCTTGTTTTGATTTAGTTTAGAATGTTGCCGTCAACAGAGATAGTGACAACGTGCCACGGAAGAAACTTGCCGGAATTCTGTAAGGCGGTGCGGGCAGCCTGTTCAAGACCGCCGCAGCAGGGAACTTCCATGCGCACGATCGTTACTTCCTCGATATTGTTTTCACGGATGATCGCAGTCAGCTTCTCACTGTAATCGATGGCATCCAATTTCGGGCAGCCGATGAGTGTGACGTGACCACGCATGAAATCCTGATGCATATTCGCATAGGCATAAGCGGTACAGTCTGCGGCAATCAGAAGCCTGGCGTTCTCATAGAAAGGCGCATTGATCGGGGCCAGCTTGATCTGGCATGGCCACTGGGCGAGTGCGGATGTCATACGCTCTGCCGGTGCAGCGTTTCCTTCAGAAGCGTGGCTTAAAGTCTTCATACGCGTGCCCGGACATCCGGAATGTGATGCTGCTTTGGCAGCTGCTTTGAGCTGCTTGTTTTTAAGGACAGCATCCTCATCATATGCGGCAGCTTCCCGTTCTACGAATGTGATGGCTCCGGTCGGACAAGTTGGAAGACAATCTCCGAATCCGTCGCAGTAATCGTCGCGGAGCAGTCTGGCTTTGCCATCCACCATGCCGATCGCGCCTTCGTGGCATGCATTGGCGCAGGCACCACATCCATTACATTTTGTCTCATCAATTTCGATAATCTGTCGTTTCATATTATAAAATCTCCTTTTGCTTAATTTCATATCAGAATAGTTCGTGTTCTTTGACAATGTATCCACAGTATAGTAAAATGACAATAGAAAAGCGGTTGTTATAACAACGAAAAGAGGGATTATGGACAAGAAAAGAATTCCATTGTTACAGAATCTGACGGAAGAGGAATTTGCGTCTATCGAACAGACAGCAGCAACGAGCGAGCAGCTCTTTGAAAAAAATGAGGTAATCTTTCATGCGGGGGAGATGATCCGGGAGATTGGTATCGTGGAGTCCGGAAGTGTCCTGATTGAGAGTAACGACTTGTGGGGAAACTGCAGCATCCTAAGTAAGATCATGCCGGGACAGATGTTCGCGGAGTCCTATGCCTTAAGTCAGACAGCGATGATGGTCGATGCAATCGCAACGGAGAAGACGAAGGTATTCTTTTTAAATACTGCAATTGTTTTGGATCCGGCGAATGCCGGTAAAACATGGCAGAGTAAATTACTGCGCAGCATGCTTGCGATGACTTCACACAAGAATATCACGCTTTCGAACCGGATATTCTGCACGACCCCGAAGACAATCCGGGCAAGACTTGCCACGTATTTTGCCCAGCAGCAGGTACAGGCAGGAGGTCTTTCGTTTGATGTTCCTTTTACGAGGCAGCAGATGGCGGATTATCTGAATCTTGATCGGAGTGCACTCTCAAAGGAGCTTGGAAAGATGCGGGATGAGGGTATGCTTACCTTTGACAAGAATCATTTTGTTCTTTCTCCGGGAGAGGATTGGGATGTCGGCTGATCAGAAACTCGCAACCGTTTGAGTGATATTGCTTTAAAAGTGTACAACTACATAGAAAATATGGAAAAGTTAACAATAGACAGACGTTGTTAAAGTTGATACAATAGTTTCATGAAGGAGTGATGAAGTGAGATTTGTTTATTTCGGAGTTTTTCTTGTAACACTGCTCGTACTTATTTATACAATTAAAAAATCATATATGAGTCAGAAGAACACAGCAAAGACGCTGCGCAGAGTATTAATTACTGCTGTCGTTGCAACGCTTGCCAATATTGTTGTCATTGTCTCGCCGTCTGAAACTGTCTGCATGCTTGCATACAGTGTTTTTTGCGTGGGAATGAACTGGGTTATGTACTACATGATGGCATTTGTGATGGAGTATACGAACAGTGAGAATCTGATGAAGCATGGTCCTTATATTTTTGGAACTTTGTTATTTGTGGATTCTGTATCGATGGTGTGTAATTTCTTTACCCATCATGCTTTTGTGGCGAGGGAGATTCTTCTCGGTGATGGGGAGGTATTTTATCAGCTGGATTACAAGCTGCCGTATTATATCCATCTTGGGATTATGAACCTTCTGATTGCGCTGGCAATCATAAGTCTTGCTGTCAAGATTGCGAAGACACCGCGGATTTATCGGGTTAAGTATATTTCGATTCTGGTCATTCTTGTTCTGGTTGGACTGGCGGATACTCTTTATTTATTTTTTGGCGGAATTATTGACATATCGATCATAGGTTTCTCGGTTGGCGGAATTTTAGTTTATTATGTGTCTGTCGTTTATATTCCGAAGGGACTTGTGGACAGACTTTTTTCTATGGTTGTCCATGACATGATGGATGGTGTGTTGTTGTTTGATATGGACGGCAACTGTATTCGGGTAAATGAGAGTGCAATCGAATTTCTTGACGAGGATTTCCGTTTGGAACCGGAGAGGGCATATGAAATCTGGTATCAGAAAGAAATGAATAAACATTCCGATGAGAACGGCAGGGACACGGTTATAAAGGTGAATGGTAAAACACTGTATCTTCGCATTTTCTTTAAGAGGCTTCTCGACGAAGATGGTGCAGAAATCGGTTCGTTTGTTGATATCAAGGATCGCACCAAGGAAGTGAATGATCTGCAGGCGGAGCGCTACCGCGCTTCACATGATTCGCTGACGGGGCTGTATAACAAAGAATATTTTTACGAGAAAGTGCGTAAAAGGCTGGATGAGCAGCCGGAGGAAGAGTTTTTACTTATCTGTTCGGACATCGGTGACTTTAAGATGGTGAATGACGTATTTGGCAGGGAGAGTGGTGACAAAGTCCTGATACGCATTGCAAAAGCCTTACATAAATTATGCAAACAGGATCAGATCTACGGAAGAATTGACAATGATGGTTTTGCTCTGCTGATGAAGAAATCGGATTACGAGGAGGAGTATTTCCAGACGGTTCCGCAGACGAAGGTCTATATTGAGAAGAATATGGAATATCCGATTCGCCTCTATCTTGGAGTATATGAAATTATACAGAAAGATCTGCCAATATCCGGCATGTATGACCGTGCCAAGATGGCGATCGCAACGATCAAAGGAAATTATCAGAAGCGTCTGGCATACTATGATGAGGAACTGCGCCAGAGTTTGTTAAATGAGCAGGAGATTATGGGAGAGCTTGATGAGGCGATTGCCTCCGGTCAGTTCCAGATTTATCTGCAGGCACAGGTAAACGGTGACGGAGAGTCACATGGTGCAGAGGCACTGGTGCGTTGGATTCATCCGAAGAAGGGATATCTTCCACCATCTGCATTCATTGATATTCTCGAGAAAAATGGAGCAATCGTAAGACTTGATCGTTATGTTTGGGAATTGGCCTGCCTGAAACTGAAAGAATGGACGTCTGAGGGCAGAGAGGATATGTATTTGTCGGTGAATATATCGCCGAAGGATTTCTATTTTGTGGATATCTATGATACCTTTACGAGTCTGGTCGAGACATATGGGATTGATCCGAAGAGACTGCATCTCGAGATTACGGAGACATCCGTAATGACGGACGTTGAGCAGAGAATCAAGATCATTGAACGCCTGCAGGCATACGGATTTATTGTTGAGATGGATGATTTTGGAAGCGGATATTCTTCCCTCAACATGTTAAAGGAGATTCATGTCAATGTACTGAAAGTGGATATGGTATTTTTGCGCAAGACGACAGAGGTGGAACGAAGCAGAAAAATTCTTCGCACGATCATTTCTCTTGCACAGGAACTGGGGATGGAGACAATCGTTGAGGGGGTCGAGACGAGCGATCAGCTTGAGTTCTTAAAATCCATAAGCTGCGATATCTTCCAGGGATATTATTTTGCAAAACCGATGGAAGTCACACAGTTTGAGGAAATCTATATGCATAAGAAGTAAGTAACATGAAAGCAGAGAGAGATTATTTTTTTGATAATATTAAAGCAGTATTAATATTTTTTGTAGTACTTGGGCATTTCCTTCTTCCGATTCATGAAGAAGGAATCCTGGTGCTCATCAAGCGGCTGATCTATGTGTTTCATATGCCGCTTTTTGTATTTGTGTCGGGATATTTTTCCAAGAGAATCTATAAGGATGGAAGATTTAATTTTAAGAAGATTCTGTATCTGATCAAGGCATACATTGTGTTTGTAATCGCAATTCAGGCGGTCTATGCGATCAGTGGATTCCGAAGTTTCAGCGAGATTAATTTCTTCAGCCAAAGCGGAGCACCGTGGTATCTGTTTGCGATGATCGTGTGGTATCTGATGATTCCGTTTGTGCGAAATTTAAAACCGGTTCCAGTGATTGCGGTCAATATTGTATTGGCACTTGTCGCGGGATACTTTAAGAATGTCGGTGACTTCCTGTGCCTGTCGAGAATCCTTGTGTTCGGACCGTTTTTCTTCCTCGGGTATTATATGGAGCAGCCGCTTTTAGAGCGGGCGCTTCGACCGGAGTACAAGAAAATTGTGACAACTGCTGCACTATCGATCTGTGCGGGAATTCTTCTGACAGGAAAGAAAATGCATGATGAGCTTGGCATGGTGTATGAAAATATATCCTACTATGAACTGGATCATATGTGGGAAGGACCATTTGTCAGACTGACGCTGATGATTGCGGCGTTTGTGATCTCATGGGCAATTCTTTTTTATGTTCCGAGAGGTAAGACAGCAGTATCCTTTATCGGACAGCGGACAATGCCAATCTATATGCTGCATCGTATTCTTCGTGACATCTTAATGTTTGCCGGAATCTATGAGTATCTGGGGGATTGGGGATGGTTTGCTTTGTTTGTGCTGATCTGTCTGAGTATCAGTGTAATCTATCTGCTTGCGAACCGGCATGTGGTTGATACAATGAATCGATTCCTGAAGCTTCATGCTTTGGGACGGATCTTTCAGCGAGGCGGACAGGTCTAGCGGATGTGATGTATTTGGGCGTGTGAACTGTTGGAAAGAGAAGACGCACATACAAATTATAATGAAAATGATAAGAGGCGATGATTCTTCGAGAATCATCGCCTCTTATATCGTTTTATGTAGATTTATTTTGTATTTTTCTCGATGTTCTGCTTCATCATTGCACGAACTTTCAGTGGAAGACCAAAGAGTGTGATGAATCCGTCTGCATCGTGGTGGTCATACTGATCACCGGTTGTGAAACTTGCAAGTGACTCGCTGTACAGTGAGTATGGGGAAGTTGTTCCGGCTTTGATGATGTTGCCCTTGTATAACTTGAACTTAACTTCACCGGTAACAACGTCCTGTGTGGACTCTACGAAAGCCTGGATTGCTTCACGAAGAGGAGTAAACCATTTTCCTTCGTATACAACCTGTGCAAGCTTGTTACCTAAATCCTTCTTGGTTGCAAGTGTCTCACGGTCGAGAACTAACTCCTCAAGCTGATCATGTGCTTCCATAAGGATTGTTCCGCCAGGAGTCTCATAGACACCACGGGACTTCATACCTACGACACGGTTCTCAACGATATCAATGATACCGATTCCATGCTTACCACCGAGGCGGTTGAGCTCACGGATGATGTCGGAAACCTTCATAGCCTTTCCGTTTACCGTCTTTGGAACACCTTTTTCAAAAGTCATGGTTACATATTCCGGTTCGTCAGGAGCCTTCTCCGGAGATACACCAAGAACAAGAAGGTGATCATAGTTTGGCTCACATGCAGGATCCTCAAGTTCGAGTCCTTCATGGCTGATGTGCCATAAGTTACGGTCACGGCTGTAACTCTGGTCAGTTGAGAATGGAAGATCGATTCCGTGTGCCTTACAGTATTCAATCTCAGATTCACGGGAATCCATTTTCCACTTGTCATCACGCCAAGGAGCGATGATCTTGATGTCAGGAGCTAAAGCCTTAATACCAAGCTCGAAACGAATCTGGTCGTTTCCTTTACCGGTTGCACCGTGGCAGATTGCAACTGCATTTTCTTTTCTTGCAATCTCAACGAGCTTCTTTGCGATTCCAGGACGAGCCATTGAAGTACCTAACAGATATTTATGCTCGTATACAGCGCCTGCCTGTACACAAGGTACGATATAATCGTCGCAGAATTCATCAACGATATCTTCGATGTATAATTTGGTTGCTCCGGATAATTTTGCTCTCTCTTCGAGGCCATCTAATTCTTCTCCCTGTCCGCAGTTGATGCAGCAGCAGATTACTTCATAACCATAATTCTCCTTTAACCAAGGAATGATCGCGGTAGTATCAAGACCGCCTGAGTAAGCTAAAATAACTTTTTCTTTCATAGCTTTTGTCCTTTCTTATGTTTTTTTCAAACTAATCTCAATATACAACATAATAGGAGAATACGCAAGTGAAAAAATATACATAAATCTGTATAAATATACATAAATTTGTGAATATTTGCTATTTACGGACGGCAGAAGGTGTACTATATTATTAAAGTACATACATTGTGGCAGGCGTCACAAGGAAAGAAGGAATTACAAAATGATTAAAGTCGGAATTATCGGAGCGACAGGCTACGCAGGAGCGGAGCTGGTCCGTATTTTAATGAATCATAAAGAAGCAGAGATTAAGTGGTTTGGCTCGAGAAGCTACATTGATCAGAATTATGCAGATGTATACCAGAACTTTTTCGAGATCGTCGATGCAAAGTGTCTGGACGATAATATGGAAGAACTTGCTTCCCAGGTGGATGTGATTTTTACTGCAACGCCACAGGGATTCTTAGCAGGGGTATTGAATGAATCTATTTTAAGTAAGGTCAAGATCGTCGATCTGAGTGCAGATTTCCGTATCAAGGATGTGGCTACCTATGAGAAATGGTACAAGATTGAGCATAAGAGTCCGCAGTTTATTGAGGAAGCGGTATACGGATTGTGTGAAATCAACCGTGACAAAGTGACAACGGATACACGTCTTGTTGCGAATCCGGGATGCTATACAACCTGTTCCATCCTGACAGCATATCCTTTAGTTAAAGAAGGAATCATTGATCCGGATACGCTGATCATCGATGCAAAGTCCGGAACATCCGGAGCCGGAAGAGGCGCTAAGACTCCGAATCTGTTCTGTGAAGTCAATGAGAGCATGAAAGCATATGGTGTGACAACGCACCGTCATACACCGGAGATCGAGGAGCAGCTTGGTTATGCAGCCGGTAAGGAGATCGTTGTCAACTTTACACCGCATCTGGTTCCAATGAACCGCGGTATTCTTGCAACGGAGTATGCGACTTTGAATAAGAAGGCAGACGGTACCTATCCGACTTACGAGGAGATTAAGGCAGTATACGATAAATATTATGCAAAGGAACGTTTTGTACGAGTCCTGAAAAAAGGCGTATGTCCGGAAACCAAGTGGGTAGAGGGCAGCAATTATGTGGATGTCAATTTTGTTGTTGACGAGAGAACGCACAGGGTTGTCATGATGGGCGCTTTGGACAATCTGGTCAAGGGTGCAGCAGGACAGGCCGTACAGAATATGAATCTTTTGTTCGGATTGGATGAGGCAGAAGGATTGAAGATGGTTCCGATGTTCCCATAAAGGCGAGATTAAAAAAGTGGAAGTACAGGTAATAAAAGCAATGAAAGAAATCACATACAACATTCGGGTAATGACAGAAGAAGATTATGAGCAGGTTTATGCGCTTTGGATGGGAATCCATGGATTCGGTATCCGTTCAATCGATGATTCAAAGGAGGGCGTCAGCCGCTTCTTGAAGAGAAATCCGACGACGAGTATGGTTGCGGAAAGCGATGGTAAGATTGTCGGTGCGATCCTTTGCGGACATGACGGACGAAGAGGATGTCTGTATCATGTGTGCGTGCATGAGGATTATCGCAAGCACGGAATCGGCAAGGCGATGGCGGTAGCGTGTATGCGTGCACTGCAGGAGGAGCAGATCAATAAGGTCAGTCTGATCGCATTCAAAAGCAACGAACTTGGTAACCATTTTTGGAAGGAAGCCGGATGGTGCTTCCGTGAGGACTTGAATTACTATGATTTCCCGCTGAATGAGGCGAATATCACAAGATTTAACCAATAAGAGTCCTACGACTTTGTTGTGATAAATATAGAGCAGAAAGAGAGATAGAGTTATGAGTGAGAATATGGATGCAGTCATGGAAAAAGCGCAGGTCCTGATCGAGGCGCTGCCGTATATCCAGCGTTTTAACCGCAAGATCATTGTTGTAAAATACGGCGGATCGGCGATGGTGGATGAACAGTTGAAGGAACATGTTATTCAGGATGTGACATTGCTTAAGCTGGTAGGCTTTAAGCCGATCATCGTGCATGGTGGCGGCAAGGAGATCAGCAAGTGGGTCGCAAAGGCTGGTATGGAGCCGGAATTTATCAACGGACTGCGTAAGACAGATGAGCCGACGATGGAGATTGCGGAGATGGTATTAAACCGTGTTAACAAGTCTCTTGTTAAGATGGTTGAGGAACTCGGTGTCAATGCGGTCGGTATCAGTGGCAAGGACGGCGGTCTTCTTAAGGTTGACAAGAAGCTCTCTGATGGACAGGATATCGGATATGTCGGCGAGATCAAGGAAGTGAATCCGAAGATCCTCTATGATCTGTTGGAGAACGATTATCTGCCGATCGTCTGCCCAATCGGACTCGATGATAATTATGCGACTTACAATATTAACGCGGATGATGCAGCCTGCGCGATCGCGCGTGCGGTATCCGCAGAAAAGCTTGCATTCCTGACGGATATCGAGGGTGTATATAAGGATCCAAACGATAAGTCTACACTGATTTCTGAACTTACGGTATCAGAAGCAAGAGAACTGATCACAGACGGATATATCGGTGGCGGAATGCTTCCGAAGTTAAATAACTGTATCGATGCCATCGAGAACGGTGTATCGCGCGTACATATCTTAGACGGTCGAATTGCACACTGTCTGTTACTTGAGATCTTTACCAACAAAGGAATCGGTACTGCAATCCTAGGTGACAGTGACAATCGTTTTTATAACGAGGATAAGTAGTTTGGAAAGGAAGTTTGAAGATGAATAAACAGGAATATATTGATAGCGCGGAGCAGGAGTTATTACATACCTATAACCGTTTCTCTCTGGTGCTTGATCATGGTGAGGGCGTGTATTTATACGATACAGACGGAAAGCAGTATCTCGATTTCGCAGCAGGCATCGCGGTATGTGCGCTCGGATATGGCAACAAGGATTATAACGATGCATTGAAGGAACAGGTGGATAAGCTGCTTCATACATCCAATCTCTATTATAATGTACCGACGATCGAGGCTGCAAGGAAGGCACTTGCAGCAAGCACAATGGATCGCGTTTTCTTTACAAACAGTGGAACAGAGGCAATCGAGGGAGCCATCAAGGCTGCCAAGAAATATGCTTTCACAAGAGACGGACACGCGGGACATGAGATTATTGCGATGAATCATTCTTTCCACGGAAGAAGCATCGGAGCATTGTCCGTGACCGGAAATGCACATTATCAGGAGCCGTTTGAGCCGCTGATGCCGGGGGTAAAATTTGCCGATTTCAATAATCTAGACAGTGTAAAAGCACAGATTACCGACAAGACCTGTGCGATCATTATGGAGACGGTTCAGGGAGAGGGCGGTATCTATCCGGCCGAGAAGGAGTTCCTTGAGGGTGTCCGCGCGCTCTGTGACGAGAAGGATATCTTACTGATCCTCGATGAGATCCAGTGTGGAATGGGACGTACCGGAGCCATGTTTGCATGGCAGAATTATGGCGTAAAGCCTGACATTATGACTTGTGCCAAGGCACTTGGATGCGGCGTGCCGGTAGGAGCATTCTTTATGACGCAGAAGGTTGCTGACAAGTCACTTGCACCGGGAGATCACGGTACAACGTACGGTGGTAATCCATTTGTCGGAGCAGCCGTATCAACGGTATTTGATCTGTTTGAGAAGCAGAAGATTCTCGACAATGTGCATGAGGTTGCACCTTATCTGGAGGAGAAACTGGATGCACTTGTTGCAAAATATGATTTCCTGACGGCAAGACGAGGCATGGGACTGATGCAGGGACTGGTATGTAAGCTTCCGGTTGGTCAGGTATCTGCCAGGGCTTTGGAGCAGGGGCTGATCATCATTACAGCAGGAGCCGATGTGATTCGTATGGTTCCGCCTCTGGTGATTGAGAAGAAGCATGTCGATGAGATGACCCAGAAACTGGAGAAGGCATTACAGGCGGTAAATGCATAGAAGAGAATGCAACAGGATAACTTTGTTTCAAAGAATCGTTGCTGCGTGTGAAACATGACATAGACAAGATCGTCATCCCGATGGGAAGGAAGACGATCTTGTTCTTTTTATTGAAATATACTTGTAATAATTGTAAAAAGTCGTTAAAATAGAGATTGCATTGAGACTTCCTCTACGCATGCCGGAGAGGAGACGAATATGAAAAATAGAATAAAAGCGTGTGTGATTTCTTTTTGCATTTTACTGTGTGGCTGCGGAGCTTCGGATACAGGGGCTTATCTTCTGGCAACCCAGGAAACGGAATCACAGATACCGACGGAGAGCGAGGTCTTGGTTCCTGACACGGAAGTCGTGTCGGAGGGGAAAGAGGCGCCGCTTCTTGTGTATGTCTGTGGGGAAGTGATGACACCGGGAGTGTATGAACTTGCTGCAGGTGCCAGAGTGTGTGATGCGGTGGAGGCTGCGGGTGGCTTTACGAAGAAGGCAAGCAAAGATTACTGGAATCTGGCGGAACCTTTGACGGATGGGCAGATGATCTCTTTTCCAACAAAGGAAGAGGCTGCTGAGCGTGAAAAGTATGACACATCAGATGCAGATACGGATAGTCAGGCAGACAGGACAGTAGCTGATGAGGCAGATGCAGGCGGCAGGATCAACATCAATACCGCAGGGGTCGATCTCCTTACAAAATTATCCGGAATCGGACAGACGCGGGCAGAGGCAATTATTGCATACCGCGATGAGCATGGGAATTTTTCCAGGGTGGAGGACATCATGAAGGTGTCTGGTATCAAGAACGCGCTTTTTGAAAAAATGAGAGACGACATAACAGTCGATTGAGGTGTGAGATGGCAAAGAAAGTTCTCGTAGTTGATGATGAGAAGTTAATTGTGAAGGGAATCCGATTCAGTCTGGAACAGGATGGCATGGATGTGGATTGCGCATACGATGGAGAAGAGGCGCTTGCGATGGCACGTGCCAATGAGTATGATATGATTCTTCTTGATATTATGCTGCCGAAGATGGATGGATTCGAAGTGTGTCAGGCAATACGTGAATTTTCGGATATGCCGATTGTGATGCTGACCGCCAAGGGCGACGATATGGATAAAATCTTAGGTCTTGAATACGGTGCGGATGACTATATCACGAAGCCTTTTAATATCTTAGAGGTGAAGGCGCGAATTAAGGCAATCATGCGCCGCACATATGGACCTCGTGAGAAGAAGGAGGTTTCTTCTGTCATCGTCAAGGGAGATCTCCGGCTGGATTGTGACAGTCGCAGACTTTTTATTCATGATAAGGAAGTGAATCTGACGGCAAAGGAATTTGATCTGTTGGAACTCCTTGTGAAGAATGAGAACAAGGTGTATAGCAGAGAGGATCTGCTTGGTCTTGTCTGGGGGAAGGATTATCCGGGAGATGTGCGAACGGTCGACGTACATGTCAGACGTCTTCGTGAGAAGATTGAGGCGAACCCGAGCGAGCCGAAATATGTTCACACAAAGTGGGGTGTGGGCTACTACTACAGTCAGAAGTAGAATACGTTGGTAGAAAGGTTATTTCATGCATCGTAGCAAGCAGTTTCTGCAATTTATCAAAAGCTTAAAATTTCGATTGATTCTTTTAATTCTTGTGATCGCGATCGTGCCGAGTCTGATCCTGTCCGCGGGAATCCTGCATTCCTATGCGGCGCGGGCCGTCTCGATCCGCGAGAGCGAGATTTTAAGTCAGGCCAAGATTCTGGCAAATCAGATTGCGACAAGTGAATATATGTCGATGGATGATGCGACAGAAAGCAGTACGATCCAGGCACAGATTGATATGCTTACGACCATTTATGACGGTCGTGTTATTATCGTGGATCAGAATTTTACGGTTTATCATGATACCTACAATCTGGATGATAACAAGGTCATTATTGCGGAGGAAGTGGTACGGAGCTTCCGTGGCGAGGATATTACGCATTATGACATGGAGAATCACTATATAGAGATGACGATTCCGATCATTGATCCGAATGATGATACGGATACGGTGCTCGGGGTCATGCTGATCAGTGTGTCGACGGATAATATTCTGTTGAATCAGGCATATTTGCGCCAAATTGCGACCATCATTGTACTGATCGTTGCGATTACGTTTGTGTTCTTCGCAATCCTGCTTGTTCTTCATTTCTTAAAGCCGCTGCAGAAGATTTCGGATGGTATTGCGGCTATCAAGGACGGCTATGGGGATGATTGTCTGCAGGTCAATGATTATTCGGAGACGATACAGATCTGCGAGCGTTTTAACCAGATGTTAAGCCGTATGAAGGTGATGGATGATTCCCGTCAGGAATTCGTATCGAATGTGTCACATGAACTTAAGACACCGCTGACTTCCATGAAGGTGCTGGCGGACTCCATTAACAGTATGCCGGATGCTCCGAAGGAACTCTATCAGGAGTTCATGGAGGATATTACAAATGAAATCGAGCGCGAGACGAAGATCATCAATGATCTGTTATCACTTGTCAAGATGGACAAGGCGGCAGCGGATCTCAATGTCTCTACGATCAATGTCAATGAACTGTTAGAGCAGATTTTAAAAAGATTACAACCAATCGCGGACAAGCAGAAGGTGGAACTTGTACTTGAGAGCTTCCGTCCGGTTACTGCGGAGGTTGATGAGGTGAAGATCACACTTGCCATCACGAACCTTGTGGAGAATGCGATCAAATACAACCGCAATGACGGTGAGGGATGGGTGCATGTATCATTGAATGCGGATCATCAGTATTTCTACCTGAAGGTGGAGGATTCCGGAATCGGTATTCCGGAGGAATCGCTCGAACACATCTATGAACGTTTTTATCGTGTGGACAAGTCACATTCCCGCGAGATTGGCGGAACGGGACTTGGTCTTGCGATTACAAGAAATTCGATCCTGATGCATCGAGGCGCAATCAAGGTGCATTCGGTACTCGGTGAGGGTACGACGTTTGATGTACGTATTCCGTTAAATTATATTGCGTAATGCAGGAGATCCTATGAAGAAAAAAGCATTGATAACGCTGCTGTTATTAGTAATGATGTTACTTTTGGCGGCATGTGGAAACCAAAAGAAAGAGAATAAATATGTCGCTTTTTATCTGAATGCGGATGTGACGAAGATTGTTCCGCAGGATGTTGAACTGACATCGACAACTCCGACAGAACAGATTCAGGAACTGCTTAAGCTCTTACAGCAGCAGCCGGAGGATGCGGGACTTCGTCAGACGATTCCGAAGAACATCAAGGTTCTCGGGGTGACAGAGGTCGCATATCAGATTACGGTGGATTTCAGTAAGGACTACTATGAATTGAATCCAACAGAGGAGATTCTGACACGTGCAGCGATCGCAAAGACATTGTTGCAATTGGAGAAATATCCGTATGTGATGTTTACAGTAGAGTCTAAGCCTCTTGAGACAACTGCCGGAACAACGGTTGGTGCGATGAGTGAGGACAGCTTCCTTGAGAATCCTGGTGAACAGATCAATTCGAGCCAGAAAACAACACTTACTCTCTATTTCTCAAGCAAGGACGGAAGCAAGCTGGTTCCGGAAAAACGAGAGGTGCATTACAGCTCCAACATCTCTTTGGAGAAGCTGGTTATGGAACAGCTGATGGAGGGACCGAAGGCGAAGAAGCTGCTTGCGACGATGCCGGTCGGCACGAAACTGATTACGATTACCGTTGTCGATGGAGTATGTTATGTCAATCTGGATGAGACGTTCCTGAATCAGAATCAGGAGATTTCCGAGCAGGTGGTATTGTATTCCATTGTAGATTCTCTGACGGAACTCTCCAGTGTGAGCAAGGTGCAGATCTCCATCAATGGTGATACGAGCGGAAAATGCCGTTATACCTATGACCTCGCGCCGATGTATGAGCAGGATTTAAGTATGGTAGAGAGTGGAGAGGAAGAGGTGGATTCAACACAGTGAGAAAACGACCGGTCGTTTTGCTTGCGTGTATGTTTCTGATTGGTATCTTATGGAAGCGGACAGGCTTGGGTTTGGTGGTTGGAACAGGCCTGTTGCTTTTCCTTTATGCGACACCATGGAAGGAGCGGGGAATCCGGTTTATTGCTTTGGCAATCGGGATGCCGGTGATGCTTATGCTTGGAGCTTTGTGCTTCGAAAGGCAGACCGCGTTTCGTGATGCCTATCTCAGACGGTTATGCGACGGACAGGAGATCCGGCTTGCAGGCAAATTATACAAGGTAGAAGAGAAAACCCATTGTTTTTATTATTATCTTACAGATTGTTCCGTGGAACTTTCTGATCAGACAATGCCATGCAATGATGTATTGGCATACGTATCTTCCGACGATGATTCTGTCGGGCAAATCCTTATATTACAGGGAACAATTTCATTATTTGACGAGGCAACGAATGAGGGACAATTCGATGCGCGCTCTTTCTATCGCAGCCAAAAGATTGATTTTGGTCTGTGGGTGGATCAGGTGGAACGCGTGGCAGGAGAACCGGACAGACTTCGCGTATGGCTTGATAAAGTCCGGATGGAACTTGGAATTCCGTTTGCCCGCTATGCGAAGGATGATGGCGTGTTATCTGCGATGCTGCTAGGGGATAAGACGGAGCTTGATAGTGAAATTAAGTCACTTTATCAGGCGGCGGGGATCGCACATGTGCTGGCAATCTCGGGACTACATATTTCGCTGCTTGGCATGACACTTTACCGGCTGTTCAGACATCGGTGCGGACTGACGTATCTGTGGGCGGGAAGTGTTGTTGCTACATTTCTTGGCATGTATACCGTGATGACCGGGAACACCGTATCGGCGAGACGTGCAGCGGGGATGCTCCTTGTCTATCTGTTTGCGGATCTGCTTGGAAGATCCTATGATATGCTCAGTGCACTTGGAATCGTGGTTATGTTGCTGCTTGCTGAGAATCCGTTTCTTGTGGAGAACAGCGGATTTCAGTTCTCGGTCGCAGCGGTTGTCGGGATCGGTGCGGGGCAGGGAGTGCTGGTGCCGTGGGTGAGCAATGATAGAATAATGGAAAAATCGTGCCCGGAAACATTGCAAAAGAGAACAGATCGATTAAGAGGCTGGTGGAGAAAGCAATTATCTGGAATGATGATCAGTCTGTCAATCCAGCTATTCATGATTCCGATTGTGGCGTATTACTATTATGAGATTCCGGTGTATGCAATCCTTCTTAATATTCCGGTTCTGGCATTGGTTCCTTATGTGCTTGGAATTGCAGTTGGAGGAAGTTTTGCTGGTCAGATCGGCTTTCTGCAGCCATTGTCATTTGTCTTGTGTCGCTTGTGTAGCCTTGTGTTGTGTGGTTATCGGTGGCTTTGTGATGTGTCACTTGCATTACCTGGAGCGAGAGTCATTACGGGCAGACCTTCTGTGACAAGAATCGAAGTATATTATGGGGTGCTTGGTGTATTTTATTATGTCCTATGGTGTGGAATGCGGCGCAGAAAAAAGAAAGCGGACGAGGAGAAGTTCCGGTTACAAACGAGAATGCAGGCAGAAAAACCCAAAGCGAATCAACAAAGCAAATCCAGAACATGGACGGTAATAAGAAGACGGCTTGGGTTTGCAACGGGAATTGTAGTTCTTATGATGATCCTTCTTACCAGAGAAAAAAACGGATTTGAACTGGATATTCTGGATGTCGGACAGGGGGATGGAATCTACCTGTGCACATCGGATGGTACGTCTCTTATGATAGACGGAGGTAGTTCCGATGTTAAGAATGTTGGGACTTATCGGATTCTGCCGTTTTTAAAATCGAAGGCGGTCCGCAAAGTATCCTATTGGTTTGTCAGTCATACAGACGAAGACCATATATCGGGGCTTACCGAAGCGTTGGAGAGTGGATACCATGTTGAACATCTTGTACTTGCCAAGGCGCAGAAGGATGATGAGAAAGCAATCCGACTTGCGGAGATCGCAAGGCAGAATGGAACGGCTGTATGTTATATGAAAGCGGGGGAACGGCTGCATTGTGGGAACGATGAGAGCACAGAGATCGTGAAATGTCTTTATCCGGATGAAAATGAAGTGACCGCCAATGTCAATGACCGTTGTCTGGTTCTGTATTATCAGGGGCAGAATTTTTGTGGCTTTTTTGGCGGGGATATCTCTTCGGAGGTGGAGGAGAATATCGTGGAAGCGACCGACTTACCAGGAGTGGACTTTTTCAAAGCTTCCCATCATGGATCGAAATACTCGAATTGTGACATGCTTCTGCAGGCACTCAGACCCGGCCTTACGGTAGCCTCTGCTGGAGAAAACAACCGTTATGGGCATCCAAGCCCAGACGCGATTGTACGGATCCGTGATCATGGAAGTGCCTTTTACAGCACAATTGATTGTGGTCGTATCCGTGTGAAAATTGTGGACGGTAAGATACAGGCAGATGCGTATATTCCGTCGGTAGAGAAAACCTTCATTTACTAAAGTGCTTGACAAAGTCATCGAAAAAGCGTAAAGTACTACCTATAAAAAAGCAAACCGATGAGAAAGAGTAGTAGACTTTTCCTGATATTACAGAGAGCTGCAGGCGGTGGGATGCAGTATGGATGGATTGGTTGAATGGACTTTCGAGGGTGGCCCGAAACTTTAAGCTTGGGAGTAGGCGTCAACGGGGATCCGAACCCGTTACCAGTTCGGCATGTATGGCATCGTACATGAATGAGTGGACATTTTGTCAATTTGAGTGGTACCGCGATAATAAAGATTTTATTACCGTCTCAAGCGTAGGCTTGGGACGGTTTTTTCTTTATAAGATAAACAATCTTATTCGGGAGACGTCCTGAAATGTAAGCGAAGCCACACTCATAAAATAAGAGCACACGATGTATCGGATTGGCTAATATCTGATACAACAAAACTTTAAAAATTATGAGAGGTCTGAGTTTTCCGGCAGGAAAGGCTTGGAGAAAGGACAAAATTATGAAGAAGAAAATTTTGGCATTATTACTTACAGCAGTATGTATTATGGGAATGGTTGCAGGATGCGGCGGAACAGACAACAGTACAACCGGTACACAGAGTGCCGCAGCACAGGCTGGAGGAGAGAGTTATACGATCGGTATCTCACAGTTTGCGGAGCATGGTTCGCTTGATAACTGCCGCGAGGGATTTCTTGCAGGACTTAAGAATGCAGGTATCGAGGAGGGCAAGAATCTGACCGTTGAGTATCAGAATGCACAGACAGACACCGGTACAGCGAGCACGATCGCCGACAGTTATGTATCTGCCAAGGTGGATATGATCTGTGCGATTGCAACGCCTTGTGCATCAAGTGCATACAATTCCTGTTTAAATACCGATATTCCGGTTGTCTATACCGCAGTATCGGATCCGGTAAGCGCAGGACTTGCAAATGAGGACGGAACGAATGTTGGTAACATTACAGGATCTTCTGATGTGCTTCCGGTAGAGGAGCAGCTTAAGATGATTCGTGAGATGCTTCCGGATGCAAAGAAGATCGGTATCCTTTATACAACAAGTGAGGCAAATTCATGCAGTACGATCGAGCAGTACAAGAGTCTTTCCGGTGATTACGGATTTGAAATCGTGGATACCGGAATTAATACATCCGCAGATATCGAGATCGCAGCAACAGACTTAGTATCGAAAGTAGACTGCTTATGTAACTTGACAGACAATACGGTTGTTAATGCATTACAGACGGTACTGGATAAGGCAAACAATGCAGGCATCCCGGTATTCGGAAGCGAGATTGAGCAGGTAAAGTCAGGATGTGTCGCATCTATGGGTATTGATTATTATCAGCTGGGCATTGAGACCGGCGAACTTGCAGCCAAGATCTTAAAAGGTGAAGCAACGACAAAAGATACCAATTTTATTACCGCTTCCAAAGCTGAGTTATATGTCAATACAGCAGCTGCTGACAAGATCGGAATGAAATTAGATGATGCATATATTAAGGATGCAGCGCAGACATTTGATGAAATAATTCTGTCAAGCAAATAAGCAGCATGATTGTTCGATTTCGGGAGTTCGAAGAACGGAGAAATCGGAATTATGAAGTAGATATACAAGTTAAGAAACATGGGGGTAACACTGTGGCATTAGTTTTAAGCGTTTTTGAACAGGGTATGATCTATGCGATCATGGCACTGGGAATTTACATTACATACACAATTCTGGATTTTCCGGATCTGACGGTGGACGGAAGCTTTCCGCTTGGTGCGGCGCTGTCAGCAGTCTTAATTACAAAAGGCGTAAATCCGCTTCTGACACTTGTGATCGCATTTGCGGCAGGTGCGGTTGCCGGAACCCTGACTGGTCTGATCCATGTAAAGCTTAAGGTAAGAGATCTCTTATCCGGAATCATTATGATGACTGCTTTATATACGGTCAACCTTCGTATTGCGGGGAGGGCAAATCTGCCGATCTACAATATGACGACGCTTTTTGACAATGATCTGGTAAGAGGTGTGTTTCAAGGCGCAGCGGCACAGTTTGCCAATGTGATCATCATTTTGGTCATCACACTGATCATGAAATTCATTCTAGACTGGTATATGAATACCAAGTCCGGTTATCTGCTTCGCGCAGTAGGTGACAATGAGACGATCGTGACATCGATGGGTGTGGACAAAGGTACGATCAAGATTATCGGACTGGCGATCGCCAATGGTCTGGTAAGTTTAAGCGGATGCATTTTCGCGCAGCAGCAGAGATACTTTGATATTTCGATGGGAACCGGCACGATGGTAATCGGACTTGCGAGTGTTATCATCGGAATCAGCCTTCTTAAGAAAGTAACTTTTATCCGTGTAACAACAAGTGTTATCATCGGATCCATCGTCTATAAAGCCTGCGTAGCAATCGCAATCAAGCTTGGTATGCCGTCTTCGGACTTAAAGCTGATTACAGCGGTACTGTTCCTGATTATCCTTGTGCTTGGAATGGATCGCAAAAAGAGAAAGAAGGTGGCGTAGATGCTGGAGTTAAATCATATTCATAAAATGTATAATCCCGGCACGATCAATGAGATCTGCCTGTTTGATGATTTTAATCTGAAAATTGAAGACGGACAGTTCGTATCGGTGGTCGGAAGCAACGGATCCGGTAAGACATCGATGCTCAACATTATCTGCGGATCGATTCCAATTGATGGAGGTTCCATCATTGTGAATGGTGTTGATATCACGAAGCAGAAGGATTTCATCCGCCACAGAAGAATTGGCCGCGTGTTCCAGGATCCTTCCAAGGGAACCTGCCCGTCGATGACGATCCTTGAGAATCTTGCAATCGCTGATAACAAGGGCAAGACATACGGACTCGGAAGAGGGACGAATCGTGCAAGAATCGATGCTTATAAGGAGATGCTTGCAAGTGTAAATCTGGGACTTGAGGATAAGCTTCATACGAAGGTTGGGGCTTTGTCCGGAGGACAGCGACAGACACTTGCGCTTCTGATGGCAACGATGAATCCGATTGAGTTTCTGATCCTCGATGAACATACGGCTGCGCTCGATCCGAAGACTGCGGAGATCGTTATGCAGCTGACCGGCAAGATTGTTGAGGAGAAGAAAGTGACAACAATTATGGTTACGCACAATCTTCGTTATGCGGTCGAGTATGGAGATCGTCTTCTGATGATGCATCAGGGACATGCAATCATCGACAAGGCGGGAGATGAGAAGAAAGCCATCCAGGTGGATGATATTCTCGGAACTTTCAATGAAATCAGTATTGAGTGTGGTAATTAAAATGAATGTTGTATTAAAACGTATTTTACAGGTGATCGCCGGAATTGTGGCGGTCACCTTAGTTGCATTTCTTATATTGCTTCTTGTACTTACGGTAACGGAGTACAAACCGGACACAATCGAAGAACTATCGGTAAACGGGCAAGGCGGAGCATCCGTACATGCAGGTGATACACTGTTCGTGCTGACGTGGAATACCGGATACGGAGCGCTCGGCAATAACGCGGATTTTTTCATGGATGGTGGATCGATGGTCAATACCGCTGACGAAGAACGTGTGCAGGAGAATATGGCGGCAATCAATGATGAGATTGCAGGACTTGATCCGGATGTTGTGTTCTTACAGGAAGTTGACCGTAATTCCAAGCGTTCGCACGGAATTGATGAATTGGATTTGATCCGTGAGGCGCAAAGCGGATACTGTGACACTTTTGCGAATAATTATAAGGTTGTGTATGTGCCGTATCCGCTTCCGACGATCGGTAAGGTGGACAGCGGTATTGTGACGCTATCGAAGTATGAAGTCAAAGATTCCAGAAGATTTGCACTTCCGTGCCCATTTTCTTATCCAATCCGTACGGCGAATCTGAAGCGATGTCTGATGATCGACCGCGTTCCGGTTGAGGGGAGCGATAAGGAACTGGTGCTTGTCAATCTGCATCTGGAAGCGTATGACGACGGAGATGGCAAGGCGGCACAGACACAGATGCTTCAGGAAATCTTGCAGGAGGAAGTAAATGATGGTAATTATGTGATCGCGGGCGGAGACTTCAATCAGGCTTTTTCCGGTGTGGACACAAGCATGTATCCCAAGATCAGCGAGGATCTGTGGCAGCCGGGCGAGATCGACACCGATCTGTTTGGGGAGGATCTTACCCTTGTGACGGACAATAGCGCGCCGTCCTGCCGGTCATTAGATCAGCCGTATGAGGGAGCGGATCACGAGAAGTTCCAGTATTATCTGATCGATGGATTTATCGTATCAGGTAATGTGACGGTGGAGTCGGTCGAGACACAGAATCTTAATTTCAAGAATTCCGATCATAATCCGATCCTTATGAAGGTAACATTAGACTAAGAGAGACCTCTCTTGCCGCTTGCGGCGAGGGAGGTTTTGCAGTTTATGCATAAAAAAAGACCATTTGTGCAGAAAATGAAAAAGTTACGGCTTGCTATGCTACAATGCCAACAGATGAAAAAAAGACCACAATGATGGAAAGATAAGGTCGGATGGAACATGTTAAAGACAGAAAAAGGCAGGTTTTACGTATGAGCTTGAAATATGAATCGATTATCAGCAAGATGGCGCTTGAGGAAAAGGCGCTGATGATGTCAGGAAAAAATACATGGCAGACGGTTGACTTTGAAAAATATGGCATTCCGTCCATGACGATGTCAGACGGACCACACGGATTGCGCAGGCAGGCCGGTGCAGGAGATCATCTCGGACTGAATGCATCCCTTCCGGCAACCTGTTTCCCGACGGCGGCGACGGTTGCAAACAGCTGGGACGAGGAGCTTGGAGAAGAGATCGGAGCGGCACTTGCAGAGGAAGCAGCCACGATGGATGTCAATGTCATCCTTGGACCGGGGCTGAATATCAAGAGAAGTCCATTGTGCGGACGTAACTTCGAGTATTTCTCGGAGGATCCATACCATGCAGGCAAGATGGCGGCAGCCTATGTACGTGGAATGCAAAGCAAAGGAGGGGCTGCATGTCCGAAGCATTTTGCGGCAAACAGCCAGGAGTTACGCCGTATGGCAAACGATTCGGTTGTAGATGAGCGGACATTCCGTGAAATCTACACAACGGGCTTTGAGATCGCAGTCAAGGAAGGCAAGGCGAAGGCGATCATGTCCGCATACAATGAGATCAATGGCGTGTACGCAAATGAAAATTCACATCTCTTGCAGGAGATTCTTGTGGATGAGTGGGGCTTTGACGGATGCGTGATTTCCGATTGGGGCGGTAGCAACGATCATGCGCTCGGGGTACAGAACGGAAGTCACTTAGAGATGCCGGGCACCGGCAAATCCGGAATGCGCGATATCGTGAAGGCGGTGCAGGCAGGAACCCTAAAAGAGGAAGTGCTGGATCAGAGATTAGATGAATTATTGTCACTTATCTTCGCAACGCATGGCACGACAGAGAAAGCAAAGGGTACGACCTTTGATGTTGAGGCACATCATAAGCTTGCACGTAAAGCAGCGGAAGAGAGCATCGTGCTTCTCAAGAACCAGGATAACATCCTTCCGCTTAAGCCGGGAACCAAGGTTGCTGTCATCGGTGATTTTGCCAAGAAACCGAGATATCAGGGCGCTGGATCCTCACTTGTGAATCCGGCGAAGGAGCCGGAAGCAATCCTTGATATGATCGGTGAGTATGATATCGTGATGGTTTCCTACGAGCAGGGGTATGTGAGAAACCGTCCGCCGAAGATGGATCTTCTGCGTAAGGCAAAAGAGGCTGCCAAAAGCGCGGATGTGGTGCTTTTCTTTGGAGGACTGGATGAGATCAGCGAATCGGAAGGATTGGATCGTACACACATGATGATGCCGAATGCGCAGGGAATGCTCATTGATGAACTTTCGACGGTGAATGAGAACCTTGTCGTGGTGTTATCTGCAGGATCGGCGATCGAGATGCCTTGGCACCAGTATGTAAAAGGCATTGTGCACGGATACCTCGGCGGACAGGCCGGAGCATCCGCAATGTTAAATGTTTTAACCGGAAAAGTGAACCCATCCGGGCGACTGAATGAGACCTATCCAATTCATTATGAGGATACGCCCTGCTACCATTATTATCCGGGCAAGGAGCGGAGCAGCGAGTTCCGCGAGGCTTTGTATGTCGGATACCGCTATTATACAACGATTGACAAGAAGGTTCGTTATCCGTTTGGATATGGACTCAGTTATACAAAGTTTCGTTATTATAATTTAAAGGTAAACGAGCAGGGTGTTACCTTTGGAATTGCAAATACCGGTGATGTAGCAGGTGCGGAAGTAGCGCAGCTGTATATCGGAAAGAAGTCCGACACGGTGTTCCGCCCGGTGCGCGAGTTAAAAGGTTTCAAGCGTGTTGTGCTTGCGCCGGGTGAAGAGACGGAGGTTTCGATTCCGTTTGATGATAAGACCTTCCGATTCTTCGATACGAGAACAAATACATGGGAGATTGAGTCCGGCGAGTATCAGATCATGATCGGAACGGATGCAGAGACGATGCAGCTGCAGGCACCGATGCAGGTAAACGGAACGGTTGCAGAAGGACCGTACCGCAGAGATAAGATGCCGGAATATTTCAGTGGCAAAGTTAAGGTGGTAGGAGACGAAGCCTTTGAACAATTATATGGTCGTCCGATCCCGGACGGAAGCTGGAGCGGCGAGATCGGCATGAATGATGCCGTGTGTCAGCTCTATTACGGAAAAGGAATTATTGGAAAGATATTCTACGGAGTGCTGCGCCTGATGCTGAAGATCAGCGAATGGCAGGGCAAGCCGAATCTGAATGTGCTTTTCAATTACAATATGCCGATTCGCGGCTATGCCAAGATGACGGGCGGATTTGTAACCATGGAGATGGCGCGGGCACTCACGGAGATGGCCAATGGGCATCGCATTAAGGGTACTGCACATCTGATCCGCGCGACCATTCGGCGAGATTAAATTCATCCTCCTCCTTTACACATGCATACAGACCTGATCTGAAGAAATTCGGATGAGGTCTTGTTGCTGTTTACGCTTGCGTTCTGTTTCCTGGTATTTTATCATATATAATATCCGAGTGTAAAAATTTTGTGGCGGCGGGCTTGCACTGGGCGGCTGACTCTCGGGGCACCACCTTAGTGGACACTAGTTATCCCAAATCAGGAATTTGCAGAAAATGTCCGCCGGGCTCTTCTTATCATTTGCTGTCCGCTCAAGCTTAGACAGTGGCGCTCCGGGTGTTCGCCTGAACACAGAATGTGTCCGATGGATTTCGTGTCTGCCTTAGCGGAGTGCTGAACAATACCGTGCCCGCGGGTCGTGTTTGCGACCTCATACCTTAGTGGCACTCCATAATGCTTCGAGGGGAGACATTAACCGAGAGCGGGCACATTAAAATTTGCGAAGTGCTCCGCTTAGGCAGACTAGAAATTTTGAGCACATCTGTGTCAGGCGGACATTCGGAGTGCCGCAGTCGAAGCATTGCTCGGACACAAAAGTTGAGCCCGGCAGAGATTTTCGCAAATTCAGTGATTTTGTCTAAAATCGTGTTCCGCTAAGGTGGTGCCCCGAGAGTCAGCCGCCCAGTGCAAGCCCGCCGCCACAGAATTTTGCACTCGTTGAATATATGAAAATAAAACAGGAGAGAAAGCAGCGATGATCAAGATTGCAATCGTAGAAGATGAAGAAATGTATGCTGAGCAGCTGAAGGCGTATCTGCATCAGTACGAAAAAGAAAACGGAGAAGTCTTTGACATCACCTACTGTGCGGACGGCGATGACATTGTACACAATTACAAGTCACAGTATGACATCATTCTGATGGATGTTGAGATGAAATTCATGGATGGTATGTCTGCAGCGGAAGAAATCCGCAAAGTCGATTCTGAAGTTGTGATCATTTTTATCACGAATATGGCACAGTATGCGATCCGTGGATATGCGGTCGATGCGCTTGATTATGTGTTGAAACCGGTGTCTTATTTCGCCTTTTCGCAGAGACTGAACCGGGCAATCTCCCGTATGAAGAAGCGCACGGATAAAACAATCATGGTCAATATCAAGGGTGGAACGGTGCGTATCAATCTGGCGAATATCTTCTACATCGAAAGCCAAGGACATACGCTGATCCTTCACACGATCCTCGGTGATTATGAGACCATCGGAACGATGAAGGAGATGGAAGAAAAATTAGATGGAATGAGTTTCTGTCGCGGTAATAAAGGCTATCTGATCAACCTGCAGCATGTGGACAGTGTACAGGACGGATGTGCGGTAGTCCGTGGCGAGCAGCTGGTATTAAGCCGCGCGCGCAAGAAGGAATTTATGGAATGCTTAACAGAATACTGGGGAGAGATGATAAAATGATCGATAATCTGATGCCGGATATACCAAGAATTTATACTGCGATCGCAGAGTGGCTGGCATGTATGCTTTTTATCCTGCCGCTGAAGAAACGATTCAGCAGGGGCAGGACAATCGGAATTATGGTGATGGCGATCGTGATTCAAAGCGCGTTTCTGATCGCAACGGGTGATCTGGTCATATACCTTTGGATTCCGTGTATGATCGCGGCGGTCATACTGATGATCGCATTTATCAACATATGTTGTGATATCAATGTGATGGATGCGGCATACTTTGGAATGATCGCGTTCGTGGTGGCGGAATTTATGGCTTCTGTGGAGTGGCAGATCCTGTGCTTTTTCTGGAAGAAAGTACCGTCAGTCTGGATTCAGGCAATCATGCTTGTGGTGATCTACGGAGCGGTTGCGTTAATTCTGCTCCGGCTGATCCATATGCACCTGCCGAAGGATGCGAAGATGGATATCAGCTTGAGAGAATATTTCTCGGGACTTCTGATCGCAGTGGCGGTATTTGCGGTCAGCAATATGAGTTATCTCACGATCAACACGCCTTTTTCCGGAAGATATTCGTTTGAGGTCGGCAATATCCGCACGCTTGTGGATCTTGGAGGAATCGCGATATTGTACGCGCATCTGATCCAGTGTTGCGAGCTGCGTGTGCGTAAGGAACTCGAGGCAGTGCAGAACGTGCTGCAGAATCAGTATGTGCAGTATAAGCAGTCGAGGGAGAGCATTGAGCTGATCAATTACAAGTACCATGATCTAAAGCATCAGATCGCGTTCTTAAGAAGTGAGAATGATCCTGCCAAGCGGGAGGAATTTCTAAACCGGATGGAGGATGAGATCAGGCAGTACGAGGCGCAGAACAAGACCGGAAATCAGGTGCTTGATACGGTCCTTACGACGAAGAGCCTGTATTGTGCAAAGCATGGAATCACGTTTACCTGTGTGGCAGATGGAACGCTCCTTGATTTCATGGATGTGATGGATATCTGCAGTATCTTTGGTAACGCATTGGACAATGCGATTGAGTGTGAACTTAAGATTCTGGACAAGGAGAAACGACTCATTCATGTGACGGTATCAAAGCAGAAGAACTTCCTGATCCTACGCTTCGAGAATTACTATGAGGAGGCGCTCCAGTATAAGGAGGGCAAGCTTGTCACGACGAAGACGGACAAGGAATATCACGGATACGGACTGAAGAGTATCCGTTATACAGTCAACAAATATGATGGTGCGGTCAGTATTGATACGAATAAGAACTGGTTCGATCTCAAGATTCTGATTCCGATGAAACAGACTTCGCAGCAAAGTTAAAGTGAAGCCTGGAACCGGAATTCACCATTACCCTGTTATGATGAAACGGAAGAGGTGCAGGCACACATGAGAATGTGGTGCAGGCACCTTTTTGCGTTGTGAATAGTGCATAATTGAAAAGAAATAGAATTGTGCAGAATGTATAATCGCGATGCAGTTTGTGCAGAAAAAGTGCAGATTATGCGAAATGAGAATCTGAAAGTCTGCGTGTGCTAGTATATGGTTACAAGGTCCGGCACGGACCAAATCAATCAGGAGGGAGGATGAAAAAGAGTATGGACAATCAGACAATGAATCCGATTGTCGCAGGTTGGAAACGGTTTGCCACAAAGCATGAGACGATTGCACAGTTCCTTGTGTTTTTCGTTGTGAGCAATGGTGTAACGGTTCTACAGATGATCATGATGCCGGTGCTTAAGTCGATTTTTGGCATGACAAATCTTGTGGACATGGGATTTCAGGTGTTGCATTGCGGATCGGTCGGCGGAAGCCCGTATTATGTATTCGATTACGCGGCAGGATCGATCGGCAGCGGCGGAGGCGGCGGACTTGCGTATTTCCTTGCGGTTGAGATCACAATGCTGATCGCACAGGTAATCAACTTTTTCCTTCAGAGAAAAGTGACTTTTAAGTCGAATAGCTCGTTGGCAAAAGCAGCATTCTGGTATGTGATCGCGTATCTGATCATCTCAATCGGAGCGGCAGCGCTTCAGGGATTGTACAAGGATCCGATTTATCGCTTTTTCCAAAATGTGATGGGAAGTGCAGGAATTACAGTGGCCGATGTTGTGACAATGATCATCAATTGTGCGATATCGTTCTGGGTATTTTTCCCGATCTTCAAAGTGATATTCAAAGAAGAACCGGAAGAATCAAAGTAAAAGTGGAGGATTATCTATGAGTAACAAAAGTAAGAAAGTGGACATCAAAGTGATTGTTGCCTATGTATTGTGCGTTACAATCGCAGTTGGTCTGGTAATCGGAAATTACTATGCGTTAAAGTATCAGAATCTGATTTCCGTACATTTTAACCAGTCAAATCAGAAGATCGTCTCAGCTGACGGCGAGGCTGTGGATTATTACACAAGCGACTATGACTCGGAAGAGGCACGTACCGAGCATTTGAGACAGGTTGGACAGGATATCGAGGCAGAGGGTATCGTGCTTCTCAAGAATGAGAACAATGCATTGCCTCTCGCAAGCGGAAGCAAGATCAGCGTGTTTGGTCAGGATGCGGTTGATCCGATCTATGGCGGAAGCGGAGCCGGATCTGTGGATGCTTCTAAGGCAGTCAATCTCAAGACAGGACTCGAGGAAGCAGGTTTTACATTAAACCCTACACTCTGGGATTTCTATGATAAGGGTGAGGGATCTTCTTATCGTAAGACCACACCGGATGTATACGGCGAGGGATCTTTCTCAGTAAATGAAGTACCGGCAGACAAGTATACGAAAGAAGTGAAGGACAGTTTCGCAGAGTATAACGATGCAGCAGTTGTTGTATTAGGACGTTCCGGTGGAGAGAGCTCGGATCTGTCAACCGAGAAGCTGGAGAATGGTTCTACCTATTTACAGATTGATAAGAATGAGCGCGATATGCTCCAGATGGCATGCGACAATTTTGATCATGTTATCGTGTTACTGAATACACAGAATGCAATGGAACTTGGATTCCTTGATGAGTATGATGTGGATGCAGCGCTTTGGATCGGAGCAATCGGTGAGACTGGTGCTTATGCAGTAGGACAGGCTTTGACCGGTGAGGTCAATCCATCCGGCGCATTAGTCGATACCTATGCATATGATTCTTTCAGTGCACCAAGTATGGCAAACTTCGGAAGCTTTATGTTTACGAACAGCTCTGTTGATTTCGGATATTCTTACATGGTATATGGTGAGGGCATCTACGTTGGATACAACTATTATGAGACAAGATACGAGGATGTTGTTCTCGGAAATGAGGATGCTGCGAATTACGATTATACAGCGTCTGTCCAATATCCGTTCGGATATGGTCTGTCTTATACAGATTTTGAGTGGAGTAATTATAAGGTAGCGGACAAAGGCGATAACTACGAGGTATCGGTTGATGTCAAGAATACCGGAAGCGTAGCCGGTAAGGATATCGTTCAGATTTATATGCAGTCTCCTTACACCGAGTACGACAAGGAGCAGGGCATAGAGAAAGCATCCGTTCAGCTTGTCGGATATGCCAAGACAGATATGTTAGATGCAGGCGCAAGCGCTACTGTTACCGTAACCGTTCCAAAGGAACAGATGAAAGTATACGATGCGAACGGATACGGAACTTATATCGTTGATGCGGGAGATTACTATTTTACCGCAGCAAACAATGCACATGAGGCAGTCAACAATATCCTTGCAGCGAAGGGATACAGTAAGGAGCAGGGAATGGATCAGGCAGGAAATGCCGATCAGACTTCCAAGGTTACGGTAAATGAGATCGATGCGAAGACTTATGCATCTTCACAGGCAACCGGAAATGAGATTACCAACCAGTTCGAGGATGTTGATATCAAGAAATATGATGACAGCTATCAGTATTTAAGCAGAAGTGATTGGACAGGAACCTGGCCAGAAACTTACAATGGCGGCACATGGGAGGCTCCGGATGCATTGCTTTCTGATCTTGAACTTCATACCGATGAGAGCAGCAATTCTGCAGAACCGGTAACAGGAACTGTTGATGAGACCGAAGGAAAGTTAAGCGCAGCTTCACTGATCGGACTTGATTATGATGATGAACTGTGGATGAAACTGGTACAGCAGATGTCACAGGATGAAGTTGACGAACTGGTTCGTATCGGTGGATATGCAACTAAGAGTGTGAAGTCTATCCAGCTTCCAGAGACCGTTGATAAGGACGGACCTGCCGGAATCTCCGGAACACTCGTCGGAGGAGAGAGCGGAACTTCTTATCCGCCTGAGGTAGTACTTGCTTCTACATGGAACGATGATCTCTCCGAAGAGTTCGGTAAATGTATCGGTGAGGATTCCCTCGCACTCGGTGTACAGGTATGGTACGCACCGGCTTGTAACATTCATCGTTCTCCGTACAGCGGACGTAACTTCGAATATTATTCCGAGGATCCATTCCTTTCCGGAAAGATGGCAGCAACAACATCCGCAGGCGCACAGTCCAAGGGTGCAGTTGTAACCGTAAAGCATTTTGCATTAAACGATCAGGAAACCAACCGTATGGGATGTGCAATCTTTGCCAACGAGCAGTCGGTCCGTCAGGTATATCTGGCAGCTTTTGAGACTGCAGTCCGCGAAGGTGATGCACACGGTGTCATGGTAAGTATGAACCGTATCGGATCCCGCTGGACAGGAGGTCACTATGGACTGATGACAGCAACACTTCGTGATGAGTGGGGATTTAAGGGTATGGCTGTAACTGATCAGGCTTCTTATGCAGTCTTTGCATATGAGGATATGCGTGAAGGTCTTGCAGCAGGAACGGACTTGTGGCTGAATACGGATGCAACACTTTGGAAGTTGTCTGATGCAGAGATGACCAATGAGGTTGTCAACGATATGCAGAGAGCCGCAAAGAATGTGGTATATGCGATTGCCGGAAGTAATGCGATGAACGGACTTGCAGCAGACAGTAAAGTCGTATCGGTTGTTCCATTATGGAAGAAGGGCTTATACGCACTCGATGTTGTAGCAGCACTCGGAATTCTGATCACATTATTCTTTACAACAAGAAGCGTGATTCGCAAAAGAAAGCAGAAGAAAGCAGAAAATTAAAGTATAACTTTAGGAAAGCTCCTGTCTTTTGAGATGGGAGCTTTTTGTTACTCGTAGATCGAATTAACAAAACTGAAACAATTTATAAACAAAACTTTGACAATAGCAGGCGAAAATGTCAGGAAGAAAGGAAGAGATCCGGATGATCCATATTTTAGTTGTTGATGATGATAAGAAGATTAACCAGACGGTATGTGCATGGTTAAATGACTGTGGTTTTGAGGCAAAAGGCGTCTTAAGTGCAGCGGAAGCTTATGATGAGATGTATAATCAGCTATATGAACTGATCATTTCCGATATTATGATGCCGGAAGTGGACGGGTTTGAATTTGCACGTACCGTCCGGGAAGTGAATAAGAGAATTCCAATCCTGTTTATGTCGGCAAAGGATGATCTGCCTTCCAAGCAGAAGGGATTTCAGCTTGGAATCGACGATTATATGGTGAAACCGATCGAACTTGCGGAGCTTGAAATGCGTGTCCGTGCATTGCTGCGCCGCGCAAACATTGAGACTGAGAGAAAACTGTCAGTTGGAAATCTTGTACTGGATGCGGATGGAATGACAGCCGAGGTCGATGGAGAGGAGATTGCGGTCGCAACCAGAGAATTTAATATTCTCTATAAGCTTTTATCCTATCCGAAGAAGACGTTTACCCGCGCGCAGCTGATGGATGAATTCTGGGGTGTGGATTCGGATACCAGTCTGCGGGCGGTGGATGTCTATATCACAAAGCTAAGAGACAAGTTCTCGGAATGCGACGGATTTGAGATTAAGACGGTGAGAGGACTCGGATATAAGGCGGTGCTTTTATGAAACAGGAAATGAAGATGAAAAACGAATTGTTTCCACCCTATATTTTTCTTGTGTATTTTTTGATATTGCTTCTGATGTCCGGATTACATGTTGGTATCATTGTTGGAATGAACGCTTTACATTGGTCGGAAATTACGCAGACAATTCTGCCGATGGTGTATTGGGCATTGGTGGCAGCTGGAATTACGCTTTTTACCAGAAGAGAGATTAAAAAGACTTATGAGGAACCGCTTCATAATCTTGCAGAGGCAGCGGATAAGGTGGCATCCGGAGATTTTTCGGTGTATATCCCAACTGTTCATACCGCGGATCATCTGGATTACATGGATGAGATGATTCTGGATTTCAACAAGATGGTGGAGGAACTGGGAAGTATTGAGACACTGAAAACGGATTTCTTTTCCAATGTGTCACATGAGTTTAAGACACCGCTTTCTGCAATCTATCATCATGCACAGCTTCTGCAGATGGAAGGAAATCTGGATGAGAGGCAGAGCGGATATGTAGATAATATTTTGGATTCCAGTAAGCGGATGTCAGATCTGATCCAGAATATGTTAAAGTTGAACAAGCTGGAGAAGCAGACGATCCGTCCGGTGGCGGAGCGCTACGATGTGTGTGCGCAGCTGAGTGAATGTGCGGTAATGTTTGAGGACAGCTGGGAAAAGAAGAATATTGACTTTGCGGTGGAAATGGAGGATCGGGCGTATGTGGATGCGGATCCGGGGCTGATGGAGCTGGTCTGGAACAATCTGTTGTCCAATGCAATCAAGTTTACGCCGGAGGGCGGAACGATTCTCTTGTCGCAGAGGAGTGATGAGGAGCAGGTGCTTGTTTCCGTAAGAGACAGCGGATGCGGAATGACAGAAGACGTGATGAAACATATCTTTGATAAGTTTTATCAGGGAGATGAAAGCCACGCAATGCTTGGAAACGGATTGGGTTTAGCTTTGGTGCAGAGGGTTTTGGAATTGTCGGATGCGAGGATTGATGTTACGAGTAAGCCTGAAGAGGGAACCGAATTTCGAGTGATGTTAGCGAAGAGGAAAGTGACAGATACGCTTCCTTTCGCAGACGAATAAAATAGGCTGGTGAAACGGGAGAATGAAAATGAGTGAGCAGGAATTTACCATGTATGAATATAAGGAACTTAGCGTTGTATCGGCGCAGGCTTCTTTTTATCTGGATTGTTATGAGCATTTCGGTTGGAAGCCGGATGACCATTTTGCACCGCAGAATCGTGGGAATCTGCTGATCCTTAAGCTGAAAAGAAACCGTAAGATTGTCAATCGTGCAGAACTTACCAGGCTGCAGCGCAACTTCGAAGCGGATATGAAAGAAATCGAGAAACTGGAGGATTCCAAGACAACTTCTGCCACGATGATTGCAATCACGATTGGAATCTTCGGTACAGCGTGTATGGCTGGTTCTGTGTTTGCGGTCACGGCAGCACCGCCGATCATCTGGTTATGTGTGCTGCTTGCAATTCCGGGATTCGCAGGCTGGATTTTGCCTTATTTTGCCTATAAAAAGGTAAAAGAGAAGAAAACGGATCGCATTGATCGGTACATTGAAGAAAAATATGATGAAATCTACGAACTCTGTGAGAAGGGGCATTCCTTGTTATAGAATGTTTATGACCGGCTCAGAAGCACGTTTGCTTCTGAGTTTTTTTGTTGCTGTGATTCTTTCATAATTTATAAACAATTGGTATGGTGTTGATGTTCAATCGGAAAACATTTCACAAATTAACAATTCTGAAACGAATTTCAAACAATGGTTAAAAACTATGAAATTATAATAAGTACAAAATTAAAGGAAACGAGGTAAATGAAAATGAAAAAAAGTAGTTTAGTAGCAATGATTATGGGAGTAATCGGTGTTTTATGTCTTGGAATCGGCATGTGCATGGTATTAATAACGGAGTGGAATTTATTCCAGCCTGGAATTATAGTCGGAGTAGTTGGAATTGTAGAACTTCTTCTTACCGTTTTTGTGTGGCGTCGAATGGAGAAAAAAGCGCCGATCCATCCTACAGTGAAAGTAGTGGAGACGGTTGTGTTAAGCATTGTTGGATGTATTACATTTGGCATAGGAATGAGTTTATGCATGGTGTTTGATCATATGGCAGCCGGAATCGTGGTCGGAGTCGTAGGAATTCTTTTGTTACTTTTATTGATTCCATTGATTAAAAGTGAAAACTAGGTGGTATGAAAAGTTTCTTGTGTGCAAAATACCATGAGTTTTACAATTTAATATTTTAATCAAGCTGTCAGATGAAAATTGAAGTTGAATCGTGATGTATGAATATTGCGAAATGCATCGCGTATGCTATAATTAGACTATTAAGAGAACGCTCGCTTTTTATGAATTAATTATAGATATTTCAGTTTTGTGATTGACAGGGAAAGCGAGGAGAAGGAATGGGAAAAGCTGATTCGGCAGCCAAAGAATGTCTGTCTGACAATGTCCGTTTTGCGGATTTATGCAACGCTGTCTTATTTGGGGGAGAACAGGTTGTAAAAGCATAAGAGAAACAAAGATACAAAATCGCCGGATGAATTTCTGGCGGGATTTACTTCTGAGGATAGGATCACACCGGTGATTACAATTACGGTATATCTTGGAAATAAAAATTGGGATGCACCAAGATGTCTTGCTGATATGTATGGCTCTGTGGACGAACGTTTGAAGCCATATTTGCAGGATTTTGATGCGCATGTGTTTGTGCCGAGTGAGTTTTATGATTTCGAAAAATTCCAGACAGAGTTGAAACAGATTTTCGAGGTGATTAGTGCGGCTGGAGGCAAAAGTAGAATGAAACAGATTTTATCAGAGGACGAGATGTTTCGGAGATTAGATAATAATACGGTCAGGACAATTAATGATATTGCTGGGACAAAGATTCCGTTAAATGAGAAAGGAGAGGTGGTTAATATGTGTAAGGCATGGGAAGAACAATATGAGGATGGAGTTGAGAATGGAAAAAGAGAGTTGCTTTTCTCTCTTGTAAATGATGGATGTCTTGATATTGATGAGGCCGTCAAAAGATCTGGAATGTCGAAAGAGGATTTTGTGGATGCGATGGAAGCGGCAGGATACAAAATTCTTGTGGAGGCATAAAGCTAATTATTCTGAAACACTTCTTTGAAGTATTCAATCCTGCTGCGCAGATATACTGCATGCAATCATAAGAGGATATAGTGATTGAAGATGGAAAAGGAGATATGGAAAGCTGCATGGAGGTGCGGCGGAGCTTGCCGATCAGTATCTGAAAGAGTGTGGCAGAGACAATCGCACAGGAGTCTTTGTTGTAAATAGGGGGCAAAGAATGAATTTGACGATTGGTATCAGATGACCTAAAATAGAACGGAACTTATAAAATCAAAATTAAGGATGGTTATAAAATGCTACAATATAATTATGACAATTTGCAAAGAAGTCTGATCGATGTCATAAAGGAGGAACAGGCAAAGCTTGGATATTACAGAGAGGATATCCGCTTATACTATCCGCTTAGTTCATTGAATCATTTCTTTGGCACGAATGTCGGAGCGGATGAAATGCAGTGCATTTTAGATGGAAAAGGCAAAGGAGAAACCGATCACGATATGATTGCAGGAGGAATGAATGAAATACTTTCTGATAAGCTTGGTATGGTGGAGGTGTCGCACAGAGGTGACAGGTTCTGCTTTCATATTCCGCCGGAAGGTGTGGAGTATGTGCATGAGAACACAACGGAGAATGAGTTTATCCGGGAACTGGTGCAGCTTGTAGCGAAGCACGGTTGTACGATCGATCAGGTATATGAATTGTTTCAGGCGCATTCCGATCAGGTGGGCAGAGAGAAGATGAACAACGGAGAGTTTGATGAACGCATCTGGTTTAAGAATGATGTGGACGATCCGTATTTTTATTGTTTCAAGCAGGAGGGGGAGCATATGATCTATCATCGTTTTTTGCCAGAGGACTATGAGGATTTTGAATTCTAAATACGGTGAGGCTGATGCGGACGGTACATTCGGCATAATGAGGCAGAGAAAGTTGATGATTTGAATGCTTCGTTGAGAAACAATTTGGACACAATTTGATTAAAATAGGGAAAAGGCTTATAATTCGAAAAAAATTTTTTCGGATTATAAGCCTTTAATTGTTCAACTAGGACGACTTGCAAAGAAAAATAAGTTTAATTGTAAATACAATAAAATTATAGATGCTAAATAGTCAAAATATCAGACAATAATTGAAAATTAACTATTTACAGATAACGCTTCACAGTAGTAAAATCATAAACAAGAAAACAAGTTGCAAGTGAAGAAAGGAACAGATCCTATGAAAGAACAGTGGAATGAGAGTACAGCAGTAGCTAAGGGATTATATGATCCGAGATTTGAACATGATAACTGCGGAATCGGTGCTGTTGTCAATATTAAAGGAATTAAGACACACCAGACGGTCGAGAATGCTTTAAAGATTGTTGAGAACTTAAAGCACAGAGCCGGAAAAGATGCAGATGGAAAGACCGGAGACGGTGTTGGTATCCTTCTTCAGATTTCTCACAAGTTTTTCAAGAAAGCATTACGTCCTCTTGGGATCGAGCTGGGAGAGGAGAGAGATTACGGTGTCGGAATGTTTTTCTTCCCGCAGGATGAATTGAAGAAGAATCAGGCAAAGAAGATGTTCGAAGTCATTGTCGAGAAGGAAGGTATGGAGTTCCTTGGATGGAGAGAAGTGCCGATTCATCCGGACAAGCTTTCCGATAAGGCAAGAGACTGTATGCCTTGTATCATGCAGGCTTTCGTAAAGAGACCGGAAGATGTGGAGAAAGGTCTTGATTTCGATCGCAAGCTGTACGTGGCACGCCGGGTATTCGAGCAGTCGAACGATGATAGTTATGTTGCTTCTTTATCAAGCAGAACGATTGTTTACAAAGGAATGTTTTTAGTTGAGCAGCTGCGCCAGTTCTTCTCGGATCTGCAGGATGAGGATTATGAATCTGCGATTGCAACCGTACATTCAAGATTCTCAACGAACACAAATCCAAGCTGGGAGAGAGCGCATCCGAACCGTTTCATTGTACATAACGGTGAGATCAATACCATCCGCGGTAATGCAGATAAGATGCTTGCCCGCGAGGAGACGATGGCTTGCGGAAAACTTCGCGGAGAGTTCCAGAAGGTTCTTCCGGTTGTCAATACCGAAGGTTCGGACTCTGCAATGCTTGATAATACATTAGAGTTCCTTGTTATGTCAGGAATGGAGCTGCCGCTGGCAGTCATGGTCATGATTCCGGAGCCTTGGGCAAACAATTCCATCATGAGCCAGAAGAAGAAGGACTTCTATCAGTATTATGCAACGATGATGGAGCCTTGGGACGGACCGGCTTCCATCCTTTTCTCCGATGGAGATATGATGGGTGCAGTGCTTGATCGTAACGGACTTCGTCCATCCCGTTACTATATTACAGACGATGATTATCTGATCCTTTCTTCCGAGGTTGGTGTACTTGACATTGATCCGACCAAGATTGTGACAAAGGATCGTTTAAGACCTGGTAAGATGCTTCTTGTTGACACCATTCAGGGACGCGTGATCGACGATGATGAGTTAAAGGAGAAATACGCAGGCAAGCGTCCTTACGGTGAGTGGCTGGATCGCAACATCGTTATGTTAAAGGATCTTAAGATCCCGAATGAGCGTGTTCCAGAGTACACCAAGGAGGAGCGTCAGAGAATGCAGAGAGCATTCGGTTACACATACGAATCGCTCAAAGATTCCATCCTGCCGATGGCGAAGAACGGAATCGAAGGAACTTCTGCGATGGGTACCGATACGCCGCTCGCTGCGTTATCCGGAAACCGTGAACCGCTTTTTAACTACTTTAAGCAGTTGTTCGCGCAGGTAACGAACCCGCCAATCGATTCGATTCGTGAGGAAGTGGTTACTTCCACGACCGTATATATCGGAGCTGCCGGAAACCTGCTCGAGGAGAAGCCGGAAAACTGTAAGGTACTTCGTATCAACAATCCGATCCTGACCAACACGGACCTCATGAAGATCCGCAGTATGAAGGTGGAAGGATTCAAGGTTGAGACGATTTCCATCGTATATTATAAGAACACCAGCCTGGAAAAAGCGGTAGAGCGTCTTTATATTGAGGCAGACCGTGCATACAGAGATGGCGCAAATATTTTAATCCTTTCCGATCGGGATGTGGACGACAACCATGTTGCAATCCCTTCGCTGCTTGCGGTATCTGCATTGCAGCAGTATCTGGTTAAGACGAAAAAGCGTACTTCGCTTTCTATGATCCTTGAGTCCGGCGAGCCTCGTGAAGTACATCACTTTGCAACATTGCTTGGTTTTGGTGCGAGTGCAATCAACCCTTATCTTGCACAGGATACGGTTAAGCAGCTCGTGGATGAGCACATGCTCGACAAGGATTATTACGCAGCAATCGATGATTACAACCATGCAATCATCAGCGGTATCGTTAAGATCGCTGCTAAGATGGGTATTTCTACGATCCAGTCTTACCAGGGATCTAAGATCTTCGAGGCAATCGGTATCAACAAAGAGGTTATTGATAAATACTTCACCAATACGGTCAGCCGTATCGGCGGAATTACAATTAAAGATATTGAAAATGATGTCAACACCTTACATTCTGCAGCATATGATCCGCTTGGACTTGAGACGGATGTCACGCTTGACAGTAAGGGACGTCACAAGATGAGAAGCGGTGCCGATGCGCATTTGTACAATCCGGCAACGATTCATCTCCTGCAGCAGTCCACACAGCGTGGTGATTACGAGATGTTCAAGCAGTATACCAATCTTGTGGATGAGGAGCAGAAGCACACGAATCTTCGTGGACTGATGGATTTCAATTATCCGAAGAAAGGCGTGAAGCTCGAGGAAGTTGAGAGTGTGGATTCCATCGTAACGCGTTTCAAGACTGGTGCGATGTCATATGGTTCCATTTCAAAGGAAGCGCATGAGACACTTGCAATCGCGATGAACCATCTGCATGGTAAGTCCAACACCGGTGAAGGTGGTGAGGATAAGGATCGTCTGACAATCGGTGCGGACGGCAAGAATCGTTGTTCTGCAATCAAGCAGGTTGCATCCGGCCGATTTGGTGTTACCAGCCGCTACTTAACCAGTGCGCAGGAGATCCAGATTAAGATGGCACAGGGTGCGAAGCCTGGTGAAGGAGGTCATCTGCCAGGTAAGAAGGTTTATCCATGGATCGCAAAGACCAGACTTTCTACCCCGGGTGTATCGTTGATCTCTCCGCCACCACACCATGATATCTATTCAATCGAGGATCTAGAACAATTAATTTTCGATTTAAAAAATGCAAACCGTGACGCAAGAATCTCGGTTAAGCTTGTATCAGAGGCCGGTGTCGGAACTGTCGCAGCTGGTGTTGCCAAGGCGGGTGCACAGGTTGTACTGATCTCCGGATACGATGGAGGAACCGGTGCAGCACCGAGCAGTTCCATCCATAACGCAGGACTTCCTTGGGAGCTTGGTCTTGCAGAAACCCATCAGACACTGATCATGAACGGACTTCGTAACAAGGTTCGTATTGAGACAGACGGTAAGCTGATGAGTGGTAAGGATGTAGCAATCGCTGCTTGTCTCGGTGCCGAGGAATTTGGATTTGCAACCGCTCCGCTTGTAACGATGGGATGCGTGATGATGCGTGTATGTAATCTGGATACCTGTCCGGCAGGTATTGCAACACAGAACCCTGAGCTTCGTAAGCGTTTTGCAGGAAAGCCTGAGTATGTTGAGAACTTCATGCGTTTTATCGCAGAGGAACTTCGTGAGTATATGGCAAAGCTTGGCTGCCGTACTGTGGATGAACTTGTTGGACGTAGTGACTTCCTGAAAGTCCGTGAGGATTTATCGGAAAGAGAATCAAAATTAAATCTTGATAATATTTTAAACAACCCATTTGCTGGAACAAAGCAGAAGGTGATCTTTGATCCGAAGCAGGTATATGACTTCGAACTTGACAAGACGAAGGATATGAATGTTCTGATGAAGCAGTTGATGCCGGCTTTGGAGAAGAAACAGAAGAGAATGATCGATACTGAAGTAACCAATGTGAACCGTTCGCTTGGTACGATCTTCGGATCTGAAATTACAAAAGCATACGATGATACACTCGATGATGATACTTATATCGTTAAGTGTAACGGTGCCGGAGGACAGAGCTTTGGTGCTTTTATCCCGAAGGGACTGACACTGGAACTTGTCGGAGATTCCAATGATTACTTTGGAAAAGGTTTATCCGGTGGTAAGCTGATCGTATATCCTCCAGCTGGTGTAACATACAAGAAGGATGAGAACATCATCATCGGTAACGTTGCTTTGTATGGCGCGACAAGTGGTAAGGCATTCATCAATGGTGTCGCAGGTGAACGTTTCTGTGTTCGTAACTCCGGTGCGACAGCCGTTGTTGAGGGGGTCGGTGATCACGGATGTGAGTACATGACCGGTGGTCGTGTCGTAATCCTCGGTAGAACCGGAAAGAACTTTGCCGCCGGCATGAGCGGTGGAATCGCTTATGTACTTGATGAGGACAACGATCTGTATATGCGCACGAACAAGTCGATGGTATTTACAGAGGAAGTAACGAATAAATACGATGTCTTGGAACTCAAGGATATGATCAGTGAACATGTAACACTAACCAATTCCGAGAAGGGTAAAGAGATTCTTGATAACTTCAGTGAGTATCTGCCGAAGTTCAAGAAGGTCATTCCATATGATTATAACCGTATGCAGATGGCAATCGTTCAGATGGAAGAGAAAGGTCTGAATGCGGAGCAGGCACAGATTGAGGCTTTTTACGCCAGCACGAGAGCATAAGGAGGGAAGAATACGATGGGAAAGCCAACAGGATTTTTAGAATATGAGAGAACCGAAGCGCGTTCGGTGGAACCTAAGGAACGCATCAAGAATTTTAATGAGTTCCATGTATTCCTTTCCAAGGAAAAACAACGTGAGCAGGCGGCACGCTGTATGGATTGCGGCGTTCCGTTCTGTCAGTCAGGTATGACGATTGCCGGAATGACTTCCGGCTGTCCGTTGCACAATCTTGTTCCAGAGTGGAATGACTTATTATATACCGGAAACTGGCAGCAGGCATACAACAGACTGCATAAGACAAATAACTTCCCGGAGTTTACGTCACGCGTTTGTCCGGCTTTATGTGAGAAAGCCTGCACATGCGGACATTGGGGAAATCCGGTAACCGTTCGTGATAATGAGCATGGTGTTATCGAGACGGCATACAAAATGGGATACGCAGGTCCGCATATTCCGAAGGTGCATACCGGCAAGAAGGTTGCAATCATCGGATCCGGTCCTTCCGGACTGGCAGCAGCCGATCAGCTGAATCAGAGAGGACACGAGGTTACTGTATATGAGCGTGATGATCGTGTCGGCGGACTTCTGATGTATGGTATTCCGAATATGAAGCTTGAGAAGCAGATCATTGACCGCAAGATCGATGTAATGAAAGAAGAAGGTGTCAAATTCATTACAAGCTGTAACGTTGGTGTTGATGTGAAGGCAGCAGATCTGATGAAGCAGTATGACCGTGTAATCCTCTGCTGTGGTGCGAAGCATCCGAGAGATATAAAGGCCGCAGGAAGAGACGCAGAGGGCATCTACTTTGCTGTTGATTATCTTTCACGTACGACAAAGAGTCTTCTGGATTCGAACTTCAAGGATAACAAATATATTTCCGCAAAAGGCAAAAATGTTGTAATCATCGGTGGCGGTGACACCGGAAACGACTGTGTCGGAACCGCAATCCGTCAGGGGGCGAAATCCGTTACCCAGCTTGAGATGATGCCTTGTCCACCAACTGAGCGTGCAGCAAACAATCCTTGGCCGGAGTGGCCGAAGGTTTTAAAGACTGATTACGGTCAGGAAGAAGCGATTGCCTGCTTCGGAACGGATCCTAGAATCTATCAGACAACCGTGAAGGAATTCCACAAGGATAAGAACGGAAAGCTGAATGGACTTACGATTGTAAGCCTTGAGAGCAAGGTGGATGAAGCAACCGGACGCAGAAATATGGTAGAGGTTGCCGGATCCGAGAAGAAGATTCCGGCAGAACTTGTTCTGATCGCAGCCGGATTCCTCGGAACCGAGGATTACATTGCGAAGGCTTTCGGAGTGGAGCTCAATCAGAGAGCGAATGTTGCTACAGAAGAGGGACGTTACGCTACAAATGTAAAGAATGTCTTTACCGCAGGTGATATGCATCGTGGACAGTCACTGGTTGTGTGGGCAATCCGCGAGGGAAGAGAAGTGGCGCATGAGGTGGATGAGAGCCTGATGGGATACTCATATCTCTCCATCCAGTAAGGTTGCAAATTCGGGTTTGCCTCGCTCAGATTTGAGTTCAAGCGGACGATACCGGATTATATATAATCTACGAAAATTAGCAGTAAGTTTGTCTATAAACGACAGACTTTGAACGATACAGACTTTCTCTCAGTTTTTTCTGCGAGTTAACTCCTGCAACGATTTTGGATAGGCTTTCACAATGTTAAAGTAAACGCTATTATCCAAGATAATGGAACGCAGGAGCAGTCGCAGAAAAGAACTTCGATAAAGTGTATCATCCAAAGTCCTGTTGGTTAGATGAAATTACTGCTAATTTTCTTTTTTACCTGCTGATCCGGTATCTGTGTAATTGAAAAACGAAAATCTGATTCGCGTCAAAAATTTGCGCAGTAGTAGGGGTGGAAGTCGATAGATTGTGGTACTCACTTTTTTGTATTGACAATTCGTTAGATAAAAATAAAATGACGCGCAGCGTTATTCTACAATGTTTCGTAGGATTTCGCTGCGCGTGATTTGTTTTATGTGGATTTAAATATGTCTATCTGTATAGCTTGAATGTTTTGACTACACTGGGGCATAGAAACGAGTATTTGGATGTATAGACCCCGCATTTGAACTGTGCCGGGGCGAGAAAGCAAATATTTACATATCTTCGCCCCAGCTCAAAATTTCCAACGTTTATTTAAGCAGGTCTTGCCTGCCAAGACACCCCAATCCTTATTCCGCTTGTTCGTTACGAATCTGCATAAAAGAACTCGTGTCAAGGTTGCGTAGCACCGAAGGCTACCTTGACACGAGTTCTTATGCAGATTTTATATTTTAAGCGGAATAAGGATCAATAATTTTAACCATATTCTTCTTTTATATTGCAAATATAAAAAGTAGGTGCCAATATGCTTTCGACTCCCACCTCTTACTACCGCGCAAATTTTTGGAGATTTGAATTTTATCAAAAACAGCTCCCCAAACCATCAGTATATCTCAAGTAACAGGATTTGGGATGATACACTTTTTTGAAATTATTTTATGCGACTGCTCCTGCGTTCCATTGTCTTGGATAATAGCGCTCATTTACAATATTGACAAAAACGATCCAAAATCGTTGCAGGAGTTAACTCGCATAAAAAATTGAGAAAAAGTCGGTATCATTCCGAATCCGTTATGCTTCCAATAAATAATGGTTTGGGAGCGTCACTTTGTCACAAATTCAAATCAACAAACCCAAAATTGTAAAGGAGTGCCATAATTGTTATAATGTTCTGTAAAGGACAATGAAGTAAGGATGAATAAAAAATGGATCTGATCAATAAATTTGGAGAACTTGTGGGTAATACATCCATGAAAGATGCAGATAAGGCTCGGAAGATGCTTCTACTTGGATATCGGCTTCAGGAGAAACGATTATGCCTTTTCCCGGATAAGAGACTGCCGAAATCCGGACAGTATGTGGCGCGGGTTGTGATGCAGAGTGTGATCGATGCACTGTCGAAGCCGGAGGCTGCGGTCCTTGTCAGCATTTTTGTGCCGGGAGAACTTTTGACAGCGGCTGGATTGACGCCGTATTCGGTGGAGGCGATGTCGTGTTTCCTGGCGGGAACGCAGTGCGAGCAGCCACTTTTGCGAAAGACGGAGGAAGAAGGATTTCCGGAGACGATGTGTTCTTATCACAGAGTATTTCTTGGGGCTTCGCTTGCGGGGCTAGTTCCGGCACCGAAATGTATGGTCTATACAAACCTTGCCTGTGATGGCAATATGATGACATTTCCGTATCTGAAGCAGAAACAGGAATTATCCGGGTTCTATATTGATGTTCCTTATGAGAAAAATGAAGATTCCATTCAGTATGTTGCGGAGCAACTGCGGGAACTAAAGAAATATTTAGAGGATATGACCGGAAAACCCATTACGGAGGATGCGGTAAAGAAGGCAGTTGATAATAGTAATCGTGCGGCGGATTATTATGCGGCGCAGTTGGCGTTGCGCAAGGAACATGATCCGGTTACGACGCTGACCAATGAAGTTTATGCGCTTTTCATGTGTCATCTTATGGCGGGAACCAAGGAGTCGGTGGAGTATACGAGACTTCTTCTTGAGGATGTGAAGCAGGCAAAGAAGGGGGAAGGACCACATGTGCTGTGGATGCATATGATGCCTTTTTTGCAGGCTCCAGTTAAGGAACTGTTTAATTATAACGGACAGATGCACATTCGCACATGTGACTTTGTCGCAGATGGATTCCAAAGGGCACATCATGAGGATCCTTATGAGGCAATGGCAGAGAAAATGGTAAACTGTATTTATAACGGAAGTGTGACGCTAAGAATTGAGAAGGCGAAGAAGCTTGCCCGATTGACAGACGCGGACGGAAGCATACTGTTTGCACATTGGGGCTGCAAAGGCACGATCGGCGCATCCACATTGATCAAGCGGGAACTTGAGAATGATGGCATTCCGACGATGGTACTTGATGGTGACGGATGTAATCCTGCAAATACGAGCGACGGTCAGGTGTCGACCAGACTACAGGCATTCATGGAGATGCTAAAGGAGGAACAGGTCAAATGATACATTATGTCTGTAAATATACGCCGATAGAACTGTTTAAAGGTTTTGGTGAGGAATGTATTGTCTTAGAAGAGATGCCGGAGAATTTTGATGTATCAGATCGTGTTGCACATGCGAATCTGTGTGGATTCGGCAAGTCTGTGATTCAGGCTGTGCTGGAGGGAAAAGTAGAGAATCTTGTGCTGGTGAACTGTTGTGATTCCATGCGGCGTGTGTATGACATTGTAAAAAGCACGAAGAAATGCAAGTTTCTCTATATGCTTGATCTCCCGCATGAAGATCATGAATGCGAAAAAGTTAAATTTGCACATAATATTCTAAAATTGAAACAAGAATATCAGAACTATACTGGAAAACGATTTGATAAGATGCTGTTCCTTAAGGCATTTGCGGAGAGAAAAGTGCAGACGAAACCGTATATTGGTCTCATGGGTGTGCGGGTAAGCAGCGTGTTGGAAGAGATGATCCGAAGAGATATCAAGATGCGCGTAGAAAATCTGACCTGCATTGGCGGGCGAAGAATTGTAGCACTTCCGGAGGAATGGGAAGATATCGAAGAGGAGCAGATGGTTCTTGCGTATGCGGAGGCTTTGCTCGGGCAGATGCCTTGTTTTCGGATGAATAACAATACGAGAAGAAACCAGCTTTTCCTGGATCCGAATCTGAAGGGAATCATCTATCACTCTATCAAATTCTGTGATTATTATGGTTTTGAATATGCGAGTATCAAGCGGGATGTAAAAGTACCACTTCTGAAAATAGAGACGGATTTTACCAGCCAGAGTGCGGGGCAATTAGCGACGCGAATTCAGGCATTCGCTGAGACAATCGAAGGTGCGGACGTTGCAGATCAGGGCAAAAAAATCGGTGAGGAGGCAAAAGAGAGGATGGCATCAGGCATCTATTATGTGGCAGGAATTGACAGCGGATCTACGAGTACGGACGTTGTAATTCTTGATCAAAATTGGAAAATTAAATCTACAATGATTATTCCGACTGGCGGTGGAGCTATGCTTAGTGCAGAGAAAAGTCTGGATCAGGCAGTGGAGAAAGCTGGAATAAGAAAAGAAGATATTGTGAGAATTGTGACGACCGGATATGGACGAGCATACATTGACAGTGGTGATGATAGTGTTACCGAGATTACCTGTCACGCAAAAGGTGCACATTATCTGAATCCGAATGTCCGCACGGTAATTGATATTGGTGGACAGGATATTAAAGCAATCCGTATCGATGAAAATGGAGCGGTCAAAAACTTTCTTATGAACGACAAATGTGCGGCAGGAACTGGAAGATTCCTCGAAATGATGGCAAGAACGCTCGGATTATCGCTGGAAGAGATGAGCGTGAAGGGCTTGGAATGGAAAGAAAATATTGTGATCTCCAGTATGTGTACGGTGTTTGCGGAATCAGAAGTGGTATCGCTTGTCGCCCAGAATAAGGATGTCGCAGATATCATTCACGGACTGAATGTATCGGTTGCATCGAAGGTCGGTGCGCTTGCCGCGCGACTGGGACAGGAAGATTCCGGAGAATACATGATGACCGGTGGAGTGGCAAAGAATCCGGGGATTGTGCATGCGTTGGAAGAAAAACTTAAAGCGAAATTATATATATGCGATGAGGCACAGATCTGTGGCGCGTTAGGGGCGGCTCTTTTTGCGTACGAGAAATGTCAAAGTGAATAGGCTTAGGAAGAATGTTGTGATAGCGACCGAAAAAGCAAAATAATATCATGTGCAATACCGGAATGTTTTATCCGTTATAATACGTGCAAAAATCAATCCAAGCGGTAATGCCAGGATAATGAGTAACGCAGAGGCAAGCCAGGATGCGGCAGCTGTTAACGCCATAATTCCAAGGTTGTAAAATCCCTTATACAAATAGAGACCGGGAACCATGATCACGATGGAAGGTACCGTGAGGGAGATTCTTGGATATCCGGCGACACCTTTTAAGGTGGATGCGAGGATACCTGCGATAAATGCTCCGATGAATGCGGCAGCGGCCGGTGGCAGCGTGAGCTGATCAATCAGTTCAAGACGAAGTGTGTTTGATACGGCACCAATCAGACCGGCAGCGGTGGCCAGCTGGATCGGACTGTTGAACATAATAGAGAAGCCGAATACACCGCAGAAACTGAAAATCAATCGCAGCAGAATCCATTGCCACAACACAAGTTTCAGGGGCAGGAATGCGATTGGTTTTAATCCGAGCAGCATGGCAAGAATCCATGCGGTCATTGTCGCAACGGTTACAATAATCAGTGCATAGGTAAGCCGTTCGGTTCCGGAACGCATATCTAACTTGGCAAGATCAATTCCACTTGTAATAAACGGAAATCCCGGTATGATGAACAGCATGGAACAGATGTAACCGGCTTCATGTTGCAGGTTGACTGCGAAAATGAGTTCCAGTAATTTGAGCAGACCTGTGTAAGTCAGGCAGGCAGCAGAAACGGAAGTCATAATGCACAGGAACAAAGTAAAATGATGCTTTGATAATTTACATCTTATATAATTTCCGATGCCGGCACCGGCAAAGGCACAAAGCATTTCTACAAGACCGCCACCAAGCAGAAAAGTGAAGGCACCGCAGGCCAGCGCTGCCGCGATAGCAAGCTTTGGTGGTGTGTACAGACCGTGAATTTCCTCAATTTTATCTAATGCAGAATGAATTTTCTCACAACTTTGCGTAATCTCGCGTTCTGAGAAATGTAATACGAACTTCTCCAGGCGATTTAACTGGGAAGTATTTACTCCGGTATTGGTCAGACACAAAGACTGGCTGAAACTGTCTTCGCCATCAAAGCAGGTGTAATTGATCGACATAAGCCCGATATCGACGGTACATGTAATGTGCATCAGTTCTGAGAGTTCATTCATCGAACTTCTTACACGCCAGGCTCCGGTTCCACATGCGAGCATCATAATGCCTACGCGCCCGATAATGGACGCTTTGGCAGGGAGAGGAGCTTTGGTGATCGGGGTGTTATCATTCTTATCGGCATATTCGTGCCAGAGAATATCCATATGATTTTTTTTGATCTGAAGAGGTTGCTTTTCCATATGCATGTGGCACCTCTTATCACAGATCCAGACTGTCAGTTCCGGCAACTTTGATCATTTCTTCGCGACAGGAGAGAACCAGTCCGTCGATTACCGACAGATGGTGTAGCATCTGGCTTTCAAATTGATGGATCGGAAGAAGTACTCCGAGTTCATCGAAAGATTTTCCGGATCGACATCCGGTTTCCTGTCCATAATAGACGATTGCAGAAAAGGCTTCTTTCTGGATTTGCTGAAAGGTAGACCAAATGACATCGTATGCCTGCGCCTCAGTTAAATTCAGTTTTTTTGTATCTGGTAATGCATAGAGAACCAGAATGCCCCGTTCTTTGTTTTCTTTCTTTTCACAGATATTCATGTCATGGGTGTAATAGCGAACCAGATCATAGCCATCTGCAAGATAGAGTTTGGAGCGCGGAGCAGCAGAATGAGCCTGATAGATTTCCTGAAATTTCTTATATTCATGCTTAGGAACAAGTTCCGTTCGTCCTTCCGCAAGTTCACCATCGGCATCGGTAAGAAGTACGGGATTATTGCCGGCTTTACCATGAAAACGCTTAGGAATCAGGTAGCATTCTTTCAGCAGATCAAACATACTGCGATTGCAGATCTCCAATAACAGGGCACTTACATCGCCGTTTTTGTATGCATTTAAGAGAACTTCCGCAAAGTGCTGCGGATCATTATCGATGTAACGGTTTTCTTCACTCATATGTCCGTAAAAGGTTTCGAGAAGTCTTTCGCAGGATTCTCTGGATGAAAGGATTCTTGAAAAAATTTTTTCTACTTCTTTTTCACGCGGTAATACTAATGACATAAGAACATCTCCTTGTTGTTTTTCTTTTCTAAAGGGATTATAATTTTATGTCAGAAATAAGTAAAAGGTATCATTGATATAATAAAAATAATAATTTGACATATCAGGAGGACGGGGATGAACGTTAATCTTGAATATTATAAAATCTTCTACTATGTTGCAAAATACGGTAATTTCACAAAGGCAGCACATGCTCTCAATAATAGTCAGCCAAACATTACACGTGCTATGAATTCGTTGGAACACGAAGTGAACTGCATGCTTTTTGTGCGTACAAATCGTGGAGTACATCTGACACCGGAGGGAGAGCGTCTGTATGAAAGAGTTTCCGCTGCAATGAAACAGTTTCAATTGGCGGAGGAAGAATTATCCGACAGTGCGGCTTTAGAACATGGAAGCATCGCAATCGGTGTGAGTGAGACGGCGCTCAATGTCTATCTGCTGGATCGTCTTCGGAGATTTCATATGTCTTATCCAGGGGTACGGTTGAAGATTTATAATCATTCAACACCACAAGCGATCCATTCCGTGCGCAACGGAGAAATTGATTTTGCTGTAGTGACAACACCGACGAATCTGGAGGCACCGTTGAAAGAAATTCATTTGCAGGAATTTAAAGAGATATTAGTCGGTGGAAAAACTTTTGCGGGATTAGCAGAAGCACCTTTGTCAGTGGAAGAGGTGAAGAAATATCCGTTCATTTGTCTGGAAATGGGGACGGCAACATATCGCTTTTATCACGAATGGATGCTGACATATGGAATCGAACTTGTTCCAGACATTGAAGCGGCAACGACCGATCAGATTCTGCCATTGGTCAAAAGCGAACTTGGACTGGCATTCCTGCCAGAGACGATGGCAAGTGAAGCGATACAAAAAGGCGAAATTGTGTCGTTTCCGCTACGTGATCAAGTGCCGGAACGATATGTCTGTATGGTATACGATTCCAAACGCATTATGAGTACAGCTGCGCAGAAATTGAAAAAGATATTGCTGGAGGAATTATCGACAAAATAAAACCGTATATAAGATATGCAGGAATATCGGGAGGTGATGATGGTGAAGCTCAAAGTTGAGCAGATTGGCAAGGATAAAGAACTTCCGTTGGCACATCATTGGGAATTCTGGTATAATACCCTTGATAGGATCATGTTATGCATCGTTTATCTTAGCCGGAAAAATCTTATGGCATCTGATTGATTTTGGAATCAGTGCCAGGACAGCAGCACAGATTAATGAGAAGATCAGAAAACGAAAGATGGAACAAAGATAGAACAAAGATAAAAAGATAGTTAGGTTGAGAACCAGACGCTGGGACGCAGAACCGCTAATTCCAAGGATATATATTGGAATGGCGGCTTTTTTTGCATCTTAGTATGTCATAAATGCATCTTAGTAATGCTCATATAGACATATAGAGAAATATACGATAAAACAAAAACAGATAAATCTTTATCTATGTTGTTACTTCTTCTGTTAAAAATGGTAGAGCAGATTGAGGAAAAAGGAGAACATATCTGGACGGACAAGAAATTATGTGCACCAATGGCGGCAGTGTATATTTGGATTAAAACAAAAGGCTGTGACAGATTTGCAGAATTGTAAAGAAGTGGAGAGAATAGAATGGTCAATTTAAAAGTGATTGACGAAAACAATTTTCTGGATGCATTCCAATTAAGGCTGGCAGATGGGCAGGAAAAGTATGTCTCCAATCCTATTCGAAGCTTAGCACAAGCATATGTATATCGTAAGCAGTGCCAGCCATTTGGAATATATGATGGAGATGAGATGGTAGGTTATGTTATGGTAATTTACGATTATGATATTCCGGAATATGATATCTGGCATATGATGATAGATGCTTCCAGACAGGGAAGAGGGTACGGAAGTGCAGCTTTGCGATTGGTGCTGGAGTACATAAAAACAAAGCCATTTGGTGATTCCAACAGAGTAACACTTACATGTAATAAAAATAATCAAGTGGCATTAGAACTTTATCATAAAGCGGGATTTGTGGAAACCGGTGAGGAAGATGATGAGGAGATAGAACTTTCACAGAGACTATATCAATATGTTACATTAAGAGAAATGCCGGCAGTCAAGGAACAGGCGGCAGAATGGTTTCACAGCAAATGGGGAGTATCAAAAGAGGCGTACCTGGAATGCATGAATGCATACCTGAAAAAAGAGACAGAGTATGGCTGGTATTTATGCCTTGATGGAGAAAGAATCATCGGAGGCTTGGGGGTTATTGAAAATGATTTTCATGACAGGAAAGACCTTGCTCCAAATGTTTGCGCTGTATATACGGAAGAAGCGTATCGTGGCAAGGGAATAGCAGGAAAATTATTGAATATGGTAGTGGAAGATATGAAGGAAAAAGGTGTCTCACCACTTTATTTAATAACGGATCACACCTGCTTTTATGAACGATATGGCTGGGAGTTTCTTTGCATGGTGCAAGGAGATGGGGAAGAAGAGATGACACGAATGTATATTCATAGATAGTGTGGCATATGGTGGATTTTGGAGTTAGTATGAAAACAGCAGCTGATATTAACCGGTTAATCAGAAATCGTAAAAGAAATGGTTAGAATGAATACATAGAGACAGTTTCAAGTTTAGGGAGGAAATTATGGAGAACACAAACCAATTGATGGATGATACAATGACGGTAAATGACGTAGAATTTCGCGTGATCAAGCTCCTAGGGAAAGGAAAAGGCGGTTATTCTTATCTTGTGACTGATGAAACAACGCAATATGTTCTGAAACAGATCCACCATGAACCTTGTGAATACTACACCTTCGGCGATAAGCTAAACTCTGAGCTGAGGGACTATGAAACGTTGCATAAGCTCGGTATCCCCATGCCCAGGCTTCTGGAAGTAGACACCCAGCAAGAGCGCATTCTGAAAGAATACATTGCCGGAAAAACGGTTGCGGAGCTGCTTGAGACGGGACAGATGGAACCCGACTGGCTTGTGCAGGTGCAGGAGATGTGTGCTCGCCTGTACCCGGCTGGTCTGAACATCGATTACTATCCCACCAACTTTGTACCGTGTGATGGAACACTTTACTACATTGATTATGAGTGCAATGTCTACATGGAGGAGTGGGATTTTGAACATTGGGGGATTCAGTATTGGACGATGCAGGCATCGGAAGGGGAGGATAAAACATGAAAAATTCAATAGAAGAAAATCTGCCATATGCATGGTTGGCGATGATTGTAATTGCAGTATTTTATGCCATCTATTTTGCCAAGATGATATCGCAGAAGCGACATGGAATACAGACACATCAGATAGGAAGAGTGAAAGAAAAATCCGTACATAGAGTAGAAGTGTTGATGAGTATTGCAACTCTTGCTGCTCCCGTTATTCAGATAATGTCCATGATATTCGGGTGGAATCATATGCCTGCAAACGCAAGGTTTACCGGTTTTTGCATAGGGATGTTAGGTGACCTGATATTTCTGACTTCTGTTCTTTGTATGAAGGATAGCTGGAGAGCAGGAATACCTGATAAGGATAGAACAGAACTCGTCACATCAGGAATTTATCGTTATAGCCGGAATCCGGCATTTTTAGGTTTTGATTTTATGTATATAGGGATGCTGTTGATGTATTTTAATCTATCAATGCTTGCAGTATCTGTATTTGCTATTATCATGCTGCATTTGCAGATATTACAGGAGGAGCGGTATCTTACAGAAAACTATGGAGATTCATATAGAGAGTATCGTAAACATGTTTTTCGCTATCTGGGAAGGAGATAGAGTTAAGCAGATAAATGGGAAGAGGAGAATTAGACACGTCTATTATAAATTATCCTAAGTTCATTAGTCTATTTAATAACATGAGGTCTTCCGTTAATCGGTCAATGGGTATATATTCATATTAACCGAATCGGTCAACGGAGGTAGCTTATGAATGACAAATTTTATGCATTGTCGGAAGAAAAACAATCTCAAATATTAAATGCTGCATATAAAGTATTTGCAACGAATCAATATAAAAAGGCACCAACCTCAGAAATTGCGGAAGAAGCTGGAATTTCCAAGTCACTTTTGTTTCATTATTTTCATAACAAACTAGAGCTATATCTTTTTCTATGGAAGCATGCAGCGGACTTAACAAAAAAATACATGTGTAAATATAAGGTATATGAAACAGACGATTTATTTGAAATGATGCGTCGAGGTCTGATGGCTAAGTGTGCAGTGATGAGAAAATACACATTTTTATCTCTGTTTTCCATTAATTCATACTTTGAAACAGAGCCGGATATTCAATCCATCATCCAACCGGATGTACAGGATGCTGCCCAAATGACATTGGAAATGCTTCTGTCAATTTTGAATCTCGATTTCATCCGCAAGGATATAGAATTTGCTCGTATATACAAAGAAATTCTGTATGCTTCAGAAGGGATGTTGAAGTGCTGGTATAGAACAGGAAATTATGATGTAACTGCTTTTGAGCAGGAATATCTGGAAATGATAAATCATTGGGAAGTGGTTTATGGAAAGGGGACGGAAAATGACAGAAAACAGTTATAAGACATCCTGTGGCTGCATCCATTATTTTGTAAATATAATAGACAAACAGAAAATTACGTTAGTGTTTTTGCCGGGACTTACAGCAGACCACAGGCTTTTTGAGAAGCAGACAGAATATTTTGAAAAAAAACAGAATGTGTTTGTATGGGATGCACCATCACATGCACTATCCAGACCATTTACGAATAATTACAGTCTGTCTGACATGGCAGAATGGCTTTATGAAATCTTTGCAAATGAAGAAATTTATAATCCCATCATTATCGGTCAGTCTATGGGTGGATATCTGGCTCAAATGTATATGGAATTATATCC
>ENA-USUJ01000095-USUJ01000095.1-human-gut-metagenome-genome-assembly--contig:-NODE-95-length-61785-cov-12.365641_pt1 | contig 61785 bp, 56 predicted proteins | sample MGYA00250061_ERZ773398 | MGnify/ENA primary metagenome ERZ773398 (study PRJEB29103, sample SAMN06111992) | human gut metagenome | biome: human gut; feature: ankylosing spondylitis patient; material... | reverse complement strand
TTGGTTGCTGCTTCAAAATAAAAGTTGCACGCAACTGTAAATAGTAAAACAAAAAATAATTTCATCTTGATGCCTTTTTATTTCGTTTTTTCAAATCATCTATAGCTTTCTTCTCACTATTGAGAGCTTTAGTCTCGGCTTCTTCCTATGACACAAAACCACTATTGGCCTTTTTGTTTGTCCCGTGCTCACCCTCATGTGCTGCTACAGTACCAATTATATCCGATGTTGAAAAGCCAGAATCTCTGTAAAATTCTTCATTTTGCATGTTGTCTTTTATAACTTTCTCATAAATTACAATAACCACTTCTTTAAAATCTTGAGCCTTTGCGTTGTCATCAAATGTGTAATCTGAATAAGTCTCTCCTGCGGTAATTTCGCCCATTCTATTACTAGTAGAAGTCCTGTCGATAAGCAGGGTGATTGGATAGTCTGTTTTCATCATTCGGGATAAAATTTTCTTTCCTTGTTTGGTTCTCATCATAGCGCCACCAATTTTAGCGATACTTGGGGTGGCATTTGATGTCCATCCTTTTTTCTTATCAAAAAACACAGGGTTTCCATCAATACCCTTTAAATACATTCCATTTTTATCTCCGATTTTTATCGGGTTGGCGGCGCACCATAAATATGGACTCATTTCATAATATCTTTCAGCAAGGGGGTCTTGGGATGTTGTCCTGCCGATCATAGAGTCGTAGAAGCGGGCGTGGCTGTCGTATAGGTCGAGAGAGTTTTCGCCAGACCAAATATTGCCTATTGAAGACAGCAAAGCGAAAAAGGCAACAAGGTAAAAAATGGATATTTTCTGCAGCCTCATAAAGTTACTTATTTTTTGCTAAATTAAGCAATCTTTTGAATACGTAAAACAAATAAGATATGTTACACAACATATATGCGCTGTTTTTGACAATCAATCTCTTGGCCAGCACAAATGATAAAATTGCGCATTGCGCCGACATCTACATCCACGTCCGTCTGCCAATACCCTCGATTGATTTATGAGGCGGTTCGCGCCAAACGTGGTAGGAATTTCTTGCAAACACCGGATTTTCGGAGGATTTTTTGTAATTTTGCAAGGCATTGTATAACCGAATAGCAATTGCTCAATTATGCAGAAAGTAAAACCAAAGAAATTTCTCGGGCAGCATTTTCTGACCGACCTTCACGTGGCAGACCGTATAGCTGCCACGCTCGACGATTATCGAGGAATGCCGGTGCTCGAAGTGGGACCGGGAATGGGCGTGCTTACGCAGTTCCTGCTCGAACGCGGACATGATGTGACTGTCGTGGAACTCGACCGTGAGTCGGTCGAGTATCTGGAGCACAACTTTCCGCAACTTGACGGGCGCATCATCGGCGAGGACTTCCTTGAGCTCGACCTCGGCTCGATGTTTGAAGGCGACTTCTGTGTGATAGGCAATTATCCATACAATATCTCGTCGCAGATATTCTTTAAGGTGCTCGACTGGCGCGACCGCATCACGTGCTGCAGCGGCATGCTGCAGAAAGAGGTGGCAGAGCGCATAGCCGCCAAGCCGGGGTCGAAGACCTACGGTATCCTGTCGGTGCTTCTGCAGGCGTGGTACGACATCGAATATCTGTTTACCGTCGATGAGCATGTGTTCAATCCGCCGCCAAAGGTGAAGTCGGGCGTAATCCGTCTGCGCCGCAACGGTGTAAAGACTCTCGACTGCGATGAAAAGCGGCTGAAAGCGGTGGTCAAGACATCGTTCGGACAGCGCCGCAAGACGCTGCGCAATTCGTTGCGCTCAATGGCTCGCCGTCCGGAAGTGCTGCAGGAAGAGATTTTCAACAAGCGTCCGGAGCAGCTGTCGGTGGCTGAATTTGTAAGACTTACGAACCTTTTAAACGAGTAGAACGGCATGAGAGAATTTTCAGAGGAATTTTTGGATGAACTCAGACATCTCATACAGGAAAACAACGAGACGCAGGTGATGGCAGAACTCAAGGAGCTGCACCCTGCCGACATTGCCGAACTTATACAGAAGATGGACCTTGAGGAGGCGGAGTATGTGGTGTCGCACCTTGACAGTGACGCTGCCGCCGACACCTTGATGGAACTTGATGAGGACGACCGCCACCGCCTGCTTGAGAATATGCCCAACAAGGACATTGCCAAGCAATTCGTGGAGCACCTTGACACCGACGATGCTGTCGACCTTATCCAGGAACTTGACAAAGAAGACCAGGAGGAAGTGTTGTCGCATGTCGACGACGTTGAGCAGGCAGGCTCGATTATCGACCTGCTGAAATATCCTGAGGACACCGCCGGCTCTCTGATGGGTACGGAGATGATTGTGGTCAACGAGAACTGGAGTATGCCGGAATGCGTGAAGCGGATGCGTGAGCAGGCAGAAGACATGGATGAGATTTTCTATGTCTATGTTGTCGATGACGACCGCAAACTGAAAGGCATCCTGCCGTTGAAAACACTGATAACCAACCCTTCGGCATCAAAGATAAAACATGTGATGGAGCCCGACCCCTACTCCGTGAAGGCCGACGAGCCGCTCGACGACGTGGTGCTCACGTTTGAGAAATACGACTTGGCGGTTATGCCGGTTGTCGACGGCATCGGACGTCTTGTGGGACGCATCACCTTCGACGACGTGATGGACGAGGCCCGTGAGCAGACCGAGCGCGACTATCAGTTGGCTTCCGGTCTTTCCACCGACGTGGAGACCGACGACAAGATTCTCGACCAGGCAAAAGCACGCCTGCCGTGGCTGATCATCGGAATGATAGGCGGACTGTCGAACTCTTGGATTCTCGGCAATTTCGAGGGCAATTTTGCCAACAATCCCGCCATCGCGCTTTTCATCCCGCTTATTGGCGGCACTGGCGGAAACGTGGGAATCCAATCGTCGGCAATCGTTGTACAGGGACTTGCCAACGGCTCGCTCGACCTTAGGAAGTCATTGTCGCAGATTGTCAAGGAGCTTGGACTTGCGCTGATCAACGCAAGCATCATCTCGCTGCTTGTGTTTGCCTACAACTTCTTCATTTTCCATCCCGATTTCAAGATTACGATAGCCGTGTCGGCATCGTTGTTTGCCGTAGTGCTGTTCGCCGCTACGTTTGGCACGTTCGTGCCGCTGACACTTGAGAAGATGAAGGTGGACCCGGCGATAGCCACAGGCCCGTTTATCACCATAACCAACGACATTATCGGCATGATGATCTACATGACAGTGTGCATGATGCTGTTGCAATAGAATCAAAAACAAATTAATCCTATAAAACTTAGAAAAGCAATGTCAAAAGTATTAATTATCGGAGCCGGCGGCGTCGCTACGGTGGCAGCCCACAAGTGCGCCCAGAATTCCGATGTGTTCAGCGAAATCGTTATCGCATCGCGCACGAAGAGCAAGTGTGACGCCTTGGCTAAAGCCATCGGCAAAGACAATGTCACAACCGACCAGGTTGATGCCGACAAGGTGCCGGAACTGGTGGCTTTGTTCAAGAAGCACAAACCCGACTTGGTGGTAAACCTTGCTTTGCCATATCAGGATCTTACGATAATGGATGCCTGCCTCGAGTGTGGAGTAAGTTATCTTGACACCGCCAATTATGAGCCTCTCGACGAGGCGAAATATCAATACTCATGGCAATGGGCATACAAGGACCGCTTTGAGAAAGCCGGACTGACTGCAATTCTCGGTTGCGGTTTCGACCCTGGAGTGTCGGGCATTTTCACTGCCTACGCTGCAAAGCACTATTTCTCAGAGATGGAGCATCTCGACATCGTGGACTGCAACGCCGGAAACCACGGCAAGGCTTTCGCCACCAACTTCAACCCTGAAATCAACATCCGCGAGATTACACAGCGCGGAAAGTTTTATGAGAACGGGGAGTGGCACGAAACCGACCCGCTGTCGGTTCACAAAGCGTTGAACTATCCAAACATCGGAGCCCGCGAGTCGTATCTGATGTATCACGAAGAGCTTGAGAGTCTGGTAAAGAACTATCCGTCAATCAAGCGCGCACGTTTCTGGATGACGTTCGGACAGGAGTACCTGACACACCTGCGCGTGATTCAGAACATCGGAATGGCAAGCATCGAGCCTATCAATTACAATGGTATGGAAATCGTGCCTATCCAATTCCTCAAGGCTGTTTTGCCAAACCCTAAAGAGCTTGGCGAAAACTATACCGGCGAGACATCGATTGGCTGCCGCATCAGCGGTAAGGACAAGGAAGGCAAAGAGATGACCTACTATGTCTACAACAACTGCTCTCACCATGCCGCCTACCTCGAAACCGGTATGCAGGCTGTCAGCTACACCACCGGTGTGCCGGCGATGATTGGCGCGATGATGTATCTTAAAGGCATTTGGAAACGTCCGGGCGTGTGGAACGTTGAGGAGTTTGATCCGGATCCATTCATGGAGCAGCTCAACAAGCAGGGTCTGCCTTGGCACGAAATCTTCAATTCCGATCTGGAAGTGTAGTGCAAGAAACATAGAATCACAAAAAGTAATCCCGCATTGTCAACAACAGTGCGGGATTACTTTTTGTCGATATGTCATGTCGCTGACGCTTAGTCTTTGACAAGCACCTTGATAGGACGGCAGCATTGGTCGCTGTAGACCATGTAGGCACCGTAAGGCAACAGTTCGCAGTGGCCTTCGCTCACTGAGTCGATAACCTTTATCACGCGTCCTGTTATGTCGATGATGCGCACGTTGGTGTGGGCTACGGCGCAACGGAAATAAATGCCGTTGCCGATAGGGAGCACGGCGAGCGGTTCAGTAGCCTCAATGCCGTTGACGCCGGCTGGGTCGACAGTGATGACGTTTGATTCGTCCGACATGCGGTTCAGTCTTACCGTCTGTATGGTATAACTGTAGGTGGCACCCGATTTTGCTTCCCCGAAATCGTAGAAAGAATCCTCGCTACCATCGGTGTAGAGAGTCATGCAAGTCGGTGTGCCGTTGACGTACTCGGTCAAGTTTATGCGGAAGCAGTCGATTGAGGCTGGTCGCGACGGCATAATCCAGTTGATGCGAAATCCGGTTGATGAGATGTTTGTGGCCGCCGTGGCCTCCACGCGGTCAAACACCGGCGCTTCGACGGCAGTTCCCACAAGGTTGACCACATAGCTTGTAACGCCTGTCAGACCTCCGTCGTAGAGCAGCAGTTTGGTGGTGCGCTCACCGAGCCCCTTAGGCTCGAAAGTGATTTTCAGATTGTAGTTTCCAGCGTTCACCTCGCTCCAAGAAGCGGAAGTCGACGGGATTGAGAAATCGGCAGCATTGTTGCCGTAGACTGTCATCGACAGATTTGCGGAAAGATTTCCGCGGATAGGCATTTCCAGGGTCACACGGTCGCCGTAGACCACCTCGCCGAAGTTCACGGTCGAGTTGTTTACGGGCGCAATCAGCGAGCCGTCGCCGATAGGCGGAAGGTCTTCGTCGGTGTAAGGTTTGCCCTTCATCGAGCCCCAGATATACTCCACAAGGTCAGGATAGTCGATGAATGGGTTGCGGTTGCTCTGCAACTTGTAGACCTCGTCGTTTCGGTTGCGCTCCTTGTCGCTCACAGGGTCCTGTCGATGCCACTTCAAGAGCATTTCCACCGCCCAGCCCTGCATCGACGGATAAGAACCTTTTTGCGCCATATATTCGTATTTCCAGTTAAGGTCCTGATAGCATGTCACCATATAGAAATAAGTGCGGGCAAAGTCGCCTTTGTATTCATCGGCAGGCTCAAACACGTATTTAGATCCGCCGCCCTGTCCGCTGACAGGGTTTCCCACCAGCACAAGATCGTTGTCGAAAGTGATTCCCGACGGCGACACCTCTCCGAGCGGATAGTTCAATTTCGCTGAGTTGGCGGTGGCATCGGAAGGATAAAGGTGGTTCAAGTCGGTGTATGCGCCCACTTCCGTATCGCCGCCCCACCAGCTTTTCGGGAAACTGTGCTCACGGTTCATTCCGCTCCATCCGCTTCTCACGTAGCGCTTGATGTTGGAATACATGTCCCACCACGTTCCGTCGGGACGCACGTCGGTATAGCAGAACGATTCTTTGAACAGTCCGCTGTAGCTGTTTGTCGAATGCTTGCTTACAATTTCATATAGTTTGTTTTTCAGGGCTGCGTCTTTCAGTCCAGAGATTCCGTTGTAGTAACCATTTGGTGCGCCGGCGCTGGCAAACAGAGCGGTGACGGCTGCCGCGATTGTGAGCAGAAGATTTCTCATATATGATTTATTTGTTGATAATGAACCGCAAAGGTAGCAAGAAATTGCTGAAAAACAATTTATTTCGGGATGAATGAAACAAAAAAACGTGTTTGCTCGTTTATAAATAATATATTGCTTCTATTTTATAATCTGCAATACCGTAAGTCCTATTATTATCGCGATTGTAAAACTTGCAAGAGTACCTATCAGTACATACTCCGTAGTTTTTATCTCCTGCGCCTTGCTCAATTCTCCAAAACGGAAAATAGATTTGGCCGCCAGTAAAAAGCCTATACCTTCAGTCGTTCCGGTCAGTATGAAAGTCAATATCAGTATGCGCTCAAAATAACCAATCCATTTTCCGGCATTTGGCAGGCTCTTTTCCGCTGTAGCCGAAGGTGTCCATCTTTTTATGAAGAGGTTCAAAAACACAGAAGTCGGTTTTAGTATCAAAAAGTAGGCGGTGACAACAGCCCAGATATTTATATTGTTCCATTCGGTTTTGAAAAGCTCTTGACAAAAATCTCCGCAATGGTCAAACAGCGATAGCCATAAGATTACAATAACGGCAATATGCACAAGCTGGTCTATGGTGAACGATGCGACATCCTTCTTCATATATTCAACCTTTATGTAATCCATCAGTGTGTGTGACACAAAAATAACCAATGGAATAATCCAGTTGCTCCAGTCTGCAACAAAAAGATATGCTATTAAAGCATGAATGAGACTATGTAATAGTTGATAAACATACTTCTTTGAGGTCTTTTCTTGTTTGCCTTCGCATATTTTATCATTCTGAAAGACAAAATCGGAAAGGATATGGGCAAATAAAAGTCTTAGCAATATGGCCATAATCATTATTTTAATAAGTTTGAAATCAAATTATGATACCGGTCAAGATACATCTGAACAAGATTCACTTTCGCCGCGCTCAATAGTTTGCTTATATTCTGTGCAGACTTATGAAGTTTCTTAGCAATATCTTTTTGAGCCGTATTACATAACAATGCATGATAAGCGGCTTGCGATTGTGATACGCTCCACGAGGAAATAACGTCATCCGCAAATGCCGTACTTACCAGTAATTCGTCATTCACGTCCGACCATCTTGTTTTGACGATGAGCCGCCGTTTGCCCATCTCGTCAAGTTCTCTTCCCGAGTATTGGAACGCCTCTCCGTCAGAAAGTACAACATTGTCTGCATGGTATGATATGGTTCCCACTCCCAAAGAAAGACGGGCATCCCACGGTTTTTCGCACCCCTTTGGTGTATGGCTTTTTAATCCGGCACGCAGCAGTATTGCGATTTGCATTGCGTTTTCCGGGTTATTGATAACCATCTGGAAACTATCCCCTCTAAAAAACTCTATTTTTAGAGGTTCAATTACATTCAGTTCTTCGGCAATCTTTTGTATGGACTTCAGTAAGAAGTCCCGATATTCTATCTGTATGGCAGAAGAATCTATTATATCTCCTGTTATAACTCCTTTGATCTTATCCATATTCATAGAATGTTTTAATCACCTGCAAAGGTACGATTATTCTCTCAATAATTAACCGAAAACGGTTGATTTTTCAAAATCAACCAAAAACAGTTGATATTCAATAATCAACCGTTTCCGGTTTATGCCTAATTACCCCTTCTGCTGCAACAGGTGTTTCAAGTTTTCATCATTTGCGATACGTTCCATTTCCTCTTGAACAATCTGCTTCACTTCCTCCTTGATGCGCCTGTAATTCGCTTGAACCGTTTCCTTCATGCGGTCGTTGCCGTCCCCGTCCGTAAAGTCGGTAATGACGGGTATCTTCTTGTAGGCTTTCTCTTCGCGCTTCACCTTCTTGGCATCCACGACAATCTCACAATGAAAAATCATCTGAAAAAGCCATAAAAGCACCTCTTTGGCATAAGCATAAAAGAAATGGGCCTTGCCTCATCAGTCTAAACTGTTGTTTAGGCGTGAGGCAGAACCCTTTTCTCACCGCTTATGCAATAGTCGGCACACGTTCGTTCAAAACCTGTTTTGTACGATGGTGCGCCGACACATGTAATCGCTTTTACGGAAAATAAGAGTGAAAAATCAGACAGATAACATCAAAAGTCCCAACAAAATTGCTACCTTTGCATACGAAGAGTTCTTTGAAGGTTACGCAACGCGCAGAAGAATAATGCAGTAGATAACTTGCTAATTCGTAACCTATTACCATAATGAGCAATCAACCTACGCTCATTTCCAGTGGTTTACACTCTTTTAGTAACTTCTCGGTACGAATCAACAAAAACAATCAAAAATATGAAGAAAGTATTATTGGCGGCAGCAGTGGCATTGACACTTGCCGGCTGCGGAAAGACAGGAAATAAAGACGCGGAAGCAGACAAAAACGTAAGCATGTTTCGCACGGAAGAAGTTGTTGCCAAGAAGCAATTGTCGTTGCCCGACAGTCTGAACTTTTATGGCAAGGACGCAAAAGTGTTTACAGAGACAACGGTTTCTGTATGCTGGCCTGAAACGCTTGGAGGCAAGGAACCGAAAGAACTGCAGGACAGCATCCTCTCGATAGCCTTCGGCACAAGCAAGCGCGCCACGCTCAAAGAATCGCTGGAGGCGATGCTTGCTGAGCCTCTTGGCTTTGAGGGAGAAAAGGGCATCACACAAAAAGACGTTGACAAACTGCCGGAGCTGTCGGAGACTGTGCACCGCCACAGCGCCCAACTTACGGTTACGCCTACGAGCATAGGCAAGCGTCTTGTGACCTACAGTGTGTATTCCTACGCATTCCTCGGCGGAGCTCACGGCAACTATGCGACAACCTATGTCAACTACGACGTGGAGAAGGGTCAGGTGCTGACCGTGGGACGCGTGTTTGCCGACGTGCAGGGGTTGAAGACTGCAATCATGCGCGAGCTTCAGCTGAAGCCGGAGTATGCCGGAAGTCTACTTGTCGACAAGGTGCCTACTGTGAGCAACTTCTACATTGAAGGGGCGTTGATCACGTTCTTCTACAACCCGTATGACGTTGCATGCTATGCTGCCGGCGACATCAGAGTGGCGCTGCCTATCCATGAGGTGCGCGAATTTATGAGCGACTATGGCAAATCGCTCTTCCCCGAGGAAGACTGACGTGATTTTTGAATAAATAAATGCCGGAGGCGCATCACCCAACAAGCGATGCGCCTCCGGTTTGTCATGTGTGGCCTACGCTATTTCTTCAACCTCACTTCGTAGAGGTCGTTGCGGCGGTCTCTGAGATTCTTCACGCTTCCGTAGGTGTGGAGGTGGTTGAGCCGGTCGAGGTCTACGTCGCTGACAAGAATCATCTCGGTGTTTGGCGTAGCCTCTGCACGTGTGCCGTCGGTGGGGAATTCAAAGTCGCAAGGCGTGAACACGCCCGACTGTGCATACTGGATATCCATATTGTGGACTCTCGGAAGGTTGCCCACGCTGCCGGCAATCACTACGTAGCACTCGTTTTCGATGGCTCGCGCATGCGCGCATACCTTTACACGTGAATATGCGTTCTGAGTGTCGGTGAGAAATGGCACAAAGAGAATCTGCATTCCCTCGTCGGCCATCAGACGCGACAGCTCGGGAAACTCGACGTCGTAGCAAATCAGGATACCGATGCGCGCGCAGTCAGTTTCAAACGTCTGAATCTTGCTGCCTCCGCACAAGCCCCAGCTCTTTATCTCGTCGGGGGTGACATGAATCTTCTCATACGACTCATACGAGCCGTCGCGGCGGCACAGGAAGCCCACGTTGTACAGGCGTCCGTCTTCTTTCACCTGAGGCATCGAGCCGGTGATGATGTTGATGTTGTAGCTGATGGCAAGTTTCACGAAGCGGTCGCGGATTTCGGTGGTGTACTGCGCCAGTCCGCGGATTGCCTCCGCCTCGCTGTCGTCGTTGAACCGCGCCATCAGCGGAGCGTTGAAGTATTCAGGAAACAACACAAAGTCGCTTTGATAGCCCGACACCGCGTCGACGAAAAACTCCACCTGTTCGAAAAGGTCGTCGATAGTGCGGTATGAGCGCATCTGCCATTGCACCAGTCCCACGCGCACGGTGGTCTTCTTGCTCACCACATCCTGCGACGGCGCCTGATAGTAGATATTGTCCCATTGCAACAGGCAGGCATAGTGTTTCGACTCCTCGTCGTTGGGCAGATAGTTGCGCATCACCTTGCGCACGTGGAAATCGTTGCTCAACTGGAACGTCAGCACAGGGTCGAAAATCTCTTTCTGACGCACCTTCGTGATATATTCCTTCGGGCGCAACTTGTCGGCATACTTATGATAGTTCGGTATGCGTCCGCCAAACATGATGGCTTTCAGGTTCAGCGACTCGCACAAGTCCTTGCGGTATTCATACATACGGCGGGCGAGGCGCAGTCCGCGGTATTGCGGATGGATAAACACCTCTATACCATAGAGAATATTGCCGTTGGGATTGTGGGTGCTGAATGTCTCGTTGCCCGTCACCTGTGCGTAAGTGTGGTCGTTTTTAACAAGGTTGTAGTCGACAATCAGCGACAGGGCGCAGCCCACAATTTTGTCGTCGACAACCGTTACAATCTGACCCTCCGAAAAAATGTCGATCAATTTCTGTATTTGTCCACGGGTCCAAAACACATCGCTGCCGTCGGCGTATACGCGCGTGAACGACTGCGACAGCTGTTCGTAATCCTCCATTTGAAGATTGCGAATCAACACTTTATTGATTTTAATAGAATCTTCCATAGTGTGGCGAAATTACAGCGAAAATAAGACCTAAACAAGATTTCCGGCAAAAAAATAACACCATACATTTGCAATTTCCGCAACTTAGATGTATCTTTGCACTCGCTTCACGCAATAAAGCCGCAGCAGGTCCTATAGCTCAGTTGGTTAGAGCATCTGACTCATAATCAGGGGGTCCTTGGTTCAAGCCCAAGTGGGACCACAAAACAAATCGCTAAGTGTTGAATTCTCAATCACTTAGCGATTTTTCTTTCCGGTTTCTGGCGTCTTTTTGGCGTGATATTTCAAGACGGCACAGTAGTTATTTAGTGTGGGTAGGCGTAAAGATTAGCAATGCGAAAGAGGAAAAATTTCTTATCAACGACGCCTCTCAGATTGGCTCTAAAAAGTTTGACTTTAGCATTGAAAGATTCCGCCAATGCGTTTGAGGAACGATTGTTGTAAAAGTTTAGAATCTCATCATAATGCTCGTAGAAGGTGGCGGCAATGACGTTGAACGAGTGCAGTCCCGCCTCCTCAACCTTGTTGTACCATCGAGCCATAGAAAGCCTTGCAGCGTCTTTGATAGTATTCTTGGAGAAGATCATTCGCAACGAATGGCACAAGCCGTAAGCGGTCCTGATGTCCGGATAATTGTCAAAGAGAATGGCCGCTCTCTCTTTTTGTGTCGGAGACCATTTGTCTGCTGACTTAAAGAGCAGATAGCGTGAGCGTATGAGCAGCTCCTTTCTTGTGTCGCCATTTGAATAACGAAAGGGCTCATACGGCTTGCCCGAAAGTTTTGCTCCTTCCATTTCGTCATTGCACTGTTGTATGGCATCCCAACGGTGCTTGATACGAAGTTCCTGTACGGCGTCGCAGGCTAATTTCTGTATGTGGAATCGGTCTATGACGCGGCTTGCCCTTGGGAACGCTGTTCGTACAATTCTACGCATTGAATCCGACAAGTCAAGCGTAACCTCCTCTACCTGATTGCGCCTATCCTCGTCAATCAATTTTAAGACGGCTATGATATCTTCCGACTTTGTCCCGGCAACAACGGCAACCAGGCTCTGCTCTCGTGTACGGGCGTCTCTGTTGGTTATAAAGGTGTACAACTCTCCGTTGGATAGCGAGGATTCATCAATAGCCAAACGTGGGCCTATGTTATCGGCAAACAGCAACCATTCTTCTGCATGGTCCAATTGCTCCCAACTGCGAAAGCCACTTAATGACTCTTTGTATTGTTTCTCAAACAAATGTCCGTCTATGTGATAAAACTCCTCAAGCGTACGGCAGGTCACCGGGTATGTCTCCATACGTCTCTTTTAAAAAAGCCGCGAACTCTTTTGAGTAGCGGGTCCCTTTCTCTGTTACGCTGATTTGTTCCACAAAGCTCTCTCCTGTTTGCTTATTCTTCCATCTGCGACGTCGTAGTTTTAAGACTACCTTGTGGTCTCTAATCGGGAAGTCGGTGACAGAAACCGCTTCCATAAACCCTAGCGACTCATATTCTTCTCTCTCCTGATACGCCCTATTCATACGCTCATCCAAATGAATAGTCATTGACATGGCGTCAATATCTCGCTCGTCTGTTTCAATTTTAACTATCACAAAGCGCTCTAGTATTTCTTTGGGCAGTACAAGGCTCGCCAATTGTTCTAATATCTTCGTTTCCATATGCCTACAAAGATATCACTTTTTATTTATAACCACACCTTTTTGCTACTGAGCCTTCAAGACCTTATCCTGGCACAGTAGCAAATTAGTGGGGGCAAGCGTAAATTTTGGAGGGTCTGAAATGTCAGTCACACATCTCATAGGAGTTATGAAACTTTTAATCTTTGAGTTGAACGATTCAGTGACATCATTGGTTGATCGATTGTTATATCGGTATGCCGCTGTAGTGTTCCTGAAAAGTCTTGGTATAATGTTGAATGAGGGTATGTTTGTCTTCTCAACTTTGTCATATCATCTTGCGAAGTTGAGCATGGCAGCGGGCTTTGTGGTCGCTTTTGCAAAGTTCATTCGAATGGGTGTGTTAGTGAATACGCTTTCTTGAGGTTGGGGTATAGCTCATTTTCACTATATTTTCTGAAGGCTTCTTCTGTGTGCTCTCGCTTCATTTCCTCTTACTCTTGCTTCTTTTCTATAGTATCAGGCATATTATCCCGTTCACATAACATGACTGCTGAGGTCCAAAACAATCGCCAAAAATAATCAATGATTTTCAGTATTCATGCAAATGAAGAGTATTTATTTGCGATTATATTTCGTTATCTACGCCAGTTTGGTATATGATATAACATTATTAGATATTGATTAACACTGTAATGAATAAGTTAATTTAATTTTATCACCATATAAATCTCCACATTAAGTAAATTTTAGCATGGGGATAAGTAAAATTATTATCCTATCAGATAAGATTCCATAACAACTATCATCTGAAGCGCCTTAAGAAGATTCACAAACCTCTTAATACGTATGATATGTAGTTTCATTTGCCAAAATTTTACTTGATTTTAATTGTGATGAAATTTGAGGCGTAAGGCAGTGAGGTCGAGTGCAGGAATTTTGGCGAGGCATCTGTGCTTTTCTCACGATAAAAACAATAGTTCCAACCTTGACCCATGTCGGTGTATAGCGCCTCTCTGACTTCTTGTGATATAAGGGCATCGATAAAGTTCCCAAAAGTAACTACACCTTGACTTTCGTATATAGTCAATTCTCCGTTGGAGTCAAGGCAAATGGCCCGGAATACGTTTTTATTCCCTAACGGTCGTGTAGTTTGTACTTTCTTGCCACCATGTATCATCATTTCTTGTGAAAATCCCATACCACCCTCTTTGGCTGCTATATCCAATGCTTCTGAGTAGTCTTGATAATGAAATTTTGAACCGTCAGAGTTTGTCCAAGTAAACGCACCGGTGTTTCGCTTGCAGCGATAGCCTTTGTATCTTTTGCCTCCAGAAACATGGTCTCCGGCAATGTTGGCATGACCCTTGTCAAACTCCGTCCCGGTAAAAGCACCGGCGAACGCCATGATGATGGAATCGTTTTTTACGGATGGTACTCCGCCACATACCATATCCACCTGAAGACGGGACATATCGGGTTTCAAACGAATCAAATCGCCATATTTGGTTTCAATATGTGACACGGAGAGTAAATTAGGAGTATTCTCTGTAAAATCACGGACCAACGACTCTTTGATGTCGGGGTGAACGTCACTGACTATATCGACAAACAGTTTGACACGCGCCAATACCTCACGCCCACGGTTTCGCCACCATGAAGTCTGTTTGCAGGGGGTATGTGCGTTGAAGGCAATGGCATCGACACCAAGATGTTTTGCCTGATATAACGCCCGCTCGTTGTGAAATTTCTGCGAGATGATTGTTATCGAGTCTTGGCAATAAACATCGCGTATCTTTGCAATGGAGTTAAGTGTGTGCGTACCATCATAATCAAGGAAGATTCGTGCGGGATCAACGCCTTGCTTTATCAATGAGTCGCGCATCGCCACCGGCTCGTCATATCCGTTTTCGGTGTTACGGTAATCGCCACCGCTGACCACAAGCAAATCAACCTTCCCGGCCTTATATAACTCAGCCCCAGCCTTAATTCGATGGTCAAAGTAATAGTTACGACGGCCATTCCATGTAGAAATAGGCGATGTGCCAAGTATCAGTCCAACCTTGCGATGCGGTATGCTGTCCACATCGTCATATAGCCGGCATTTAACATTGTATGCAACAGTCCGGTCGCAGATTATGGGACCACATACAACCATCAATATTATGAGGCTGATAACACTAAAAATTTTTCTTTTCATCCTATCAAAAGCCAGATTAGTAATACATACACCACTAACGGTACAACTACACAAATTATTACCGAGTTCAATATATAATTCCCACCCCAGCGGTTAAACCAATTTAAGAAATCGATAGAATCCTGATATGCCCAGTCGCACCACTCTCTGAAAGTATGTCGTGTTGCGATAAAAATTCCCATCCATACGAACGCTAATGCGCCAGTCGTATAAGGTCTCTTTAGCCAACAATCGAACATAACCGTCCACGACAATGGAATTAGGAGATAATATACAAGTATATTGACTTCGTTATAAGTCAGCCTAATCTTATCTGCTACCCATAACAATATTCTTGCTGTAACGTCGAATATCCTCTGTACTTGGTTCATATCGGATTGTTTAATTTATGATTGGGAAAGCGGAGAAATCTATTTCAAGGCTGTCGGCTTTGTGCTGCCAGATTTCATTATTGGGTTCAAGGCGTCGCATCTCGGAGACGGCTTCGGGATAATTTAGTAAGGCAGCGTGACGCATGACTTCAATCGCTTTTTCACGATTAGGTTCAGTACCGATACCTTCGGAATAACACATCGCAAGATGCCAACCTGCACTTGGCGCACCTAATCTATATGCTGTCGACAGATATTTGAACGCTTCTTCTCCTTTACCTTGATTCAAGCAGGCCGACCCACAGAAAAGCGCAGCTTGGGCATTTCCTGTATCTGCGGCTTTTGACAGGTAAACAATAGCATTGGCTTCATGCTCATAATACATCCGCATACCCTTTGTAGCCAATGCCACCGGGTCATTCATGGCAATACCCTTTTCAAGCCAGTAGTCCAAGCGTTCGGAATACAGCTTTGTCATCTCGGCATTATTCTTATTTGCGAGATTGAGACTATCGACTTCCGCCGCAGTCCATTCCGTTCCATCGGGTTCAATAACTTCTTCCACCTCAACATACACAGATGAATTTTCATCATAAAACTCTATAAGTCTGTGCATGGCTGCGGTGTCGCCTTGTTCTGCAAGAGCCTCTAATTTGGTTAGTCTCTCGTCGTCAACGGTTACTTTTTCTTTTTTCTGAGCGTAAATTGCTATACCTGCAATAGATGCGATGGCAATCACTGCAATAATAATCTTTTTCATGCTGTCTGTTCTTTGTTTATAGTCATTGTGTTTGATTTTGCATGAGGGCAAGATATGAAATCTTTCACTCCAAAGTATGCTGCCAGCGAGCCATATAGGAAATACATTCCGGCAACGGCTCCTGCTTCCAGTGACGACTGAGAAAGCATTATTATAATGCCGAGAATGATGTAGAGTAGGCCAAGCAGCGATGCTATGCCTGAAATTACGATTGAAAACACTTTGAATACCTGGAAGTGTTTTGGCTTCGGGGGAAGCATATCTGCATACGCAACTCCATTATGAGCATTATAATATGAAGCGTAGTCAAGTTTGTATGTGTCATCGGCAATCTCCATACACTTCTCCGGTGTTGGATTGGACTTTAGCCCCGCTTTGGCACGGCTAAGGGAGAAACTTCGGGTAATTGCTCCGTAAGTAAAGAATCCGAAGATGGCTAACGCTATCCAATCGTTTACTCCGGCTTTGAAAATAGCGAACGCGATAACGATTGTTGTAACTATAAAATAGATTGCCGTAACGATTTCAATATTGGACTCTCGTGAGAGTCGTTTCATAAAAGCCGACACATTACCGGTATAAACATCTTCAAGTACCGGAGCTATCTGCGAAGCTCTTTCATAAGTCAGAGTGTCGGGCATGATGCGATTGAGTAGCCAAGACAAGCCCCAGACAATAGCAAGAGCTACGATAAACGCATTATTATCGATAAAACTGTTATTGAAAAGTCCGAGGATTGGATATATCAGAATCCAAAGGACAAAGTAGAAGCTCGTTTTCATTGCTATTCCTGATTGTTAATTGTGAAACCTACAGGACGGCGATTCTTTTGTGCCTCCATCTGCTTGGCGTTGATTTGCTGGAAACTATTGCGCACTTGTTCTTTTGCATCGAAGAAAGAATCAAGAACGGCTTTTACAAAAGGTACGTTATCTGGACAAGCCGGATGAAGCATTATGTCACGGCGGCTATGGAATCCGATTACACCTTCGTCATTGGGAGCAGTCAGCACAACGGTCGGGCCGAAGTTGAAGTTAGCTGCATTTACAGCTTCTCGGATTTTAGGCATATCCGGATCATCTGCCTTTATGCCGGCCCACATTGGATCCCATACCCGTGCATACATTCCGCCAAACTCCATGTGGAAGTTTTCTCCCTGATATGATACGGAAATAGTTCCGTCTTCATTCATTGTTGGCTGGCAACCGAGATTGCTCAAGGTCCTGAACATAAGACCAAGCGTATCAGGCTGGTTTTGTTCCTGTTTCATAGAATTATCTATCTGTTTATGCGTTTGTTCCGCTGATTCACGTGTTGTGTAATAGATAGAGGTCACAGCATCGTCATATTGACGATTATCATTATCAGCGTCTTGTTCCATACGTTCCTCTTTCTCCTCTTTAAGTTTAAGAAGATGCTGTATTACTATGCCTGCGACTATAACGGTAGCAATTATTGAAATTTCCATCCAATAGAGTTTTAATATCTGAGCGAAAGCTACGACTATCAAATACTTGATGATTGACATTGAAAATAGCGATTATCAGTATCTTGCTTCGGCAAGTTGCCATTGTCCATCAAAATTGATGATATAGTAATTCTTGCCGTTATAATTGGCACAAGGGCGATCACTGATAGAAAATTCCACATGCTGGTTAGTGAGGTAGAAGTTATGGAATCGTTCACTTCCACCACGATTTGTTAATCTAATCGGTCCCTGATAGTTTGCCTGCCACATCTTTGTGCCGGCATTAGTGTTTTTTACCTGAATCCCATAGTGGGTTATTTTAATGGGATTATTGATGACATGGTATCTGCCGCCCTCTACTATATATCGGCAAATGTAATCGCCGTAAGGCTCTCGGGCTTGAGTTGCAACTACTCCAATAAGGAGCATGAAGATTAAAAGAATCTTTTTCATTTTTGAGTTTTTATTTCGTTACATCAGGTAATCCCATAAGTCAAAAAAAGTAAATGCGACAAATCAAAAATTCGCCGCATCTACCACATAACAGTATGTATCGGATTAAGAATCAAATGAATCCCGTTCTTTCTTATAAGAGGCATACACCTTTTTCATTTCATCATCGTCGCAGGCTCCCATGAGTTCGTCAAAGTTGCATCGTGCTTTCATAGAACCACGAGACATTACTGATGCCCGAACGAGTTCAGCCGTCTTGTATCCAGTTCTGAATGGCACGCTGACACCATTGGTCATTGCAGACAATTCTTTGAACCAATCGGCATTGGAGATTGTGACAGTGTCTATCTTTATCTTCTTGTCGCCTGCTTTCCGCGCCTCGATGCGCCAGTCTATCTGATTGCTCTTTACACAATCACCGTAAGAATACCCCAACTCATGTGGGACTGCATCGGCAATCAGGAGTATTGAGCGAGTCGAACCTTCGCGCCAGGGTGTTTCCTCCACGATTTTCTTGATGACAAGTTCATAGAACTCTGGGCCGTCACCGCCGGAAGTATCCTTGGAGTTAAGGACAAACTTGATGAGGTCGTTTTCGTTAGATGTGGGAGGGATATACTGATACGCATCACCAAAAGTATTGGCATTTGCCATGTCGCAGTAATCGCCGAATGCAACTATCCCAAGACGGAGGTCTTCATTGTCCTTGAACAGTTGAGGTATAAGATCGATCACTTCCTTCCTCACCGCTCCGATGTACTGTGCCATTGAACCGGTGGTGTCAAAGGCAATCACCATATCGAGTTTTCCTACGTTTGCCGGTTTGACCGAATCAAACGATTTCTTTTCATCGGTAACTTGTGTTTCCGATGAGACAGTTTCCTCTATCACTGTCACTTTTTTCTTCCTGAATAATCCCATATTAGTATCTGTTATAGTAATTGACAACTTCACGCTGGAGGTCATCGGCCGGAAAGCGCATTAGTTGCTGCACCTTTTCAATTGCGACTCGAATGTCTCCGTCTTCGAAGTCTCGTGGCAAAATGGTTTTGATGGCTTCGCCAACCTCTCTTGTGATATGATCAATCCAATCGGAACTAAGAAGTCCGTCAGACTTGCGTTGGAATTCCAAGCACATATCGCATGAATACATTACGCATTCGGTGATAACGTGATGCTTATAAAGTTGGATAGTCCCTTGATTGGAACGATTCATCAGATTGTTGATGAGGTCCTGACGGAAATGGTCACGGAAACGAGGTTTGGGTGGAGTAAACATAGTCAGAAGTCTGTAGGCACGTTGATTTCTGAATAGAGCCAGTTGATGAACATTGTCTCTTTTTCCGAGATACCGCCGATGAGTCCGGTGATAGAAACAAATTTGGCGAAGTAAAGCTTTTTCCCATCTTCCATACGTTTAAGTATGCCGGTCATCTGCGGTTGGGTTAAAGTCCGCGACTGGATTTGGTCGTTAGATGTGATGCCGGCTATTGCCATCACGTCGTGAATGTGGTTCTCCTTCAGCATCATGTGATGATTACCAATCTGGCGCACTGCGCACATAACTTGGTATAATGACTGTTTTTCCTGCGGCGAGAACAAACCGGGGATAATCATTTTGTCCATTGGTGATAGTTCCATATCTTTGAGTTTTAGATTTCTTTGATTAGAGATACTCAGAGTAGAGAAAGGTAAATCATTCGGCGTCACACCAAACGCCTCTATTACCGGTAAGCTGATAGTGCCGATTCTCAATCGCTTGCTCAAAATCATACTGAGCCTTGTAATATCGGTGCATTTCTTCTTCGCTCAGTTTCCGGTCACCGCCAATTCCTTTCGCACCGTTAATAAGTTCATCACGCACATCAATGGTGATTTGGGATAGTTCTTCGGGGGATTGGGCAGATTCAGCTCTCTCAATGCCTCGTTGATAGGTTTTCTCTATCTCACTGATTGAATCTGCACACGAGACAAAGATGAGGGCGATGATGGTTGCAGCTATTGATAATAACTTCTTCATAATTTCTGATTTACTTATGGGCGAGATTGAAGAGCACGAAGTCGAAGTGGCTGCCTTTGAATGGCGAAAGATCCGTCGTATTAAAAATATAATCGGGATAGAGTTCCACGATTGTGCGTGTCACGCGAGGGTAGATATCTTTAATTTCATCTTTCTGGAATCCGTCGGCTTCCAGCAAAAGGCTGAAACAGTCCATATAGATGAGAAGGTCGCCGAAAATCAACCGTCCGCAGCGTGCAAGGTGGTCCATAACGACAGCCATAAGTCCTGCGACATGAACATCCAGAAGTGTTTTCTGCTTCCCGGCGGCTTCCATAGCCAGTATCTGCTTCTGACAGTCGGTGACAAACTCTCCGAGTACCTCACCATTTACAGCCGTTACAAAGCTGACACCACCAGTTAGAAGGTCCTGCGGACAATACTTATTGGTATAGACACCTCCGTTTTCAACCGGTGCACTCACGGTAAGGTCTTTTTTAACACCGTTGATTTTCCCGGTGAAATTGAATTTACGAGTTTCCATTGATTATATGTTTATGCGTTCTGTATGCGTTGTGCGATTTCCCAAAGGCCATCCCCTATGAGGTACTGTGTTCCCCAGTCATATTCCTTGATGATTGTTGCCACAGCCATTGCCGAGCAGTAAAGCGATTGGGCGTCTGCGGAAAGCATCCACTCGTTTTTAGCAAGTCTGCAGAGCTTGTCGATCATATCTTGATTGATACGGCAGTCGCGCACATCTTCAAGTTCACGGTTAGTCGCTATATCGAGGATGGCTTTCTGAATGTAGCTTTTATAGCTAATCATCTTAGGAAGTGCCACGGCGAAGTTGGAAACAACTGTTTTGGCAGCAAAATCGAATTCCTGTTTAGTTATCATATCTTTTCGTTTTTGTCTTACATAGAGTAATACCCAAAAATGAAAAGTGTAAACGCAAAAAGTCCACCCCAAATCTGAGGCGGACTCGATAATGATTGTGGCTTTTCTTACTTATGGATTTCTACAACCGGATTCTGTGAAGGACGGAATATTCGTAGAGCTTTATATTTCTGAGTTCGGAAATAATCTCCCCATTGAGCCATTGGGATATTTCTGTCGAGCATTTTCCCGATACAATAACTAAGGGAGCCATATTTACGTCCGGAATGTCTTTCCTTACATTCATAGTTCCTCTTATCACTCTCACAAGCACTGATTATAGTGATATTGCCTCCATTTGATGAGTAGTTAGACGGCTTTGTGATACTGCGTAGGTATGTTGTCGCAGAACTGTTGACCGGGAACTCATCATCAGTACCTCTTGTCGTTTCTGACCATTCCACATCGCTTTCCGGATCGGGATCGTCAGTCTGCTCGCCTCTGTCGGCACCTCCGCTGTAACAAGTGTCGAAAACCACTATCACTTGACCTTTCTTCCCAACTTTTCTTTTAAGATTATTGAGATACGGGAATAATTCATCATCTATAAAGTGATTTTGCCCTCGATAACTTTTGCCCGAGACCTTATAGTTGGGAGAAAAGCAGGCGTCATAGCAGACGAATGACTGGTCAAAATCTTCCTGCTCGTCATTGTTCATATCGGCAACAAGCTGACCGTGTCCGGAAAAATGCAGATAGACAATATCTCCCGCTGAAACCACTCCGACAAGTTTTGTCAATGCGGCTTTGACGTTATTTTTCGTTGCATTGCCGTCCGTCAAATGGGAGACTGAGAATCCTTTGGACTTCAACTTCGTCTCAAGTAAAGAGATATCATTATTCCCATGTATCTTAGACCACCCGGTAGCTGTCGGATTATAATTGCCGATACCTATAAGCAACGCGGTGTTCTTGGCACACATCAAACCGAGACCAAGGACGATTGCCATTAATAATATGCTTAATCGACGGTTCATTTCAGAAGATTAAGTATTGATTTCCATCGACTGACGCTTTCGGCATAGTCTGCATTACCATCAAATCTTGAAACGAGCTGTTCAAGAATGACCTTGGCATTGTCTCTGTCGTGAAGACGCAGATACGCCATGGCAAGTGCGTAGCCGTTATCCGCAATCTCGTCAGTATTGGATGCAGACTGATAGAGAGCGATGAGTTCGGGCAGTTTGGCTTTCAGTTCGTCATCACTCATGGTTTTTACATCAATAGGTTCACCACCTGCTCTGACTAAATCCGGATTGATCTCAGCACATGCGTATATTGCATTATCAACCGAATATCTGGCGGTCTTTTCTATGTTGAAAACAACTGTAAACGTGATGATGACAACAGCGGCAATCGAAGCAGCCTGCCACATCAAAGGTTTGAATCTAAGAACTTTTGGTCTCTCAATGCGACGAGATTCAGTAATGGAAGCTGCCGCCTGCTGTTCTACATCCTGTTTACCAATTATTTCTTTTAACTGGTCTTTAGAAAGTCCTTTCAATGCCAATCCAAAATCGAGATTGTCCTGGTGCGCTTCTCGACAGATTCCATCAACGGTGAATAGATACATTTTGAAGTCAGATGCAAAATCCTCGTCAGATTCCAACCGAGCATCAAAGTCAGCCCGTTCTTTCTTTGAAAGCTGGTCGTTGATATATTTATCGTATAGGTCAATTCTTTCCATTGCGATTCCGTTTTTTAGGTGTAACATCAAAACCGGCTCGACGCAATGCATCAGTCACACGCTTTATCAAGTCGGTCATGCACTGTGCCTTTTTAGCTTTTGCAGTCTGGGCGTTCTTATATCCGATTTCTTCCGCTATTTCCTCCATTGAAAGGTCTTCATAGTAGAACAGTCGGATGATTGAGCCACAAGGTTCGGGAGTATGAATAAGCTCGTCACCCAACAGGGATTGTGCTTCAGGGTTTTGCGATAAGGGTATATCCTCATCATCGGAAGGTAATGATTTGAGTAAATCTTCAACTTTTCGAGCCGTTGAAGATTTACCCTCTCCATCTTCATCGTCAAAACCTTCATCTACCGGATCGGTTTTTCCGATTTTACGCCAAGTTTTGCTGGCCATATTCATTCCGATGGTCATAATGTAGCTGCTCCATGATGTATCTTCCTTAACGCGCCCCATCATCAAGTTCTCTTGAACAGCGATGAATGCGTCTTGATAAAGGTTTTCGGCATCATAGAGCGATAAGCCGGAATACTTCGCCGTCAGACGGCGAAGGAACTCCGGGCGAAGGCGAGTGTACCACTCGCGCACTATATCTTCGTAGTTTTGTGCCATTGTCTTGTCTTTCAGACTGCAAAGTTAGCGATTTAAATTGAATCTAATATATAATCGTAAAATGAGATACCAATATAAGAATAAGGTTAATAGCAGTAATCATACATATACGAAGCATATTCAGCTGCCATCTCTGCTGCCATTTCTGCATTGTAGTCTACAAGCATCTGAAGAACTTCTAATTGACAATCAAAGAAGTTGGCTAACTTATCCATCACTTCCTTGAAATTATCAATATCGAAATTAGGCATATTGTGGATAGGATTCAATTCTTTATCCACTGGGTAACGGAAACTCATAGATTTGGGGTCAATGAAATTAAACTCATGAATGAGCTTGTTCACTACACTCACCATTTCTCTGTCGTATGAGGGATCTGCTTGTGGTAAAATCTCACTCACATATGTCTGGAATAAATCCTCTAAACTATGAGTCGATTTAAACTGAGGCTCCTCAAATAACTCTCTCTTACCAATATATATTAGTTCCTTCAGGCGTACTTCAAGAAATTGTCTGAAAGAAAAAATCATTGCATTTGATAGATACTGTTTGTTAAGCCATTCACTTTCCTTTATTTCTTGATAAAGCGAAACAGCAGATAGTCTATAACCTTCAGACAATTTGAATATATCATCAATGCCAGAAGGTAACCATTTCCCTTCATGTGGAATAGAGATAAATAACTTATCTCCTTTTGTTGGGAAACTATTATTTCGCGTATATTCCATAAATTATTCTGATTTTTCGATGACTATGTTCTGTTTACGGAGACGGCGATTGTTGCCCATACCGGTTTTGATAGCCTCAATCCACTCATCAGAGCAAACTGCTTGATTTGCTTTCATTGCTTGAGCGATATAAAAAGACAGCGAGCCATACCAAGTGTTTGTTTCAACATCACGGACTTCTTTATTGATCTGATAAGAACGGCATGCTTCAATAAACATAACCGGCGACTGTTCTTTCTCCGTTGCAACTGCGAAATAGTCATTAGTTTCCTTTGTTCTATCAGGAGTATAAACTTTCCCTGAACGGGAAAAGCCTTCCCTTGTTCCTCGGATGTGGTCGTCATCACCACGAGAGGCAGTACCGCTGTGACAGGCATCTAAAATCACAACAAGTTGTCCTTCAGGGCCAAGTTTACTACGAATGTCATTGAAATATACCTCCAACTCATCGTCGAGAAGATGGTTCTTGCCATCATACACCCCTTCGGAGTATAACATTTGCGCATCAACAGGGATGAGCGCCTCATCCCAACCGTCATCTTCGTCACCGTTCAAGTCCTCAAAGGGCTGACCGTGCATTGAGAAATGGATATAAACCAAGTCTCCTTTCTTGCTCTCTTTTGCGAGCTTTTCAAGTGCTTTAGTTATATTGGCATGTGTAGCCAGAGAGTCAACAAGGCTCGTCACAGTATAACCGTGTTCACAGAATAGTGGCGATAGAAGCATAACATCATTTGCACCACTTATGTTTGACCACTTATTCGGATCTTCTTTGGCGTTGCCATAGTCCGAAATTCCAACAAACAACGCACGTTTCGTTGCTGCGCTTAGTGGCTGCCATCCAAATAAAGCAGCAATAATTGGGGTAATAATAAAATTTGTTATTTTCATCCTTCAATCTTTACTATTTCTACTGGGTCATTATATAAATTTGAACGAGAGATTGTCTCAATAATATCCTGACGTACATTTGCCGATTTCAAATAAGTCTTCAGAACATCAAGTTCCATATCACTCATATCTTTATCTACTTCTATCTTTTCAATGAGTGTGTCCCAATTGACAGGGATATAGATTGCCTTATCTGTTAACTCTTTCTTTAGGGAAAGAAGAAATCTAAATTCATTTTCGTAGTTAAATGCTGATCTTTTAAGTAACAGTAATGATAAGAAATTTTCTAATTCAAAAGGTCTATTAAAGATTTCCCCATACAGACGTGATGACTTTAGATGAAGATGCTGAATATCAAAATCGGACACAGAATAATCCATAAAACCTTCATAAGTGCATTTTACTCGCTTATCTCTTCGCAAGAAATCTCGAAACTTACTTCTTGATAGTTGAAATTTTACGCATTTATTTCCTAATCCTTGTTTGCCATAACGATAAGTATTCCATGATGCCTCAGATATTTTACTTGTTGTAAAACAACAAGCCCATAGTCTTGGGGTTACCATAGGATCTACTGTGATTACAGTGTAATCTGCATCATAGAAATGACGCTCATATTTATCAGGCCATTCAGATGGTTGGACAAATCTGATTGATTTATTTTTTATACAAATCAATGCGGTCTCTAAATCCATATATTTATATAGATTTCGCACTTTACTTTTAGTGTGTTCCTCGTCTATCAGAGTAAACGAATTTTTATGCGATTTGAATTCTATTAACGGTTTTAGAAGTGTCATAGTTTTTTAGTTTAATGCGTCCAACAAAATGAAAGCCGCCCAATATTCCGGGTCCTCGAATCCGGGTGTCTCACAAACTTTCTTTTGTGCCGCAAGTAATGATTGTCGCTTTGTCTTACCTCGGAAGTAATTCGAATAGAACTCCGTCATTAAGATTTGAGTCGCATCATCATCCACTTCCCATAAGCTCATCATAATAGAATTAACACCAGCCTGTTTGAACCCACGTTGAAGGCCAAAAACACCATCGCCCTTAATCATTCCCAATCCCGTCTCACAAGCAGACAGAACCATAAGATCAATATTAGATAAGGACAGTTTTGAAATTTCAAATGCGGTAATTATACCATCTTTTTCCATATTAAATATTGAATCGGTTAATAACGTATTATTTGCACCTGCAAATAATATACCTGAATTCAACATTGAAGGATCCTCTATGAATTGTGGGGCATCATTGTTAAAAAATGTTTGAACTATATTCTTGGAATAATTGTTAGTCCTATTCCAGAAGAATCCATGTGTTGCAATATGACAAATGTTACCATTATTCTGTCTAATCTTCCTAAATTCAGATTCTGTTGCATTCTTTCCACGATGAACTATTATATCAATATTATATCGTGAGCATAAATTTGTAATAGAGTCTAACTCAATTTCGGTACCTTTAAGCCGATTAAAACGAAGACCTCTTAAAGACCCTCGTAACCTATCAAATGACGATATTCGTTCAACCGATTCCGTGTTGTTCTCAGGAAGATTATCGCCATCGGCACTGACATTCACATCAAAGTCAATATCGCCAAATGCGATTAAGCCATGTGAGACAATTGAGTTTGTTATACATAAATTCCGAGTAGATGAAAGACGGAACATATTATATTTTTCCGACAACCTTTCATTATTCGAGAATTTTAGTGTTTCAATAGCGATGTTACAGTATTCTCCCATAGGAGAAAAATAGATAGTAGAAATTTGATTCTGTTCTAGAAAATCCGTTATGGCTCCAAATACACAATCGGTAAAATCTTGATTACTATAATATTCAGAAGGATCATATTTGAATAGGTCAGATTCTGCGCAAAGATACCTCAATTCAGGAGATTCAGAATTGTTAGAGATTATAAGAGCATAATATGTTGGCTTATTATGAGATCCGTCTTCATCATAATCTAGCTCTTTTACAATCTCTATTGCAGCCTCACCTATACGTAAAGTGGATTTTACATCAAGCCAGGTTAGATTCAACAATGTGTTCTTCTTCTTTTCATCGCATATAGCGTTAAATAGCTCTAATTTCATTCCTTTATATAATAAAGCCTTATCATAGAACAATTCTCTCATTTGGGGGTTATTCCATAATTCTTGACTTTCAACGCCCGACAATATGTTATAAGAAATGGATTCCCAATAGGCACTCATTGTGCTAAGGTCTTCAATCTGAAGGAGATTTGAAGAAATGAAATTTTTCTGATTTTGATAGTGATTGATTAGGCAATATGCAGCCTTGTCAATGTTACCATATTTTAAATAAATATTAAACAGTGTAGACCAGAAAACATTATTAGTGTAAGTTGTGCCATTATTAATCAGACAAGATTTTAGTTTATCTGCAACTAGCATAATATCTGGCGAGATGGTTAACGCATCACTTTTCCAATAATCATCGGACACTAAGTCAAGACTACACATAAGATGAAGTGCTATCTGATACCCAGAATCTGTTTTGTTGGTTTTCTCACAGATTCTTATTATCTCAGTGCAAATATCACTACATTCTTGGAATGCCCCGGTCTGCCCCAACAGAGATGCAATAGATGCCATAGTATTGAGTGCTTCGTCAGAATCTTCCCCTAGAGCATTCCTATAAATATTGTAAACTTTTGCCTTTGTTTCCAGTGGGCCATTAAACCGTTTTAGCCAATCAGCTATTTCTTCTTCAGATATATCCGGGAACCCTTTCGGCCGATAGCTATCGATATATGACGATTCAACTATTGAATAATTTAAAAGCCAGGTAGCCAATGTTAGCTCGTCTGTGTTTTCAAAATTGCTTAAATCATTTAATATTTGTCCGTATTTCATAGCATTTTTCTCATTTCCAAGCATATGAGATGACCACATGGCATTTTCAATTAATATAAGCTTTATCCTATCGCTAAAGTATGGTTCATTCCCAACAAATAAACCATTGCTAATAAGGGACTCTATGATATCCAAACTTTTTTGATATTCTCCATTTAATCGATAAAGTGAAGCTGCTGTAATTGACAACAGATTGTCTATAGTGTTATTATTTTGGTATTTAGCAATATCCATGGCTTTTAAATACGCGTTCTCGGCTTCCTTGATATTATTTTGTTGAAGGAAGTTCCCAGCCATATCATTAAATAACAAAGCCCTCATTTCATCTGTTAGAGAATAGCTTAAAAGAGAATTATACGTGCTATTAGCCATCTTATAATTATGAAGTATTTGATATGAAGATGCTAAATGTACATATAAATTTATCATAAACTCATCAGATACCTCAAAATTAGCATTATTAATACTCTGTATAGTAGATTCTCCAAATTCAACAGTTTCTTGATATTTATTCAAACGAAAGGACATCATAGTTAGACCTAACTTCGTGATACATATATCGTGCAGGTCTTCAAATAGGTATTCCTCTTGGATTTTTAGAACTTCTTTCTCTTTCTCAAAATTAGCAATAGAATATGGTTCATAAACATCTTCAGAATGCCTAATGGAATCAACAGAAATCCTCTTATATATTATTGTTACAGGATCAATTTTTTCAACAATTTTTATATGTGTAGTATTTGTTTGTGCTATAAGCTGAATAAAGTTTCCGCTTATAAAACCAATGAACAACATGAGGAAACACAACCTTAAAGAAGACAAAAGTACAGAAATCCTTCTTAAGTTGATCAGAGCCTTGGATTTTATTAAACCATGCAACATATTTATATCTTAATTTAATCCGTCTAACAATATAAATGCCGCCCAGTATTGAGGATCAGAATATTTGCTACTCTTCCGCAACGATTCCTGTGCGAGATGAAGACTCTCTTGCTTTGATTTACCAGACAGATAGTGCTTATAGAAATCGGTCATTAGTTTTTGTGTTGCCGTGTCGTCAACCTTCCACAGCGACATCAACAAGGTATTCGCCCCCGCAAGTTTGAAGCCTCGCTGAAGACCGAAAACACCTTCTCCTGTTGTTTCTCCCAGCCCGCTTTCGCAAGCTGACATAACAATCATATCAACATGCCCGAGATTCATATTGGAAAGTTCCAATGCAGTCAGTACACCGTCTTCGACATCATCAGGCAATGCTTCTCCTTTCAAGCCTATATTAGCACCGCTGAAAAAGAGACCTGAACGCATAAGTGCTTTATCTTCGGATGATTGATCTTTACGATTTAATGGATTAAGAAACGTAACGTAGTCGCGCCTTTGTGCATCTTCCTCACTCCAGAAAAAGCCATGAGTGGCAAGGTGAATAATGTCAATAGCAGAACCGGCAAGAGATTTGAAAGACTCCTCGGTTCCGTTGATGTCTGTAATCAAACGAGTGCTACTTGTAAAACATTGGGCAATCTCCTCTACTTCTTTAAGGGTTCCCGGAAGATATTTTACACCATAGCGACTGTCAGCGGCAGTAAAAGCCCTCGATGTGAATGTCGGGTGATAATCTCCAGCACGGCTTTCTGCAATCAGTTCATCTTTGCCTACATCATATCTAAGACCACCATAAAGCACCGCATTGTCGTGACGACTCTCGTTTTTCTTCTCTGCCAGCACTCGCGTTGAGGAAAGGCGGTACAGATTAAACTTATCACCAATTATACCATCACCTGGCAATGGTGCATATTCGATACCTATCTTGTGCAATTCACGGTCTGCCGCAAAATATATATTCTTTACGCCCTTTAGTTCTTCTTCAAGAGGGTGCCATATAAGGTTATAGATTGAATCCGTTTCATATAAATCAACTTTATTCAACTCCTCCAATTGACTTTCCTTGCAAAGAGGAATGATATGAGGGCTTTTATATCCGTTTCGTAAAATGACGGCGCAAAATCGCGGCTCACCATCCATTGTTTGAATAGAATCGAGACCCCATATAAGGGGAATATTGTAGAACTCTATGGCAGCATCATCTTTAGCTAAAGCGTTACGGACATCTTCCCATCGGATGTTCTTGGAAACAGCAAAATCGGCATAGGCGTTTACATGCTGAGTTAGTCGTTTGTCAATCTCCTCAATCTCCTTTTCTATAGCCAATCGTGTTTCTTCATCCTTCTCATTCAGCAACTGTTGTTTCAGCTTTCCGATTCGTGTATAATCAGCTATATCAGATGTATTATCCGAATTTAATATAGCATCTCTTATTGCATTAGTAGAGCGAAGAAGAAGTCCTTTAGACTCCAATATATTGTCATAGATTGTACCAAAGGAATCAGCGTTATCGCTTTCGTAAATGATAAGATTAAGTATGGGAAGATAATTCTCAAAATGCTTCCAATATATGGCGCGCTCTGCACCGCTCATAAAAGCAAACATATCTTGAATATTCTTTCTCATTCTTTCAGACACACCAGCACTAAAAGCACAGGCCGACACATTCTTAGATAGATATAATCCCAAGGCAGTATTCATCCCTATCTCATCACTCTCGTACGGAGTCCTACACAGGTCATAACTCTTCGAGAACCATTCAACAGATTGAGGAAATTTTGATTTATAAAAGTAAAGCATTCCCATATTGTTATATGGCAAAGCTTCCTTTAATCCATACTCTTCTGATACTTTTATTGATTCCTTTATGGCTCGTAATGCATCTGAAAAATATCCTAATTCAGAATATACAGTGGCTGAATTGGAAAGGAGTGCAACGTAAGGAATAATCCGTGTTTGGATATAATGGTTTTCGTCTATTGTTTTAGTATCAAGTGGCTTATCGGATAATTGATAAAAATCTTTCAAAGTCCCACTGATAGCAGTTGAATCAGATAAATTTTGCTTAGCTTGACGCAAAGCGACATTCAACATCATTTTAGCCGTAGTATTATGTCCTAATCCATGATGACATATAGCACAATTGCTAACACATCGTACATAGTCATCTCCAAAATCCAACGCTTTTTCATATAAGGTCTTGGCCCGAGTATTATAATCGAGAGCTTTTTCATAGTTCTGTAATTGACAATATAATACAGCCAAAGCATCCAAAATCAGTCGGTATGCTTTTTCATTTTGAAGGCTTTGAATCTCTAAGAGTTGGACTGCGGATAAATATGTCTTTTCTGAATTATTATAATCCCCGACATACATATAAGCATTTCCCAATGATTTTAACCACGCGGCTAAATAGGTGTAGTCTGTAGACCGATTAGTGTTATAATAGGTTATAACATTCTGCAATAATGGAATTGCATTTGCATAATCTCCTGCTATAAACAAACTCAAAGCGTCTGAAGCGACATCCAAATTACTATTTTGGAGAGTGTTCAAATCTGATGTAATCCAAGAATAAATCGGCTCTGAGGTAGCTCCTGCAATCTCATAGATATATTTAGCGCGTTCCAGCCCCTTAACCAAAACATCTTTATTTGCCCCTAACTTATAGTCTATATCCGGAGCGTAATAATAGATCTGCAAAAAACGAGTGAGATTAGGATCTGATAATTCACTCTCATGGGCATCAAGAAACGAAATTGCATCCGCGATAAAAGGACGTGCCTCAGAGTATTTATCTGTTTGATAAAGGATAACACCGTTTAGCCAATTGTACCAAAATAGAGTAATCGAATCATATTGGAACAAGTCTTTATTTTGACGCAATATGGACATCGCCTCATCAATCTTCTTGTCTCCTACTAAGGTGTTGGCTTGCGACATAATTTCCAAATGACGGGCATAGTCATTCTGCGCCCACATACTAAACGCAGAGCAGAAACACAATAATAGTGTTACCAATATCTTGTTAATGATAATCCTCATAGTTCTCCCAGTTGCTGCACAACCTCCATATAGTATTTGACGGTTCTTTCTAATGGCTTTCCTTCCAATTTATTTTGCAAGGTAATTGATCGCAATAAAGTCTCTTTTGCCTCATCTAACTTATTCTGAAGCTGATAGGCACGTCCACGATTATGAAGATATGTTGCGTATTGAGTAGAATTCTTGCCCCAAATAGAGAGTGTATATTTTTTCCCCGGTCCAAGTCTTCATCAATATCATCAATACTACTATTTCTTAATTTTGCTGCAATAAGCTTATTAGTTGCAATGAAAAAGTTATATTCATTAGCATTGTTTGAAGATGATACGAAATCGTAAATTTTCTTAGCATAGGTTAGAACAGACGTAAAATCATTTTTATCAAAATGGATATTGTAAAGGCTATTCAAAATCCAATAGATATACTCGTTTCCTACAGTTGGATTGTTAATTGCACGTTCATACATTGTCTCAAGTAATCTGAGATTGGAACTGGTATCTTTCTTCAGATGATAGGCATTAGACAGATCGAGTCCAACTTCAAACCACTCACGCGTACCAGAATTAATGCTTCCAAATAATTTCTCATTATTTGGAAAGTTATTGATTATTTCTTGTGCATAACCTAATGTATTCTTTTGTTCTGACGCTATTCCCTTATCTTGTTCGGATAATGCCAACTTAAATATTTCAGCGTTCAAATCAATCGCCTTAGAGAGTTCACCTCTGTCATAATAAGTTTTAGCGGATGCATATAATGCAGCAAAATAAGTATGAGGATTTTTAGTGATATTGCTATATTCATATATCTCCCTTAATATTATTTCAAATTCTTCATTATGACCTACTTCTATGAGAGCTAAAAGGAGGTTGCCAGCAATACTTTCATACCTTTCGGAATGATTCATTTTATTTTCCCGCAATATCGTCAGCCCTTCTTGATACGCTTTTATACCCTCCACTGTATGCTTCATCTCAACCAATATATTGCCTTTCATATAAAATGCAGATGCCAGTTCAGGATGGTTTTCTCCACCTTTAGATTTGATAAAGGTCTCAATCTGATCGCTTACGGATAATGCTTTTTCATACATTCCGTATCGTTTATAGAACTGCTCTAATCGCCACAAAGGGAAATATGTGTAGGTGACTAACGGGGTCTCATCTTTATACCAAAAATACCACGCATCTGATAGATGATCGGGAATCTCATTAAACTGACCCAATAGCTCACAACAGTCTTGGACGCCCATAATGAGATTGCCGAAATCATGAGAGGCGGCTTCTCTCATATACATTGACTTGATAATACTTTCTTGATATATGGCCAAGGCTTCTTCATATTGCCCCAATTCTATATACTCATCGCCTAAGCCCCGCATTATTTCCATATAATCACCACTATGTGTGCCAAGCGATGTATCACATAGCCTCTTAGCTTCCAAAAGATGAGCAATCGCTTTCTCATGGTCTGGTATTTCACTATTTATGTAGCCTCCCAAATAGTGATAGTCAAACAAAACGCTATCCGGCAGTTGCTCTAAATCAGCTTCTGTGATTTCGTTATATAATTTTATCCCCATCTCCATATCCTGCGTCTCCAATACGCGATTAAGACGTTCTGGCAAAGAAGTTTGGGCAACTGCCATAAAAGCGCAAAACACAGATGGCAGTAAGACTGCCACCCGTGTTAGTGCGCTAAATATTGACTTATTATTTTCCATTAAATATAATACGAGAATACCTCTATTATTCTCCATTAACGAGGTTAGTTTGTAAGGATAACGAAGCGATTGTAAACCGGCCCTCGGTTTACGATGCGGATAGTGTAACGTCCTGTCCATGCAGGAATCCAACGGACATAACAGTCATCACTGTAATCCGTATCTTTCTCAATAAGATTTCCATTTGAGTCATAAACATAGAGGTCAAGATCGGTGTCTCCATCACCTGAGACAAGAATTTCGGCAAGTTCATTTGCCACAAAGCTAGCTGTATAGTCCATATAACTGTTGCCGTTAACGGCAGAATAGTCACGCGATGGACCATTAATATTCCCTCGTTGAGCTCCTTTTGCTTCTGCATCAATATTGTCAATAAGAGCTAGAAGATTCGGGTCTCCATCTGCAAATGTTTTTGCATCTGCTAAAACAGAATCGTAGTCAAACGAAACCTTAGCTTTCTTTCCATCATTTTTCGTCTCATCAACAGCAGCACCTTCCTTGGTCGCATTGAATGCTTGAGTAGGGTTCTCCGAAAAAATCTGAAGAGCATCTAGAAGTGCAAGAGTTGATTGATTTTCGTAACCATAACGAAGGATCTGATTTGCCAACTTGACAGCAGCAAGAGATTCTGATGTTTCTCCTTTAATTTCGGGCTTATCCTCTACGGTTTGAGCTATACCGCTCATTGTAACGGCAATCATAGCCATTAAAATAATTATTTTTTTCATATCATATTTATTTAGTTAAAATTAATACTACGAAACTTTCATATTGTTTAATTCGCTCCGTAAGAGACATTGACGAAACCGGTGTTTCAACTTTCTCTTCAAGAACAATTTCTTCGGGGCAAGCCTCCATAAGATTCTTCAGATAAGATGCTTTGATAGCATAGTTTACGTTTTCTGATTTGAAGTAGTCTCGGTTAAGTCCGGAACTGGTAATGCCAACTACATTACCGCCCATATCAAACAAAGGACCTCCGCTATTCCCCGGCTGGATAGGAACTGAAATCTGATATACGCGAACGTCTCCACCTATACCACTCTTTGAGCTAATCTTTCCATCGGTAAACTTAACTTCTGAACCCATAACATCCGCCATGGGGAATCCCATAGCGAAAACCTCGCTACCAGTGTCTTTTGTCCTTGTCATTAGTCCGTAAGGTAAGCTCGCATTTCCATTGAAAGAGCTATCATCAATCTTAATGATTGCGAGGTCATTCTGAGGATCCGTAACTACGACAGTTGCCGGATATGACTCCGTTTTACCGTTACGCGTAAAATTTGCTTGTAAAGCTGTGCTTCCTTCAATAACGTGATAGTTGGTCGCTATATAACCTTGTGGACTCAAGAAGAAACCAGAACCATTCCCTTTCCATGCGTCCGCATCTCGATTCTCTGATGGCAGATACTCCTGTGGAACATTTCGAGGATCTAGCACTTCTTGAACTGCTAACTGTGCTGCATCAATAACAATAGGTTGTGACGAGCCATTGTAAAGAGAGATGCCACAAAGTGAACCATCATAATAGATTCTTCCTGTCTGTACAAGAACTTCATCATTGACGTACATAGTGATTTTGTCTCCGTTATTAACAACGGTCAATTCGTTTACATCAGGCTTGATTGCCGGAGATTTTTTCCAATCATCACTCTGAACGACAACACCATTCTTCTTGTATGTGAACGAGTATTCATCGCCTGCAATAGAAAAAGCACAAAAATTATCCCAATCTTTGAACCCGAAGAGAAAGGTAACTATACCTTGTCCGGGATTTCTTTGATTAGTAAGCACACTGATTATGTTGTCACTCATTGGAGCAAATCCGGTGTATATACCACCTGAAACAGTGCGTTCCGGATTGGCCTGCATCGAAATTGATTCCGCATCATTAACTTGAACGATGCCTGGTTGTCCCTGAAATTCCCAAGCTTCACGATTTCGTGCAAAATCTTCATTATATACCAAGAATACCATTTGGTCTTCTGTTATCTGAAGATATTTGTTGTTATGGAGCTGACCGTTTTCGTATTTGGCAACCGTAGCGTATTTACCGTCTGGATAATATTGAATAACATCTCCGTTAGGAACACCTATCGCCCAAAAAGATTCTGACGCTATCTTACCATCCGGATAATATTCCGTTTGAGGTCCGTTTGGCTGGTTATTATAAAAATACTTTTCTCCGGAAACCTTACCATTTTTGTGGTAAAAAGTCTGTTTCCCTTCCAAGAAAGTCTTTCCTTCATCGTCATAGTCTATAAAAATTGGGTATTGCTCTGACTGTAATTCACCGCTGATATAGTAATCTTTAACTACTCCTTGCGGTTTATTCGGTGCAGAGTAAGTAATGAGGCGATAATATGCAGCTTGTTTTGGATCACATCGATTCCAATTTTCATCAAAGTACTCTCTTACTTGCTGACCAATCTTTGGGGTGTATCCAGATCTCGATTCGGTGATACGTTCCACCGGCTCTCCTTTTTGAATATATATAACATCACCGGTATATGAAGTATATTTGCCTGTATATGGTGCATCATTAACCATAAAACCAACAAATGAAGAACCATTGCCATATCTCAGAGTTCCGTTGCCATGCATACGATAATTCAAGAACTCGCCTTCATATGAGTTCCCGTTTCCATCATGAGCAGTGCCTTTTCCCGTAAGTTGTCCATTGATAAACATTCCGGTTTTTACAGAACCATCCATGTGTGTAAGGGTTCCTTTTCCTTCCCGAATACCGTTACGGTAGTTGCCTTCATACTTGGACTCAAATTTGCCATTCTTATATTTTGTGGCAATCCCTTGTCCGTTTGCCTTTCCGCCCTTGGATGAGCCTGTCCATGTAAAGGTGACACCCTGAGAATAATATGGGTCGAGAAGTTGTGTATTATTACCGCAATCGACCCATTTATCCTCCAGAGTATAGGTCTGAGCTTGCCCCCATAAAAATGAGGTCAGGATAAGGATTAGTGTTGTTAATGTCGTTCTCATGTCATATATGATGGTTTATTATTCCATTTTAACAAAGAAGCGTGAACTTCATATCCTTGTTACTATACTGAGGCTCTGGACTGCCAGCTATGAATAACAAGTAAAAAGCTCACGCTTTTGGTATATATGGCAGTCATTGAAAACTGTAATATACACTTCAGCGTGAGCGTCATTGCTTGTCATCTGCATAGTTTTGAAAATTGTCCAGATTTTCAGTATCAGATAACGGAGTGTTTGACGCTCATCTTCTATATGTCTGCTACTTGCAGCATAGACTGCAAACTGCAACCGCAAATATACGAAGAATTCGTCAAATTTGCTTAAACAATGGTAATATTCTTTACTTGTCTCCATTGGACACTTACAATTTTATCATATTGTTCTCAACAAAATACATGACTAATCATTAGTAGTTATAAAAATATCCCAACTTCTTTAATAGGTAAATGAAATTATTGATATTTATGAGTTTCGGTAGTAAACTATTTTATAAAAACATATATTGACTATTAGTGTTAATTATCTCACGTATCAACAGAACTCTAACCTGGATGACTTAAACAAACTATTATCAATAAGTAAGCAAATTGTCTTCTATTGTATAATAGCTTCTTGCTTCTTGAAGTACTATATATATCCGCTCTATTAGTTCACAGACTTGACGAAAGTATACGTACAATGTACACTTATTTGAACTTTGACATAGCTATTCATCTTACATAACACGCGTGATTTCAAACTGTTATACTGTCATAAGCACCTATTATAACTACATGATATAGCAATAACAACAATGCAATGAATATGTCTGTATAAAAGGAGTGACGATGAGAATTAACTATTCAAATTTTGAGTAGAGGTCGTTGGTAAATTAACACTAGAATATACCCTATAATATAACAATCTATCTTCGTCTTCTCCGTTGCGCCCTCTACGGAAGTCTTTTGCCTTTGCACTTAGAACAGCGGCAAGCCGCCCGGTCGGCGCATCGGAACAAGAGAGTGTAGTAATGTGAAGCCTCTACATCTCCGCGACACCGCACTCGCTGCGCTTGACGGTGTCTGCTCCAACTCCGCTGCTGCACACCGCTACCGCTTTGCAACACACTCTTTCAACGGCTGGCGCTGTTGTCCGATACCTCCCTTGTACAAAGTGCTTTTGGCAGAGCCTTCTCGCTCCGTTCTCCACTGCGAGCAAGAGATATACTATCATCGCCTTCTTTCCCACATCAAGGTGCACTCGCATCAAATAAATGAAAGGATATTCTGTCCGTAAAAATTTGACGACCATAATGTTATTTTACCTAAAACATCTTAATTTTTAGGTCGTATCCTTATTTTATGCCGTAAATATTTTACGGCATAAAATATTTTTTGTACTTTTGCAGCAGAAATCAAACTCTTCAACACCCCAATTATTATGTTGACAAGATTCACCGTAAAAAACTATCGCGGATTTAAGGAACGAATTGAATGGGATTTGTCAAATCCGAGTAATTATTCTTTTAACAGCTTTGCTGTGGAGAATAGTGTGGTAAAAAACGGAATTATCTATGGGCCAAACGGGTCGGGAAAGTCAAACTTCGGCTTGGCAATTTTTGATATTGCCAACCACTTGTCGCACAAATGGAAAAAGCCCGACTACTACCTCAACTACGCATGTGCCATCGGATATCAGCAGCCGGTAGAATTTGAATACACTTTTAATTTTTACGGGCATATAGTCAACTATAATTATGGGAAAGTGGCATCAGAACTCAAGGGAGTAATCATTTGGGAGCAGTTGATTATCGATGGCGTAAAAGTTATCCACAAAGATAAAGACTCTTTGTATGTCGCACAGGAATTCGGGTTGAGTGAGATGGCTATCCGAAATCTCAAGGAGAGTGCAAACAATATCTCTATCGTCAATTATTTGCTTGGTGCCGTGCCATTTGCCAAAGAGCATCCAATGATTTCTCTACAAGATTTTGTTGAGAATATGCTATTCTTCAGAAGTTTGGACAATCGCGAGTTTATTGGTCTGAAGGAAGGCGGAAGCAATATTGAAGAATATATCATCAAAAACAATCTTGCCAACGACTTTTCGGCATATCTCAAAGAAGTAAGCGGACAAGACTACCACTTTGCACCAACTGTGCCGGGCGAAAATGTACTGTTTTGCATAATGGGAGATGTGAAAATTCCTTTCCAAATGGTGGCTTCAACAGGTACAAAAAATTTGGAATTACAATATTATTGGCTGAAGGAGATGGGCAGTGCATCGTTTGTTTTCATTGACGAGTTCGATGCATTTTATCATCATGAATTGTCGTATAAAATTTGTAAACGTTTGTTTGAAGGCAACAGCCAGTTGTTTGTAACCACTCACGACACATTCTTGCTGACCAACGACCTGCTACGACCCGACTGTTTCTTCATCTTACAAGACAATAAAATCAAAGCCATCTGTGACTTGACCGATAAGGAACTGCGTTTTGGGCATAACCTAGAGAAACTCTACCGAGGAGGTGCTTTCAGTCTATGATACTCTTTGTGTTTGAAGGCATCGACCGTGAGCCGCATGTTTATAAGACAATTGAGCGGCTCTATTTCCCGAAAGCAAACGATAATATCATTTGTTCTTTCGGGAACAACATCTACGACCTTTACAACACGATGGTGGAGTATGAAGGCGATGGCGATATCGTGTCGATAATGAGAGAAATTCTCTCTAATCGAGACGATGCAACCCTTGACGGGATACGAAGTTCAGACATTTCGGAAGTGTTTCTATTCTTTGACTATGATTTCCAAAACTCGCAGTTGCCTCTTGATGAGATAAACCGCCGATTGGAGGTGATGCTGAATATGTTTGACGACGAAACCGGCAATGGCAAACTATACATCAACTATCCGATGGTGGAATCCATTCGCTACACAAAGGAGTTGCCCGATGATAATTTTTACCAATACGCAGTGACCCGTTCTCAATGCCATGATTTTAAACGTCTTGCTCGCGAGTTTTCTTTTTATGACAGTTTTGACCATATACTTTTCAAAGAGGGTGAAAAACCCACAAAAGAAAAATATCTAAAGATTAAAGACAATTGGGATTATCTAAAGACAATGAATGTCGGTAAAGCAAACTTGCTGGCAAAAGGCATTTATGCTATGCCTGAAACCAAATCCGATATCAATCAATTAGCTATATTCAATGGTCAACTGCGATTGTTTGTAAACAACAATGATAGTATTGCTGTACTTAATTCATTCCCAATATTCATTTACGACTATTTGAAATAGATAGACAATGGCGAGTGCTCATCTTAGACCCTCCCACCCGAAGGCGACGATGCAATCTCTCCACGTTCTTCGTTGCGCCATCCACGGAAGTCTTTTGCCTTTGCACTTAGAACAGCGGCTGTGCCGCCCGGTCAGCACATCGGAACAAGAGAGTGTAGCAATGTGAAGCCTCTACGTCTCCGCGACACCGCACTCGCTACGCTCGACGGTGTCTGCTCCAACTCCGATGCTGCACACCGCTACCGCTTTGCAACACACTCTTTCAACGGCTGGCGCTGTTGTCCGATACCTCCCTTGTACAAAGTACTTTTGGCAGAGCCTTCTCGCTCCGTTCTCCACTGCGAGCTGGAGATACACTATCATCGCCTTCTTTCCCACATAGCGGTGCACTCGCATTATTCGCCTGCGGCTGAGCGGATTTGTCGCCAATTAATAGGCTGCGGTAAATCGTTCGAAGTGGTGGTTTGCTTGCTCCAGCTCATCCACCATTGCATAGGCGTAATCCTCAACTGATATGAAGCTCTCGCCTTTTTCGTCAAAGAGCATATCGTCCTTGCCAAGCCGGAACTTGCCGGTTCGTTTACCTGGTCCATTCTGTCCCATGTTGCCGAGATTACCGGCCGGCGAGAAAAACACCCAGTCGATTTCTTTTTCTTTCATCAGATAGTCGAGGTAGAACTCACCCATCGACTTCACGCCTGGCAACCATTCGGCAGGCAGATTGCCCGTGTCCACCAGACGCAGACCGGGAGCGACGAACAGCGTTCCGGCACCGCCCACGATGAGCAGACGCTTCACGCCCGCACGCTTTGTGACCTCAACAATCTTGGGATAGTTCTCCAAGGTTTCTTCATATTGACGAGGGTTTTGCCAACCGGGGTTATAGGCACTGATTACAGCATCAGCTCCACGTGCCACTTTTGCCAAAGTGTCGATGTCGGTAGCATCGCCTTCAACAACTTTAAGATTTTCGTTGGTCACATTCACTTTTTGCACATCGCGCACAATTGCTGTCACATCGTGCCCACGAAGCAATAGCTCGTTTAAGATGGCTTTACCTACAAAACCTGTAGCACCAATCAATGTTACTTTTTTCATGATTCGAGTATATTTTAATTATACGATTATTTTTTATTCCACAGCAAAGTAAGGGATTTTACGATTGTTGTACAAGAAGGTACATTTTCGTTTTATAGTAACATAAAGGTAAGAATTGTTGTAATTCAAGGTCTTAAATAAATATGAATTATTGATTTTTAACATTAGTATCTTTTTGTAACCAGTATAATTTCGTTACTTTTGCATATAATTAAGCAGTTATAAGAAGTATGAATGCCATAAAACATATAGAAGACGACAAATTAGTACAGTATTTGTCATGCCCTATAAGGCAGGTTATTAGCAAATTCGGAGATAAGTGGTCATTACTTGTTCTTTACACCATTAACGAAAACAAAGAAGGCGTAATGCGTTTCAATGAGTTACGACGTCACATGTCGGATTGCTCTCAGAAGATGCTATCGGCAACATTGAAAAACCTTGAAAAATGTAATCTTGTACATAGAGAAGTGTTCGCACAAGTGCCGCCAAGAGTGGAATACTCATTGACTGAAACAGGTCGTTCTCTTATGCCGGCATTGCATTGTTTAATAAAATGGGCAAAATCACACATTGATGATGTGAATAAAACTCATTAGTTGTCACCCAAAAGAGTCAACACAAATCTTCCACCGTGCGGTGCACTCGCATTTTTCGCCTGGCGGCAGAGCGGATTTGTCGCCAATGGAACACGTCGGCTAACATTCTTCGCTTCGCCCTCCACGGCGGACAACGGCACGGCAGTACGAGCAATGATCGGTCGGGTTCGAAACAGGATATTGCGCCAACTCCCTGACCTCTACTCCTCCGCGACACCGCACTCGCTGTGCTCGACGGTGTCTGCTACGTCGCCCGGTCATTGAGCCGCTACCGCTTTGTCGCAAACTCCTTCCGGCAAGCCGCTCCGAAACCGACCTATGCTCCAACTGCCTTGTGCTGCCGTCCGCTCGCTCCGTTCTCCGCATGAGCTTAGCCGACAATAATACTTCCATTGGCTGCATTGGTTTGACGTTTCTCGTTCATCGGCTGAAGGCTCGCAACTATCGTTGCCACGATGAACGATAAACGATTTTCATTATTCGCGATGTGCGGTGCGACGTGGCACTAACTCCATTTCGCCTATGACGGCTGCCGCTGCACTCCTTTCGAGTTTTGTTCGGGCAGTCTTAACGTGGCGACACCGCACAGTGACATCGACGCGGCAAGCCGGTCGAAGACACTTCTTCGGCGGCATCGCCACTAATTGCCTGAACAACTCCAAATCCGCTCCGCTCTCGCCGTCATCATCTCCATTACGCACAGCCTCGTCATCACCATTCAATCGGCTTCGCCAATGGTTACTGGTTAGAGGTTATGGGTTATGTTTTTGACGTGAGAGCCAATAACCTGTACGCACGATGAGCATCTTACCGCACATCGCTCGCATATTCCGCCATTTTGTAGGCAAGGTCGGCAAAACGATTGAGGGCGGTGGTGGCTGGACTGACTCCAGGGCAGGTGGAATACTTCCCCTACACCCCTTAATTGGCTATTGCATAGCTGATTATCATTTTTAGCCCTTAACTGGCGTAAAAATTCTGAAATGCCTCCTTGAATTAGATAACATTGTTGAGTTATTGCAGTTTTAGCAATGTTATCTAATGGTATTACTTCTCGGAGCCGTGTTATTCGCTTTGGTGGACTTCTGCAAATGTAGTTCATTTTAACGAGATAATTTGAAAGTGCCATTTTCAGACTACTCTATGCCATATAGCCGGCAGTAGTAGAAGAATGTGCCGATGCCGATTTGTCGATTTGAACGAAGCAGATTGTTGAATTTGCGGTCGCACTCGGTGGGATTGTAACCGCTATTCTGCGAACTGCACAGGTGAAACCATTGCCTTCCGCTTTCGCCAAGCGAGGACAAGGCGGCACCGATTTTCACCCAATCTTCATAGTTGGCTGTGAGGTCGATGTGCCGCATCGCAAGCTCTCGGCAAAGTCGTGCCACCTTTTCTTCAACTTCGCTTTCTGTATAGCCGCATTGACACCATTGGCGAGACTTTTTCGGCTCGCAGTAGATGCCGCTGAACGGCTTAGCTTCAGGGTTTATGTAGGGATGCTCATTATAACTTTGGCACCGCAGTCGGCACACATCTCCACAGGCTCGGTCGATGTTGATACCAATATCGGCAAACACACGCACCAACTGCTCGAACTGAGCCTTGTGCAAATGCGGATAGCGTAGCGGAATGATTACGAAGTAGCCTTTGCCGCTTACGGAATGTGCGGCGTATGCCACTTCCTCTATCCGGCTCAGCACATCATCTATGAGCGTATCAAAATTCGCTATATGCCCATTGTCCTTACGGTCTATGTCAACGCATATAAGTCCGCTATGCCGCACAAGGTTTTCGGCAGAACGTGTAGGTGAAAAGACACCGCTAATCGTGGCTTGCGGCAGCGACATCTTTATCTCCCGTTTTCGCTCGGCATCCGAGCACGAACGCAATTCAGCGATTGCCAGCGCATCGACATTCGTCAGGAAATCGTGAAGCGTTGAAAGATGTCCGATGCGGTCCTTCACGCCACGATAAACTGTTATTTCTATTTCTTGAAACGATTTCATTTTTCCAAAAATGAGGTTAAGGTTAATTTTATATCTTTCGTGTTGATTTTAAGCTGTTTAGGTATTGACTTGGTATTAACCTTTCGTTAACCTTGTAGAGTGTTCGTCAGGTTAATACTTGGTTAATACTTTGTCAATACTTATTGCTCTGAATTTAAGCGAGTTACGAGCAAATTAACTTTAACCTGCTTTTCCGCTTTTTATTTTCGAGATATAAGCCGGAGAGACGCCTATCAATTTGGCAAGTTGTCCTTGGTGCACATCTGGATATATTCTCAAAAACGCCGAAAGCAGTTCGGTCTTGCTCATGTGCTCGGGCTTCACAATCGGCGGCTGTTCGGCAATCCGAGAATACACCAGCAGAGCCATCTGCTCGAAGTATTCCATACAGCGAATGGCATACTCCATCGGCTCTTTCCGCATGATGTTGTAGTCACAACGCATGCCGCGCTGCTCCGCCAGGTCGAGCACGTGTACTATTCCGGCATAGCGAAGCACTTGTATCTGCAATTTGCTGTAGATTGACGCCACATAGTCGCAGTCTGCCATAGCCTTTTTGTCTTGCAGATAGTTGTGGTAGTCGTCATACAAGGCATCAGCCTCTTTGCCGAGTGACACCTCGCCATCGGTGCTGCGTACAAGCGTGTAGTGGTTGCCATCGGGACTATGATATATTCCCTCGTAGAGCATCCGCACGGTCTGCGCCCATTCGCAAGCGATGCCGTAAGGCAACGTCTCGTGACTGCGATGCGGATATTCGATATCCTCGGCAACGCTGAACAGAAAACGTTGGTTCAAGCCGTTGGTCATAAAGAGTTCGCTGCCGAAAGTAGAACGGAGCATGCCGGTCTGCAAGTCGCCGATGATATTGAAGAACGGGTCTTTGATTAGCATCGTAAATCCGTTCTTGCGGTCAACCTTGATATCCTCGCAGTCGAATAGTCGCAGCAATTTGGATATGGCAGATGTGCCGCCATTTTGGTACTGGTTCTTTGAGTCGAACATACCCTTCAGTTCGGGATAGATACCAATCGCGCCACGTTTGTTGCCTCGTTTGGCTACAGGTCGATTTTGTGGCTCGTTGGTATCGTTATTCATGAACAGTATCTCGCTGCGGCGTTCATCGGTACAGTCATCAAGGACGATTGCCGGACATTTCGGCTCGTCAGCACGGTCTTTAGCTGGGATTGCTTTCCAATCGTCATACTCGCGTTTATACTCGGCATAAAGTTCTTCGTCAATGCGGCGAAGCGGTTGAGTGACGAGTTTCATCGGGTACGACTTGTTGCTGCCACTCCGTGCCACCGACACAAACCACAGCACCAACGGATTCTTGTAGATACCTTCGTTGACCACTACCTTCTTGCCGATAGCGGTAGATGCTGTTGCGAGCACGGCTGTGGTCACAAACTCACGCGGGCAATGGTAGATGTTGTACACTGCGTTGATGTAGTTTTGTATCGAAGCCGGAAGTCCGTCAATGGGGAGTTCGGGTCGCTGCTTGTTGAGCGACAGCGACCCTTTGGGCTTAATCGTTATTTTCTCGTCCATTGCTTCTTTTCTTTTCGTTGTTCGATAGCAGCTTCAACATCGGCTCGGCGATAGCGTCTTTTGCCACCGATTTCAATCTTGGGCAAGGTGTCGTTCAGGTTCCAGCGATAGAGCGTCATCTTCGACACTTTCAGCATGTCCGCCACCTCCTCAATGGTGAGCAGTTCTTTGGAGAGATTGGCACGTTCTATCTGCAACCGAGCCACGTCGGTAGCGGATTCGATTAGGCGATGGGCGAAGTCGCAGAGGTCGTCTGCAGAGATTTGGAGAATGGCGTTAGGCATAGCTGCCGCCAATTCCATAATATTGATGGTCGAGTTGTTGGAACTCATAATATTTGTGCCCTCACGCAATAACGTTGCTCTCGCGTCGCTTCGGGCGTTGGCATCCAAAAGCTCCGGCTCTCGGTCATTGAGCAATGCCAGTCCATCGCTATCGGATGCACTGCAAAATTATCTCACGACACATCATTTCTAAAAGACACAAAATGAGCACCAGCCAAAATGTAGTTAACGTATTGATGCACAGGTATGTATCCATAAATTGGATTGAAAGTGCACGTTTTTCAAATGAAATATGAGTACTTAGGTGTATCATTGTAACTCACCGAATAACAAATTGTTACGCACAAAGCGTTACAACCGTTACAGTTACACACTCTTCTAAAAATGGTGTGCCTAAGTTAGAGCAATTTTTTGAAAAGACTCTCGTCCGTGAGTTATGTCTCAAAAATGAGCTAATTACAATACCAATAGAGCCAATGCTTATCGCAAAAAGAGTGTGCTCGAAATAATCAAATGGGTGGATTGAGCATACTGATGATGCACTTCGATTATTGCTTTGTTATCTTAGCAAATGCCAATGGCAGATTTGTGTACGACTGATTATCGTTACGCACTTTTGCACGTTCTATGGCGGTAGTCATGCTCCCTGATTCGCAGAGTTGATGCACCCACTTCTCACGGCTGAGGTATTCTTCGCTTTTGTCATATCCGTCAAGGAATTTTTCCAATTCTTTGCAAACGGATTGCGACGTTGGAAATAATCGGTGGATGTCGGCAAAATGAAGCAAAAACCAATATTCAATAGAGGGCATACTGTCGCAAATGATTACATTTTCGTTTTTCCCATATTTCTTTCGGAAAGCGTCAAGCTTTATGCGTTCTTTTTCGTCCCACGATGCTACATCCGCATCAAATACTGCAATAGCTACTCCACCGTCTTGAATCACGGATTCTACCTTTTTGGTCAGTTGAAATATATCCTCTTGACCGAAAAAGCGTGGACGCACCTTAACTCTATACCCGAAGATTCTTTGAAGGTGAGAAAAATACCATTGCTCGGTAATTCCGGCGCCGATTATTGTCGGTATCGGCGCATTCTGTTGTCTGGTCTTGACTTTTCGTGCCATACCTCAATTGATTTTTGGAAGTGCTCCGAACACGCCATTGCGATATGAGCGCTGGAAAGATGAAATCTTGTTCAGACCATTGAAATCCGTGAGAGAATAGAGCGAAGTATTTCCGGTTTCGTCTTTTTCGGTAAACCATACGCAATCCTTGCGAATCAGGTCGTTTATGGTATTTAGCAATGGGTCATAATGTGTTGTCACCAAAAGTTGACTCTCGTTTTTGCTTTTGAGGAATTGCTCTATCACATATTCCACCAAATCGGGATGCAGAGAGGCTTCCAACTCATCAATGCTCAACACGGCATTCTCTTTCTCGGCTTCATATACGGCAGCCTCAATTCCGAGTGTACGCTTTGTTCCCTCTGATTGCAACGACTGCGGCAAATAGTAGTTTTCTTCGCCCCGAATATTCTTGACTCTGTGCTGAAACTCTGTCCTAAGTTCCCGCAGCGCCCCGTCTGCTTTAGCAGAACGAATATCGGAGATGTTGAAATCGGCATGATGTGCAAATTCCAGCAAGTAATCACGCAAAAGTGTGTTGTTTGCAATGCGTCGTCCTGCGTATTCAAACATATCGGCATGCGGTCCGATGTAGGGAAGTATTTTTCCTTCCATCCAATTTATTGCGGCATCTATCCAAACCAATGACATATTAACTTTGTTTCTCGCTGCAAAGAACGACATATTCGGAAGGCACTTCAAAGTAAGTTCATCCAATCCCGCTGCGCCGACTTTATTTGCTGCCGGGTTTATTTTTATGACAGACCGACCATTTTCAAGTGTCCTTGAAAAGAGCATTGTAGGCTGTGCTGATTTGGGCTTGTAGTAATATAGTTTTTCGGTATGCACAGCTTTACTATCCAACGACAGTACATACCAATAGCGGATGCACTCAGCAAAGAATCTCAACTCAAAATGCGAAGGCTCGTCAGGCGTTTGCCGGTCCAAAAGAAACGGTATTACACCTGTCGGTTCTTTCATCGATTGAGGATCGGCAAACCAAAAAGAGCGCAGGAATGTAAGCGCTTGAAGAATATTGGACTTACCTGAAGCATTTGCCCCATATATAAGAGCCATCCTAAGCAAACGGACACCCTCGGCGACCTCCACCACCTGATAATCCTCGAATGTCGTATCTTTCGTCGCTTCAAAGTTAAGCACTGCTTCTTCTTTGAACGAAAGGAAGTTTTTTATTTTGAGCTCTTGTATCATATCGCCACCTTGATTTTATGCCACAAAGTTACGTTAAATAGTCAATATAGCAAAATAAAATCAAATTAAATTGTGATTTTACTTATAGATTTAGCTATATTCTAACCAATTCAAGAAATAGAATCACATTTCTAATCAAACTTGCAGAATTTAATAGCAAGATTCATTTTTCTGGTCTGGTTTGACGTTTTCTGCTCTGTCTTCTGGTCGAGATGGTTCTTTCTGGTCGCTTTAACATAAGCGTTATTGTTTTCAATTACTGTTTCATTTTCTCCTGCTGCGACTTATTCCACTGCTCGATTAGCATCGCGGCATATTTCTCAGGGTCAGTTTTGATGTATGAAAGAAATGCTTTCTCGGTCTTATGCCCGGTTATCTGCATTATCACAAGTGCCGGCACGCCGCTTTCAAACATATTCGTGGCGAAAGATCGGCGGGCAGTGTGTGCACTCACCAATTCATATTTCGGGAAATATTCTTTGGTGCGTTTGCCGGCTATCGTATGAGTGATTGATGTTTCCTCGGTTATTCCGGCAAGACGGCAAACCTCCTTCAAAAAGCCGTTGAATTTTTGATTTGAGATGACCGAGGGCAATTCGCCGTCGTACTTCTCGAAGATTCGCTTCACCTGGTCGAAAATAGGAATACACACTTTGGTGCCTGTTTTATATTGCTCCAACTCGAAATATCCACGAGAGATGCATTGTGGGTCATCGAGCTTATCCAGGTCGCTATAACGACATCCGGTCCATGCAAGCAGTAGAAACTGATCGCGCACCCTATCAAGATAATCTTGTTTCAACTCAACCGTCTCAATAGCGTGCAGTTCATCTGTTGAAAGAAACACGTTATCAACTTCTTCCGCCAACTTCTTACACTTCCTCGGTGCCACAAACTCGCACTCAATTCGCTCCGACAATGGCAACCAATTTATTACGGCTTTGAGATTTTTAATATGCTTCCCCACGGTGTTCAATTTGAAACCTTTTCCGTTGAGGAAAGCCACATACCCATCGTAGAACTTTTTGTCAAGTTCCTTGACCGGCATGTCATTAGGAGAAAGCGTATCCATATACTCAAACACAAAACGACGCATTTGATTATATTGCAGAATCGTTCTATGGCTGACAGGTTGCCCTTGATGCACGCCATTCTCTTGAATGCGATTCGGTGCATCCGCAATAAACGCCTCAACAGCCTCCCTGACCGTAATTGGCTTTGCCTCCTCTTCTTCCGAATGTTGCACATACTTTTCAGGATAGTTGAACTTATCAACTATCGTTTTCAGCCAATCCGATGGTAGCGCTATGCTTTTATCCCATTTCAACCACTCTTCCTCGATATAGCGACACAATTCTTCAATCTTGGCACGTTGGGTATTATGATATCGCCTCTCTTCGTCGTTCATTCTTCTTTTGTCCACCATCTGAGAGCCATCCCAATAATTGGGATTGTCTAAGATATACACACCGGAATGGGCACGCTGGTTAAATGACTTGCCATTGAAAAATCGAATCAAGATTTCTTTCAATCCCGACTCCTTATTAGCCTTGCTTGATAGAGATAATTGGAGTTTTGCCATAGTCTTAATTCTTTGTGCAAATATAGCAAGTCCCGCCGGGACTACAAAGTTTTTGGCGTGTTTTTGGCGTCTTATTTGTTGTCTAATGGTTTTGCGTGTTATCAGATTTATAACACAAGTAAATACAAAATACTAATTATTAGTGCTTTATAGTAATATTACTTTTTCACTTAAAAACATTAAATATCATACTTTTAGCCCAAGTGGGACCACACAACAGAAGGTAGTTAGTTTCGCTGACTACCTTTTTTTATCCACATTCCCGCATGCCCGGCAGGACTTGGGTTCGGTAGCAAAACCCAATTGAAATGTTAAAAATCAACGGCGACGCTACGCGATGATAGTCTGCCAACGTTGCCATTGCCTCATTGCGCAAAGTTCGAGGCATTCCGCCGTTATAACGGACATCAATTTGTTGATTATACGACAGATTCCCAGGCTTTAAATTGCTGATCTATTTTTCGTTTCACATTGACGTCTTTCTCACCGTTTTGAGATTTCTTGCGGGAATCACATTGAAAATCTGCGAATTTCAAGTCCGCTTTAGCTCAAAAAACTACACTTATTCCATTTTAAACACCCTCAAAAATACACTTATTCCACTTTTCCGGAAACAAAGACATAAATTAGGGCTGACACCTCGCAAGTCAGCCCTAATTTATGTCGATTATAAAAGTTTTATCGGACAAAATAATCAACCTTCCCTCGTAGTTTTATTGAGCAGTGCCGAAAATGCTTTTGTTGTATTTGTTTTGCGAAATGCACAACGAACATTCATTTTCGGCGAGTTACAGCAATTTATGGTATGATAAAGCTGTCGGGATTGCTTGGTTTTAGGAACATTGCGTAGTATATCGGCATGTAGACCACCTTTCCGCTTCGTTCCACTTTGCTGTCGTTTGAGAACAGTATTGCTTTTTTGATGTGATAATCCTCATTTTCAACAAACTTGTCTAACGCCCGGTGCTGCCTGAAGTCTTTTCCTGACTTCACTTCGATTGGCATTGCGCTGAGCGCGTCATAGTCATCTACGATAAAATCGACTTCTCCTTTTGTTTTATTGTCGTAATAACGCAAAGAGTAGCCGTGCGCGCTTAACTCTTGGGCAATTACCGTTTCGTATACAGCGCCAAGATTAACATTGCTTTCCGCTCCGATTACAGCTTTGACATTATAGCGATATAAGATGTTTGTCAGAAGTCCGACATCGTTCAAGTATAACTTTATCAATGTTTTTTGAACCGACTCTTTAAGAGGAAATTTTGGATTTGAAACGGCAAGAACCTCCAATGATATTCCGGAACTTATCAGGTACTCCAATTCTGCCTCGTAGTCAGCACTTCTTTTTCCTTTTTTGTTCTCTATCTCACTATAACAAAGTCGCTTCTTTTTGTTTTCCATATTAGATGGAATCATCTCATAAATTCGCTTTATTTTTAATGAGTTTTCATTGTCATATTGAGAGGCGTCGCCTTTGTATAATTCATAAATTTCATCGTGAACGGCACGAACGGCAACAATATTGCTTGTTTCAATAAAAGTATTTACAGCATCGGGCAGCCCCCCGATAAGAAGATACTTCTTGAATAAGTCGATAAATTTATTGTGGATGGCTTCTTCTATCGACTTCTCTTTGGCAAATTGCTCCCGCGCGTAGGCTATTGTTTCTTCTCCGACGCCATTTGCCCACAAAAACTCTTCGAAATCAAGCGGATGCATTTTCTTTTTGATAATACGCCCGCCCGGCTTTGAAAGTGTCTTGTTAAGAGTTACGCCGAGAAGCGAACCGCTTGCGATATATGTAAAGCGGTCCTCGTCTTTCAAGAACTTAAGCAGAGTGAGAAGTTCAGGATACGCTTGTATCTCATCAAGAAAGACAAGCGTATTTTCTTTTGAGCCCATTTTGTCTCCTGCATAAGCACTTAGTCTGAGATAAAAATCTTTTGAGTTAGAGACTCCTTCAAATAATTTGTCACCATTTTTGTCTTCCAGAAAATTAATCTCAATATAATTTTTGAAGAATTTCTGTCCTTCATATCTGATAATGAAAGATTTTCCTATCTGTCTTGCTCCATCAAGCAGCAACACTTTATTTGATTCTGAACGATAGTAATCGTGTATCTCTTTTTGTATTTTTCTACGCAGCATAACACTTATTCCATTTTAAACACGGCGTAAAAGTACACTTATTCCATTTAAAAACCAAGAAAAAACTACACTTATTCCATTTTTTGCACCCTCAAAAAATACACTTATTCCAGTTTTTACGGAAACAAAGACACAAAGGGCTGACACCTCGCAAGAAGTGTCAGCCCTTTGGTGTAGCTTATAGAAGCAATTATAAATTACTTTTTCAAGAACTTGCCTCTGACTTTCGTGCCGTCGGCAAATGTAGCTGAGTAGATATACATTCCGTTCTGGAGAGAGGCAACGCTCACTGCGTCGGTGTCGCTCTCTGCCACTTTCGCGCCGCTGAGTGTGTAAACCTCAACCGACGCTACTCCCTTGTCTGATTTCACATTTATCACGTCGGTGGCAGGGTTGGGATAAACTACCAGCTCACCGCCGGTCACTGACGCAACGCTGCTCTGTGGCTTGAACTCAGTCACCGAGATGCTTTTGCCAGTGTCGCTGTTAAGACGGAAATAGTGCTTGCCGTAGCCCACTTCGCTGATGTCGGCAGTCTGCGCTGTGCCGTTGTTGAAGATTATGCTGATTTCAGGATACTGTGTTCCGAAATTGTGGTAATACATTGTCTTGCCGTCAACGGTTGCTGTCTCTGTCATGGCATCGCCTGGCCAAGCGCTGGTTATCTGCTCTGAAACCCACGCGTAGATGTTGATGCTATTCCACGACTCCGGCTTCTCAACGTAGATTTCAACAGGCTCTATCGATGTGATATAGTTTGCCTCCTTGACGCCCGACACGACTTTGCCGTCGGCCACCACCACTGCCTTGAGTTTGGTGTTGGTAGAGATGTCAAGTGTTGTGCCAGGAGCCGCATGTGTGCCGTTGGTGAGCGAAGGGATTGAGCCGTCGGTAGTGTATACAACCTCAGGATTGTTGAAATCCTTTGCGTTTGCCACGTCCATTGTCACCTTGACGCCGCCGACATAAGTGCCGCCGTCGGGCGAGAATGACAGTTGAGCCACCTGGCTTTCAAGATTCTTGATAGCCACCTTTGTCCAGATGGAGTAGAGTGCGTTGCCAGCCACCTTGTCCGATGTAGAGTAGCCTTTCGCCGAAGGGTCATAAGAGCCACGTCCAATCTTGATGAGCAGCTTGCCGTTATTGCCTGTCACCTCAGCCACATAGCGGTTATTGGTTGTCTCAAGCACATTGACAGTGCATTGGTTTGTCAAGCCGACCGACTTGCGGATGGCGATGAGTTTCTTGATGGCGTCCTTTTTGTCGAGCCAGTGCTTGTAGAACACGCACGGAGTTCCCGGTGAGCAGAGCATGAAGGCATTGGCAGCCTCAATGTCGCCGGTAAACATTTTGTCCGACTCCTTGTAAGTGTCGTGGTTGTCGACGAAAGTGACAGCATAACGCTGGTAAGTGTCCATGTGGATAATTCCGGCAGGCTGGTTGAGCGAGCCGTTGCGCTTCCACACGAGTTTTGAGAAGTTCATTCCCGGGAAAGCGGCGTTGAGCGCCCACTTGAACTCAAAGTCGAAGGCAGCCGATGTGCGGCCCGTACGGTCAATCCACGATGTTGTCTTGTCGTAGTTGTCCCAGTACTCACCCACGCTGTATGATGCTTTTGCCGATTCGTTGTAGATTTTGGTATACTCAGCGCCGTAGCCCTTCACCATGTCATAGCGCCAACCCGTGAAGCCGAGGTCGTTCTTCAGAAAGTCGAGATAAGCCTTCACCGCCTCCTGCACTGCAGGATTTGTGTGGTCAAGGTCGCGGCAGCCGTCAAAGTTGTCGCCGGTGTCGTATGCGCCGGTAGGCTGCGGCATACCAGTCTGGTTGGCAAGCTCGTCGTTCTTGCAGATGGCGTCAAGACCGAGTTTGTAAGTTTTTCCATTGTAAGTCTCTGCAGGGAAGTCATACCAGTTGGTGGCGCCGTTGCGGTGGTTGACCACCACGTCTTCGATAATGCCGGTGCCGAACTGCTTGAATGTGGAAATCATCGAGCGCAGCTCCGCCTCGTTGCCAAACGAAGAGTTAAAGTTGCTGAACCAATAGACAGGGTCGTAGCCCATCGACGGATTTGCCGACGATTTGCCTGCGTTAGGCACCCAGATCAAATTGAAATAAGACGACAGTTCAGCGGCATTTGCCTGAAGCACAGTCCATTTAGAATCCTTGTAAGAGTCCCAATAAAAGCCCTGCAGCATCACGCCGTCGTAATTTGCAGGCCAGGCATATTCGCCCTCCGCCTTTGCCTTGGGCGTGCAAAGCAACAACAGCGCCAGCAAAGGAAGCATAATCTTTGAAAATGCTGATTTTCTCATAGAATAATATGTCAGTTGTTTATAAGTGATTAAATAGTTCGCAAATATATCAATTAAATCAATACACAGCCAACAATTGGTCTCTTTTATTTTTAATTATGGTAAAATAATGGCTTATTGGTTCAAAAAACGTGTCTGTTTCGGCTTCGACACGACACTCTTTGCCCATCTGCTTTCACAATTCAGTGGAAATGACTAATTTTGACCCCGAAAATTTATTTATCAACAATGAAGAGAATATTTTTATTGGCGGCAGGCTTGCTCGTAGCCACAAGCGGACTGCTCGCCGAGACTAGAGAGAAGGTCGCATTCGGCGACTTTGAGCATTGGGTCACAAGAACCATCAAAGAGTCCGCAATCATCGGCGGAAAATCCAAGACATTATACGAAATCGGCCCGACACAGACAATCCACGGCAACAAGGCTTACAGAAACCTCGGAGGCTCGCCTTGGGCTACGTCAAACGTGTATGCCAAAGTGGCTGGCGTGGTGAAGGGCAGCAACGCCGTGTTCCCAGCGCAGCGCGCTGCCGGAAACAAATGCGTGAAGCTTTCAACAATCATGGAGAAGGTGAAGGCACTCGGTGTGGTGAATATGGACGTATTGGTTTCGGGAAGCATCTACTTCGGCACAATGGTGGAGCCGGTGAGCAGCACCAAAAATCCATACAGCAAACTGGACATGAACGTAAAGTTCACAAAACGCCCTAAATATCTGACCTACGACTACAAAGTGGAGATTCCAGCCAATGCACAGATGATATATTCAAGCGGTTTCGGGAAGAAGAAAGTTCTCAAAAAGCAGAATGCATGCGAGGTTTTCGTGTTGCTGCAGCGCCGATGGGAAGACGCCAACGGCAACATCTACGCAAAGCGCGTGGGAACAGGTCGCGAACGCTACACGAGAAGCACTGGATGGGTCAACGGACACCGCCTGCGCATCTACTACGGAAACATCGTCGGACAGCCTTACTATAAAAGCTACATGAACCTTGTCGACAGCAGCCGTCCATACTATGCGCGCAACAGCAAGGGCAAAATCGTGCCTATCCATGAGGTTGGTTGGGACAGCCCGCTGGCAACTCCAACCCACATCATCATGATGTTCTCTGCCGGCTGCGGCACAGCTTATGAGGGCACTGTCGGTCAGAATCTATACGTCGACAACGTGGCGTTTATCTACGACTAAACCGACTCGTTTATAAGCATAATGGGTGCATCCGCTAAGATGCGCCCATTTTTTTTGCACTTATTGCACTTCATTTAGAAAACCATAGAAAATTTCTAAGTAATTTTGCATCCAGTTTTAGGTTTGTAGGTATAAGTATGGCAAAATGCAATGAAATGACAAGCGGTGCCACGATGCCGCTCATTTTCAAATTCACTATGCCCTTGCTGCTCGGCAACCTGCTGCAGCAGACATATTCGCTGATTGATGCGGCTATTGTGGGCAAATTCTTGGGCATAAGTCCATTGGCAGCAGTCGGCGCCAGCAGTTCGGTGATCTTTCTGATTCTTGGCTTCTGCAACGGCTGTTGCTGCGGATTCGGCATTCCGGTGGCGCAGAAATTCGGAGCGCGCGACTATGAGTCAATGCGCCGCTACGTCTACAGCAGTCTGAAACTGACGGCATGGCTGTCGGTGTCGATAGCCGTGGTGACGAGCCTGCTGTGCGCGGCCATCCTTCGATGGATGAGCACTCCCGAAAACATCTTTAGCGACGCCTATTGGTATCTGCTGATCACGTTTATCGGCGTGCCGGCAACGTTCTACTACAATCTTCTCTCAAGCATAATCCGCGCGCTCGGCGACAGCAAAACCCCGTTCTGGTTTCTGCTTTTCTCCACCATCCTCAACATCGTGCTCGACATTTTCTGCATCGTCACCCTCGGATGGGGAGTGGCTGGAGCCGCCATTGCCACGGTGTTCTCACAGGCGCTGTCGGCTGTGCTGTGCTACGTCTATATGATTCGTAAGTTCGACATCCTCCGTGCCTCGCGCGACGAGCGGACAATGTCGCGGCGACACTGCTCAACACTGCTCAAAATCGGCGTGCCGATGGGTTTGCAGTTCTCAATCACCGCCATCGGCAGCATTATGCTGCAAAGCGCCAACAACGCCCTCGGCACCGACTGCGTAGCTGCCTTCACCGCCGCCATGCGCATCAAGATGTTTGCCATCTGTCCATGCGAGAGTCTGGGCATCGCCATGGCCACGTTCACCGGTCAGAACTATGGAGCCGGGCGTCCGCAACGGGTGTGGATGGGCGTGAAATCGAGTATGGCGATGGTGATGGTCTACGTCGTGGCGGTAAGCACGACAATGCTGCTGTGGTCGGAGGAAATGTCGCTGATGTTTGTGTCGGCCTCCGACACGGCGATAATCCGCAACACGGCTTTGTTCCTGCATGTGTCGGCATATATGATGCCTCTGCTGGCTCTGTTGTGCGTGCTCCGCTACACCATCCAGGGCGCCGGATTCACCAACTTCGCAATGCTGTCGGGCGTGATGGAGATGGTGGCGCGCGGCATTGTCAGTCTGGTGTTTGTGCCTGATTTCGGCTACATTGCCGTGTGCTTCGGCGACTCTGTGGCGTGGTTTGCCGCCGACATCTTCCTGGTTCCGGCATTCATCTACGTCTACCGCCGCATCCGTCGCGACTGCACAATGCCGCAAACCGAAACAGCAAAAAGCTTCTGACAGACAAAAGGCACCGCAACAACCCGTCGCAGTGCCTTTCCCAACCTATATCACCTTGCTACAATACTATTTTCGTCACGCGATGTCCCGACGTTGTGGCAACGACAACGGCGTAGACTCCATGCGGCAACGCCAACTGGCAACGCAACGCATCGCCGCGGGCATCACTGCGCATCGCCACACTTCCGTCGGCAGCAAACACCGTCACACCCGTAAGTCCGTCGGCCTCAACCACAAGGCTGCCGCCGTCGAGATAGATGCACGAGTCAACGCTCGTTGTGGTTATTACCGACGTCTGACATGTCACTTCGATTTGCGACACCGCTTTCGCAAGCATCGACTCACAGGCAATGCCGAACGTTCCGGCAATCTCGCTACTGTAAGTGCCGCCGGCAAACACGCCTCCAGTGGCTGTCCACAGCCTCGGCGCGGAGGTCACTTCATTTCCGTCACAGTCTTTCACCTCTGCTTCAAATTCCACGCCTACACCGACACTTGTCTCTCCGGCATGCGGCAGAATAGCCACAGAGCAAGGTTCGCCAGCAAGCATACGGCGGCCATACAGCTGCCATTCATAAATGGAGTATGCCCATTGTGTCGCCTTGCGCGTCATCGACAGACGCACATAGCGGGCAATGCCATTGACCGTCGTTTCATCGGTGCGGTCAGCACCGGTGTCTGAGAGCCCTTCCGTTGCCAACATTGGCTGCCAATTCTCGCCGTCGAGCGACACAGCAACCGTATAGTCGGCGGCTGCGGCACGCTCCCACAGGATGCTTGACCGCATCAGATGATAGACTCCGCCAAGATCCATTGTCAAATCGACGGTTTCTCCGTTGGCAATCCAGCGCGAGCCGCCGTTGCCGTCGTTGAGTGCCGTCACCGCCGAGCCATCGGATGCCGTCACCGTCTTTTTGAGTGCGATATTGTCGGTCAGGCGTGGCAACACTTTCACTTCTGCCTCGGCTTTAAGCGAGAATGCCTCAGCTGCGACCATATAAGTTCCCGGCGCATTTGCCGTCAGTTTTCCATTTTCGACAGCCAAACCTGCAGGAACAGTCCATTCCGCAGCGTCGACAGCCACTGACTGCCCATATTGGTCGGCTGCCAACACCGCCACTTCTGCAACGGCGCCCTCCTCAACCTCCATGTAGGCCGGCGATATCCGCAAAGCAGACGGAACGAGCGTTGAGAGCACACGCACGGTGCGGCGGTCTACGGCTGTGCCGCTTTGCGCTGTCACCACACACTCGCCTTCCGCCACAGGCGTAAGTATTCCTTCGCCGTCAATCGTGGCGCACGAGCCATCGACAGCCCATTCCACGCCAAACTCATCGGCGCATCCCACTCCATACTGGTCGGCCACACTGGCAGTCATTCTCACCGAAGTGCCGACAAACGCCGCCATACCGTCGGCGGCGTCGATAGTGATGGCTACAGGCTTGGGATTGAGGCGGCGGGCTTTGCCATAAACCCTCAATTCATCAATACATGAGCCGTACTGATTGTGGCGCGACATGCAATACACACGCACATAACGGCTGGCGGCAACTCCGAACCGATGTGTTTTGGAGCCTCCAGCAGATGATTTTTCCTGCGCCACCGTCTGCCATAGGTTTTCATCGCGCGACACTTCCACACGATAGCTTGAGGCATAAGCCCCTGCGTTCCAATCTATTTCCACACGGTCAAGCACATATTCCGCGCCGAGATCAACAACAAGATATTGATTGTCGGCGAAATCACTGCCCCAACGCGTCGAGGCATCGCCGTCGACGGCATATTCCGGCACTGTGCCTGAATTTTCATAACTTGATGCATAGACAGGCTTGCCGAGAGCAAGGTTGGTGTCGGCAAACTCGCCCACCTTCACCGTTGCCGTGGCACTCACCGTGCCGTCGGTAGCCACAACGGTATATGTGCCGGCGCGCTTGCCGGTAAACACCCTTCCGCTAATCATTTCGGGTGCTTCGGCGCATGTAAGCACAAAATCGTCGGCAGGAAATGCCGCAGAAAACTGGTCTACGGCTGCCAGACTGAACTCCACCGATTCGCCCTTCACAATCTCCGCCTTCTTCGGCCCGATTGCAACCGTCTGTGCGGCAATGCGTTCCTCAACCACAAATTCCTGCGTGGCAGCATGCCCTCCTGATGAGGCTGTGACGGTGGCAATACCGTAGCCCGATGGCGTAAACACCCCGTCGGCAGCCACTGTACCGGCATCTGCGCTCCATGTCACATCACGGAGAGCCACCCTGTTGCCGCGTCCGTCAAAGCCGCGTGCCGCCAAAGCCACTTTCGCCCCTGCCTTGACGATTGTTGCCGGCGCATCGATGGATATTCCCATCAATGCCGACGGATCGGCGTCGGGATCAATACCCAGCACCTGCAGCTCCCAAATTGAATACCCATAGGTCGTGGCGCGCGAGCGGCAGGCTATGCGTATGTGGCGCGCAGAAGCACCGACAATCGTCTGCTCTACGCCACCGCCGCCGGCAACGGTTTTCACCGTTGTCCATTGCTTTCCGTCTGCACTTGTCTGCACATCGTAGAGCGACGCATAGGCGTTTTCCCACACTATATTCACGGAATTCACGTATGCCTCTTTGCCGAGGTCAACAGCAATCCATTGGTCGTCGGACGCCGCACTGCTCCAACGGGTCGTGCGGTCGCCGTCGACGGCATTTTCCTTATGCGTTCCGGCGTTTTCCTCACTGCTTGCAGTCACAACCGCCCCGATGGCAAGATTCGGCATCTGCGGTGTCATAAAAATCCGATGGCTGTAGGTCTTTGCTCCGGCAATGGCTTTGACAGTGTATACGCCAGCCTCCTTGAGATTGAGTATGGAATCACTCTTCACCACCTTGCCGTCGCGCTCAATCGTCCATGTGTGAGCCACTGGAAATGCGTCGCCATACTGGTCTACCGCCGACAGCGAGAACTCAACCGTCTGTCCGGCAATGGCATAATCCATTTCTGGGAGCAGTCTTACGCTCTTAAGCGTCGGAACGGCATCGACACGCACATCAACCGATGCCGACAGTGCGCCGCAGACGGCGGTTATTGTAGCCGAGCCTTTTGCCGACGGCGCATGCAGCGTGCCGTCGGAATCAATCGTGCCGTATGTTGTGTTCCAAGCGATTTCCGCAGCGTCGACAGTCGCTCCATACTGGTCGCGAACCGTTGCCGAGAACTGCGTGTCGCTGCCTGCACCCACCGTCTTTACCGTTGCCGCAATCTCTATCGACGATGCCCGGGGCACTTCGCCATAGACCGTCAGCCTATGTGCCGGAGCCTTGAACTGCGCCACTTTCACCCCGTCCTTGAAAAACGTCACGACGCGCTCTGCCGCATCGGCATTGTAGACCACATAGGTGTAACGTCCGTCGGCATTGCAATACGCCGACGACGTAGGAATGTCGGCATTGACCGCGAAATCACGGTCGCCATAGGTGCGGTGGCTGTGGGTAATGAAATAAGAGATGCCGTTGGTGTCGGTCTGACGCGCCACAAGAGCATTCGCATCCCACATCTCATCCATCACACGCGCCGCCTGGTCGGGATCGAAGCGTTGCAGATATGACAGCACCACATTGCCGAGACCAGGCTCCTTGCTCAGTGTCGACTCCCCTTCGGATGGATTCACCACCCATCCGCCAATTTCTTTCGCCGCCCACATTTGCTCATAGTCCCACTTGGCGAACTTCAGATCCTCGCTCAAATAGTCAAGACATGGCGACACGGGCATCCACTGGATGGAATGCATCCAGACAGGATCACCGGAAAACCATGTCCACCAACCTATGCCGGCGGCGGTAAGATTGGAGCAGTAAGGCTTGGCATACAGTGTGCGGTCAATGTTTTCCTTGTCGCGGTCAAACCAATATTCAGCCACACCTTTCGACTCCGTGACCCATCCGAAAATTCCTGCGTCGCGCATTGCCTTGTCGCCAAGCGCCACACCGAGCAGATACACTCCGCCCCAGCCCTGCATAGACTCCGACGTCGACTCCTGACCATTGCCATTGCCCGTGTTGCCGAGTCCTCCGGCATAGGAATGTCCCGACCACGGCGTGAATGTGCGCAACCACGGAAAACGCTTGTCGGAGCGGTCCCAATTGGCATAATCTTTCACTACAAGACGCAACATATCGCCATATCTGGCACGGAAATCGTCATCAACAAGAGCAAGCAGCGCACCGGCATAGGTGAAGTAGCCATAATGGAAATGATGGTCGTTGAATGTGTCGCTGTCGTAACTGGTGTCATAGCCCACAAGTGCGCCCCAGCGGTCGTAGCGGGCAAAGAAGCGCGATTTCTCGCCAGGAGTATATGTCAGCCAGTCTTCAAGCGCCTCGCGCAAGCGGCTGCGGCATTGCTCAAACAAAGCCTCCTCACCCATTTCGCGTGCGAATGTCATATATAATGCCATCTGTGTAAGTCCTTTGCCTCCCCAATATGTGTCGGCTCCGAATGCCCCCTTTTGCGCATAGTCGGCAATCATCTGCCGCATGCGCTCCCGATTGTACGGGTTGCCGAGGTCTGGCATCTCTTTCGGTGCGGCAAACCACGGCAGCACACCGCTGAACTTGTAAGCCGTCGAGAAACGCTGACCGGCAGCCATACGCATCTTGCCACGCGGAGTGGCATAGGTATAGTCAATGAAGTCGATGTCGGTCACGGAATTTTTATAATGGTGCGGCAGAAATCCCTGCAGCACATTGCGTTCCGCGCCTCCGTCAAGATTTTCAGAGACAATGCTCCATATCGATGTCATCATGCCACTGCGCTCGTCATAGCGCCAGTCAACGGTGGTGTTGCGCGGCACAACAGAGGCATAGCGGGCATAAAAATCGGCGGCATCGGCTGCCGGAAGCACGGCTATCGACAGATAATGTGCTTTGCCGTCGGCAAATTCCACCCGGAGGTCGCCGTCGCCGTTGTCGGCGAATGCCGTACCCTCAGGAGCGTATATGCCATACGTGTCGCTGCCGTTAGTCACAACGATGCGTCCGTCGGCCGACATGTCGGCTGCCCCACCGCCGAGATTGAGCAGCAGGTCAAGACCGTCGGCTTCCACCCATGTGAACGGCACTCCTTGCGCCATAGTGACATTCATGCATTTATCTCCGTCAGCAAGCTGCATGCGCAGCCCCCAGTCGCTCCAATCATCAGCTATCGCTTCCGCTGGACGGAAACGCCTGCCTTTCACCGTAATCCTTGTGTCGTACTTCATTTCACAGCCATCGCTGCTCCAATGGTTTGGATGCGCCACAAAAATGCCGCTGCCGTCGGCTTTCACCACCTGCGGATAGCTCCACAGCACACCGCTGTAGGTGTCGACAAGCAAGTTTGTCCACCAATCGTTGGTGGGTATGGGTTCTCCCTGCTTGCTGTCGGAAATATAGATGCGACGGGTCTCCATAATGCGGCTCTTGTCGCCGCCATGCTGGTCGGTCTTCGACTTGACCAACGGCGTATACTCCGCATAGCTGCCGCTGCCCACCGGCACGGGCTGCTGCGCCGTTACAATAGCAGAAACGGCGATAGCAGCTGTCAAAAGCAGATAATTTCTCATAGTCATGTTTTAAAAAGCGAGACTGTCTAACAAGTTTTGGGCAGTCTCTTTTTATAGTTTCAACAGGCTAAAAAATAAGCTAAAAAAAT
>ENA-USUJ01000077-USUJ01000077.1-human-gut-metagenome-genome-assembly--contig:-NODE-77-length-65719-cov-9.360242_pt1 | contig 65719 bp, 59 predicted proteins | sample MGYA00250061_ERZ773398 | MGnify/ENA primary metagenome ERZ773398 (study PRJEB29103, sample SAMN06111992) | human gut metagenome | biome: human gut; feature: ankylosing spondylitis patient; material... | reverse complement strand
TTCGTTCTTGATCTTGGTTTCGTCAACCTGGGCGTTCGTATCGCCCTTGCCGTCGCCCATCAAGAAACAGACTACGGCCGTGCCTACCACCAGAATGGCGCCGCACATCAGCGAGTAGTAGGTGTGCGTGCCGATGAATTCCATCACGTCCATGCCGGCCATCTTAGCGACGAACGGGTTGTGCGAGGTACCCGGCGAGAGGTAGGAGCCGATCGTACCGGCCAGCACGGCAGCGGCGGCGGCAGCCGGCTTAATGCCCGCACGCAACATCAGCGGAATCAGCGTAGAGCCCACAGCAGCGGCGCAACCGGCTGCCGACGGAATGGCGATGTTCACGAAGAACGTAATCACCGTCGAGACGGGAACCAAGAAAAGGCCCATGCCGCGAATCGGTGCGGCCAGATAGTGCACAAGCGAACGGTCGCACTGAGTGTAAGTCGCCGTAAAAGCAAAACCCATCGAGCCGCAGATTGCCATGATGAGCGAGTTGTTCGTCATCGATTTGGCAAACTGGTTCAAACCCATCATCGGGTTAAGACTGATAATGCACAGGAAAAGGCCGGCAGCAATCAGCACCAGACGCGTTTCCCAACGTTTGATCAACGCCCAAATGGTCATGAAGATCACTGCAACGGCAATCCAGGACAGTAGTGTCATGAATATCTCTCCTTAAGCGGGCTGCTCTCCATATATCGCAGCACCTACGAATTTTGATCTGTCTATTCTAAGACGGCAACGCCTTGAAAGGAGATATAACTTTTTGAAACATGCAAACTGAACGCAAACTTTTGAGCCGATAGGACTAAAACTCAACAGTTAACAAAAAAAGCTCCCGAATTGGAGAGCTTTTTTGTGTTAGGCCGTCGCGTCCTTAAGACGCAAACAGGTTTAGACCGAGAAGGACGAGCCGCAGGAGCAGGACGTCACCGCATTGGGATTGCGGATCACGAATTGCGAACCTTCGAGGTCTTCTTTAAAGTCAATTTCGGCGCCAACCAGATACTGCATCGACAGCGAATCCACAAGGAAAGTCACCCCGTCGCGCTCAATGATCTCATCGTCTTCCGCGGCTTTTTCCTCGAACTGGAAACCGTACTGGAAGCCCTGGCAACCGCCGCCCTGCACGAAGACGCGCAAAGGCATATTGGGATCTTCCTCGGCGGCGAGCAATTCCTTTACCTTCGCCACGCAGGCGTCCGTAAAAATCAGCGGTTCGGGTGCTTCTTCCGGAGAGGGATTCTGCAGTTGGGTGTTCTCTTCAGTCATATCTCAATCTTTCTCCCGAAAAGGCACGGCAAATCAAATTGTTGGCCGTACCTTGGTGTCAAAGTGGTGCCATTATAACGGCCGCTTCCGTGCATATATGGGGTCAAAGACGCCGTTTTCAAAACCTTTGCGCGAGAATCGCGGCCGGACTCTGTCCCTTGGGAACCATCACCCAGGCGCTCACGTCGCTTTTTTGCCCGCCGGCACGATTTCCGGCCTCGTTTCCAAGCCCCCAGAAATAGTCAAACCGCAACACTCCTTTGATGGCTCCGCCGGTATCCTGCGCAATCACGGGACGCGCGAATTCCATCGCGGGCAAACTTTGGCTTGCGGCCGTCACAAAAGGAACCCCGAGCTTCCAATAACGGCGATCAACCGCCACGGAAGCCATCGGCGTGAGCGGCACCCCTTGTGCTCCCACCGGTCCCTGATCGTCGGAATACCCTACGCGTTCGGCAAAAAACACGAAATTGGGGTTGGCATTCAAAAGCTCTTGCCGGCGCTGCGGATTGTCACGTACCCATTGCTTTATGCGTTGCATACTCATTTCTTCTCGCGTGAGTCCCGCGTTTTCGATGAGCCAGGCGCCCAAACTTTTGTAGGGGTGCCCGTTTTGATCGGCGTAGCCGATGCGAATAAGCGAACCGTTATCAAGGAGCACGCGACCGGATCCCTGAATCTGCAAGAAAAACGCCTCCACCGGATCGTCAGCCCAGCAAATCACGTGTTTCTTCTCCAGATCCTTGCGCGCGACGATTCCCTTGCGATCGTCGTAAGGCACCAGCTTTCGCCCCTGAAGTTTTCCTCTTAAACGCAGTCCCTTGAGTTGCGGATGAATCGAGTCAAGCTCAACGCTGATCAAATCGTCAGGAACGCCGTAGATCGGATACTGGTAAATGCCGTGTCGCACGCGGCTTGCGCGCAAAATAGGCTCAAAGTACCCCGTCATGAGGCCCTTGTCCGTAAACACTCCTCTTTGCGAATCTTTGGCCAAAACCTGCCAAATCTCGAAATTGCCCTCGAAAAACGCGCGACCGAGTCCCTGGGGCATACCCTGAACGTTGCGGCAAGCCTCTCGCCAGAGCGTGTGATGCTGCATGGTCGTACAAGAGACCTGAAATGCTTTGAGTGCCTGTTCCCAGTCTTCATCTCTTGTCGCCGGCAAATCGGCAAACTGCGCCGGACGCAGACGGATGTCACCCGCAACAAAATCCTGCGCTTCGTCAGGCTGCTGAACCGGTTCTTTTTCCGGAAGTGTTTCCGGCAGCACAGGCGTTTCCCGTTGCGGCGCCGTACTGCAACCAAACAAAAGCAAGCTTGCCGCCACAGCCGCCGTCAATCGCCACTTGAACATAAGGAGCATTCCTTCAGATTTCGTTATCGGGCAGGAAACGCTCCTGCACCGTGCTGAGCCAATTGCGTCCGAGTTCCGTACACACAAGCCGCCTCTGGTCGTTTGCTAGAAGTCCTTCGCTTCTCAGCGCTTCAACCTTCTTTCCGATCACCTCATAGGGCAAGCCTGTGGTTGCTTCCCAGAGCGTCACGGGAACCCCGTCGTAGAGACGCAAAACGTTGAGCATAAATTCAAAAGGCAGCGACTCGGCAAGCACAAAACTCAACTGCGAAGCAAACCTGCCGTTGACCGCATCATCCATGTACAGCAACGGATTGGCACGCCGTTCGGTGCGAAGTATGCCGCCTTCGGTCGTAATTTTTCCATGCGCTCCGGCACCAACGCCGATGTAGTCACCGAATGTCCAATAATTAAGATTGTGTCGACAACGGCGACCGGGCTTGGCGTAGCCCGACACTTCATAATGCTCGAAACCGGCTTCGGCAAGAGTCGTGCCCACGATCTCCCCCATTTCGGCAGCCGTATCTCCATCGGGTAGCCCAGCGGGCTCGCGCTTGTAAAAAGCCGTTCCCTCCTCAATGGTCAGTTCATAGAAGGAAAGATGCGTGGCGCCGCTCTTCACCGCCGTGAGGGCGTCCTGCGCGGCACCTTCAAGAGACTGACCGGGCAAGGCGTACATCACGTCCAAATTGAGATTGTCGACCAAAGTCAACGCCGTTTCGACTGCTTCCAGAGCCTGCCTGCGATTGTGAATACGGCCGAGCGCCTTGAGCCGTTCATCGTCAAAGCTCTGAACGCCAATGGAAAAACGATTGACGCCATTTGCCACGTAACCGGCAAATCGTGCAGCTTCGTGTGTTCCAGGGTTGGCCTCCAAAGTAATTTCAGCATCCTCGGCAAACAAAAGTCGCTTGCGCAAACCTGTCATCAGGGTTTCAAACCCCTGCACCGACATCAAACTCGGCGTTCCGCCTCCGAAAAAGACACTTGAAACCGGTCGGCGACCGGCGAGCTCCACAGCTGCATCCACATCTTGCAAAAGCGCTTGAATATAGCCCGCCTCGTCAACGCCCGCTCCGATTGCGTGCGAATTGAAGTCGCAATAAGGGCACTTGCGCACGCACCACGGCCAATGCACGTAAAGCGCTATGGGTTTATCAGCGACCGACACCCCAACGCTCCTGCATTTCGGTCAACAGCAGACGCATGGCTTTGCCCCGGTGACTCAGCTGATTCTTTTCTTCGGCTGAAAGTTCCGCCGCCGTGCAACCCTTCTCAGGCAAATAAAAATGCGGGTCGTACCCGAAACCACCGTCTCCCTTGGGAGTCGCGACAATTTCGCCGTACCAGCAGCCTTCGCAAACAATCGGATCGGGATCATCGTGAGAGCGCACTGCCACAAGTACACAGGTGTAGTGCGCGCTCTTATCCTCAAAGGCAGACAAGCGCTCTACGAGCTTCGCGTTGTTGGCCGCATCGTTGCTTTTTTCTCCGCTGTAACGCGCCGAATGCACGCCAGGTTCCGTCACCAGAGCATGTGCCGTGATGCCCGAATCGTCGGCCATTGCCGCAAGTCCCGTAGCTTTGGCAGCGTTGCGCGCTTTGGCCAGGGCATTTTCCAGAAAAGTACCGTATGGCTCTTCGCAGGGGGTGACGCCAAGCGAGCCCTGTGAAACCACTTCAATGCCGTGATCTGCAAAAAGCGCACCGAACTCGCGCAGCTTGCCTTTGTTATCCGAAGCCAAAACCAACTTCACTTTTTGCCTCCATTGCATTGTTACGCGGCAAGCGCTTTTTTCTGAGCAGCCAAAATTTCTTCGCAGCCTTTCCTGGCAAGCACAAGCATCGCCGTCAAATCCTCGGCACTAAAAGGTACCCCTTCGGCCGTGCCCTGCAGTTCGATATAGCGACCGCTTGAGGTCATCACCACATTCATGTCCGTTTCACTCGTGCTGTCTTCTTCGTAATCCAAGTCGAGCACAGGACCGGCATCCGTCATGCCGACGCTGATGGCGCAGACGGCTTCCTTGATCGGATTTTCTTCGATCATCCCCTTTTCAAGCATGAAGTTGACGGCATCAACCAAAGCCACGTAAGCCCCCGTGATTGACGCGCAGCGGGTTCCGCCGTCGGCCTGCAGTACGTCGCAATCAAGCGTGATCGTATGGCGACCGAGCTTGATGCGATCCACAACGCCGCGAAGACTGCGGCCAATCAAACGCTGGATTTCCTGCGTGCGTCCGCTTTGTTTGCCGCGGGCCGCTTCGCGATCGGTACGCGTGCCGGTCGAACGCGGCAACAGACCGTACTCAGCCGTTACCCACCCCTCGTTCTTATCGTTGAGAAATTTCGGCACGGTCGGCGAGACGCTTGCCGTACACAGCACCTTCGTCCGTCCGACCGATACCAGCACGCTGCCTTCGGCATGGCAGGTAAAACCTCGTTCAAACTGAATGGAACGCATCTCATCGTTTGCGCGTCCGTCGTGTCGCTGCGTCATGTTTTTCCTTTCTTTCGAACAAAAATTCCTGTTGCGCTTTTTGCTGTGCGCAACCGCATTCAGCATTCTAAGGTGAGCGTCTACAATTGGGCCTTCGCAGGCCGAATCTGACAGCCTACTTTTTTGCAACCGTCCTTGTCTTCCTTTCCGTTATGTCCGGCATTCGATCCATGACAGGCTTTGCGACCGCGCAAGGCCAAACGCCGCTCGGTTTTATGACCGTCGAACTTCGAGGCGTCAACTCGCGTTTTCTTGATCTCACGCTTCGTTTAAGCGATGAATTCCGTGCCACCGAACCTATGGTGCGCGAGGTGATCTCGTCGGCCGTCAAGCGCGGCAAGTTAGAGTGCCGCGCAAGCCTCAAGCTCGCCGACACGTCGAGCTCTGGCATTAATGCAAACGCCTTAACCAACGTTCTCGCTCTGCAGCAGGAAGTACTCAAACTCACGCCAACGGCAACGCCGATGTCGGTGTATGACATTCTGCAGATGCCGGGCATTCTCACCACACCCGAGGTTGATCAGGATGCGTTAAATGCTGCTGTTGCCGTCGTCGTTGGCAATGCACTCGAAGCCTTCAACGCTTCGCGTGAACGCGAAGGCGCTGCGCTTGCAGCTATCCTCTCGAAAAACTGCGACACCATTGAAGAAGTTGTGGCCGCTGTGGCCGAACGCATCCCCGACATTCATCGCAACCTCAAGGAAAAGCTTGAGCAGCGTCTTCAGGAGGCCTTGGGAACAGTGCTTTCCGGCGCAGGTTCCATCAGTCGGGAAGAAGTATCCGACCGCATTCGTCAGGAAGTGACGTTTTATGCACTAAAAATGGATGTGACCGAAGAAATCAATCGCTTGCGAACACACGTAGCGGAAGTACGTCGCATTCTCAAGGAAGGCGGAGCGGCCGGCCGTCGTCTGGATTTCGTGACGCAGGAAATGAACCGCGAGGCCAACACGCTCGGCAGCAAATCGGCCGCCATCGAAATGACCGATGCGGCCGTTGCACTCAAGCTTTGTATTGACCAGATGCGCGAGCAACTGCAAAACATCGAATAAAAGCCTTGCGGCTTACGTGCGGCGCAGTCCGTATTTCAGAAAATCTGCGCCGCGCCTTCTTTTTGGCGAATTTCCTGCCAAAAATCAAGCGTCATCCAATAAAAATGCAGCCCCACGTCGGCAACCATTAAAAATTGCTCTTCGTCGGTCACAAACGGGAAACGACGAGCCAAGCGAATCGTGCCGAACTGCCCGATACCCGCAAGTGCCGTCACAATCGCGTCAAAATCGGACTCTTTCTCTGGATCGAACCGCAACACACGGCAGGCCTGCTCAAAGTTCTTCACATCCCTTTTGGCGCGCTCAATGTATTGCGCCGCGTATTTACTCGCCATGCGTTCGCTGTCCTCAACTGTCTCTTTGCAAAAACGCTCAAATTGTATCGAAATCCGCCGACTCTAAGTCCGGGCAATGTCTGAGCTCATAGCATGCAAGCGTCTTGAAAGGCTTCTCTTTTCTCTATGTTTGAAGTTGAGATTTTGCGCAACATCCGCGAAACCTTTGGCGGCGAAGAAGCTCTCGTTTTCTGGCAAACCGTGACGCATTTGGGAGACGCGGGACTCGTCTGGATCGCGCTCGGCCTCTTTTTGGTCTGCTTTCCCGGTTTCCGCCGTGTGGGCTACACCATCGGTATTGCACTTTTTTCGGGATTTCTGATCTGCAACGTGCTGTTAAAGCCCATGATCGATCGCCTTCGCCCCTGCGAACTGCACCTGGAAAATCTGTTGCTTGCCTGCCCTGTCGATCCGTCCTTCCCCTCGGGACACACCACGGCCTCCTTTGCCGCCGCCATAGCTTTTAGCGCCTTTCATCCCAAGTGGGGGTTGAGTCTCCTGACGCTTGCCGTGCTCATCGCATGGTCTCGGATGTTCCTCTTCGTACATTGGCCCAGTGACGTTGCCGTTGGCATTTTGGTCGGCACCCTTGCGGCCTCAGCTGCCGTCGCGTTCACAAAATCGGTATTCGCACCGCATCGCCTGCGCCCGAACGCCATTCAATTCCGTGCGAGCAATCCGTAAATTGCGATGTGTTGAGAGCCTCCTCTGGAACGTCTCTTTTACCGCGTATCACACCTCAGGTGTGCCGATCGGCACGCTATGCGCCGCATCGAGATTACGCTTATCAGTCGCGCGTTCAAACCACTGACTTTGTTGGAACGCTGGCACTGAAGAGATCCTGAGTTTCGTCGGTAGAGCGCAACGGCGCCGCACAAACATAGATCGGCGCAAAAGGAGCGGCCTGCGTAATGCGAATGAGCCCTTCCTTGGCAAGTTCCAAAAGCGCGAGATAGTTGACGATGCACACGGATCGCCCCGCCTCAGGCCCAAAGAGATCCTGAAATTCCACAAAGCGCTGCGAGGACAGCCGCTTCAAAATCGCGCTCATGAATTCGCGCACAGACAGTTCCTGACGCGAAACCTTGTGATGTCCCTTGAGATTGGCTTCGCGCAAAATCCCGTCCCAGGCAAGCTTCAAATCGTCGGCGCAAACTTCCGGCAAAAGCTTGATCTGAGTCTGTTCAATCAGGACATACGCACGCAAAAAATCACGACCGTTTCGCGGAACACGATCTATCTCAGCTGCGGCCATTTTCATCTTTTCGTACTCCAGCAGGCGGCGAGCGAGTTCGGCCTGAGGATCGGCCACCTCTTCGCCCGTATCCGCATGCGTCACGGGCAGAAGCAATTGGCTCTTGATTTGCATAAGATGCGCCGCCATCGCAAGATAATCGGCCGCAAGCTCCAGATTGCTTTCGCGGATCAACTCCACATAACTCATGTACTGTTCCGTAACGATCGCCATCGGAATCTGCATGATGTCGAACTTCTGCCTGCGAATGAGATAAAGCAAAAGATCGAGTGGACCTTCGAAGCTTTCCAGAAACACTCGCAGCGCATCGGGCGGAATGTAAAGCCCTTCCGGAACTTTAAAAAGAGGCTCTCCGTAGAGGCGCGCAAACGCCACGCCGTCAATGGCTTGCGGCGTCGAATCCTGTCCGCTGCCGGCATCTATCAAATCGGCAAGCGTGAGCTGCTTGGGTTGCGCGGCGTTCGCAGTCATGATCAATGAAGCTGAACAGCGCGGCACCAGGGCGTGAGCACCACCTCAGAGAGCCACACGGCCGCGTACAAAAGAAGCCCGATGACGCTCATGCCAAGAATGCCGTTAAACATCGCAAGCGTATCGCCCACACCCCAGGCGTCCATGATGAGGAAACCCAAGCCCGTGGTTGTAGCAAAACTTTCTGCGAGGAACAGTACGGCAACGGCCGTGCCGCAGGCCACCTTGAGGCTCGTTAAAAACGACGGAAGAGCCGCGGGCAGATATACATAACGGATGCGATCCCAGCGTCCGGCACCCATGCAAGTGATGGCCGCCTCATAAACAGGATCCAGGGACAGAGCCGCCGCGCGCACAATCACGATCATCTGGTATCCCGTCGTGAGCGCAATCAGAAGAACGCGGGAGGCATCACCGAGCCCCAGGAAAAGAAAAAACACGGGCAACAATACGATCTTGGGAAGAGGAAAGGTCGTATAAACCAGAGGAGCGCCCAGCCAATCGGCCTTTTTGAGGTGTCCGAGCAAAAGCCCCAGGAAAAGCGCGGGGACAGCCCCCGCCGTGAGGCCGTAGATCAGGCGCTTAAGACTCACGACCAGATGTCCGATATAGACAGGGTCGGAGAGCGACTGAAAAAACAAAAGCGCTGTTGTGACGGGCGAAGGCAGCAGCGATTCACCGGCTGCGCGCGAAGCGGCTTCCCACAACAAACCGATGAGAAGAAAAGCCAGCGTGTAGCGCAACAGCAGAGTCAATGCGCTTTTCTGAAAAGTTCCATCTCTCATCACCACGTCCCGTCGGTTAAGTGCAGTTCTTTGCCGATACGAACCGCCGCAACGGCGTTATGCAACCGGCGCTGTACGGCGTAAAACGCGTCCGTGCCCCGCACGTCCACGCCGGCGTCAGCCGTAAAGCTCGGGTTGGCACCAAAAGCAGCAACGCGTGAAGGGCGCGCCCCGAGAAGCATGATGTACTCGCCGAGATAAACGGCTTCACCGATATCGTGGGTTACAAAAACCATCGTGCAGGGGTGCCGTTCTCGAAGCTGCTTTAAAAAATGCTGCAGATGCTCGCGCAAGACAGCATCAAGCGCCGAAAACGGTTCGTCCATGAAAAGCACATCGGGCTTGGCAATGAGCGCGCGCCCCAGAGCCAAGCGCTGCCGCTGACCGCCAGAGAGCGCCGCAGGAAAACGTCTTTCGAGTCCTTCGAGCTCCAGCTCGGAGAGCATTTCGCGCACACGTTCGGCAATATTGGATTCTTTTTTGAGTTTAAGGGGCAAGGCCAGATTGCCAGCCACTGTAAGCCACGGGAAAAGCGCAAGATTTTGCCAAACGATCGCGTTGACGGGTTTGCCGGCACTCTCTGAGCTATGGCACGCCACGTCTCCTGCCACAGCAGGCAAAATCCCGGCAAGCGTCTGTAGCAACGTGGTTTTGCCGCAGCCCGACTCGCCAATCACAGCCAAAGAACTACCCGGCTGCAAAGTGAAGTTCACGCCCGAAAGCAAAGTTTGTCCGCGGCGCCCCACGGACAAATTCTCTGCTTGGAGCGCAAACAACGCGCGCTTATTTTTCAACGTAGATGACCTCCTCGTAGGACGGCACTTTCTTGATCATGCCGCGCTGAAGCATCCATTGTCCCACACGCTTGACGTCTTCGGCGGTCGGAAGCGGTGGCAGGCCGTCTTCACGGCCGAAAAGCGAGAAACGGACCATCTTGTAGTCCTTAGCTACCGGCTGCGGAATCAGACGTTTTTGCACCATAAGCGCGCGATACTTTTCAGGTTCGGACTCAATATTGCGTGCCGCTTCGGCCACGGCCTTTCGAAAAGCCGTCACGGTCCGATCATCAAGGTAGGGCTGACGCAGGGCTACGACCGCGAGCGACTCATCGAGCTTCGTATCGTCCCAGATCACGCGACCGCCCTTCTTTTCCACAACCGTCACGAGCGGTTCAGGCAACAACGCCGTTTCAATCTGTCCGCTCAAAAGCATTTGCAGACGAATCGGAATCTGGCGCACTTCCACGTTCTTGAGCGAATCGGATTTCACGCCTGCCGTTTCCTTCATTCGGGTAAGCAAATAATCAATGATCGTTGAGGCACTCATCGCCGTGGGCGTGTCCTTCAGATCGTTCAGAGATTTGATCTTGTCGGCGTACTTAGGCGAAACCACCATGCCGAAAGCTCGCTGAGCCGGAGTCGTATGCGTGGTGGTCAACACGACAGCCTGAGCCGCGCCCGTTTCGTTTTGCGTAAAGACATTCATCAGGTCGCCGAAGTGCCCGGCAAGCTGCCCGGCTCGCATGGCCGCACCCACTTCCAGAGCGCTCTTGAAGGGAACAGTCTGCACATCAAGCCCTTCTTTCTTAAAGAGTCCTTCATTGACCGCTACATCAAGCACGATAGAGTCGGCCGCGGGTAACGTCGCGATGCGAAGCGTCTGAGCGGATACACAGGCACAACCTGCACACAGCAGGCCACAGAGGATCGTTTTGACTGTCGTTTGCAAATGCATGATTGAATCTTTCGGTATCGGATTAATTGACAAGCACTCAAGAAAAAGCCCCGTGCTTTTGACGGCGCGGGGCCTCCCTAGCGTTAACCCGTAACTCTATCGGATTATTCGCCGCAAACAAAGTGCGGATTTTCCGGCGACCACATCGTGGCCTTTACGGTAGCCAGAATATCGGCCGGCCGCTCTGCCCGTGCCAGCCCCTTGTTGTAAAGGTAAGCGGCAACAGCAGCGGCAATTTCAGCCGACAGTTCGCGCACCTGGCACAGCGGCGGGTACATCGAGCCATTGTCGAGATCGGATTGGCTCACGAGTTCGGCCAAACGCTTGGCCGCGGTGAGGAACACCCCCGTCGGAATCATCGTCGGCTGAGCAATCACACAACCCAGACCGATGCCCGGGAACACATAACTGTTGTTACCCTGACGCGGCACAAAGGTCTTGCCTCCAAAGCTCACCGGTGCAAAGGGTGAACCGGAAGCAAAGATTGCGCGGCCGTCCGACCACTGATAGGCTTCCGCAGCCGTGCATTCAGCCTTGGATGTCGGATTGGAAAGTGCAAAGATGATCGGGCGCTCGTTGATAGCGCTCATCTCTTCAATCACTTCTTTCGTAAACGTCTTGGGCTGAGCCGACACGCCGATGATAGCCGTAGGCTTGAAAACTTTAACGGCTTCCAGAAGGTTTTCGGCAAGAGGAAGATCGTGCGCAAACGGCAACTTGTTAGCGGCAAGCGTATCAGCACGGCGCGAGCTCACCATCCCCTTGGAGTCAACCAAAGCAATGCGCTTCAAGGCTTCTTCACGCGGCAGGCCTTCTTCAGCCATGGCATCGGCAATCAGATGCGCAATACCGGTGGCAGCCGATCCCGCCCCCAGGAAAAGCACGCGCTGCTCAGAGAGCTTTTCGCCCTTAACGCGCATGGCCGAGTACAACCCCGTAACTGACACCGAGGCTGTGCCTTGAATGTCATCATTAAAACATGGGATCTTGTCCTGCCAACGCTTAAGCAATTCGAAAGCGTGCGTATTCTGGAAATCCTCAAACTGGATCACCACATTTGGCCAACGTTCACGCGCGGCTTCAATGAATTCCTGGACCAGAGCGTAATAGTCGTCGCCGTCAACGCGCTTTTGCTGCAAACCCAGGTACAGAGGATCACTCAGGTAGCTTTCGTTGTTGGTGCCGACGTCAAGCGTCACAGGAAGAACATGCTGCGGATTGATGCCGGCGCAGGCGGTGTAAAGCGCGAGCTTGCCGATCGGAATACCCATGCCGTTGATGCCCAGGTCACCCAAGCCCAAAATGCGCTGGCCGTCGGTCACCACGATCATCTCCACATTGTGCGTGGGAACATTTTTGATCAGTTCGCGCACGCGACCGCGGTCGTTGATCGACACATACAGACCGCGCGCATAGCGGAAAATGTGGCTGAACTTCTGGCACGCTTCACCGACAGTGGGCGTGTAAATGAGCGGCATGTACTCTTCGATGTTCTTGATCACCAGACGGAAGAAAGCAATCTCGTCGGACGAATGAATGCCGTCCAAAATCAGATACTTGCCCAGAGCCGTCGGCTGAGAGGCGATCACCTCTTCCAAACGGCTGATCTGTTCCTCAACGCTCGAGACGCGAGGAGGCAGAAGGCCGCGCAAACCATAGCGGTCTCGTTCTTCTTCAGTAAAGGTAGAACACTTATTAAACCAAGGGTTGCGCAACAGATTTACGCCGCGCATTTCGCTATCACTGCAGTAGTTCATTTTTCTCAAGCTCGAGTTTTTCGTTGTAATTCTGAAGGACACTTCAGAGCAGGAACAAAAACGCTTCGACTCGGCGCTTCTTCCTGTATCACAGCTGGCAAGTCGATCTGCCAAAAAGTGAGAAAGGCAAAACTTTTCTCACCCCTTTGCCGGCTCCCTTTGCGATTGTATCTCAGCTGTTCGGCGAAAAACCCGCTTTGAAGCGTCCGAAACGCAACGAAAGGCAAACAGGTGCTCGAAACAGCTGTCTCGTGCACCTGCCAAGAATGTTGCCGAAATGCAGTCCGTTCTATTTCTTCTTTTTATTGCTGAGGCTCTTGAGACGCTCCTGAGCCACCTTGGCAGCCGGCGCGTCCTTATGTTCCTTAATGATTTTCTGAAGCGTCTTGGTCGCATTGGTACGCTGACCGAGTCCGACCTCGGCCGCGGCCTTTGTCAAAAGAGCATCCGGCACGCGAGCGTCCTTCGGGAACTCTTTCAGAAGCTTGTTTTCAACCTCCAACGCCCGCTTGAGTTCGCCTGAGGCATAAAGCGAATTGCCGAGCCAGAACAGAGCAGCCGGCATATAACCAGTCTGAGGGTAATTGGAAGTCAGCGTACGCAACAGCGCTTCGCTTTCCTCGTATTTGCCCTGAGAGAAAAGGGCCACCGCCTGTGTGTACAAACGACGCTCTTCGGCCGACACGCGAATGGTACGGCCGTCGACTTCAATATCTGCCGGCTCAAGCTCAGCCATGCGCTTGTCGAGGTCGGCGTAGAGGTCGCGATTGGACCGCTGCTCCAGCGTGAGTTGATTGGCAAGTTCCTCAATACGACCTGTCAAACGGGCATTTTGTTCACGCAAAGCTTCGATCTGGCTCTGCAACATCAGCTGAGCGTTTTGCGCCGCCTCCACTTTTTCGCGCAAATCCAAAATCGCCTTTCGGGCTTCATCGTCTCCGAACAAGGCGTGTGCAGGCACGGAAGCCGCCAGCATCACTGGCGCAATCACCAGAGATGCCACCCAATTTTTCTTTATCAGCATGGACAGATCCGTCGGAGATTAACGATAAACGATGTCGGCACGACGATTCTGCGCCCAGGCTTCCTCTGTATCGCCCACAGCACGCGGCTTTTCGCGGCCGAAGCTCACGGCTTCGATACGCGAGGCAGGCACGCCCAACAACTGCAGACGCTGCTTGACGGCCTCGCTGCGCTTTTGCCCGAGCGCAAGGTTGTATTCGCGGCTGCCGCGATTGTCGGTGTTGCCTTCCACCGTCACATGTTGCGACGGATTGGCCATCAGGTTGCGGGCGTGGGTTTCCACGACCGGCATAAATTCGGGCTTAACAGTGTAGCTGTCGAAATCAAAGTAGACGGCATTACGGTCGAGCGCCGCACCGGAAGCCGAGCGATGCTTGGTTGCGGCATCGTCCTGGGTCGTGCCAACCTTGGCCGATTCGTCTAACGGCACGCTCGAGCAGCCAGCCAACAACATGCTGACGGCAACAAGCCCCATGGCGCAGCCGCGGATAGCGATCTGAGAGAACTGCATGATGCGTGTATCTCCGAAAAAAGTGTCCAAAAAAGTTTTCTGGCGTTTCGTCAGTCGAGTAACGGACCCCAGGTCGGTTCACGGATGTCACCGGCCGAGGCTGTCAGCCAGGCCGAAACGGCCCCGTCGGTGCTCACCGTGCCAAGTACGCCCTTCTTGCCGCGCTCGCTTGCGTAGCAAATGATGCGACCGTTGGGCGAGAAACACGGACTTTCGTCAAATTCATTGCCGGTAAGGATGCGCTCCTGACCGGTTTGCAAGTCCATGATAGCAACGCGATAGCGCCCGTTGGAGCGCGTCACATAGCTGATCTCGGTCCCCTGCGGATTAATAGCAGGACTGACCGCATAGTTGCCATTAAAAGTCACGCGTTGCGCCGAGCCGCCTGCCAGAGGTTGTCGGTAGATCTGCGGACTGCCGCCTCTGTCGCTGGTAAAGTACAGGTACTGTCCGTCGGGAGAAAATACGGGTTCGGTGTCAATGGCCAGACTCTTGGAAAAACGCTGCACGCCCGAGCCATCCGTATTGATCATGAAAATCTGCGTGTAGCCGTCACGAGAAAGCGCCACTGCGAGTTTCTTGCCGTCATGGCTAAACGCGGGAGCGGAATTGTTGCCGCGGAAATTGGCCACCACGCGACGCTGACCGGTAGCTACCGTATGTACGTACACCACAGGTTTGTGCGCTTCAAAGCTCACATAGGCAAGTTGTTTGCCGTCGGGCGACCAGGCCGGTGAAATGATCGGCTCCTTGCTCTTTAAAGCCGGGAGCGCGTTTGCGCCGTCGCTGTCGGCAACGATCAGTTCATAGCTTTGCTTGGAATGCTGTACGACGTAGGCAAGGCGCGAAGCAAACATGCCGCCCAGCCCCGTGAGTTTGTCGTAAATGCGATCGGCAATGCGGTGGCTCACCATGCGAAGCTGGCGATCTCCCGCTAGGGCATACCACTCGTCAATCTGAGCGCCTGCCACCACATCAAATAGTCGGAAGCGAATATCCCAGCGGCCGTCAGCAAGTTTCACAAGAGAACCCGTGGCCAGAATATTGGCCTTTTTCTCCGTCCAGCGTTCAAACTGCGGGCGAAGACTTGTCTCAAGCGAAGCTTCGGTCGATGAATCGGTGATGATTTGAAAAGCCCCTGTGCGAGCTAGGTCGGCACTGACGACTTGCATCAGATCGATACCGGTTTCTGCCGAACCGTTGAATCGCTCGAGCGCAAGAGGAATACGATTGGCGCCCACGCCCGTGATTTCGATGCGCAGCTGAGCCCAAGCCGGAAGCGAAGAGAGACTGCCCGCGGCTAGCGCGGCAGCCATCAGACTTCTTCTGGAAAAAGAAACGTCGGAGTTCATTGTTCGTCTGGTGTCCGGTCGAATCTGCCGCAACGACAGACCCGACCTTCTTTTTCGAGATCGGAAGAAACACGGTGTTTCTTCCGCGATCCGTTTTAGTGACGGAAGTGGCGTTCGCCCGTAAAGACCATCACGATGCCGCGTTCGTCAGCCGCAGCGATCACTTCGTCGTCGCGAATCGAGCCGCCCGGCTGGATCACGCAGGTGGCACCCTGATCAACGATGACGTCAAGACCGTCGCGGAACGGGAAGAACGCATCGGAAGCCGCGGCACTACCCGCCAGAGACAGACCGGACTCGGCAGCCTTGATGGCAGCGATGCGGGCCGAGTCGACGCGACTCATCTGGCCGGCGCCCACACCGAGCGTCATGCCGTCGTGCGCATAGACAATCGTGTTGGACTTCACGAAACGAGCAACGTTCCAAGCAAACATCATGTCGGCAATCTGAGCCGACGTGGGCTGCTTCTTGGTCACAACCTTCAGCGCGGATTCCGGGCAGATGCGGTTATCGAGTGTCTGAACCAAAAGACCCCCGCCCACACGCTTGAATTCGAAGTCGTTGTGCGCGTCGCCGGCGGCAACCGTAAGCACGCGCAGGTTCTTCTTGGCGGCGAAAACGTCAAGCGCTTCGCGGCTGAATTCGGGAGCGATCACCACTTCGGCAAACTGTCCTGTGATGGCGCGCGCCGTGGCTTCGTCAACCGGACGGTTAAAGGCGATGATGCCGCCGAAAGCGCTCTTGGGATCGGTGCGGAATGCCTTCTGATAGGCCTCAAGCGCATTGCTGCCGATGGCTGCGCCACACGGGTTGGCGTGCTTGATGATCACACAAGCAGGAGTTTCGAAACTGCGGACGGCTTCCCAAGCGGCGTCCGAGTCAGCGATATTGTTGTAGGAAAGTTCTTTGCCCTGATGCTGATGGAAACCGGCGAGCAAGCCCGGAGCCACAATGTGTTCGCGGTAAAAGGCTGCCTGCTGGTGCGGATTTTCGCCGTAGCGCATATCCTGAGCTTTGACCCACTGACGGTTGAAGACATCGGGGAATGTCTTGGTGCGTTCCTTGTTTTCGTCCAAGCTCGTGAGATAGTTGGTGATGGCGCCGTCGTAGCGAGCGGTATGCGCAAAGACCTTCTTAGCCAGAGCCAAACGAGTGTCGGCAGATACTTCGCCCTTTTCATTGATTTCGGCAAGCACACGATCATAGTCGGTCGGATCCACGATCACGGCAACGGACTCGTGATTCTTGGCCGCGGCACGAATCATCGTCGGGCCGCCGATGTCGATGTTTTCGATGGCCAGTTCAAACGTGCAATCCGGCCGTGCGATCGTCTGTTCGAACGGATAGAGATTCACACAGACGATGTCAATCGGGTCGATGCCGTGATCGGCAATCGCCTTCATGTGTTCAGGCACGGGACGACGAGCAAGAATGCCGGCGTGAATGTGTGGATCGAGCGTCTTGACGCGACCGTCAAGCATTTCCGGGAAACCCGTGTAGTCGGCTACTTCCTGGCAGGGCACGCCTTGTTCAGCCAAAAGCTTGGCCGTGCCGCCTGTCGACAGAATATGGTAACCCGCAGCCACGAGCCCCTTGGCAAAGTCCACGACGCCCGTTTTGTCGGAAACACTGATCAATGCTTGTTTGCGCATAGTTTTTCCTTTAATTTCAAAGTCCTGAGGCCGGAAATCCGTGCATGACGAGTTTCTTTCTCAGCGTATTTCGGTTAATTCCCAAAAGTGTTGCGGCAGCACGCTGATTGCCGTTCGTTTGTTTCATCGCCCAATCGAGCAACGGCCTTTCAGCTGCTTGCGTAATCATTTCGTAGAGCGGTAATCCGCGCACCCCTTCCAGGTCGCGCAGATAACTTTCGACGCGGTATACCACAAGTGCATTGAACGCATCGTTGGCGGTCACCCCTGGTTGCAAAATGCCCTCGAGGCCCTGCATCTTGGCGTTGTCATTTGCGTTCGTCATGGTTCGTCGACTCGGTGTGCCGTCGCGGGCACATTTTCAAAAAAATCCGACACGGCGCCCGAAAGCGCCTCCTTCGTCTCCAGCCGAAGCATCCGTCCAAGTTGGGCTCCCAATGCTTCGTCGTGAAGGCAAAATCCTTCCAAATAATGCCGCAGATGCTTGCGAAAGGTTCTCACCAGCGCAAGTTCACGGCCGGGTTCGTCCCAATCTTCGCCGGCAAAAAGCGCCGACAAGTGTGTTCCGATCGTCTCGTACACGTCGTGGGCCGTCGGCGCGCCTGGATCGGACTTACCGTCAAGGAGCGCCTGCGCTCTCGAAAAGAGCCAGGGGTTGCCGCAGGCACCGCGCCCGATCATGACGCCGGCAGCCTGCGTTTCGCGCATCATAACCAGCGCTTCCTGCGGCGTTGCCACGTCGCCGTTGGCAATCACAGGTATCTGCACGGCTCGTACCACTTCGGCAATGTCGTCTCGATTCACGGTCCCCGTAAAGCGCTGCGCCCGCGTTCTGCCGTGAACCGTCACCAGACAAAAGCCCGCGTCCTGCGCTGTCTTGGCAATCTCGACAGCCGTTTTCGTGTCCTCGTCCCAGCCGGTGCGCATTTTCACCGACACGGGGATTGTGACAGCCGACGCCACCGCTCGCAGAATATCGCCGGCAAGCTTCGGATCGCGCATCACGGCCGAGCCGCAGGCCTTTCCGCAAACCACGCGAGCTGGGCAACCAAAATTCACATCGACCATCGACGCACCGCAATCCTGCGCCAATGCAGCCGCATTGGCCATCTCGGCGGAATCAGCCCCCAAAATCTGCACCACGGGAAAATGTTCGCGCGGATCGCACGCGTATCGGCGACGCGTCATTTCGGTGTGAAGCAGATGCGTACCCGAAGCGGCCATTTCACCCACGGCATAAGCGGCTCCGTGCTCAAGGCATACCACTCGAAAGGCCGCATCGGTGACGCCAGCCATCGGCGCCAAAACCAAATTCCCGTCCAACTGATACGGCCCTATCTGCATCCCACTGAAATCAAAGACAAAATCAATATCGCCCGACGACGTCGCAAACCCGTCGTTTACAATCCCCGCCATTGTACAGGAGTGTGCTTTTGCACTCAGCTTGCGCTATGCGTTTGTAAGAGCTTCTCACAAATTTTCTAGATCGGGACAAAGCTCATCAGTCGCGCCGCCACCGCCTCAACGGACTCTTCGCGAGCTAGCATCGCGGATTGTCCTGCAGGCAGACATGCCAAATCGTCCCGTCCCTGTTGAGCTGCCGCTCTAAGAATCGGACGCATCACTTCGCGCTGCAGCGGATAAGGAGCGTATATCAATCCCGCCTCATCCAGCGCCTGCACCAGTTCGCTCGGATACACGCGCGTCAAGCGACCGTTAAAACATCGTGTCAAACGCATCGAGACATCCGTCAGCAACGGCAACACAGTCTTGAACGATGCCGACGCCGTGCTCTCGAACGTACGCAACAGCGCCGAACCCACCATCACGGCACTTGCGCCGGCTGCGAGTGCACCATAGACCTGCTGAGGTTCGGCAATACCGCCCGAAGCAATCACAGGCAAACGCGTTGCACGAGCCGCATGCGTCGTCAGCACCGACATCCCGACGGCGGCTTCGTCATCAGAAGATTCGAAATTAAGGCGAGGACCGCCGGCTTCAATTCCCTGGACAACCACCAAATCGGCTCCCGCAGCGCGAAGCACCTTGGCTTCCCGAAGCGTCGTCGCTGTTCCCATCCAAACAGTGCCTGCCTCTTTGAGTCGCTCGTCGTATTCCTCGCGCAACCCTCCGAACGTAACACTGACGACGGGAACGTGCTTTTCCAGAAGCACATCAAATTGCGCATCAAAGTCCGGCAATTCCTCGATCGTGTTGGGCTCAAGTCCCAGATCGGCGGCAAGGTCTTCCAATGCCGCAAGCATCCTGCGCTGACAATCAATACCTTCGGGCGTCGGCGCTTTGGCAGGCGGCACGCGCAAATTCACAGCAAAACGCGCATCGGCACCGGCAAGACGGCGCACTTCGTCAATGGCGTTGGAAAGCGCTTCGGGCAAAAGTTCGTCACCGGCAAGCACCCCCAAACCGCCGGCGCGGCACACGGCCGCTGTCAGTGCCGGTCCGCTAACTTCGGCCATCGGAGCGTTCATCAGAGGAATGCTTACACTCGTCACTTCCAAAAATCGAGCGACTCTCTCGCGAACTTGATTTTCAATCGATTGCATTTGGCGTTTCCTCTAAATCAGAAGCGGGCCCACTTCAGAGCCTCGGTGTTGCGCCGCAGCGCCTGCAGCTGCTCAATTGTGCCGATGTTGTCCCAAAAGCCCTCAAAAACTTCGGCCCGCATGCGGCCCTTATCGGCAAAGCCCCACATCCAGGGAAAAAGCTTGCACCACACAGGTTCCAACCCCTCGAATATTTTGGGATTGACTACCATGATGCAACCGTAGCTGTGACCGCGCGGCGGTTCTCCTCGCAAAACCGTGCCGTCCGCGTATACGGTCAGATCTCCCTGACTGTTGAATTTTGGATTGGGTACAGCCACCAAAAAGACATCGTAATCGCCGGCTTCAATCTCGCGGGCTCGCGCATAAAGACGCGCAAAGTCGTAGTTGTGCACCACGTCCCCAGCCACGACCACAACGGGCGACATGTCGCGCCCGCCTTCTGTGAGAAGAGGCAAAGCACGCACAATGCCTCCGAGGCTTTCGAGAGACTGATCGTGCGTTTCTGCTTCCCGAGACAACTCCAAATGAAGACCGCGGGCAGCGAGCTCATGCGGCAGCGCTTCAAATGTTTCTGGCAGGTGCGCCGTGTTCATCACCACATCCGTGATTCCGGCGCGTTTGAGTCCGGCAAGCGTCCAGTCGCACAAACGCACGCCGTCGGCCACCGGTAAAAGCGGCTTAGGCATCGTGTCGGTCAAGGGCCGAAGCCGAGAACCTCGGCCGGCGGCAAGCACCATTGCGCGCATTGCTGAAGTCTCCGTTTTTTAGTACGTCCAGCCAACCTTGGTCTTTTGTTCTTCGAACTGATCCAAAAGCCAGTTGATGGGCTTGAGTTCGTTGTAGCGGTTGGCCGTTTCGCGCACATAGTGCAGGAAACGCGGCGTATCTTCCAAATATTTCGGACGGCCGTCGCGGTAGTTGATGCGGGCAAAGATGCCGAGCACCTTGAGATGACGCTGCATGCCCATCCATTCGACATCGCGCCAAAATTCACCGAAATCCTGTGCCACGGGAATACCCGCCTTGCGTGCTTTGTCCCAATAGCGAATCGTGACATCAAGCACAAAACTTTCGCCCCAGCTGATAAAGGCATCGCGCATAAGACTGGCAATGTCATAGGTGACGGGACCGTAGAGTGCATCCTGGAAGTCCAACACGCCCGGCATCGGATCCGAAATCATCAGGTTGCGTGGCATAAAGTCGCGATGTACGAAAACCTTGGGCTGAGCCAGGCAAGCGGCGATGATCTTTTCGTAGACGGATTCAATGATTTCGTTTTGCTTTTCCGTGAGCGTATAACCGCGGTGTCGACCCACGTACCATTCGGGGAACAAATCGATTTCGCGGCGTAGCACGGCATGGTCATACTCGGGCAGCACGCCGGGTTTGGAAGCCGCCTGCCACTTCACAAGTGCATCGGTAGCCGCATCCATCAAACGGGCCGCATTGTCCTCGTTGAGAACATCCAGATAAGTCTGTCGTCCCAGATCGCTCATCAAAATGAAACCCTGCGCGGAGTCGCTTGCCAGAATTTCGGGAACGTTCAACCCCGCATCCTTCATGAGCGCGTCAACTTTCAGAAACGAATCAATCGGCTCCTTTTCGGGCGGCGCATCCATCACGATATAGGTAACGCGGTCACCTTGCACACGAAAATAGCGTCGAAAACTCGCGTCTGAACTCGCGGGCGTCAGGGTAGTCAAATCCAGTCCGGCCACAGCCTTCTGGCTACCCAACCATTGACCGAGTGCTTCCAGGCGTTCATCCTGCGGTGTCTGCATCTCTCTATTCCTCAAAAAACCACGGAAATTGTTTGGCGGATTATGGCCGAAAAGCCGCCATACTGCTCTGCAAAAATCAGTTCAGGCACAAATTCAAAACCAAGTTCGTGATCCAGCCAAAAGCTCTGTTCGTCAAAACAGCGTCAAAAGAACGGCAAATTTGCGTCTTTTTAGATCCTACTAATAAGTTAAACAACGGAAGCGCCAAGTCTCTCTCTTATAATCCGAACACCAAACAGCGAACCCAATTGAAAATGCCTCGGAATTCACAGCCGCAACTGCTCCCTCTGGTCGCCGCCGTGACGGCCGCGCTTTGTGCGCAGCTCGCGCATGCCCGCGCGCCTGAAACGGAGTGGCTCAACATAGCCAGCGCCGACGTGCGCACACCGCCGCAAACCGACTCCCACACAACCACCCCTAGATCGGTTGCGCAAAACAATTCGCAACCCGCCTACCTGGATCAATGGACGGGTGCTCTGGCCGATCCCGGCACGAAACCCGACGACGCGCCGGCTATCGGCTACGCCTACACGATTGAAGGCTCTCCCGAGACAGAAATTACGCTGTCGGGCGACGCTGAACTGCGTCGCGCCGGTACCGTCATCAAAGGCGAAACTATCGTCTACACGCAGCAAACCGGTGAAGTGCAGATCAAAGGCGACGCCCAGGTCTCTCGCGCGGGTGTTCAACTCAACGCGCCTGAGGCAACGTATCAGCTTGATGACAGCACCGGCGGAGCCGAAAACGTCGACTACGAATACAAACCGCGCGGATTGCGAGGCAAAGCGCGCTGTATGCGTTTTGCTTCGGCCGACGTGACCGAACTCAAGGACGTACTGCTCACGAGTTGCGAGGGCGACAATCCTGCCTGGTGGGTGGAAATGGACGAAATGACGCTCGATGAATACGAGCAGTCGGGCACCGGCACGGGCGCCGTACTTAAACTCGGTGGCATGCCTGTTTTGGGTTCTCCCTGGTTTACATTTCCCTTGTCGGCTGAACGCAAGTCCGGTTTCCTCTCGCCGGTGCTCGGCATGAGTTCGGCACGCGGTCTTGATATTTCGGTGCCGTATTACTTCAATATCGCACCCAATTACGATTACACGCTCACGCCACAGATCATCACCAAACGCGGCGTGATGATCGGCAATGAATTCCGTTTCCTCAACAAGCATCTTGAGGGCGAAATTACCGGCGAGTATATGCCGCACGACAACGATTACGGCGACAAGCGCTACAGCTTGCACGCCAACATTCGCGGCAGCTGGAATAACTTCGGGTACGGCATCAACTACAACCGAGTGTCCGACGACGAGTTCTTCGACGACTTTTCAACGAGTCTGCGCGACAACACTGACGACATCCTGCCGCAGGACTACTGGCTCAATTACTCGTCGACCTACTGGAACGCAGCTGTTCGCGTCACGAAGAACCAAACCATCAACGACACGGACAAGCCTTACGAGCGCGAGCCGCAGTTCTCTTGGAACGCGTTTGTGGCCGACGCCGCCGGCTTTGAACTCACCACACACTTGGAAGCCACGCGCTTCGTGCACCCGACTGAAATTGACGGCGACCGTTTCGTCTTCCATCAGCAAATCGCCTATCCCATCCGCGGGGCCGGCTGGTTCGTCACACCTAAGGCACAGTTGATCAGCACCAAATACGACCTTGATCATGACAGATCCGATCGCTATACGGATTCGTCGCCGGGTTACACCGTGCCGATGTTCTCAATTGATTCGGGACTGACCTTTGAGCGAGATCTGAACGTTGCCAGCCGTGACATGCTCCAGACCCTGGAGCCGCGTCTCTTCTACAGCTACACACCGTATCGCAACCAAAGCCAGATCCCGCTCTTTGATTCGAGCGTAGCCGATCTGAACTTCGCCCAGCTCTACAGTGAAAACACCTGGGCCGGCTACGACCGCATCGCTGAAACCAATCAAGTGACGGCCAGCGTCACGAGCCGCTTCATTGACGCCAACAGCGGTCTGGAATGGATCCAGGCCTCAATCGGTCAGCGCTACTACTTCAACGACCGCACCGTCAACAGTGAAGGCGAGCGCATCTCGATGGAAAACCAAAAGAGCGACTTCCTCGCTAGTGTCGGTGCTCGCCTGACACGCACGATCTCGGCTTCGCTCTTCGGTCAGTGGTCCTGGGAGCGTTCGAGCTTTAAGAAAGCCGTTGCCGGGGTTCGCTGGCAACCCAAACCTCAGAGCGTGATCGGTCTGTACTACCGCTACAACTGGCAGGAAGACCGCAACAGCGAGGACTACATCGATCAGATCGATCTTGCGGTGCAGTGGCCCTTGTCCGACAAGGTGTACGCGCTCTTGCGTCAGAACTATTCGCTCTACGACCATAAATTCATCGAAAGTCTTGCCGGCGTCGAGTACCACGCGGGCTGCTGGACGCTGCGCGCTGTTGCACAACGTTACACTCGCGACGAAGACAAGAATGATGAAACGAACTTCTTCTTGCAGTTAGAATTGACCGGTCTGGGCGCAGTCGGGTCAAGTCCGCTCTCCGAACTGCAACGCAGCATCCCGGGCTATCAAACCGGCAGCCCCGTGCCCACCTCCATCGGTACCTATGACTACTACCAATAAAAGAATCACTTTGACGGCAGCCGCCCTTGTGCTGGCCGCGCTGCCTGCTTTCGCTCAGCAAAGCAGCCAAATTCGCGAAACGACGGCCGAGGCACCACAGCCGGTTGCCGCCACCGAAGGTCTGGCTTTGACAGATGAGCAAGCCGTCGGCAACAAATTCGCCGACCGTATCGCCGCCGTCGTCAACAACGACGTCATCACGGAATACGAACTGCAAAATCGCGTGCGCCAGGCCGCCATCAACCTGCGTCAACAAAACATCAATCTGCCTCCGATGCAGGAATTGCGCCGCCAAGTGCTCGAACGCATGATCACCGAAAAGGCCACCGAACAGCGTGCCAAGGAATTGGGCATCCGCGTCGATGAACAGATGGTGAGCGCTTCGATCGAACAAATCGCCCGAAACAACAAAATGACCGTCGAAGAGCTGCGCGAACGGCTTCGTGCCGACGACGTAAGCTTCAGTGCTTTCCGCTCGCAGGTGCGCGACGAAATCACGGCACAACGTCTGCGCGAACGTGAGGTCGACAGCAAAATCACGATTCCGGAAAGTGAAGTTGATGCGTACCTCGCCGAACAAACGGGTTTTACGACCAACGACACGCAGGAATACCACGTGCGCCACATCCTGTTGCCGATTCCTCCGGGAGCCTCAGACTCCGAAGCTCGAGATGTTGAGCGAGAAGCCGAAGCTCTGGTCGAACGCGTCCGCAACGGCGAAGATTTCAGTTCTCTTGCCGCCGCCAACTCCAAGGCCGAAGATGCGCTCTCGGGCGGTGATCTGGGCTGGCGCGACGCCTCGCGTCTGCCGACCATCTTCTGGAAGGCCATCGAAAACAACCGCACGCAGCGCAACTTCGTTACGACGGTGCGCTCCTCGGGTGCCGTTCACGTTGTGTTCCTTGAAGACAGCCGCGACGGCGTCAAAGCCAAACTCGCCGGCACCCCGATTGAACAAACTCACGTGCGTCACATCTTGATGTTCGTCTCCGACCTTACGCCGGAAGATCAGGTGATTTCGCGATTAAACGACATCCGTCACCGCATTTCCACGGGCGAAGCCGACTTTGCCACACTCGCACGTTTAAATTCCGTCGACAACTCCGCCACCCGAGGCGGCGATATCGGCTGGGTGAGTCCTGGTGATACTGTTCCGGAATTCGAATCGGTCATGAATCGCCTGCAGCCCGGCGAAGTCTCCGAACCGGTCCGTACACCCTATGGCTACCACCTGATTCAGGTACTTGAGCGCCGTACTGCCGAAGCAAACGCCGAGCGCAGCCGCATCAACGCCCGCAATCAGTTGCGTGAAAAGAAGTTGGCCGAAGCCGTCTACAACTGGCAGCGTGAGCTACGCGACCGCGCCTACGTCGAAATCCGCACCAACGATTACTAATTTTCCGGCGCTTTCAAGCGCCTGACAACCAAAACGCCTGCGGACTTCCGGCTGACACACAAGCCAGCAGAAAGCCACAGGCGTTTGCTTTTGGTCCTCGGTTTGAGAATGTCCTCCAGCATTGCAATCACTACCGGAGAGCCTGCGGGCATCGGTCCGGAAATCTGCGTCAAAGCAGTCTTTACCGGACGGGTCAAGTCACCCGTCACGCTCATCGGCGACAAAAAGCTTTTGATCAAGACGTCCGAAAAACTGGGCTTCGGCTCCATCTTTCCGGACTGGGTGAAGTTCGAGCACGTGCCGCTTGCGCATCCTGCCGTGCCGGGGCAGCTTGACGTTGCCAACGCCCCCTACGTCGTAGAAACCCTGCGACGCGCCGCACAAGGTGCTCAGGACGGCATCTACAGCGCTGTGGTAACGGCTCCGGTGCAAAAAAGCATCATCATCGAAGCAGGCATTCCGTTTACAGGACACACCGAATTTTTCCAGCAGTTTGCAGGCGTTGACCGCGTGGTCATGATGCTCACTTCGGGCACAAGCCAGCAGGCTCTGCGCGTGGCATTGGTCACAACACATCTGCCTCTGCAGCAAATTCCTGCAGCCATCACCGACGAAGCACTCGACAAAACACTTTCGATTTGTGCGCATGCGCTGCGTCAGGATTTCGGCATTGAGCGTCCGCGCATCGCCGTCACGGGCTTAAACCCGCACGCGGGAGAATCCGGCCACATGGGTCGCGAAGAAATCGAACGCATTGCACCTGCGATCGAACGCGCCAAGGCTACAGTTCACTCCGCCGAATTTTCAGGTCCGTGGCCGGCCGATACGATTTTCGTACCGGATCACTCCAAAAATTTCGACTGCATCGTTTGTATGTACCACGATCAGGGGCTTCCCGCCCTCAAACGCGAGGGCTTCGGGCATGGCATCAACATCACGCTTGGGCTGCCCTGGGTACGCACATCGGTCGATCACGGCACAGCACTGGACATTGCCGGCAGCGGCGAGGCTCACGAAGGAAGTCTTCTTGCCGCTCTTTCCATTGCACACCATATGGCGGAACGCCGCGAGAGGATTCGCGAGCTGCAGCGCCTGCTCGGTTAACCTACAACACGACTTTCAGAGAACACATCTATGGCCAGTGAAGGACTTCAGGGACATCGCGCACGCAAACGCTTCGGGCAGAACTTTCTGCACGATCGCCATTGGATCGAGCGCATCGCCAAGGCCGTCAACGCCACTGAAGGCGACGACATCGTTGAAATCGGCCCGGGTCAGGCAGCATTGACCCGCGAATTAATTGCGTGTGCAGGCAAAGTGCGTGCCGTAGAAATCGACCGCGATCTCGCCGCATGGCTCAAAGAAACGTTCCCCGAGTCTCTGAGTCTGATCGAAGCCGACGCGCTCACGCTCGACTGGACGCAAGTGGCCAAAAACGACAACCTGCGCGTGGTCGGAAATCTTCCCTACAACATCTCTTCGCCCCTGCTCTTCAAACTTCTTGAAGCCGCCGATCACGTCAAGGATCAGCACTTCATGCTGCAAAAGGAAGTGGTCGACCGCATGGTGGCCCAGCACGGCAGCAAAACCTACGGACGTCTGTCTGTGATGCTGCAGTGGCGCTATCGTATGCAAAAACTCTTTGACGTGCCGCCGGGCGCATTCAACCCGCCGCCGAAGGTAATGAGCTCGGTCGTGCGCATGATTCCCAAGGCCAAGGAAGAGGTGCCCTCCGTCGATTTTGAACTCTTCAGTTCAGTCGTCGCCAACGCATTCTCGCAACGTCGCAAGACAATTCGCAATGCGCTCTCGGCACTTCTTTCGGCCGAAGAAATCGCCGCCTGCGACGTAGATCCGGGTGCACGAGCCGAGGCGCTGCCGCTGGACGCATTTGTCCGCCTGGCACAAAAAGCCGAAGCCCTCGGACGCAAAGCCGTCACACCCGGTACCACGGTCGACTAAATCGAACGTGTGTATCTGCAGAAGGTTTGTCGTATTACCGCGACAAGCCTTCTTTTTTGTCGGCAGAATGTGAGCACTGTGTTCAACACTCACCTTCAAAGGATTTCCACTATGGCTCACGTAAATCCGCCGTATCGCTGCGACGTCGTCGGCAGCTTCCTGCGTCCCAAAACCGTGGCGCAGGCCCGCGTCAAATTCTCCTGCGGACAAATCAGCAAGGAGGAACTCACAGCAATTGAAGACGCCGAAATCAAGAAGCTCATTGCCAAGGAACGTGAAAACGGCTTGAGCGCCGTCACCGACGGCGAATTCCGCCGAGCATACTGGCATTTGGACTTTCTGGCGTCTCTCGGCGGTATTCGTCACGTCAAAGCCGAGGCCTGGTCGGTGCATTTCGAAGGTCATCAGCCCAAAGCCGAGACCATCGTGATTGCCAACAAAATCCACTTCCCGGAAAACCATCCTTTTCTGGAAGCCTACGATCGTCTGAAAAACTTGGCCAACGACGTTCCGATCAAATTTACGATTCCGTCGCCTTCAATGCTGCATCTGATCTGCTGCGTGCGTGAGGAGAACTATCAGGCCATTGATCTATACAAAGACAAGGAAAACGAACTCTTTTCCGACATCGCGCAAACCTGGAAAGACGCCATGCTCTCGCTCTACGCCAAAGGCTGCCGCTATCTGCAGTTCGACGACACGAGTTGGGGCGAGTTTTGCTCGCAGGAAAAACGCTCCGCCTACGCCGCACGCGGCATCGATGTCGACACCATCGGCCGGAAGTATGTCGCCTGCATCAACGAAATTCTTGAAGCCAAACCTGAAGATATGACTGTAACGATGCATATCTGCCGCGGCAATTTCCGCTCCACGTGGTTTAGCTCCGGCGGCTATGAGCCGGTGGCCGAAAATCTCTTCGGCAACTGCCGCGTCGACGGTTTCTTTCTGGAATACGACACGGAACGAGCTGGCGGTTTTGAACCGTTGCGCTTCATCAAAGATCAGACTGTCGTACTCGGCTTGATCACGAGCAAATTCCCCGAACTTGAGGACAAACAAGCCATCAAGGCACGAATTCAGGAAGCTTCCAAATATGTACCGCTCGAACGCCTGTGCCTGTCTCCGCAGTGCGGCTTCTCGTCGACCGAAGAAGGCAACATCATGACCGAGGACCAGCAATGGGCCAAGGTGCGCCTTGTGCGTGACATCGCCCGTGAGGTTTGGGCCGACGCGAGCTAAAGGCTATTGGTCTCAGACAAAATAACGCACGGTCATGAAAATGTGAGCGTGCGTTTTCTTTTTTGTCAACCGAATCAGCGAGCCATCATTTCGCGAACCTTGCCCGCCACCGCTTTGCCGAGAAGTTCGTGCTCGTGTGCAGACAAATGCACCTTGTCGGGCTGATCAGGCATGCCCACAACAGCCCCGCCGTCGAAATACTCGGCGCCGGCAGCTCGTACGGCCTTTTCAATCACAGGACCCCAAGCTTTGGTCTTGGCAAGTGCTCCGGCAAAGAAGTCCCCGTAGGGCGTATTGTCGCCGTCGAGTTCCGGCGGCAAAACAATCAGAACACGGGGCGGCTTATAGGCGGTGCGCCGCTGCCACTCTCCGCTTTTGATGCAATTCGTGAGATTGACCAGTCCCTGCGCGATCTCTTTCGGACCGCGATGATGCCCGGCTTTCAGATCGTTGGAGCCGAGCATAACGATAACCAGATCAACGGGCATGTTGGCCGAGAGTGCGGCAGGTAACGTAGTCAGTCCGTTATAGGTCTCGCCAGGAATTTTGCCGCTGCCCGGACTTTCCGGCTCATCGACATCCGTCGTGCGGCCGCCGAGTGCGTCGACTTCCAAATGGTATTTATTGCCAAGCTCCCGATTCATGAAATAGGGCCAGGTTTCATCAACGGGCAGACGTGAAACGACCTGCGTTTTGGGCTCGTAGACCCAACCGAACGTGTTGGAATCACCGTAGACGAAGATTGTGGGTTTTTGCTGAGCTGCAACGACGGAGCATGAAAGAAAAGCAGTCACCGCAATCGCGGTTGCTTTGTAGCGAAGAGAAACGGACATGAAATACCCTCCGACAGGAAATTAAGGGAGGAGTTTAGCGCTCGGATCTCTTCAGTCTTGAGGTAACAAACGCCTGTGGTAAGAAAGCTAGTCACAAAGGCAAAAAAGTGGACTTGGTCAGTCGCTTCTTGGAATCAAGAAGCGAAAGTCCTTCGCAGGCCTGTTGTCGGATGTGTTGTGGTATCTGCATGCTTTGGATCCTATTGGTGTCCAAAAATCCGAAACCACTTCAAGACGGCAGATACAAAAAAACCACCGCGAGGGTGGTTCTTCAGCAGAACTTGTGGCCAGGGACGCCACAGTACACCTCAATAAAATCAGGCATTCTAGCGCGATTGCCACTACAGCTATACACAAAACTATACACAAAAATTTTTGCTTGCCCTCCAAAAGTCACTTTTACAACCTCCCGATTTCCTCTCTCGGAGGCTGTTTAACCTCTAGGTCTTTCTCTTATACCTTTAAAAAAGTTGGTGCAATTGGTGCAGAACACGTAACCCGTTGAATTTAAAGGATAATCCAAGCGTAAATCATGGTGCAAACGTTGGTTTTTCATGGTTCCCATTGGTGCAGAAAGCCCGCCAACGCATGAAACGCCGACGGGCTTACCGGGAAAAGACAGTCTTAGCCTTCGAGAATCAACTCATAAACCCGAAAGCATTGATCTCCTTCAGCCAATGCCGAACGCTCGGCGCTCTCGCGCGTCAGTCCCGCATCGAATTGAAGCACCGCCGCGCGCTCTTCGAGGCTTTCGACAAGGTAGCCCACAGGCACCAAGCGCCAGCACGTGGCCTTCGGCTGTGCGTCCTCGTTTCTCTCGGATTCCTTTCGCGCTCTTGCCGCTCTCAGTTTTTCCATATTCAGCATTTTTCACCCCTTAGATAATGTTCCGAGCGATTCTCTTTGCCTCTTCATCGTCACGTGGTACTAGGACGTAAACGCGTCCAGTACGGCCTAATTCAAGGTCATTATTTGCCTTTGGCTGAATCTGTCCCTTGCGGCCTTTCTGCTCTTTTCCCCTTGAAAGTAGACAACCGAGTTCGATCAGCTTTTCCACCACATCGGTCTTAGATTCCCCGTCACCAACGCGCCGCAACAATTCATCAAATTCTTGTCGTAAGAAAATTGCCGCAAGCCAAGAGGCCGCATTGTCTCTGTTTCGGAGTACCAAGCGCCCCAGCGGTGTGCGATTAGGCTCCCTTCCAAACGACTCGCAAGAGCCGTTCTTATACACAAACTTGAGGAATTCAGCACCATACGCAAACGGGGTTTCGAGCATCAATTCGATAACCCTATCCCTGTGTCGTTCGGGAGAGTCTTCGGAGTCCCGCCACGCCTCAAAACAGGCAATGGCCGCCTCAAGTGCATCATTCGTTTGCCATTCTTCACCAAACACGCCGTATCCAATGCCCAGCTCTCCAGCAAACGCCACGGCGGCAAAATGTCGAATTACGCGCCGCTCTGTCGGTGCCAGCCCGCTACGACCGACCCGGGCAATGAATATCTCTTCGAGTTCGTGATATTGCTTTTTGAGTGCTTCACGCCCATGTTTCCGAACATCCTGCATCAACTCCATCAGGTATTTACGCCCTGCTACTCCCGTTGCTTTGAAGGAACTCACGCGCGCCAGTAGCGCCACGCGTTGCGCATCATTGACGGCCTTGTCATCCGTCACGCCACCCGGCAAGGAATCGAGCACGCCCAAGCCTTGGCCTGCATTGCAAGGAATACAGATAAAGCGAACTAATTGCCCGGTTGGTGTGCGTGCGCGTCCATCGTGCGATTTTTGGCGTTTAATTTCCGACAAGGAAAACTCTCCCGCCGACAATGCAATCAGACTCCAACGCGCGGTCTTTCTCCAAGCGGTAGTGCGGGTCATGCGGTCTTTACCTACATTATTGCCAGCCAAATAGGACACATCTTCAATAAAGCCCAAATCCCCCTGTCCGAGTTCGTCAACAATCAACGGCTGATTGTTGTAGCGCGCGGCCACAGCCTCAAACCCGTTTTTTGTTTTATTCCAACCTGTTACACGCTCTTCTCCGCCATACACAGAAGCCGCCGCCTTCAAGATGCTGGATTTGCCGTCTCCGGACGTGCCATTAAAGTGAATAATCGTACTTGGCAAACCCAGTATTTGAAGCAATGGCGCGGCCAGCGCCACAGATAAGCCGAACATCATCCGTTTGCTGTGCAATGCCGGGGTTGCGACATTGGCCTGCCACTCTTCGAGCGTGCCTTTCTCAAACAGTGCCGCCGCGCAGTCGGCGTTTGTCGGAGCAACCAACTCCGCCCCCGGCAGGCTCAACACGCAGTTATTGCCGAACACGAAACAGTCAAATTTGTCCGAGATAAATCCGCCCTGTGTGACGCTCACAGCGCGAGGCAATGTCTCCCACGGCACCGCGTTAAAAAACTCAACTAATGGGCTTCTGCCTGAATTGCCTGAAATCTTATGCAGGCGCAATCCCTCCGACTGCAAAAGTTCCTCGGTTGCGTTTCCCCGAAACAACTTGCGCGGCAAAACAACGTTATGTTTTACCCCGTCAGCATCATTGAATCGAATCCATAGCGCCCAATCTTTGTTATTAACAGCGCGCGCATGCGCTACCAATTCAATGGCGTCACATAATTTGACAAAACTCGCACCCTGTTTTTTGAAAACTCCCTCCGGACGGCTCTCATAGCTATTGCCATCCCCATCCTGCACCGTCAGAATGCCCTTGGCATTTTCATAAATCTGTGCCACGATAGGCTCAAGCGTTTGCTGTTTCATTCTCGATAATCCATAAATCGTTAAAGTCGGTCGGCGCTTTCCCGGTGCGCCGCATGAATGCCGCTTCAGTCTCGGCGGTAAAGGGAGGTAAGAGCACCACGCAACGCGCGCCCTGCGCCCCATGCGTGCGTGCCGCCTCCTTTGCTTTCTCTTCGCCAACGTGACTAGCGTCTTGGTCGGCATAAAAGCGCAAAGCGTGGTGTGGAAACTGACGCCGCAAGGTCATTGCCGCCGGGGAAAGATTCCCTGCATCAAGCGCGGCCACACACGGCACGGAATAAAGGAGCGTCACGCTCATGGCCGTTGCAACGCCCTCGGCTATCCCAATAGCCCCCTCGGCTCCAGCATTGAAAGAAAGGCCACGCGGACGCCACAACAAGCCTTTTTTGCGCCCGCCCTTGAGGAAAGTTTTTCGGCCTGATTCGTCTATCAACTGCACCGAGCAAATCAAGCCCTTGTCATCAGTCAACGGCACCACCAAAAGGCGGCCTTGGCCTCGGAGGGTTTGCCCCTCGCTATCCTCTTGCTTGATTGCGGCCTGATCTATGAGAGCCTGCGCCTTGTCCAATGCAATGCACCTCAGGCCATTGCGGGACTGCGGCAAGCGCTTTCTGACAAGGTATTTGTGCTCCGTCATCGGCGAGTCGGCACCATCCCAGATTTGAGCCGCCAGACGCGAAACGGCGTATTGACGCGCCCGGGTCTCGGCTTCATATTTCGCGCGCTGTGCGCTCAGCTCGACACGTGCCTTGCGTAACTCTTCGGGGCTAGGGCGCTCGCCGTGATAGTCGTAATAGAAAAGCGCCGAGCGTCCAGTTCGCCAGTTAAAACACATGCCACCCTTGCCATCGGCAAAAAACATGATTCGACCGGCACCGCGCCCATGCTTGCCAGCGCCTACCATGTTGGTAGGAGTGAATCGACGGCGCGACTCGCGCGGCTCGATTTCGACACACGCGCAAGCCTCTCGGAGGGTTGCGAAAATCGGGAGGTTACTTAGTCTCATGGCCGTCTCCCTTTTCCTGATAGTGCGCATAGGTATCCGCGTTAATCACGTCTGCGCACAGCGCCACCACGCCACCGAGCAACATCAGCACATCGGCAGACGGCTTGCCCGCGCCCTCAGCGGTCAGATCGGCCAATGCACCGGCAACCTGATTGAGCGTTGCAATGGCCTCGGTCTTTGTCTGCGCTTGCTTGTCGGGGTCGGTACTCTGAAGGTTTTTCAGCATTGCCGAAAGGCTGTAAGTGCTTGCGTGTCCTTCAGAAACAAAGTCGGCCTGAAAGTGGCGGAAAGCCTGCGCAAAGACTGCGGCATTGTTTTGCTTTGTCATGGCTTATTCCTCCTTCGCGTTGGCGTTGATTAGATCGGCCACGGCATCGAGCAACACAATGGCCTGATCGAATTGCTTTTGACTCAGCTCATGGCTGAAAAGGAGGGTTTGGCAAAGCGAGGCTTGCCGTTCCTTCATGCAAGAGAAAGTGAATCGAAGATCATTAACCAACGGCAAGATGCGGGAGCGCAACTCTTCGGATACAGGCTCGCGCAATGCGGCCAGCGCTTCGGCTTTCGTGAAAGGCTTGGAAAAAAGGGAGGTTGCAGTAGATACACTGCGGGCTTGAATAGCACTCATGGCTTGACTCCTTACGAATGCGAGTTTTGAGAGCCAACCACCCCCGCCAAGAGGTGAGCGGCACCGCGCGGGTTGGCGGACTGCTCGTAAGGAAACAGCAACCCCGAAGGGTTCCCACGCGGTGCGCCCGTACAGAATGCGGACGCAATAACGCCACGAGTGGAAACAACCGCCCAAAGAAAAACGCCACGGATAGGCGCGGCGATTGTTCGCCTTACGAGTTTCAGGCCGCCAAGCCCGAGCCTTGCTATTGAACAAGGCTTAGGCATCATAGCCCACGCACGCCTACGAATGCAAGCGCTACCCTTAAAATTCGACTTGAGGCCGTCACCATTGCCAGCCCATCCGGACACTCGCCAAAGTCTCCCGGACGCGCCAGCACAAGCGGCCTTTTTGGTTTTCATAGACATTGAATTACCCTCTATGAAGCAGGGAACAAGCTAGTAAAAACTAGCGACAAATCTCTGTGACTTACAGAAAAGCGGGCGCTTCGAATCGGTGTTGTGGCCTTGGTTTGCACCAGAATTAGGACGATAAGGCGCGTCGCTTTTCTTATAGCCTCGAAAAGACGTGTTTATAGCTTTCCGGTTAGGCGATTCCACTTTTGTCCTAGATGGGTTTCATATATTTTTGCGAAATAACTTTCACAGACATAAAACTCTGTAGGAAAGTTTCGGTAAATTATTTGAAGTTTTTTAAGTCTTTCGATTTCGCTATCAATCATTTGATTGAATTCAGTTAATACTGTTCCGTACTTATCTCTGCCATTGAGCGCTTTCTTATATGCCTCTTTCACCTCTTCAAATCGTTCTTCAGACATTTTTAAATTGTTTGGGTCATACAATTTTTGCAAACGCTCGCAATTGGAAATTTTCGAGTCGATTGCATTGATTTGATCTTCAGCGCGTAATGCCCCTTCGTCATCGCCATTCGAAACTAATTCAGCCAGTTTATCTACATATTTAGTCCGGTCGTCTCTCAACTGCTTTAAGTTTTCATCAAGATTATTTAGTTTCTCCTTCATCTTTCCTTTGCGTTTATTGAGATCAGCCAAATAGTTGTTGCACGCCGTAATGCATTCCTGTTTAATCTTTTCGAATTGAGCCTTAGCCTTAGCAATTACATCTTCTCCAACGCGGACAGTTTGATTTATCATTGTTTAAATCCTTTTAAAAAATAATCTTTCGGGTGGGGTTTCCACGGTCACAATCACATGTGCATAACCGAGAAAACACCGTTTCGGGTTTGCCGTGGTGTTCCCGCCAGTAGAGAAACGCCGCCAAGGCCGCGCCGGAAATCATCAGCGAGGCAAAAGACTTGCCACCATGCTTCGGTTCTGCCGTTGTTCTTTTCACGCCGCTGTCGGCCACTTCCGGCCACGTCTCACACATCCGATAGAACGAGGCCAAAAAGTCGGCGTGACGAATGCCATACCATCGAGCAACATCCTCGGAGGCATACCACCGGGTGCGTGCCGTGCTGTGTTCAAAATTCATTGTCATTGCCGCCCCCTTATGCTCTTGCGCTGGGGGAATCAGCGGGCACCGCGTCCGTGCGCTTCGATGCCGCCCATGCCATTACCTCAGAAAGGCGATAGCGAAGGCATCGACCGCCAAGGTCAACAGGTTTTGGAAAGTCCGGGGCTTTCATGATTTCGCCCGCCTTAGTGCGACCGATACACAGCACACCGCACACAGAGAGCGCCGAGCCGTCCCGGATAACCGGGATAAAGCAATCTTGAGGCTGTGGATTTACCGTCATTGGGTTTTCTCCATCGTTACTTACCGCCAGCACCATTGCGGCGGCTTCGGGAGAATCATCGGCAAATCGGAGGCTAAGAAAAAGAGTTTTTTCGCCTCTAAACACCCCTGATTTGCGTCACGAAAAAGCCCCCTTTTCTGAAGGAGGCCACTCTAAAACGCCCGAAAATCAAGGCAACAAAAAAGGGGGTATTTCAAAACCCCCTGCATCAGACTGACAAAATTATTTTTTCCCTCGCCCCTTTACATTGCCCGTGATATATCTCTTCAAGATAGGCAAATCCTCTTTCGCAACCCCGTTATCGTTCGCAGTCCCCCAGCGATCTATCTTTGCCTGTTGACTAAGGAGCGTTTCCAACGTCGTATCGTCACGTTTCTGTTGATAGCCGTTTGGTATCTTGTGCCAATTTGCCGTAGCAATGAGAATTGATTTAAGGGGCGCGCTATGCGCACACATTGCCCGCACGTCCGCCACGGTCAAGCCTTCAATGATTGCCTGATCGTCCGGGGCTTCGGCTTGAGGCGTTCCCTTTTTAGCTCTGTGTCTCAACTGCCTCAACTGCCTCAACTGCTCACGCAGTCTTTCGTTTTGCTCTCGCAACCTATCTCTATCGAGGCGATAAGTCCACGTCGCTTCTCTTGCGATTTTCCGCCTTTCCCGTCTCCGCTCTAACTCTTCAAAAGGAGGCGGCATCTGTCCAACCCTTATTTCGTCATCCTCTGCGAAGTCTTTAAACCATGCCGGACAAGGCACCCCGTGCGGATTTGCTACCCACCATGAATAGTAGGCGTCAAGGCTAAACCTAGCCTGATAATTGTCTAGTGTGTTTAGGGGGTTCGGCAAGCTTTCCCCGCCGAGAATTAAACAAAAATTCGCCTCGTCTCGAACTATTTCCCGCAAAAGGCAATTAAGGAATTGCAAGGCCACTCCGTGAAACTTACAACAGTCGAACGGATTTCCGGTCTCGGCATCGTAAGCCTCTACAACCTCATAACTATCAGAGCCAAAAATTGCTTTTGTAGCCTCTTCAGGCGTGAATTTTTTTCGCCAATCCACCGTGCGCCCCAGTCGCCCCATGAGAGAAAAGGTAGGACGGCGCACAGCCAGCACTTGCACAGGGGCGAATCGCGCAAGCGCCGCGCGGCGGTTAGCTACTCCCTCCGGGTGCGCCATCCTTAATTCTATGCACAAGTCATAACATGGTTAGCACTCCTTCGTTACGCCATGAACAAAGCGGCTTTTGCTCACGCTCGCCCAAAACTCACTAAAAAGAGTTCGAAGCACATCTTCGACCTCTCTTTTTGAACGATCAGCCATTAACCCAGAATATCGGCTAGGTGCGGCCATACAAAAAGAACGTAAACGCTCCGCCACCTGTTGCGCATCCGCTTCAACTTCTGTAACTGAAACAAGCTCTCCATTGCGTTGTTTGAATTCGAGTTCTTTTAACCGGGCGTTGGCCTCTTCAGTTGCTAGTTTGGCCTCCTTCAAAGCAACATTTAAAGCAATATCTTTCGATGATGAGCCTATCGCTATTCCAAGTTTTTTACAGGCTTCGATTCCTTTACCTACAGGTATTTGCCCGTTTGCATCGCGTGGTAATTTTCCGGCCTTGCATTGGTTCAAAACCCAGACATGGCTTCTACCCACCATGCGACCAAATTCCCTGATTCCTACGGCTAATTTTTCCGTCATTGCAACCTCTTTGTCTAAAAAAATCGCTTTTTACAGGTGGAACTTACCACTTTGTATAAAAAAACAGCTAGCCGAAAAATGGGCTGAAAACCGGCCGCAACGATTTTTAAACCGTCACAGTACCTACAATGTAACATCCGGACTTTTGTATAATTTACAAGCGTTTGTAATGTTCTCAATAGCTCCTTCAACTTTTCTTCTATTGAGGGATACGTTACAAACGCTTTTTTGTATGTAATAAATTTATATATAAAACAATAGTAAGTAAGGAATAATAAATAAATAAATAAATAAATAATAAATAAATACTACTACTGCACCAACTTGCACCAACCTGCACCACCTCTGCACCAACCCTTTATCACGCCTCTTTCCCTTGATTTACAGGGCTTTCAGCGATTCTGCACCAACTGCACCACGTTTTTTGCACATGCACTCACGCGCGCGCGTAAGCGGACTGCGCTAAAAATTTAGCGTCCGACTGTGCCCTGCAAATCCATGCAAGCAAATCCGGCACCCCCGAAAGCCTTACGCCACAAGGCAAACAGCCGAAACAGCACGCCATTGTCGGCACCCGCTGGGGGCATCCTGCAAGCAAATTGACTCACGCCAGCGGCCAGCGCTACGCGCCGCGCCCATAAAAAAACGGCACCCGAAGATGCCGCCCTGTGCTCATGCGCTTTTTATTTCAAACCAATCTGCCGGACACTCGCTCAGGCAATAGGATGCCCATTGCTCCGCTAGAGTGCGCCTCAACTCAAGCGCCTTTGAACGGTCATAGCTATTGCCTAGCTTGGCATCGGCTACATGGTGCAATGCCTTTTCTACCACGTCTCTAGCAACGCCATTATCTGCCGCCCACGTCCTAAAGGTTGCGCGCGCCGTCCCGTGCTGTGTAATCGGTTTTTGGCTTTCAGGGTCTAGGAACAGTTTTTCGCCGCGCTCTTGTCGCTCTTGATTGATACGCCCGATTAACTTGCGGAAAACACCATCGGACAAGGGAGAGCCATAGACCCCATTAAACACCGACTCGCCGCGGCGCAAACCCAGCTTTTCCAGCCTCTCCAGAATGCGCATGGCCGCCGTACTCAAAGGCACCACATGATCGCCATTGCCGGGCACCTTCATTCTGTGCGCCGGTACTGTCCAAATCGCACGCTCCCGATCAATATCCGCCCAGCGCGCGTAATTGTCCGGCGTTTGATGCGAACGGCATATGTTGGCTAATCGAGAATTCGTGAGAATCGCAAAAAGGAGCGCCATTGCGCCCGGCGTGCTGAAACGCTTCGGACTAGTCAACTCTGCGATAAACGCGGGCAAATCATCAACCGGACACATTGCAAAGTGCGCTTTCTTTGCTATGCGAAAAACAGGCATGTATTCCTGAAGCAGGTCTTTGTCAGTCGGCCAGCGCTTTTCTTGGCCTATGTACCCTTCAGCCGAGCACCACCGGTAGAACATCCTGATGCATTGCACTACCTTATCAACCGAGGCTTTTCCGACCCTCTCGGCTGTGTAAACGCAAACACCGCCCACATCCTTAGCCGTCACCTCAGAAACCGACTTTTCTCCAATACATGGGAAAACATACTTTTCCCCGCGTTGCATGGCATGGCGGTAATCGTCTTTACTTTTCCACTTATTCTTTTTGCGCTGGGCATCGACCCATTGCGGCCACAGCTTAGCTACCGAGTCGGTGTGTTTTTCTTCGACCACCTCCGGGGCGCCCTCGACCGGTAACTGCCCGCCGTGCTCTCTCACGTATAGCGCTATCTCGCGCGCCTCTTTCAAGCCCATCGACTTGAGACCGCCAAGAGAAACATTCTTCGGCTTGCCGTCCACCCTAAGCCTAACCAACCATTGCGCATTAGCAGGGCTTTTCCAGACTACACACAGCCCGGCAACACCACCAACAGAAAATGTTTCAGGCTCTCCGACCCGCTCCAAGTCCCGCAACTTTTTGCGTAGCTCTTTGTCCGTCAATGCAGTCGTTAGGCGCGGCATGAATTCCACCTCTTCGGGTTTTGTGTATAGCTGGGAAAAACACAACGGCCAGCTATACATAAAACAATACACAAAAACCGCGACTTCTAACGGTATTTGGCGATAGCTTACGGTAGCTAACGACATAACAAAAAACCGCGAATCCCTTGATTTACGGGGCTTTCGCGGTCATTGGCGGTGCCTTACGAGGCTTAACGAAAATCGCTTTTGGTGGCCAGGGACGGAATCGAACCGCCGACACGCGGATTTTCAATCCGCTGCTCTACCAACTGAGCTACCTGGCCAACAGAGAAGCGAAACTATATAGGCTAATTTGGAAATTTGCAAGTGCCCGGCTGAAATTTCTCTCCGCCTTAAGTTTTTCAAAACATTTCTGAAGCATAATCCGCGCTATCTTAAGATCAACCAGTAGACGTATACGAAGAACCGCGCCCTGGGGGAAGAAGAACAACACACCCTCAATCGGCAGACGAATTCGTTGTTATTGACCCCATGCAGTTGCTTTGTCTCGGCCTTAACCACAAGACCGCGCCGCTTGCGGTGCGTGAGCGCGTTGCCTTCGGCCCTGAAGATACCGGAGAAACCGTCGCCCTCATCAAAACCCGTCTGGCCTCCGCGGATGCCGGCGGTGTCACGGAAGCCATGATTCTGTCGACCTGCAACCGCACGGAAATCTACTGCGCAGCGGTCGACCCCAAACGTGCTGCCGACTCTGTTCTTGAACTCATCGAAGAACTTAAGGGTGTGCGCACTACCGATCTGCAACCGCACGTCTACGTCTACGAACAGAGCGAAGCAGCTCGTCATGTTTTCCGTGTGGTCTCAGGCATCGACTCGATGGTACTCGGTGAGACCCAGATCGTCGGCCAATTCAAAAAGGCCGTCGCCACCGCACGCGACGTCAAAGGTCTGGGATTGATGCTCAACCACCTCTTCCAAGATGCATTTACCGTTGCCAAAGAAGTGCGCTCGAGTACGGCCATCGGCTCCAACTCCGTGAGTCTTGCCGCAGCTGCCGTGCGTCTGTCATTGCGTCTGTTCGGCAACCTGTCCGACTCAAACGTGCTGTTTGTGGGCGCCGGCGAAATGATCGAACTCTGTGCCGCCCACTTCTCGGCACAGCAGCCCCGCTCAATTACCGTGGCCAACCGTTCGCTCGAACGCGGCCAGAACCTCGCTGCACGTTACAACGGCAAAGCCATGAAGCTGCAAGACTTGCCGCAGGTGATCAGCAACTTCGACATCATTGTGTCGTGTACGGCTTCCGCCCTTCCCATCATTGGCCTGGGTATGATTGAGCGCGCCGTCAAGGAACGTCGCCACCGTCCGATTTGCATCGTTGATCTGGCCGTGCCTCGCGACGTGGAAGCCGAGGTAGCACGTCTTGACGATGTCTATGTTTACAGCATGGATGAACTCGGTGCCGTCGTTGAGTCCGGGAAAGAAAGCCGCAAAGCCGCTGTCGTAAAAGCCGAAGTAATCATCTCTATGCGAGTGCAGGCTTTCGAAAAGTGGTTGGAAATGCGTGCAGCCGTGCCCGCTATCGCCCGCATCAGAAATCGTGCGGAAAAAACCCGCGCAGAGCTCACGCACAAAGCAATTAAGCAGATTGAAAAAGGCGAAGACCCAGCCGTCGTGATTGACCTCTTCGGTAAAGCCTTCATGCATAAACTCCTGCACGATCCTACTGTGCTTCTTCGTAATGCCGAAGGGCTCACAAGCGAAGAGCGAGAACACATGACGATGATCGTCGGACACTTCTTTAGTCCCCGCTAAGATTCCTTCCTTTTCAGAGGCAAGCAACGGACGCGTACAATTTCAGTCGCGTCCGCTTTCTTTAGCGATTTCCTCTCTCGAATTTTTCCCAGGCCGTCTGAAATACCCGGCCGTTCTTTTTTGTGTCATGAAAGAAAATATTCGCGCCAAGCTTCTCGGTCTCTGCCGTCGTCTTGAAGAACTCGATGCCATGCTCGCAGCACCCGATGCGGCTGACGATATGAAGCGCTTCACGGAACTTTCGCGCGAACGCGCCGAAATCGAACCGGTTGTTCTCAAGACCAAGGAATATGAACAGACGCTTGAGGACATCGCCACGGCCGAAGAAATGGCCAAGGATCCCGAAGTCGCCGAATTTGCCCGCGAAGAAATGCTCGCCGGCAAGAAAAAGCTCGAAGAACTCGAACAAGACCTGCAAATCCTGCTCCTGCCGCGCGACCCGGACGACAACAAAAATACATTCCTTGAAATCCGTGCCGGCACGGGCGGCGAAGAATCAGCGTTATTTGCAGGCGATCTGCTTCGCATGTACATGCGCTACGCGGAACGCAGCGGTTGGCGCGTGGAAATCGTGAGCAAAAGCGACTCGGATCTCGGCGGCTACCGTGAAGTCATCTGCCGAATCATCGGCGAAGGTGCATACAGCCGACTGAAATTCGAGTCTGGCGGCCACCGCGTGCAGCGCGTGCCGGAAACAGAAGCTCAGGGCCGCGTGCACACTTCGGCCTGTACGGTTGCCGTCATGCCTGAAGCCGATGAAGTGGAAGCCGTCAAAATCAACCCTCAGGATTTGCGCATTGATGTATACCGCGCTTCCGGCGCCGGCGGCCAGCACGTGCAGAAAACAGACTCGGCCGTCCGCATCACGCACTTGCCCACAGGGCTTGTAGTCGAATGTCAGGACGAACGTAGCCAGCGCCAAAACAAGGAACGCGCCATGAGCGTTCTGGCCAGCCGCCTCTACGCCATGGAGGTTGAAAAACGCCGCAGTGAAGAAGCAAGCACTCGCAAGAGCTTAATCGGCAGCGGCGACCGCAGCGAACGCATTCGCACCTACAACTACCCGCAGGGCCGCGTCACCGACCACCGCATCAATCTGACGCTCTACAAGCTCGGTGCGATTATGGACGGCGACCTTGATGAAATTCTGACCGCGCTTCAAAACGAACATCGCGCCGAACTGCTCGCCGCGATGGGAGAAAACGCGTGACGACGGTTGCGCAGGGCTTGTTTCAGGCTGTAGGACGCGTTTCCCGTTCGGAAGCGCGACTGCTGCTTGCAACAACCATCCGCAAACCCAAAGAATTTCTCATCGCACATCCGGAATATTCCCTCACGGACGAAGAAGTCTCGCTTTTTGACTCCTGTCTGCAACGCGCCCAGGCCGGAGAACCCATTCCCTACATTGTGGGCACGCAAGAGTTCTGGGGACGCCCCTTTCACGTCACGCCCGCCACGCTCATTCCGCGTCCGGACACCGAAACGCTCATCGAAGAGGCTCTGGCATTTCTCCAGAATCTTGAAGCTCCCCGTGTTCTTGATCTCGGCACCGGAAGCGGCTGCATTGCCGTGACGATTGCGCTTGACTGTCCCAAGGCTCAAGTCTGGGCCTGCGACAAAAGCAAGGATGCCCTGATCGTCGCCAAAGGCAACGCCGAAGCATTCGGCGCCAAAGTGACGTTTGTCGAAAGCAACTGGTTTAGCGCCTTTGCCGACGAGAAATTCGATCTCATCGTCTCCAACCCTCCTTACATCGAAGAAAACGACGAACACCTTAAAGCACTTCGCTTTGAACCCATCAGCGCGCTCACGTCCGGCACCGACGGACTGGACGACATTCGAATTCTGGCGGCTGATGCGCCCAAACATCTCCGCGAACACGGCAGCATCATTGTTGAGCACGGCTACAATCAGGGAGAATCGGTCGCGGCAATTTTCCGGTCAGCGGGCTTTGCATCCGTACGAACCGTGCGCGACCTCGGGGATAATCCGCGGCTTTGCTGCGCCGTGCGCTAGCGTTCCGTTTTTCGAACGTTTGCGGCGCCCAACGCCGTCTTCTTATGAAAGGACGAGTCGAAAATGGAAATTTTGAAGTTGCTCCAAGAGCGCCATACCACCAAGAAATACGACGCTTCGCGCAAAATCAGCGATGCCGATTTCGATCTGCTGCTTGAATCTCTGCGCTTGGCTCCCTCTTCCGTCAATTCTCAGCCCTGGGAATTCTTCATTGCCGACACAAAAGAAGCCAAAGAAAAGCTTCTGCCTGCCATCGCCGACTTCAACCACAGCCGCGTGACGGATTCGGACCGTTTGATCGTCTGCGCCATTCACATCGATCTGGACGAATCCTATATGCAGGAACTGGACGATCAGGAAGAAGCCGACGGCCGCTACAAAGATCCGTCCTACAAAGTTGACAACGGTCAACGTCGCCGCTTCTTCGTCGGCAAATATCGCGATGCCGGCGAAATCGCGTGTTGGGCCGGAAAACAATCCTACATCGCTCAGGGCTTTTTGCTTTACACGGCTGCTGCTCTCGGCATTCAGTCAACGCCGATCGAAGGCTGGGACGCCGACAAGGTTGATGAAATCCTCGGCTTGCGCGAAAAAGGCATGCATGCCCAGTATGCCGTCGCACTCGGCTATGGCGCATCCGACGACCATAATGCCGCTCGCCCGAAGTCCCGTTGGCCGGCACAACGCATCTTCCACAAACTTTAACGCTATCCGCACAAGCGCTCAGCAATCTCACGCTGGGCGCTCGTCAAGGTTCGTCCCGACATGCATATTCGTAAACTGATTCAACTGCTTGACAGCATTCTCGATCCGTCTTCCTACCGTGACTACGCTCCCAACGGTCTTCAGGTCCAGGGGCGCCGCGATGTCAAACGTCTGGTCACCGGCGTGACCGCCTCGTTTGACCTCATTGAGGCCGCTGCCGCACAGGACGCAGACGCACTTCTCGTGCATCACGGTTGGTTTTGGAAGGGGGAAGAAGCGCGCATTACCGGTCTTCGTTATCGGCGTATTGCGCGCCTACTGGAAAGCGGCATGCACTTGATCGGTTACCACCTGCCGCTTGACGACCACCCCGAAATCGGCAACAACGCACTGCTTGGTAAAGCGCTCGGACTAACCAGTGACATACGCTTCGGAGACTATGGATTATCCGCGCCGACCTCTGGCGCCGTGTCGGTCAACGACCTCACTAATCAACTCGAATCGCTTTTAAAGCGCAAACCTCTCGTTTTGGGTCCGCAACAAGGCGAAATTCATCGTATCGGCTGGTGCACCGGCGCCGCACAGGACATGATTGAAGAAGCCGCTGAGATCGGCTGCGACTGCTTCATCTCGGGAGAAGTGAGCGAGCGCACCTTCCATCAGGCCAAAGAACTCGGCATCACCTACTTTGCTTGCGGGCACCACGCAACCGAACGCTTCGGCGTGCGCGCTCTGGGTGAACGAATTGCCACTGAAACGGACATAGACGTCACATTCATCGACATCGATAATCCCGTTTGATCAACACGCAGACAACCTCTCTGAGCCTCTGTCAGGACTTCTTGGCAGAGGCCTCTTTCAATAGATCGCGAATTTCGCGCAGCAGCGCGATGTCTTCGGGCGTCACTTGAGGCTTGGCCGCCGCTTCCTCCTCTGCCTTTTTCTTGTCAGCTTTGGCAAGCGCCTCCAAACGGCCTCGCAAACCCGTAACTACCTTGATAAGCCAAAAGATCACGAAGGCTAGCAACAAAAAATGCACCACGGCAGTCAAAAACGCGCCGTATCCGAACACTGTTGCGCCGGCAGCTGTCAGAGCTTCATACGTGCGTGGCCCCGTGTAACCCGCCGGTTCCGATAACACAATGAAAAGACCTGTGAAATCGGGCTTACCGACCAGAAAGCCCAACAGCGGATTGATCAAATCTTTGACCAAACTGTTGACAATGGCCGAAAACGCCGCGCCGATGATCACGGCAACGGCTAAATCCAGAACATTTCCCCGAGAAATAAAAGCTTGAAATTCCTGTAGAAACTTGCGCATGTTACTCTCTCTTGCTTTGGTTTATTTTTCCTTAAGATTCAGCATCTTACGCGATATTTCTCGCGATTTCCGCACGAGTTAGGTAAAATGTTATCCTCTTTGATTTCCGCAAAACTCGCTTCCCTAGTGAACTGAGTTATCCCCTTTTCGTTCTTTTGGTTTCCAGATACTTATGATGGTTTTGTACTCGGGCGCCACCTGCCCCTTTTCGCACCGCTGCCGCTTCGTTCTCCATGAAAAGAGCGGCGACTTTGAAGTGATTGACGTTGATCCGAGCAACCCGCCCGCTGAGATCACCAAACTCAATCCCTACGGCGAACTGCCCATTCTGATGGAACGCGATCTAACGCTGTATCAGTCCACGATCATCAATGAGTATATCGACGAACGCTTCCCGCACCCGCAGCTGATGCCTGCGGATCCCATTATGCGTGCGCGCGCACGTCTTTTCATCTACACGTTCGAACGTGAACTCTTTAGCTTCGTGCGTCTGCTTGAAAAGCGCGACGCCGACGAAAAGCGCAAAATGATCGCCCGCGCACAGATTCGCGAACAGCTCATCCAGCTCTCTCCGATTCTTTCGAAGCACAAGTACTTGATGGGCGACGAATTCACGATGCTCGATATCACGCTGGCCCCGTTGCTTTGGCGCCTCGGGCTGTACGGCATCGATCTGCCGAGCTCCGCTGCTCCGCTGCTGAAATACGCCGAAACGGTGTTTGCCCGCAACTCATTCATCGATTCGATGACGCCTTCTGAAAAAGTGATGCGCCGTTAATTTCCGTCAAGGAGACAATCATGGCTCTGAACAATAAAACGGTCGTCATGCCTCTGCAGTGCCCGGATTTTCGCCCGCATCTGATTGAGGCCATTGTCAATTGGTGCGAAAACCGCGGACAGACGCCCTACATGCTCGTCGAAGTTGATGATGCATGCGACGTGCCGCGTCATCTGGCCAATCCCGACAACACCATGGTTTTTTGCATTTCAGAAGAAGCCGTGAACAATTTCGTGATTGACGACGAAGCTATCTCCTTCCAGGCTCGCTTCGGCGAAAGCATCAGCAGCATCTACATTCCGCTCAACCGAGTAGCCGCCGTTTATCCGAAGGAAGACACCAATCTGGTGACCTACTTCCCGGTAACACCGACGCCTGAAAAGAAAGTCAAAAAAGATGAACCAACAGACTTCCCTGTGTTTACGAAAGTCTGACATTCATCTGTATAATGCGTCGCTCTGGCCTCAATAGCTCAGTTGGTAGAGCAACCGCCTTGTAAGCGGTAGGTCGTCTGTTCGAGTCAGTCTTGGGGCACCATTTTTCAACCTCCAGCAGGACATTGCTGGAGGTTTTTCATTTTCTGCCGCAGGAACAATCCGGCTGCAATTTGCTTGCAGAGATTTGCAGAAAGCGCCTTCAGCGAATCCAGCAAGACCATTGTTTCCATACTCTGCTTCAGTTTTAATGCTTTTGTTGGCTAACTTGCGGTTTTGACTCCTGACTTTTCTGCCGTCTGCCTGCATCTGCGCATTTACCTTGGAAATTGATTATGCTCGTCGTCTAACATAGCGTTATAGGACTCCTTCCCGACACGCCGTGCCGCAAGAGACGCATCCATGTCAGAGCAATTTTCCCCAAAGCCGACCATCAGTGCCGATACACTTCAGCGCATTCTTGACTTTCGCGACGAGAGAAACTGGAAGCAGTTTCACAACCCAAAAGATTTAGCAATTTCCCTCAGCCTGGAGGCCGCCGAACTGCTTGAGTGTTTTCAATGGTCCGGAGAAGATACGGAGGTAGCAGGCAAAACTGCCGCCATGAAAGAAGAATTGAGCGACGTGGTCATCTACGCTCTGCTTCTGGCGGATCGTCTGGGACTAGACCTTGACGCCGCGGTAAGAGAAAAAATTCAAATCAACGCCGCAAAATACCCGGTCAAAGAAAGTTACGGAAATTCCGCCAAATACGACAAACTCAAGCAAATCGCCCGCTCGTCATGACCATCGTCTATCGGAACAGTCTGGACCATTTTTACCGAAATAGTCCTGCGATCCCGGATCTTCTCATGGGACTGGAGGGCTCTGACGCTCCTCGAAACAGCGCTCAATATCGAGCCTGGTCCAACTCCCTACAGTTCATGCAAACCATGCTGATGATGGCCAACCTCCCTCGAGACTGCGGCATTCTGATCGAATACCGTCTGCCATCCACCAGCAGACGTGTGGACTTCATCATCACGGGACACGATATTCATGGTTCTGCAAACTTCGTCATCATCGAGCTCAAGCAGTGGTCCACGGCCGAGGTCGTTTCTGGAAAATCAGGAATCGTGATGGCCAACGTGGCCGGGCATCGTATTGAAGAGACCAACCATCCCTGTTATCAAGCATGGTCCTACAAAGTATTTCTCGAAAACATGCTTGATACCGTGTCAAAAAATCACCTGCATGCCTTCGCATGCGCATATTTGCACAACTACAAATACAAGGGATTGGACGCCGATCCGCTCGCAGCCGAGCCAAATCGGGAGCTCGTAGAAAGCGCTCCGCTATTCGGTCGAGACGATCGCGACAAGCTCGGAAACTTTATTTCTCAACACGTCGGTCGTGGTGACGGCGACTTGATCATGGAACTTCTTGCAAGTGGTCAAGTGGTTCCCAGCAAACGTCTTGTAGATGCTGTCGGCATCATGTTTGATGAAAACAAAAAACAGGCCTTCACACTCATTGACGAACAAAAGAACGCCTATGAAACCGCCATGCGTGCCGTTCGCGAAACACCGTTAAACCAGAAACGGTGTGTCGTCATCACAGGCGGCCCGGGAACAGGTAAAAGCGTTGTCGCTATGACCTTGCTGGTCGACATTCTTCGAAAGTTTCGGGAAAACGACAAACGCCGCAACGTACGCTTTGTTTCGCCAACTTCATCATTCCGCCAAGCCATGATCTCCATGCTGGCAGGAAGCCATCAAGACAAAAAGGAACGAAAGCGGCGCAAAGATTTGGCAAAGAACCTCTTTTGCGGAAGCATGGGCTTTTATATGCCCGAATTTAACAGCGATTCCGCCAAAGAAAGCCCCTATCACTGCCTGATCTGCGATGAAGCGCATCGTTTACATTCCCATCAGAACATGTACCGTGGCAAGAACCAAATTGAGGACATCGTCAAAGCCGCCTGCGTCTCGGTTTTCTTCGTGGACGACAATCAGGCTCTTCGCCCTTTCGATATTGGTTCGGTGGATTTAATTCGCCAAGCAGCCGACAAGTACAACGTTCCCGTGGAACAGGTTGATCTTGCCGCTCAATTTCGCTGCCAAGGCTCCGACGGTTTTCTCAACTGGCTTGCTGTGGTACTCGACCTTGCTGACGCTCAAAGCACCGGAAATGCCAATGGTTGGGACAAAACTGCATTTGATTTTGACATCGTTGATACGCCGGAAGAAGTCATTGATTTCGTCAACGGAAAAAACCGTTCTGCTGGGTTGCAAAATCCTGTGGCCGGTCGCAGCGTTATCTCCGGCGCTCGCCTTCTGGCCGGTTACGCTTGGCCTTGGACCAAGGAAGGCAATGATCTCGGTGAAGTTCCCGACGTGGATTTAGGGTCTGTCAAATTGCCGTGGAACAATCGGAAATCCAGTTACGAATGGGCCATAGACCCGGCAACAATGCAAAGAAACGAAGTCGGGTGCGTACACACCAGTCAAGGCTTGGAATTTGACTGGGTTGGAGTGTTCATCGGAAAAGATCTGCGTTATGACCCCGATAAGAAGATTCTCTTTGCCGACATTGACAACTACCACGACAAAGGCGGCAAAAACGGCCTCGGCAAAAACAAAGTCGAACGGTCCAAGAATCTTCTCAAGTACGTCTGCCGTTGCTACCGAGTGCTTTTGTCTCGCGGCGTGCGTGGTGCCCGCGTCTACTGCTGTGACAAAAACCTTGCCGAATACCTCAAAGCAGAACTTGCTAAAACAAGCAATTTGAGCGCTAATTGACCACCAAGCAACAAGGCGACTTCAGGGTTGAGCACCGATACTGCTTCACCATAAATAGCAGAATTTCGGCCTGTTGCTCTCAGGAGCTTTCTTTCCGTCATATCACCAAACGGAAAGAAAGCTAACAGAAAGAACGGCAGACATTAAGAACACCGACATGTCTGCTCTCAGAAGCGATTAGTTCCTTGTTTGTCCTCTACCAAAAGTCGCTTAACTCTTGGAGCTCGCCGCGCCCCAAACATCAGCCCAAGAACCAGTGAGCGCCCCTTTGGCGTAGTCAACCACGCGGTTTTCAAAGAAGTTTGTGTGCGTCACACCAAGCATCGCGTCAACCCAGTTGAGAGGATTTTTCTCCGATTTGAAGATCGGCTTCAAGCCGAGCCCCATCAGGCGACGATCGGCAATGTAGCGGATGTAATCCTTGACTTCCTGCTTGGTAAGGCGCTTCATGTCGCTTACGCCGAAGGCGAGTTCAATGAAACGATCTTCCAGGTCAACCATCGTTTCGGCGATCGAGTAGATGCGTGCCTTGAGTTCATCGTTCCAGAGCTGCGGATTCTGCTTGATGTACTCGCGAAAGAGCATCGTCATGGATTCGGTATGAAGCGTCTCGTCGGCAATCGACCAAGCAATGATCTGTCCCATGCCCTTGAGTAGTCCGTTGCGCGGAAAGTTGAGCAGCATCACGAAACTCGAAAACAGCTGCATCCCTTCGGTGAAGGCCGAAAACGCGGCAATCTGGGCGGCAAGCTCGTTTTCTGACAGGCATTCGTTAAAGAACTCGTGCTTCTTGGCCATCGCCTCGTACTGCAGAAACTCGTTGTAGACGGTCTCGGGCAGGCCCAGCGTCTCGATCAAATGCGAGTATGCCGCAATATGCACCGCTTCTCGGCCAGCAAAGCTCGAGAGCATCATGCGGATTTCCGGCTGAGGGAACTGAGGCAGGTACGTCGTGACATAGGCACCTGACACGTCAATATCGCCCTGCGTGAAAAAGCGAAGGATCTTTGTAAGAAAGTCACGTTCGGAATCCGTGAGCTTGAGCTGGAAGTCCTTCACGTCTTCCATCATCGGCACTTCCGTCCAAAGCCAGTGCATTTGTTCGCTTTGTACGAACACGTCGTAAGCCCACGGGTAAGCAAAGGGCTTGAAGTAGTTGCGGTTGCCCGCGAGTTTCAGTGCGCTTTTTTGCATTTCTTATCCTTCACAGGCAAGGCAACCAGTGTCATCGGCCACGGCCCGCATATCGATTTCGTCTTCAAGGCGCCGACGAACGGCAACCTGACCGACCTTGTCGGCTTTTCTCAATTTGTCACTGCGGCAGTAGTAAAGAGACTTCAGCCCCTTCTTCCATGCCATAAAGTGGCAAGCGTGCAAATAACCGATCGGCACGTCCGGCGCAAAGAAGAGATTGACGCTCTGCCCCTGGTCAATGTAGGGCTGACGGTCTGCTGCCAGTTCAATGATCCAGCGCTGATCGATTTCCTGAGCCGTCTTAAACACGTCTCTGACCTGCTGCGGCAAATCCGTGCGGTGTTGCACGCTGCCGTCGTGGGCAATCAGATCACTCCAGACTTCATCCGTATCGAGACCAAGTTCAGCCAAAACACGTTTGAGGAAGCGATTCTTGACGATATGCGCGCCGGAAATCGTGTCTTGCCGGAAAACGTTAGCGCGAATTGGCTCGATTGACGGACTTGTACCGCCAGTGATAAGCGACGACGAAGCATTGGGTGCCACGGCCATCCAGTGACTGAAGCGGCGAGCAACGCCGGCAGCGGCTGCATCAGGGCAAGCACCGCGTTTTTCGCACAGAACCTTGTCGGCCCGCTCGCATTCGTTTCGGATATGGCGGAACATGGCCATATTGGTTACTTTGGCGACAACGCTCTCAAAGGCAATGCCGTTTTTCTGCAGATAGGCATGGAAGCCCATGGCACCGAGCCCCACGCTGCGCTCGCGCATGGCGCTCAATCGTGCACGTGCAATCGTGTCCGGAGCGTGATCAATGAAGTATTGAAGCACGTTGTCGAGAAATTCCATCACATCCTCGATGAACTGAGGCACGTGCTTCCATTGATCGAAATACTCCAGATTCACGGACGAAAGACAGCAGACGGCCGTACGCTCCTCGTTCGTGGGCAGGAAAATTTCCGTACAGAGGTTCGAGCCGCGAATCTTGAGCCCCTGATCGGCCAGCCACTTCGGCAACACACGATTGGCCGTGTCGGTAAAGACCAAATACGGCTCTCCGGTGTGCATGCGCATTTCCAAAATGCGCTGCCAGAGATCACGAGCACTCACCGTCTCGACCACTTCACCAGTAGCCGGATGCTTGAGCTCCCACGAATCGTCATAGTCGGCATCACGCATGCTCGCTTCAATCTTCTGCATGAAGGCGTCGGAAATATTGATGCCGTGATGCAAATTGAGCGCGCGCATGTTGGGGTCGCCCGTTGGCTTGCGCATTTCGATGAACTGAACGATATCGGGATGATCAATCGACAGGAAGGCCGCGTAGGACCCGCGCCGCGTCGAACCTTGACGATACGCAAGACAGGCCGCATCGTAGACCTTGAGATGAGGCATGACACCCACGCTTTTGTCGTCAGCGTTGCGAATGCCCACGTGAATACCGACGCCGCCGCCGAGCATCGACAACCAGTTGACTTCGGAAAGCGTATTGACCAGCCCTTCGGCCGTATCGGGCATGTAGCTCAGAAAGCACGAGACCGGCAAACCGCGCTTGTTACGCCCGAAGCTCAAAACAGGCGTCGAAAAACTCAACCAATGGCGACTCGCGTAGTCATAAATGCGTTGAGCATGTTCGGGATTGCTCGCAAAACTTTCCGCCACAAAGGCGTAGCGTTCCTGCGGGGACGTTTCCCCTTCTCGCATATAGCTTTCGCGCAAGCGCTGCAGCCCCAACTCGTCAAAAAGCGCGTCGCGTGATAAATCAATCTGAACGGGCATGTCGAATTACTCGGCAAAAAAAAGCGGCTAACCGCCGATACGCGGCGCCTCGAATTTAAATGTCCGAAAAATACTATATGGAGACACCAACAATCGCAATTGCACAAGATGCTGTTGTCTTTGCCGATGATTTAGTGCCAACCTGTTGATACCGCGGCAAATATTTTTCCTCACCTCCAGACTGGAGTAACACTTTTTTGCTGATTTCGACTGCCAAAAATGACAGTCTGCGTCCTATCGCGTAATGAAAGCCACGTGAAGCGTTCTTTTTCTGTTGAAAAATAGAAGTTCAACAAAGGAAGGAGGTAGAATGCGGGTTTTCCTGCTTATGACGGGAGGGGTGATTGTTCCCGTCATTTTTGTCTGCCAAGTACAAGAAACTTTGTGACGCTGTCGGCAAAGTGTTTCGTCGCAATCCGGACCGACGTTCTGATTTCGCGCAACGTTCCACAACATTTTCCCTAAAAACAGATCACTAGAAAGTTTGCTTTCCATCGAACTTTCATCAAGTTTTCATTTGCTCGGCAGATAAAGCACCTAAACTCTAGGCTGTCTCTTTCCTGCCTAAAAAAACAACAAGGACAGAGCGCATAAGTAGTCGTCACCGATTTATTGTCGTTTGAGCGCTACAAAATCAAACTCTCGGAGCCAAAGTCGTCATGGACTTTCTTAATCATCTCGTCAGTGAGATCAACAGTGTCCTTTGGGGCGTTTTCTGCCTGATTCCCTTGCTGTGCGGCACGGGCATCTTCTACAGCATCAAGCTTCGTTTTGTGCAGGTACGCAAGTTCGGCCTTGCCACGCGTCTACTGTTCGGCGGCGCCACGCTTTTCGGCAAGCGTGCTGATAAAACGGGCATGAGCTCATTCCAAGCTTTGGCTACCGCCATCGCTGCCCAAGTGGGTACCGGTAACGTTGCGGGTACGGCCACAGCTATCGTCTCGGGCGGCCCCGGCGCACTGTTCTGGCTGTGGGTTGCCGCCTTCTTCGGCATGGCCACCATCTTTGCAGAAGCAGTGCTGGCTCAGACCTTCAAAGGTAAAGACGCCAACGGTCATGTGGTCGGCGGTCCTGCCTACTACATCACCAAGGGCATGGGCGAGAAATGGCGTCCGATGGCTGTCTTTTTCTCCATCGCCATCATCATTGCTCTGGGTTGCATCGGCAACATGGTGCAATCCAATTCGATTTCCAACGCCATGCACACGGCTTTCGGCGTTCCGCTGGTCATCACCGGTATTGTGACAGCCATTCTCGCCGGTGCGGTTTTCTTCGGCGGCGTCGCCCGTTTGGCGTCTGTGACTGAAAAAATCGTTCCCTTCATGGCCGCCATCTACATCATCGGTGGCTCCTACGTCATTGCTTGTCACGCCGGAGAACTTGGCAATGCGTTCCGTCTGATCTTTGTGGCTGCATTTGATCCTCAGGCTGTTATGGGCGGCGCACTCGGTCTGACGGTTGCCAAAGCCATGCAGTTCGGCGTTGCCCGCGGCTTGTTCTCCAACGAAGCCGGTATGGGTTCCACACCGCACGCTCACGCCGTTGCCAAAGTAGAGCACCCGGCCGAACAGGGGCTCGTCGCCATCTTCGGCGTTTTCGCCACCCTGATCGTTGTTACCTTCACGGGCATCGTGATTCTCGTGACCGGCGTACTCGACTTTCAGAGCACCGGCATTGCGCTCACTCAGAAAGCTTACGACGTGGGGCTGGGTTCGTTCGGCGTAAGTTTTGTTGCTATCTGCCTCTTCTTCTTTGCCTATTCAACGATCATCGGCTGGTACTTTTTTGCCGAACAGAACGTGCGCTTCCTCTTCTCTGAAAAAGCGCTCCTTCCCTATCGCGTGATTGTCTGCGCTTTCATCATTGTCGGCGCCACGCTCAAGGTTGATCTGGTGTGGGCACTGGCCGACCTCTTCAACGGCCTGATGGTCATTCCCAACTTGATTGCATTGATTGCTCTGCACAAGGTTGTCGGCAACTGCCTTGATGACTTTGAAGCCAAGTTGGCCAAATACGAGAAGACACAACAAAACATCTCTCACAGTTAACGAGAGTTTTGCCGCAGTCAGTACGAGGCGCTTTCTTCACGAATGCGCCTCGTTTTGTATCTGCTCACGGACATTCAAACCGGCACATCACACGGGCATGGTCATGCAAACGATTGAGGACCGCCTCAATCTCCGCGCCCTGTAGCAGTTGCGTCTCGGGGGCTTCGTCGGCAACCGCACGTAACCAAAAACGCTCGCGGTTTACAGCACGATCGTATTGTTGTGCGGCCATTTCAGAAACCAGCACCGCCCCGGCTTCGAGTCTCTCGCGACTGCATTCGATGATTGCCTCGGCATACGTTTCGTTGCGATCCATCCAATGGAACAAATGCCCGGGCGCAGCAAGACGGTCCGACTTGCTGCGATTGCACTTCGGACAAGCCAGTACAAAGTTAAATGTCCTTGTATGCGCGAATCGCGAGTACGGCAAAAAGTGGTCAACGTCACAACCGGAATCCAACTTGCAACCGCAGTAAAAGCACGTCTGCGCAAGCGTCGACTCCCTCAACACGTCTCGAATGGCCGCAAGCGTTTCCGAGCGATGCGGATAGAACAGAAAGTCGCGCAGCGTGGATTCCGGCGTCTCGCCAAGCACGCCGGAATTGGCCCGGATCGAGCGCAGCATCTTCTCCCACCGCGAAAAGATCAGTTCCTGAACGATTGGCTGAAACCGACACAGCAAAACTGCGACTTCTCGACGTACATAAATCCGATTGGTACGATCGTCCTTATCAAACAGGAACTCGTAGTCTTGCATGTACTGCAACGGATTTTTCTTCAGAACTCGCGTCTGACAGTCCTTGACCAGCCGATCGAAATCCTTCTCAAAACGCTGCGCCTGCAGAAATGTCAGCCATTGCGCGTCTGCCGGACACAACCGTTCCTGAAAAGCCTGAATCAGCGAAATGACAAGCGCGTTACTGCCACCGAAGCTTTGTCGCAACACAGCGTCTTTGACAGCACTCTTGTCGGCTCGCGGATAAGCTTTGGCTTGTGGCCAATAGATACGCAAAAACTCAAGCGCCAGCTCGCGATAGCTAATCTCAAAAACTTCTGCATCAGGATGATTCACAAAAGGAATTTCTCCTGCCTTATTCGTGACGGCCAGCACCAATGCCAACTTGTAGGTGGTGTTGAGATCGTTGCCAAGTATTAGCTTCTGAATCGAAAGCAGAAAGTCTTCGACTGACAAAGTCATTTGAGTGGCCCACAAACGTAGAAGACACCGTTCGGGCCATTGTACCTTCGTCCCAGACCAAGAAAATACGGGCAAAGCACAACACCTTGCCCGCCAAGGAGATTGCGGTTTTCCGAAGAAGTTGCCTTCCCGGAAAACCGCCTGAGGAGACAAATTATTTGCCAAGGACCTGGGCAGCAGCGTTTTCACCGGCCAGGCGACCGAACGTGATAGTTTCACTGATCGAGTTGCCGCCAAGGCGGTTCTTGCCGTGCACGCCACCCGTGACTTCACCGGCCGCATACAAACCGCCGATGGGCTTGCCGGAGGTGTTGATCACCTGCGTCTTGCCATTGAACTTCAGGCCTCCCATGTAGTAGTGGATAGCCGGCGTGATTTCGATGGCGTAGAACGGAGCCTTGTCGACCTTGAGCTTGGCATTCAGACCCGGACGGTTGAAGTCGGGATCCTTGCCGGCTTCTGCGTACTTGTTGTACTGAGCAATCGTTGCTTCAAGGTTCTTGGGATCGATGCCTGCGTTCTTAGCAAGTTCCGCCAGCGTCTTGCCTTCCTTGGCAAGCCCCAGTTCGAAAGCCGCACCGGTTTGCTTGACACTCTGACGAACCTTATCGTCAAAGATTTCAAAAGCCGTGCCACCGGTTTGCTTCGACACTGCAGCACTCGTCACGTCGCGCGTGGTGAGTTCGCTGATAAAGCGCTTACCTTCGCGGTTCACAAACACCGCACCTGCTCCGCGCACCGTTTCTGAAACAATCACGGGACTGCCGACCAACAATGTCGGATTGAGCTGAATTTCCTTGGCATCGACCACAGCCGCGCCAACCTTCTGTGCGAGCACCATGCCGTCGCCCTGGCTGCCCGGCTGATTGGACGTCTTCACATCCGCGCTGATGTCCGGACGCAGCGACTGAACGAGCTTAGCATTGGCGCCGATGCCGCCCGTAGCCAAAACCACAGCCTTGGCATTGATGCGATACAGGCCCGAATGCTTGCCTTTGATGAGCGCACCGGTCACATTGCCCTTGTCGTCGGTATAAAGCTTGACCATCTTGGAGTTCAAGCGCAGATCAAGATTGGTTTCCTTAGCGTGATCGCGGAAGAACTTGGAAAGATACGGTCCCACGAAAACGCCGCCCGCAGGTCCGTGCATACGAGCTGCCGAGGCACCGCCGCCGCGGCCGACATGCGAGAGCACAGCACCGCGATCGGCAAGCCACTTGATCGAATCAGCTGAACGTTCGGCCAGTATCTTTGCAAGCTCGGGGTTGCTCACGTTCTTGCCGCCCTTCATCGTGTCTTCGAACATCAGCTTGGCATTGTCCTCAATGCCTTTTTCCTTCTGATAAGGAGTGCCGGCCGCATTCATGCCGCCAGCTGCAAGCTGGCTGTTGCCGCCCGGCACCGCCATCTTTTCGACCATGATGATGTTCTTCACACCGGCTTCCTGTGCCGTAAAGGCTGCCACAAAGCCTGCCGCACCGGATCCGACCACCAGAATATCGGTGGTTTCCGTCCGTTCGGGCTTGGCGTTGTCGTACTTCGCCAGATCTTCATACTGAGAAGCCGGCTTGGCACCCTTGCCGAACTTCATATCCTTCATGGACGGGAAATCATGACAGTTGGTGCAGTACGCAACGGAAGGCGTATGGCCAGAATGGCAGGCCGTGCACTGAACGTCACCCAAGTGACTCTTGTGCGGATTGGGCTGATGCGGCTTTTCCGTTTTCTTGACCAATGCGTTGGGCTCGTGGCACATCACGCATTGCTTATTAATTTCCGTTTCCGAATCACTGACCTTGTCCGTGGTGTGACACATCTGACAAGAGATTCCCTTCTGGTTGTGGGCGCCCGCCAAGAACGAGGCTTTGTCTCCCTGCGAATAGGATTTCGTCATTTCGGCTGAAAACGCATAGGCGCCGGACGACAAACCGAGGCCGAGAATAACCGCACTCGCCAAAATGGTCAGTCGTTGGAATTTCATCTTTCTCTCCTTGCTTTATTGTTTAGCAAATCCGAATCCCTCTCAGAAACTCGAATTTTTTCGGCAAAGTCCAAAATCAGTTGGGGAGCTAATAATTTCAGACTTCTTACAGGCATGTTAAGCTTAGGAAAAGAATTCATCCATCAGTCTTTTTCAAAGGTTACGTTCGGAATTTCCGAATGAATCGCACTTTTTTTGCTTTCGCAATGCAGCACTTTTCCCTAATTGATCTCAAAACATTTCGCGCCGTGGCCGACGAAGGCAATCTCACGCGAGGAGCTGCACGAGTGCATTTGAGTCCCTCGACCGTCTGTGCCCGCATCAAAGGACTCGAGTCAAGTTTGGGGGTGCCTCTTTTCACACGATCGGCACAGGGTATGGCGGTAACGCCTGCCGGCGAAATCGTGCGGCAGGGAGCTCTTCGCATTGAGCGCGACATTGATGGCATGCTTCGCGATCTCGAGCCTTTCGTGAGTCGCGAGGCCGGCACGCTTCGGATCGTCTCTAACTACGGCGCTGCCATGAACTTTCTGGCCGATGGGCTGGCGCGTTTTTTGAAGGCACATCCTGACGTTTCGATCTCTCACCATCGCTGTTCTTCACGCGACGTGGTCGAGGCCGTTGCCGAAGACAGAGCCGACATCGGCCTGAGCGCCTTCGTTGGCGACTATCCGGGCGTTACTTTCATAGACTACGCCCGCGACGATCTTGTGGTGATCGTAAGCATCGATTCCCCGTTGGCGCACCGTGAAGCATTGGATTTCGCCGAATGTCTGAACGAGGACTTCGTCTCCCTGAGCGAACACGTCGAAATGCAGCGTTTCGTCGACGAAAGAGCTAGAGAACTCGGCCACAAGCTCGTTCCCAAAGTTCGCGTTTCCAATCAGCCGATCCTCTTTCAGATGGCCGCCGCAGGCGTCGGAATCGGCATCGCCAGCCGCGTCGCTTTCGAAGCACAACCCCACCCGCGCACCCGTGCGATAAAGCTCACCAACGCCTGGGCGCAGCGCCACATTCGAATTGCGATCCCAGCTCAAAAGGAACGACAGATTCGCTGGGCCACGGAGCTTGTCGAAGCGCTGAGGAACGGCACCAATTTCTCAATCCCTCAATCAAACTGAATTTTTTGAAAATTGACCGCTGTTTCGCTCGGCTAAAATCGGGCGCATTACCAAAACAACCGTTTCAAGCTTCGTTATCAGCCCAATTTCGAAACCACCGTGAAAACCATCGACAACCTCGAAGCGTGGGAGGTGCTCGTCGTTGCCGCCCGTACGCGCAGTCTCTCGCGCACCGCTATTGTCCTTGATCTTGATTTGCCCAAGGTCTCGCGCCTTCTTCACAATCTTGAAGAAGAACTCGGCTTCGCGCTCTTTGACAAGTCTCACCGTCCGATCGCACCCACGCCGCGCTGTGCCGAACTCGTCAAGTCCGTCGAACCTCTTGTCACCGGTTTTCGCAATCTGGAAATCTACAGCCGCAATCATCTGTCGGACAAACTCACCATCCGCTTTGCCGCCCCCATTGAGCTTGCGAGATTATTTTTCTCCGAAGCTTTACTACACTACTCGAGCGACCACCCCGATGTGGAATTTGCGATCCTGCCCGAAGTTCATCCGGATGCGATCCGGGCAGACACGGTTGATGCCATCGTCGCCAACCGCCTTCCGCTTGATGATTCCGGCCTCGTCGTTCGGCAATACAACAGCTCCTCCACGCCGGTGTTCGCCACACCCGAATACCTGAATAAACACGGCATCCCCAAATCCCCCGAAGACCTTTCCGAGCACACCGGACTGCTGCTTAAAACCGTGGCTCATGACCCAACGGGCGTTCTGTACAACGTCGGTGGCGACTGCGCGCCGATTCACTGGAAAAACACGTTCATGACGCACGACCAGATGAGTTTGAAGCAATTGCTGCTCAACCATCAGGGCATTACCGTGGACCTCTATGCCGGCCACGTACTCGAGGAACTTCAAAACGGAACGGTTGTTCCCATTCTCGAAGGTTGGGAGCGAGAAGTCTGGACAATGTGCCTGATCACTCGTCTGGAAGACGAGCGCAATTCCCCGAGACTGCGTGCGTTTGCCGAATGGTTCATGATCACTCTCGGCACTCGGATGCGAAACTTCAGCAAGCTCGCGCACATGGCCGCAACGGTTGCGTTCGACCGTGCCCGCCGACAGTCAGGCAATTGAGCAATACCGAAGAATCGCCCGCGCTGCGCGTCTTCCGTCGGCCACCGCCGTCGACACAAAAGCCGCTCCGCGCACAGCATCACCCCCGGCGTAAATTCCGGCCACGTTCGTCGCGTTGTTGTCATCCACGCAAATGCGGCCTGCGTTATCAAATGCAACGCCGCTGCCGGCCAACCAGGGAATCGGTTCCGGCCTAAATCCGTAGGCAACAAAGACAACATCCGCAGGCACTTCGAGTTCTTTTCCGTCCCCATCCCTGCACAAAACTGCCGACACAATGCCGCCGGCAGACACGAGACGCTCTACCTGCAACCCGCAAAGAATCTCTGCTCCCTCTTCTTGGGCCTGTTGCAGTTCGCCAACCATAGCTCGCAGTGCTTCTCTCGGCTTTCTTGCCACAGCCGTCGCCGAGGCCGCCCCTTCTCGAATCGCACAGCGCAAGCAATCCACCGCCGTATCGCCGCCGCCGAGCACTACGACGCGTTTGCCTTTCACATCCGGCATTTGGTTCGACTCACCGAGCGCTCGACGACTGACTGCTCCCAACAGCACCATGGCAGGCAACACCCCAGGCAAATCCCCTCCCGGCACTGACAGACCGACGGCGCAACCTGCGCCGGTGGCCACAAACACCGCATCGTTTTGTCGGCGAATCGACTCGAAGTCCAGCTCCTTGCCCAATGTCGTTTCCATCACCAGCTTCACGCCCAGTTCGTTTAAGAGCGCTCTGCGCCGCGCAACAACGTCTCGCGAAAGCTTAAACGGCGGAATGCCGTAGGACAGAAGCCCGCCAATCTCCCTTTCTTTGTCGTAAACCGTCACGTTCACGCCGCGTCTGGCCAGATAATCGGCGCAAGCCAGACCCGCCGGTCCCGCGCCGATAACCGCTGCTTTGGCAGGCACTCTCGCACGGCGAATGCCGGGTTTGAATCCGTGGTCAAGGACATACTGCGACACCGCGCGTTCGATATCCGGAATCATCACTGCGCCTTCGGCTTCCTGCATGGAGCACACTCGTTCACAGAACCGTTCGGACGGGCAAACTCTCCCGCAGATTTCAGGCATGGCGCCTTCCTGCAGCATCAGGCGGGCCGCACCATCCACATCACCACGACTCAGAAGAGCCATCCACTGCGACACACGGTTGCCCTGAGGACAGACCGAGGTGCATCGACCGCATCGCAGGCAGCGCGAGCTCTGCCTGACAGCCTCCCTAATATCGAGCGGCCGTCTGACTTCTTCGTAACCGACGAGACGCTCAGCGACAGGCACGATTTCGATTCGACCTCGCGCTGGCATCGGAACCGTCTCGACAAAAGGCGACGACGGCAGAAACGGAAAACTCACCGCCCGTGAAGGACAAACTTCGGCACAGGCACGGCACTTGATGCACACTGAAACGTCAGCGCTCGTCAATTTTCCCTTTCTGAGATCGATACCCTCCGGACAAGCGTCCGCACAAATGCGGCAGTCCACGCCATGCGTCGCATGCACGCAGGCTTGGGGATTGATGCGCGGTACAAAGAGGCGATTTAATCGGCTCATCAGCCCGATTAGAGCTCCCAACGGACAGAAATTGCGACACCAGCGCCGCAGCACCAGCAGTTCCAAGACAAGAAATGCCGCAAAAATCAAAACTTCCCAGCCCGATTCATTGAATTGGAACAACCGCGAAAGTGAGATCACCACGGCAAAGGTCAGACCGACAGGGCAGATCAAGCAGAATACGGGAAAGCCGAATACGGCACTCGAGGCCAGAGCACCGGCAAGAACAGTCAAAGGACCGGCGTCTGCAGCCTGCCGCTTTTGTGCTGCCGCTTTCTTTACCGCTTCACCCGCACTGCAGCTTGAGCAGCCGGCACACGATGAAATGCCGCACGTTTCCCCGTGCTTGTCTTGTGTCGGCTGTGCCGGCAGAACAATCTGCCGTTGCGTATCTTCCTCCGCAACATCTTCTTCCTTTTCTCGTCTGCGCCCTCCCGTTTTCAGAAATTGCAGCAAACGGGAAACGGACGGAACGGGACAAAGCCAGCCGCAGAAAAAGCGCCCGAAAATCACCACCAGCACGAAAAAGACAACCAGAGCAACAAGCGCTCTGGGCAAAATCGTCTTTTCGGCAAGCATCGTTTCGAGAGCGCCCAAGGGACAAATCGCCGCAATCTCCTTCCAACCGAAGGAGGACAACGTACCCCATCCGGTGTGCCAGATCGTTCCGACAACCGTGAACAAAATGAAAACGACGGGAATCAGCGTACGCAGCCAAGACGACTTCAGAGGCTTTTTCATTTTTGAGCCTCCTTGTGAATCGGATGAATCACAACTCCCCGTTGTGAACCGTCCTTAAACGACTGCAAAACATTAGCCGGACACACCTTCACGCACAAACCGCAACCGTTGCACTTATCCGCATGAATCACCGGACGGTTTCGGGCGTCCAGCGTAATGGCCTTGTATTCACACTCGTCGTAACAAAGCCGACAAGCCCCGGTTCGAAGCGCAATGCAACGCTCGGTGAGTTCGGCCACACCCACCTTGACCGTTTTGGGATCAAACATTTCGATGGCATGCGTCGGACACACCCGAGCACAGTCCTGACAAAAGTCGCAGTGTCCGAGATGAAAATCAAGAAAGGGCGTACGGACATGGATGAGCCCGTCGGAAAATCCCGCCACCGAAATCACATTCAGATGACAGACGCTGCGGCAGCGGTCGCACCGAATGCAGCGCGCCAAGAATTCGTCTTCGCCGACACTGCCCGGAGGACGAATCAGCTCGCCTGATCCCTTCGCGCCGCGCACACCCGCCCCCAGGGCAAGCAACGCCGTGGCACCGACGGCACCCGCCACCACCTGTCTGCGCGTGACCGCTTTGTCGTTTAGCTCGGACATTCCTGCAGCATGTCTTCTATCGCACCCTTAAGCGTGAAGACGAAGCCCTCGAGGATATATGACCAACCCTTGTAGAAGGGCGAAACGGGGCAGGCACGGACATCGTCGCAAAAACGCGAAACCCAGTTTTTAATGTGCGTTTCGATAAACGTCTTTTGCAGCCGAAGAACGTCACACGCTTCGGCCTCCTTACCTTCTTCAAAAAGCTTGGCCGCGCGGCCGCTCAGATGTGCCAGAAACTGAATCTCCAACGCAATGTGGTCTTCATGCAGATCACATTCTTCGCTTTTGACGAATCCGTACTTGTGGTACAGCTGACGCACGGCCTCATAGGCATCCTGCATCACCAACCGCGTCGGACTCGTGTAAACGGACTCAAACGGATAAGCTGCCACCTGATTGACAACACCGGCACCCAAAAAAGCGCGGGCAAAATCAGCTGCCGCTGTCTCCTCCTTATCTTCCTCTGCGCCGTCTGCAAGCCAATCCGCAATCATGTCTGCGCCTTTGGCCGCAAGTTCGTGAAAATTCCACGCATCCCGATCTTTCATCACCACATCCATGTAGGCCTGCTTCATTTCAAAAGCAAAAGCCGAGGCAATGACTTTCCCAAGATCGGCAAGTGCACGGCATTGCGAGTCACGGTTAGTCAACATGATTTCCTTTCTCATTCAAAATTCAAAAAGCGCTATCGCGCGAAAAAACTCCAGGCAGCCGACCCGAGCCGCAGCACAACGATTTGCCAACCCGCACAACCGACTAGGGCCGCAAACAGAGCCGCGGTAAGCGCCACTCTCGATTGTCTGGCCAACAACGTCAGTCCCCATGGGAGCACGACGCCCGCACCTACGGTCAGCCCCCAAAACCAGGTCGCCAGATCGCCCGTCAGCACGCGCGAGGCTGTCGGCTCCACGGCATCGGTTCCGCCAACAATGAGAAGGTAAAGCGCCAGTCCGAAAACAGCAAAACCGCCGGCAGCCAAACTCACCCGCCTGTCGAGCGCGTAGCCGTGGACGGCCCCAACCAATCCCATTGTCGCAACCCCGATCAGCGCCGCATAGCCGAAAAACGGCAACACGATGCTCCACGTATTCCAGGCAGCGCGCCACGGCATGACGTAGTTGCTTGCGTGAGCCATCAGTACCAGTGCGGCAGCAACGGAAGCGATCAGCGCCAGTTTGCGGCACGTTGACTCGTATGCGGCTCGGTGGATGGCCGCCAAATAGGCGGCGCAAGCCGCAAGCGCTACGATCCATGCAACCCCAAGCTTGAAAATCGAAGAAGCGGGATTGGAAAAGGCCGCAAATATCAATTGCGGCCTGCCCAACTGCATCAAAGAAGTGCCGGCCAAAGCCAGCAATGCGATACAGGCCAGCGCGCTTGCCAGCGTAAGCGACGGAACAGGCGCACTTCGTCTTTCGAGCACGGCGACCGCGCCCGAAAGACCTGTCGCGGCGGCGGCAAACACCGCCGCAAGCACTGCGGCAAAGCCGACACCCATATTCAACTCCGATCAGAGCATCTTCGGAGGATTGGGCTGCCAGGGAGCGTTCTTCTTGTGCAGGATGTAACGCACCGTGGGCTTGTTGCCGCTATCGGGCATCGAGTGCACGTTCTCGGGACCGGCCGCTGCGATCGCCTTGGAAACATCGCTGTTGGGGTCATCAATGTCTCCGAAGAAGCGAGCGTTTGCGCAGCACACCTTCACGCAAGCGGGCTTCTCGCCCACCTTCTGCAGATGGTCGCAAAGCGTGCACTTCTCGACCACCTTGGCCTGCGCATTGAAGCTGCGTGCACCATAGGGGCACGCGGCCATACACATCTTGCAACCGATGCACTTTTCCTTGTCAATCAGCACCTGACCGTCTTCCTTGCGCTGATAGGTGGCACCCGTCGGGCACACCTTCACACAGGGAGCCTCACGACAGTTTTGGCAAACGGACGGTAGAAAATACTGCTGGATGTCAGGAAATTTTCCGAGCGGTCCGATAGTGAGCACCTTGTTGTAGTGCACACCCAGCGGAATGCTGTTTTCATTTTTGCAGGCAACTTCGCAGGCATAGCAGCCGATGCAGCGATCAAGATCGATAACCAATGTCTTGTGGGTCATCTTTGTTCTCCGTTGTATTTTTTATCGGTCTCAAGGCGAGGGCACCAATGGAATGCCTAATGCCACTTCCAGTGTCCTCATGCCTTAAGACTGAATATCTCTCAGACTACGTCACCCTTTAGAGCTTCGGATTAGGCGTCGTATCCGTGGGTTTGGGCATCCACGGTGCGAAGTCTTCCGGCTTCTGCCAGATTCCCTTCGGTGCGCCTTCCTTGGCCTTGCTGATGCGCACCTGAATGCCTCGCAGCGTGTAGGTGCCGACCATATCGTTAAAGGGAGCGTCGTTCTTCGTGAGAACATTGACGTTGCATTCCGTCCAGCCGTGCGTCTTCGTGTAGAGCGTTTCGGGGAACCAGAAACGTTCCATATAAGCCGTCTCCGGCGGAATACCTTCGGTCACGCGAACCTTGCCGCGTGTCTTGCCGCGCTTGGATTCGATCCAAACCCAGTCGCCGGTCGTAACGCCGTACTTGGGTGCCGTAACCGGATTGAGCCAGATTTCGGGAACGGGATAGATCTCGCGCAGATACGGGATATTGCGCAACGTACCGTGGTGGTACATCGGCAGACGACCGTTGGTGAGCGTGATCGGGTAATCCTTTCGCGTCTCTTCGGTGAATTCGGACGGCGGCAGGTAGTAAGGCAACGGATCGTAGTCCTTCTTCACCGGCGGCACCTTGTCCAAAGCATACGGTTTGCCGGTGCGACCCAGTTCAATAAAGACCTCTCCGTAGAGTTCCAATTTCTTCGAAGGCGTGCCGAACCCCACGGGCTTGCCCGTCTTCGGATCTTCCTTCTTGTAGACGTAGTAGCTATTCCACTTTTCATACGGCATGAAGGTGTAAGGCTGAACCTTCAGGAATTGCTTCCAGGTCATGCCGATATTCTTCAGACGGCCGTCGAGAAGTTCTTCCATCGAGTCCCAGTAGGCCAAATCACCCTTCATGAAGGCCGGATCACAGGCGCGCTTGCAGTTTTCGTTGCCAAGTGCCGCGCAGCGCTTGATGAGTTTCGACCAGAAAAGCGTTTCGTCTTCGGTTTCCCAAACGTGGGCCACAGGCTGGCGCGCAAAGACCATGTTGAGCGCTTCGACCAACATGTTCGTTTCGAGCCATTCGGTCGCGGGCAACAGAATGTCGGCGTACATCGAGAACGATGTCGGATACATGAACATGTGCACGATCAGATCGACGTTCTTCA
>ENA-USUJ01000070-USUJ01000070.1-human-gut-metagenome-genome-assembly--contig:-NODE-70-length-67588-cov-12.699219_pt1 | contig 67588 bp, 76 predicted proteins | sample MGYA00250061_ERZ773398 | MGnify/ENA primary metagenome ERZ773398 (study PRJEB29103, sample SAMN06111992) | human gut metagenome | biome: human gut; feature: ankylosing spondylitis patient; material... | reverse complement strand
TGGATAAATAAAAGGTTACTAGATAGTTTTATTACTAAAGATAAGTATTATAAGTTATGTGATAAATATAATATTAAATATCCTAAAACTATAGTAGTTGATTATAAAGAAAGAAGTACTTGTTATAAAAAGATAAATTTTAGTTATCCTATAGTATTAAAACCAAATAATTCTAATAGTAGTAGTTATTTACATGCTTCTTTTCCTAATAAGAAAAAAGTATATATATTAAATAGTGAAGAAGAATTAATTAGTACTATTAATGATATTAATAAGTCTGATTATAAGGATAAATTAATAATACAAGAATTTATTAAAGGTGATGACTCTAATAATGTGGTAATTAATTGTTATTCTAATATGTATGGTAAGGTACAAATGATGAGTTTAGCAAGACCTATATTAGAAGAGTATCATCCTAAATTAATGGGAAACTATGCTGCTATAATTAGTGAAAAAGGATATTATCCTTTATTTGATAAAGTAAAATATTTTTTAGAGAGTATTAATTATAAAGGGTTTTCTAATTTTGATTTTAAATATAATATAGAAGATAATGAGTATTATTCTTTTGAAATAAATTATAGACAGGGAAGAAGTTCGTATTATTTATATCCTAGTGGAATAAATATTATTGATTTAATAGTTAATGATTTAGTTTATAAAAAGAATAATAGTAAAATAATATATCCTACTAAACAAGTTTTATGGCTTAATGTACCTAAATTAGTTGTTAAGAATTATGTTAGTGATAGTGAAGTATTAAATAGTGTTAATAATTTAATTAAACATAATAAGTATTATTATACTTTAATTAATGAAGAAGATAATAGTTTATTAAGAAGAATATGTATAGGAAGAGCATATTATTTAAAGATAAAACATTTTAAGAAATATTTTGTTTCTAAAGAAAAATAGTTAAGAGTACTTGAAAAGAGTATTCTTTTTTGATAAAATTAAAGTAGTTAAGATAGAAGGAGGACACAACAAAATATGACTAATAATTATGTAAATAAATTAAGTTATATATCTTCAACCATAGTACAAAATAAAGTACTTGGGGGGGGGGTATTATCTTCTAACTAACTTAAAAGTAGAAAATTTTTTGCATGAAATAAATGGATAGAATCATTCTACCCATTTTTTTGTTGTGTAATGAAAGGAGTTAATGTTTATGCAGAAAAAACAAACAATATTAGTAGTTGCTAGTTTACTACTAGTAGTAGTACTTAGTGTAACACTAGCATATTTTACCGCACAAATAATTGGAAAGGGAAAAGATGTATTAGTAACAAGTGCTGACTTAAAAATAGTATTTACTGATACAGATGGTAATATTGAAGGAAATGATATAACACCAGGATGGAGTAATAGTAAAACTTTTACAGTAAAAAACGAGTCAAATGGTACATATAAGTATGATATAATAATAAAAGATTTAGTAAATACTTTTAAAACATATAAATACTTAGAGTACAAAATAACTAGTACAGATGGTGGATACAATATGACAGATTACTCTTATTTACCAAAAGCTAGTATTAAAGAAGATGTAGCTTTAGCTTATGAAGTATCAATTGATAAAGGAAAAACACATACATATACTATAGAGATTAAGTATGTAAATGATGAAGCAGTTGATCAAAGTATTGATATGGGTCAAAGGTTAAGTGGTACTATATATATAAGAGAATTTACTAAACCAACAATGAAATTAACAGATAAATTAATGGCAGATAATCCTACAATAGGTACAAGAACTACATTTACAGCATTCACTGAAACAAATACAGGAAGACTTTATAAAGCAACAGAACAAATTGGAACAAATCCAGTAAAAGATGTATACTATTTTGCAGGAGATGCAAAGAATAACTGGGTAAAGTTTGGTAAAACAACAGAAAGTTCATGTACTTATAAAGGAAGAGAATTAATTATTTATAATGATATAGGAAATGATCCAGTATATAAAAATGTTGAAACTCAAACTGAATGTGAAACTTACTCATTATGTAATTCTGAATATTATGGAACAATACTTGTAGAAGATAGTACTTTGTGTGAAGAAGATGCTTATGGAACAATATTAACTGAAAAAGCAACATGGAATGGAACATCAACAAAAGATATATACTGGAGAATAATAAGAACAAATCATGACGGAAGTATCAAGTTATTATATGCTGGAACTAGTCCGGATTCAGATAAAGCATATGTAGGTGCAAGTGCATTCAACAATACATATAATGATCCAATGTATGTAGGATATAAATATGGAACTACAGATTCACTAGAAAATAATAGACTAAATACAAATGATAGCACAATAAAAACATATGTAGATAATTGGTATAAAAACAATTTAACAGCTTATACAAAGTATCTAAGTAAAGATGCAGTATATTGTAATGATAGAAATCTAGCAAGTGGACAAACATATTCAACTACAAGTAGTTTTAAATATGCTCCACATGAAAGAATATATACAAATAAACAACCAACATATAACTGTACAAATATGAGTGATGCATTCAGTGTAAATAATACAAGTGCAAAACTAGATTATCCAATTAGTTTAATGTCAATAGATGAGTTAAGTTATGCAGGAGGAGAATTTAATACAGAATTATCAGCACCATATGCATGGTATTACAGTAATGCAAATGGAGAAAGTAGTTATGGTAGTGTAGAATTTTGTACCCTTCCTTCTAACGGCTGGGACGGCACTGCCTCGTCCGTTTGGTTCGTCCGTGGTTCTGACAGCCCTGGCCGCTTGAACGGTGGCTTCGTGGACTCCTCGTTTCTTGTGCGTCCCTCAGTATCTCTTTCATCATGTAACTTGATATCAAGAGGAGACGGAAGTGCTGAAAACCCTTACATTGTTTATACAGGTAGTGGAGTATGTGAATAGAAGTGTGAACTCACTTCTATTTTTGTATATATTTGTATATAAATAAATGTAAAGTAAATAATATAACTATAGAAAAACTTAATGTTTTCTAGTAAAATTATTACTATAGGAGATGGTTTTATGAAATTAGAAGGAAAAGTTGCAGTTGTAACAGGTGGTTATAAAGGAATTGGGAGAGGTATTACTGATACATTTGTTAAATATGGTGCTAAAGTAATTGTACTTGATTATGATGAGTCTGTTCTTAGTATGGAAAATGATAATGTTTTACCATTTGTGGTTGATATAAGAGATAAAGAAAGCGTAGAAAATGCTGTTAAAAAAGGAGTAGAAAAGTTTGGGAAACTAAGTATCCTTGTTAATAATGCAGGGATTTGTAAATTATTTAGTTTTGAAGAAATGACTGATGACATTAGAAATTTACACTTTGGAATAAATATAAATGGAGTATGGAACACAACCAAAATATGTTTAAGTTACATGAAAAAAGAAGAAGGTAGTTCTATAATAAACATGAGTAGTGTAACTGGTCCGATGGTATCTGATCCAGGAGAAGTTGCTTATGCAACCAGTAAAGCCGCTGTTTTAGGGTTTACTAAAAGTTTAGCTGCTGATTTAGCAAAATATAGTGTTCGTGTGAATTGTATTATGCCTGGTTATATTTTAACGCCTATGGTAAATGGTATGTCAGAAGAAACTGATAAAGAAAATCCAAGTGCAGTTATAGATAGTATTGCATCAGCTATTCCATTAAAAAGACTTGGTTTACCAGAAGAAGTAGGAGAACTAGCATCTTTCCTAGCAAGTAGTGAAGCAAGTTATATAACTGGACAAGGAATAGTAATAGATGGAGGAAGTACTCTTCCTGAAACTTCAAGTATGGGGGTATAGTAACTTTAAATAGTTACTTTTTTTTTATGCATATTAAACTTTTAATAACATATAGTTAAATGAAAATAAAGGAGTGAATATATGGATAAAAAGGAAATATTAGAGAGTATAAGTAATAAAGGTAATGGAGAAATATACCTAGGAGTAGTGGGTGCAGTAAGAACTGGTAAAAGTACATTTATCAAGAAAGTAATTGAAACACTTGTTGTACCTTATGTAACGGATGAAAGTGAAAAGAAAAGATGTATGGATGAAATACCACAAACTTCAGGTGGAAAACAAATAATGACAGTTGAACCAAAGTTTGTTCCATCAAGTGGTGCTAACATAAAAATAGAAGAATTTACAACAAATTTCAAACTAATTGATTGTGTCGGATTTGTAACACCAGAAAGTATTGGTTACACTGACCCAGATGGACATGAAAGAATGATTAAAACCCCATGGTTTACAGAAGACTTGCCATTTGTAGAAGCAGCTACTATCGGAACAGAAAAAGTAATTAAAGACCACAGCACTATAGGAATTGTTGTAACAACTGATGGAAGTATCTTAGATATGGGAAGAAACAACTATGTAAATGCTGAAGAAAAAGTAGTTAATGAATTAAAAAACATTAATAAACCATTCATAATAATAATGAATTCAATTCATCCAAACAGTCCTGAAACAAGAGACTTAACTAACGAACTTAAAACTAAATACGATGTACCAGTAATACCTATTAGTGTAACAGATATGACAGAAAAAGATATCATTTACATTCTAAAAGAGGCTTTATATGAGTTCCCAGTTGAAGACATAGAAGTAAACATTCCAGACTGGGTAGAAGTACTAAATAAGGATAATGAAATCAAAAAAACTTACATCAGTGCGATGAAAGAATGTGTAACAAGTGTAGATAAACTAAGAGACATTGATAACATAAATTTAAATTTTGAACAAAAAGACATCATAAGTAATGCATACATATCAAACCTTAACACAAATACAGGAAGTGTAACAATAACTCTAGAAGCACCTGAAGAATTATTTGATGAAGTACTTAAAGAAACAATGGGGGTAAGTATTACAAAAAAGAGTGACTTATTAAGAGTATTTATTGACTACAAAGAAGGTAAAAGTGAGTATGAAAGTATTAAGTCTGCTTTAAAACAAGTTTACACTACAGGTTATGGTATAGTGTTCCCAAAACTAGAAGATATGAAATTAGAAACACCTGAAATAATCAAACAATCAGGAAGATATGGTGTAAAACTAAAAGCCTTAGGTAGTTCAATTCACATGATAAAAGTAGATGTAGAAAGTACTTTTGAACCAATAATAGGTACAGAAATGCAAAGTAAAGAACTTATTGATAACTTAATGAAAGATAAAAATAACGAAAGCATATGGAAAAGTGAAATATTTGGAAGAAGTTTGGAAGTAATTGTTCAAGAAGGAATACAAGCAAAATTAAATATGGTACCAGAAAGTGTTAGATATAAACTAGGTACTACTATAACAAAAATTGTAAATAAAGGAAGTAATAACTTAATAGCTATTGTATTATAATAATTTTTTCTATATAATTATATCAGGAGGTGTGATTTTATGGGATTAGACTACGAATATTACGATATGATCGATAGTGGATTTGGTATTTCTAGTAATTCAACAACATGGATGATAGTAGCATTTATCTTAGCAGTAGTTGGAGGTATACTAACTTACTTCTTATTCCTAAAAAAAGATAATAATAATAAATTCACTGGGTTTGTAAACTACTTATATGAATTCTTATCTTTCAAAAAGATGTGGTTAGAAACTATATTAAAAGTATCTTATTTAATACTTACAATATATATAACACTTATGTCTTTTGAACTAATTGGTAAAAGTTTTATAGCATTCTTACTAACTTTAGTATTCGGAAATATCATATTAAGGGTAATATATGAGTTATCACTTATATTACTAACAATATGTAGAAACACAACTGAAATTAACAAAAAACTTAAATAGAAAATGTAAATTATACATTTTCTATTATTCTTTGTACAATAGAAAATACTAAATAATAAAAAAATTAAGAAAATAATAAAAATCTATTTGCAAATCTAAAATTTTATAGTAAAATGAAGATGTAAGCATAAATATGTGCTTAGTAAAAAATATTTAAATGGAGGTAAATAATATGACTAAAAATGAATTAGTAGAATTCATCGCAGCAAAAGCTGGTTTAACAAAAGCAGATGCTAATCGTGCTTTAGAAGCAACTTTAGAAGGAATTCAAACTGGTTTAAAGAAAGAAGGAAAAGTTACTTTAGTAGGATTTGGTACATTCAGTGCTAAGAAAAGAGCTGCTAGAGAAGGAATTAATCCTTTAACTAAACAACCATTAAAAATAGCTGCTAAAACTGTTGCTAGTTTTAAAGCTGGAAGCAAACTTAAAGATGCTTTAAATTAAGAAAAGTCTTTTTGACTTTTTTTTTAGTCATTAATTAATTATGAATAAAGAAATATTAAATGTTTTAAATAAAATTGAAAATAATGGTTTTGTAGCATACATAGTAGGTGGATATGTAAGAGACTACTTATTAAAGTTGCCTTTAACAGATGTGGATATAATTACAAATGCAACACCAAAAGACTTGAGTGAAATATTTGATAATATTAAAAAAACTTATATAGAATATGGTTCAGTTAAATTATATATAAATAATCAAATAATAGATATAACTAGTATGAGAAAAGATTTATTATATAAAAATAATAAACCAGTTGAAATAGAATATACTAATGATGTTGAAAGTGATTTAAAAAGAAGAGACTTTAAAATGAACACACTTCTAATGGACAAAGATGGTAATATAATTGATTTATTAGGTGGAAAACTAGATATATATAATAAAATAATCACACCAGTAAAAGAAGTTAATACGTTATTTATGGAAGATAAAACACGTGTTTTAAGAGCAGTTAGATTTATGACTACACTAAATATGAAGCTAGATGCAAGTATCTTAAACTATATAATAAATAATAAAGAAGTATTTACAAAGATAAGTAATACTAAAATAAAAAGTGAATTAGATAAAATATTTAAATCTAAAAGAAGTGGTAAATTTATCTCATTCATAAAACAATACAACTTAGAAGAATATATTGGTATTATACCTACTAACAAATTTAAAAGTACTCACACATTAGTATCAAGTTATGCCCAGCTTAAAATAACTAGAAACTTACCATTTACTAAGTATGAAAAAGAAAGTATTTCTAAAATAAAAAAACTAATAGAAAAAAAATCATTAACAAAATGGGATATCTATAAAAATGGTTTATATATAAGTATGTGTGCTTCTGAAGTACTAGGTATTTCAAAAAAAGAAATAAATTTAATATATACTAACTTACCAATTAATAGTATAATAGATATTGATTTAAAACCAGAAGAAATATGTTCATATTTAAATATTGAACCTAACTATCTTTTAGGAAAAATCTTACATAACTTAGAGTACGATATAATAATGAATAATGTACCTAATAAAAAAGAAATATTATTAGAAAGGATAAGTGATTATATAAATGAATGATATAAAAAAAGAATTTCTAAAAAAAGACTTTATAATAAATACAAACATAGTAAAAACAATTTCTAATTTAGACATAACTATAAAAGAATTCATGTTACTTTTGTATTTTATAAATATAAATAATTCGTTAGACTTAAAAAATATAAAAGATAAATTAGGACTTAATGATGAAGATATACTTAATACTTATAGTAGTCTTTTAACAAAAAAATTAATAAGTGTTAGCCTAGTTAAAACAAATGGTTTATCAAGTGAAGTAATAAATCTAGATATGTTTTATGATAAACTTATAATGAACACTAAAACTGAAGAAGTAAGTACTGATATATATTCTAAGTTTGAAAGTGAGTTTGGTAGAGTTTTAAGTCCAATAGAATACGAAACAATAAATAGATGGCTAAGTAGTGGTGTAAAAGAGGATTTGATATTAAGTGCACTTAAAGAAGCAGTAGTAAGTGGTGCATGTAATTTAAGATATATAGATAAAATAATATATTCTTGGACTAAAAAAGGAAAATCTGAAGAAAAAGAAGATTATCAAGAACTTTTTGATTATGACTGGTTAGGAGACGAAAGTGAAGAGTAATTATATATTGGGTGAATTAGAAAAACTTTTTCCAAATCCTAAATGTGAACTAACTTACAACAAAGATTATGAATTACTATTAAAAACCATGTTAAGTGCCCAAACTACAGATAAACGAGTAAATATGGTAACTGACCCATTATTTAAAAAATATGATAGTTTAGAAAAACTAAGTACTTTATCACTTACCGAAGTAGAAAACTATATTAAAAGTATTGGAATGTATAAAACAAAAGCAAAAAACTTTGTTAGTATAGTAAATAGTTTATTACCTTTAGGTTATGTTCCTTGTGATAGAACATTCTTAGAAAGTTTAAAAGGAGTAGGTAGAAAAACAACTAATGTAGTTTTATCTAACTTATATAATATACCTTGTATAGCAGTAGATACTCATGTACATAGAACTAGTATAAGACTAGGCCTTGCTAAAGAAAATGATTCAGTCTTAGAAACAGAAGAAAAACTAATGAAGAAATTCCCAAAAAAGAGTTATTATAACTTACATCATTCTTTAGTATTATTTGGTAGATACATCTGTAAAAGCAAAAATCCTAGTTGTAATATTTGTCCCTTTAAAGAAAATTGTAAGTATTATAAATGTGTTAACCAAAAAAATCAAACTTTTTCCAGTTAACACTTTTACTTTTTTAAAATATTTGGTATAATTACATTTAGAAAGTATATAGGGAGAGTTTATGAAACAGATAATAACTAGTTTGGATATTGGATCAGATAATATAAAATTAATAGTTGGAGAAATGTATAAAGAAGAATTATTTGTCTTAGCATCTTCAAATATAAAAAGTAAAGGTATAAAAAAAGGACTAATTGTAAATGAAGAAGAAGCAACTAATGCTATAAAAGAAACATTCAGAATAGTAGAAGATATTTTAGGAATAAAACTAACTAGAGTAATACTAACAGTACCATCTTACAGTGCAACATTTGTAAAAAGTGAAGGCTATACAACAATATCAAGAGATGATATGACTGTAACTGGTGAAGACATAACAAGAAGTTTACAGGCAAGTGTTTATAATAGAGTTAGTCCTAATATGGAATTAGTAAGTATTACACCAGACTATTTTATATTAAATGAAAAAGAAGTAGTAAATGATCCTAAAGGAAAAGAAGCTTTTAAAGTTTCAGTTAATAGTATTTTAGGTATTGTTCCTAAAAAAAATATATATCCATTAATAACAATATTAGAAAATATGGGTATAAAAGTAGTAGATCTTGCTTTTGGAGGTTTATCTGACTATTATGAATTTAAAACTAAAGAAATGGATTCTTTAACAGGTGCTGTAATAAATATAGGCCACTATAAAACAGAGGTAAGCATAATAAAAGAAGGTAAACTAAAAAATATAGAAGTGCTTGAAATTGGTGGAAGAAATATAGATAGAGATATAAGTTATATATATGATCTTAATTTAGAAACTAGTAAAAACTTAAAAGAAAACTTTTCTTTAGCACATAAAGAAAATGCAAGTACTAGTGAAATAATAGAATGTATAACAAAGAATGAAGAAAAAATTAAAATAAATCAATATGAATTAAGTGATTTAGTACACTCTAGAGTAAGAGAAATACTAGAATTATCAAAAAAAGAAATAAATCTCTTAACAAAAGACGAAATTAGTTATATAATAGTTACAGGAGGTACAACAGAGATAGAAGGATTTAACTCTGTACTTAAAGAAGTATTTGGTAAAAATATTAAAACTTCTAGGGTTAATGAACTAGGTGTAAGAAATAATATATATAGTACATCACTAGGATTTATTAAGTTGTATTATGATAAATTAAAGTTTAGAGAAAGATTTGCTTCGACAATAACTGAAAGTGAACAAGAAGAATTATTTAGTGAGAAAAAGAAAAATAATGATAATAGTATATTAGGAAAAGTATATAGTTACTTTTTCGATAATTAGGAGGTAAAGGAATGCAAAATCCATTAGAAATGTTACAAATAGCAAAAATTAAAGTAATAGGTGTAGGCGGAGGTGGCTGTAATGCCGTTAATAGAATGATAGAAAGTGGCTTAAAGGGAGTAGAGTTTATTGTTGCTAATACAGATTTACAAGTATTAAATACAAGTTTAGCAGAAACTAAACTTCAAATAGGTGCATCTATCACTGATGGCTTAGGTGCTGGTGCTGACCCTGAAGTAGGTAGAGAAGCTGCACTTGAAAGTAGAAACGAAATAGAAGATGCTCTAAGAGGAGCAGACATGGTTTTCGTTACTTGTGGTTTAGGTGGAGGAACAGGTACAGGTGCTGCACCAGTTATCGCTGAAATTGCTCAAGGACTTGGTGCTCTTACAGTAGCAATAGTTACAAAACCATTTAAGTTTGAAGGAAAGAAAAGAATGGACCATGCACTTCTTGGACTAGATGAATTAAAAAAACATGTTGATACATTTGTAGTAATACCAAATGATAGATTAAGAGATATAATTGATAAATCGACTCCAATGATGGATGCATTTAAAGAAGTAGATAACGTTCTTAGACTTGGTGTTCAGTCAATTAGTGATTTAATTAGTGTACCAGGACTTGTTAACCTAGACTTTGCTGATGTTAAAGCAATTATGGAAAATAGAGGACAAGCACTTATTGGTATAGGTGTTGGATTTGGTGAGAACCGCGCAATAGAAGCGGCTAAACAAGCAGTAAGTAGCCCACTTCTTGAAACAACTATCAACGGAGCAACTGATTGTATTATAAATATTACTGGAGGAAATAGTTTAACATTATTTGAAGCAGAAGATGCAGCAGAAGTTATTCGTGCAGCAGCTAATACTGATATTAACATAATATTTGGTGCAGTAGTAAATGAAGCACTTAGTGATGAAGCTATAGTTACAGTAATCGCAACAGGCTTTGAAGATGAAAGTGAACCTCTTTATCAACCATATGGAGCAAATAAAGAAAAAATAGAAGTTCTTAACAGTGATGACGATGACCTTCCACCATTCTTAAGAAACAGAGATTTATAGGCTAGTCAAAAAAACTAGTCTTTTTTAAGAAAATTTTAAGTGAAATAAAAATGTACACACCATAATTATTGCCTAATATGATACTAATTAATAATGAAAGTATTTATTATATAGATGACTTAGAAGAAATAATAAAAGAAAGGAGGTAAGACTTATGAAAAAAATAATACCATACTTATTATCAATTATTTTATTAGTTATACTTATAACTATAATTATATTAAATAAAAAAGAAGTATCCAATTTAAAGAGTGAAGTGAATAGTTATAAAAACAAAGTTGAAGCTTTAACTAATACTAATAAAGATGATAATGAAAATACCCTAGATGAAATAATTTATAAAGAATGCACATATACTAGAACTTATGAGTTTAAAGATTATTATAACTACAAAACAATTGATGAAAATAACTATTACATAGTCTTAGACGCATACTTATCTAAAACAGGACCAATTATCGAAAAAATAAGTACAGATATATTTCCTAAAAACTTTAAAAAAGATAATAGTTATGAAATAACATATCATACAGAAATAAGGTATGATACTAATAAAAAAATAATTAGTGAAAATAAAGAAATAGTAAGTATTAAAAAAACTGATAAAATAGGAATGGACCAAGAACAAGGCGCTTGTGTACTAAAATAAGAATTCTTATTTTTTTTCTTGACTTTTATATTGCAGAGTGATAATATAACTAACTAAGAGAAGGTATTTTGTTCTCTTGTAAAGCGGTGAAGAACAGTTTTTATATTTTTATTTGTCATTAGTTATTAAATTAATTATAGTGAGGAGAGTGAAAAAATGGCAAGAAAGACTTTAGAAGATTTTGATGGAGATTACCAAGCATATGCTGATTATTTAGAGTCACCAGAATGTACAAATGACGATGGAATTGATATTGTTGCAGATGAAAAGGGAAATATTTTCACACCAACAGATGGTGACTGGACAAAAGGTCATGGCCATAATAATGTTCATGACCCTAGACCAGCTAGAGATTCCGAATCTTCAGAATCACGTGGAAGAAAATGGTTTAATAGGTGGTTAAAGTATTCAAATAAAATCGTTATATCTCAGGAAGAAATAGAATTACTTAATTCGATGTTCGAAGATAAAAATGTACTAAGACTAAATAAGTAATATAAAATCATATATTTATGGAAAATGTTTTTAAAATAATTTATGATAAAACTAAAGCAAATAAAATTATTGGTATTAATGATATTGAAAATATTTTGGCATTAGTTATTAATGAAAAATGTTTAAATTATTACATTAAAAATATAAATGTTCAACCTAAAAGAAGCAATTATCTTGCTTCTTATTCTGTTAAATATAATAATATAACAATATATTCAAATACTATTGAAAAGATGAAAAATGACTTGAATAATCAATTGATAAATATTGGTGATTTTGACAAACTTTTATATATTAATCTTTTGCTTCTCCAAATTGTTTTACATGAAATAGAACATGCTAATCAACAGAAAGAATTAAAATTTATTACAACTTTAGAATCGTTTATAATTAAATTATCATATTTAGTTACTTATGATATAAAAATGAAAGAAAAATTGTATGAATGTTCACCGGAAGAAAGATTTGCTGAAATCAGATCAATGTCCGAAGTTGCTTTTATGATTAATTATATCGAAAGAAAATCTTTAACTTTGGAACGAGTATTAGAACTGGAAAAATTAAAAAGGTATTTACGTGGTTATCATTTTCAAGAAACAATGTTAAAATCTCCTATCATAGAATATTTTTCTATAGGACGAAAAGAAGAATATCTAGATTTATTTAACATGGATTTAAATAATAATGAGAGGTTATATTATGGCTTTCCTATAACCATAACTGAATATTGTAATAGTATGAAAAAAATTTTAGAATATTCAAACAAGTATTATTCAAATAATATTATTATAAAATAAAATGTGATATAATGTAAAAAGAATATATAGGAGGAATATATGGAAATAAAAGGATTAAATAAATTCAAAACTAATGTTATTTATAAAAGTGGTTTTAGGGTAGTGTATTACTATGAAGTGTATCATGAAGCATTAAAGGGAGTACATGTAGAAAACTTGAGTGATTTTGTAGAATTCTTTAAAGAAAAAGATGAAGATATTAAATATATTGGAGTAGATGATATATTAAAAAGGTTTTTAGAAAAAAATAGCAGTGCTTTAGGAGTTGCTATTTATGATGTTGATCAAAATTGTATTGGGAAATTAATTAAAGATGGAGTTAAAAAAATTAACAATAGTACAGTTTATAAAGAAGAATTAATTTATGATTATAACTATGCTACTGTTAATGATGGGTTTAGAATTGTTTATTTATACAATGATGGTTCTTACAAACTTGGTGTTGGTGCCAAAAACATAGAAGATTTTATGGAAGAGTTTGCACCTTATGAACCAATTGATGATCCATCGATAATACCACCATTCAAATCTGTAGAAGACTTATTAAATAGATATTTAATAGACTGCAAGGGTATAGATGGAGTAGCCATATATAAAGTTGATGGTACCTTAGTTGAACAAAAGTACAGAATAAAATCCAGCATAAAATAAACACAGTTCATTGACAAAACTGTGTTTTTTGATGCATTTATATATAAAAAAGCCTCCATTTCTGGAAGTCTTTTACTATCTGTTGTAGTATTCAACGATTAATGACTCATTAATATCAGAATTTAATTCTTCTCTTTCAGGATATCTTACATAAGTACCTTCTTTTTTCTTAGAATCAAAAGTTACATAACTAACATTACTTAACTTACTTTCAAGACATTCATTAATAACTGGATGATTCATTGAACTTTCTCTAACACTAATAATGTCACCTGGTTTAACTTGATATGAAGGAATATCTACACGTTTACCATTAACTAAAATGTGTCCATGATTAACGATTTGTCTACTAGCTCTTCTTGTTTTAGCTAGTCCCATACGATAAACTATATTATCAAGTCTGCTTTCTAGCATAATTAATAGGTTAGTACCATGCATACCTTTTTTCTTACCAGCAGCTTCAAAAGTTTTCTTGAATTGTTTTTCAGTAAGACCATACATAATTCTTACTTTTTGCTTTTCAGCAAGTTGAATTCCATATTCACTTAATTTCTTTCTACTAGTTCCATGAATACCAGGAGCAGAAGTTCTCTTTCTAAGTTCTTTACCACTCTCTAAAGTACTAAAACCTAATCTTCTACTTTTCTTAAAAGCAGGTCCAGTGTATCTAGACATATTTTTCGCCTCCTTTACAATATTTGAAAGAAGCATTTTCTTTACTCTCATAAGTAGGGTGTTTACTCTCACTTTCGCTAATGGCTTTAGTTACTAGTTAAAATAATCAGTAAACGCGTTACTTAATAAATAAAGTAGCCATTTCTTCCATGAAATAAATTATACTAAAAATATTACCATTTTTCAAGATATTTCTTTATTTTTTTACTTTTTCGTGCTAATATATAGTGTACGAGAGGTTAAAAAGATGAAAAACAAAGAATTTTACTTAATAGATGCAAAAAATGTTACAAAAGGAATAGATTTCATTAAAGAAGATAACATTATAAAATTTACATCAAGAAAATGTTTATGTGATACATTTAATAGTTATGGACTTCCAAGTGATGCCCAAGTAATTATAATTGAAAAATTTCCTTATAAACTTGGGGTAATGAATGCAAATGCTAAAGAGTTTATAACTGATTATCACTTTCATGTAACAAATGAAAATAATATTGTATGTGGTCATGGTACTAATGACTTTGAAATGATTAAATTTAAATCAAGTATTGCTAAAAAATGTACATATGAAGAAGTATTAGATTTTCTAAAAAAACTAAAAAGGAAAAACATTTTAGAAAACTATGTATATGCAGTTGAAGAAGCATTTAGAAAAGACTATATAATAGATGAAAAACTTGAAAATATAAAGTTACTAATAAAATAGAAGTAACTTTTTTTCATTTTATACTTTTAGAATTGCCTTTATTGTGTTAAAATAGATTATAGAGAGTAGGTGTTACAAATATGTCAAAAAGCATGGCTATATTAATAGGAGTGTCAATATATATAGTAGGAATTATATTAATAATACTAACAATATACTTAATAGAAAAACAAAATAAAAAGAAATTAGATAAAGAACTAGCAAGACTAGAAACTCTAAAAAATCTTATAATATCTTCTGGAATACTAACAGAAATGGAAAAAGTAAAATCATTAATAAACAATGAAAAATTATTATCTACTTATGAAAAGTGGGAAAAAAGATATAAACAAATTGAAAAAGAAAGTATTCCTAGACTTACAGATAGTCTTTTAACATGCGAAGAATTAATAGATAATAAAAAATATAAAGAAGCCAGTTATGAACTAGCTAAAACTGAAATAGATATATATTATGTTAAAACAGATATGGAACTACTTTTAGAAGAAGTAAAAGAAATAACTTATAGTGAAGAAAGAAATAGAAACGCTGTAACTAAATTAAAAAGCATATATAGAGAAGTAGTAACAAAATATACTAATAACCAAAATGACTATAAAGGCATGGAAGAAAGAATTAATTTGCAATTCGATAACATAAATAAACTCTTGAGTGCTTTTGAAGTAGTAATGGAACAAAATGATTATGAAGAAGTAGGTAAAATTGTACATGCTTTAGATGATTTAATAAATAATATAAAAATAGTAATAGATGAAACTCCTACAGTTATTTTACTAGGTAAAATGGTTATTCCTAAAAAGATTAATGACATAAAAAATTATGCAAGCAAAATGAAAAAAGATGGCTATAACATTGAATACATAAATTTAGACTATAACATAGAAGAAGCAGAAAAGAAAATAAGTGATATATTTGATAGATTAAAAATGCTTAATTTAAGTGACAGTATATTTGATCTTAAAACAATACTTGATTATTTTGAGTCACTTTATACTGATTTTGAAAAAGAAAAACAGGCTAAAGGAGAATATGAGTACTACATAAATAATTTAGGTAACAAATTAAGTAGATTAACTTCGGTAATTAAAAGTATTTATGAAGAAGTTAGTGTATTAAAAGAAACTTATGCATTAACTGATGATGAAATAAAGTCACTTGATCTAATTAGTAAAGAACTAACTGAAGAAAAAGATTCATTTAAAAGTATTAACGATAGAACATTAACAAGGACAACTCCATATTCTCGTTTAAGTAAAGACTGTGAACTAATTAGTGTAAGAATATCTAAAACAGAAGACAAACTAGAAAGTATAATGAAAAGTCTTGGAAGTTTAAAAGAAGATGAACTTCGTGCAAGAGACCAATTAACTGAAATAAGAACTATTTTGAAAGATGCTAAAAATAAAATTAAGAGTTACAAGTTACCAGTAATTCCTAAAAACTATTTTATTGAATTAAAAGAAGCAAAAGAAGGAGTATCTTTAGTAGTAGAAGAATTGGAGAAAAAACCAATTGTAATAAATGACTTAAATACAAGGGTAGATACAGGTAGAGATTTAGTGTTAAAGTTATACACTCTAACAAATGAATTAACTAAAACTGCAGGAATGGCTGAAATGGCTATAGTTTATGGAAATAGATATAGAAGTACATATAAAGAAATAGAGTTTAGTTTAATAAAAGCAGAAAAAGAATTTAGAAATGGGGATTATAAAAAAAGTTTAGAAACAAGTTTAAATGCACTTAATATGGTAGAACCAGGAATACATAAAAGACTAATGAGTGCATATGAAAGCTAAGAAAGAAGGAAGTTATGGCAAAGAAAAAAGTTTCAAATGAAGTTAAAACTGAATTTCCTTATGTAAAAGAACTAGAGGGTTTAGGTTTAATATTAATAGGAATATTAGGTATAGGTAGATTTGGACCAATAGGAAGAATTATAAGAAGTTTTGCAGTATTCTTATTTGGTACATGGTATTTACTTTTTCTAGTTATGTGTTTATTAATTGGACTTATTATATTAATTAAAAGAAAAAAGCCTACATATGTTACTAGTAGACTTATTGGTGTATATATAATTATTGTAACCATTCTCATAATCGCACATCTAGATTATATAAATGATAATGACTTAAAAGGAGTACAAATAATTGAACAAACTGTAAATAATGTAGTACAAACCTTTGATAACTTTAGTATGGTTAAATATACAGGTGGAGGCATAATAGGTGCACTTCTAAGTACTGCTTTTGTAAGTATGTTTGATATAACAGGAACACTTATTGTATGTGGAGTATTCTTTATATTTGGAATAATTATGTTATTTGATATTACCTTAAGTGATGTATTTAGATTCTTAATAAAACCATTTAAGAAGAAACCTAAATCTATTGAAGAAATGGCAAAAATTGGAGAAACAGAACTAGATAATAAAGAGACTGAAGAAGATAATAAAGTAGTAATTACTAATATAAATGAACTTCCAATACAAAAGCCTGCAATGACACATTTAGAAGAAGTAACTTATGAAGAAAAAGAAATAAAAAATAATGAGCCTTATGTTTTACCACCACTTGACCTTTTGGTTGGTAGTAAAAATAGAGGTAAAGTAGATTCAACTGAATTTATTACTAGAAATAATAAGATACTTGAACAAGTATTTAACGACTTTGGAATAATGGGAAGAGTAAAAGAAGTACATGTAGGTCCTACTGTAACACAATATGAAATTGAAATAAAAGCAGGTACTAAAGTAAACAAAATACTTAGTATAAATAGAGAAATTGCTCTAGCACTTGCTGCAAAGGATGTAAGAATACAAGCACCAATTCCAGGAAAGAGTACTATCGGTATAGAAATACCTAACCCTAAAACTAGTGAAGTTAAAATGAAAGACATTCTAGCAGGTATACCTAAAAAGTTAGATTCATCAAAACTTTTAGCGCCTCTAGGACTAGACATAATGGGTAATATTCAATATTTTGAAATCAACAAAGCACCACACATGCTAATTGCAGGTTCCACAGGTAGTGGTAAATCAGTTTGTATAAATAACATAATAACTTCAATTCTAATGCGTGCAAAACCTGATGAAGTAAAAATGATTTTAGTTGACCCTAAAAAAGTAGAACTTAACTGTTATGAAGGAGTTCCACATTTAATGCGTCCAGTTGTCACTGACCCTAAAAAGGCTAGTGTAGCGCTTCAAAAAGTATGTTTAATAATGGAAGAAAGATATGAAATGTTTGCAAACACTGGTACAAGAAACATTGCTAGTTATAATGAATATGTAGAAAAAAATAAATCTAGAAAACCAGAATTAGAAAAACTTCCATTTATCTTAGTAATAATAGATGAGTTAGCAGATTTAATGATGGTTGCTAGTAAAGAAGTAGAAGAAAGCATAATGAGAATCACACAACTTGCTCGTGCTGCAGGTATACACCTAATTGTTGCAACACAAAGACCTAGCACAGACGTAATTACAGGACTTATCAAATCAAATATTCCTACAAGAATAAGTTTTATGGTATCAAGTAATGTTGACTCAAGAACAATACTTGATATGGGTGGAGCAGAAAAACTTCTTGGTAAAGGGGACATGTTATTCTTACCTCCTGGAGAACCTAGTCCAATAAGAATTCAAGGTTCTTTTGTAAGTGATGAAGAAATAAACAGAGTTGTAGAATTTGTAAAGAGAAGTGGTACACCAAAATATGATGAAAAAATGACTGATTTAGATAAAAGCCCTCAAGAAGAACAAAAAGAACTTGAAAGTACTAGTAAAATGGATGAAGATGATCCATTATATAATGAAATAGTTGAGTTTGCAGTAAGAACTGGAAAAATAAGTGCAAGTCTTATTCAAAGAAAATATCGTTTAGGTTACAACCGTGCTGCTAGAATAATAGATTTACTAGAAGAAAGAGGTATAATTGGACCGCAAAATGGTAGTAAACCAAGAGAAGTACTATTTAAAATGAATAAAGAAGAAACAGGAAGTGAAGAAGAATGACACCACATATAGAAAGTAAATTAACAGATATATCTCCTTTAGTAATCATGCCAGGAGATCCAAAAAGAGTAGAATATATTGCAAATAATTATTTAAATGATGCTTATTTAGTAAACTCTGTAAGAGGAGAACTTGCATACACTGGTTACTATAAAGGAAAAAGAATAACTATATTTTCAAGTGGAATGGGTATTCCTTCAATGGGAATATATAGTTATGAATTATTTAAATATTATAATGTTGAAACAATAATAAGAATAGGAAGTGCAGGAAGCTATAAAGAAGACTTATTAGTAAAAGATATATTCCTAGTAACTTCTTCTTATTCTAATTCTCCTTATTATAAAGATTTAACTAGTAAAAATGATACTACTTTATATACTTCAAACGATATAAATAAAGTAGTTGAAGAAACATCTAAATCATTAAATATTAATTTAAAAGAAGGACAAGTTTATTCAACAGAAACATTTTATAATGACTTACTTGATATAAAAGAAATAAGTTCACTTTGTGATTGTGTAGAAATGGAATCATTTAGTTTACTTGCTAATGCTAAATATTTAAATAAAAAAGCCTCATGTTTACTTACTATAAGTGATTCATTTATTACAAAAGAAAAATTAACAAGTGAAGAAAGAGAAAAGAATTTTAACGATATGATTACTCTTGCTTTAGAATCAATAATTAAATTATAGGTGTATTATGAAAAAGAAAATTTTAATTTTAGGAATAATTATTATTCTAATAACAACCATTTATATCTATATATCTACTTCTTCAAGTAATAATTTTAATATAAGAACAATTGAAAGTATAAACTGTTCTTATAAACCAGAATTATATTTTGAAACTAAAAGTTTTAATATCTATACATATTGTATAGATGATATAAGTGTTATAGATAGCAGAATTACTTCTTTAAAAGATAAGTTAGATAATAATCAAAACTTTATAAATAAGATATTAAATAAATTATCTTATGAAATAGTATTTGATACTGCATCATCAAAAATATATAAAGACTATAAAACAGAGAAATTAACTAATAATGGTATTACAATAATAAAATGTGGTGGTAAAAATAATATTACAAATGATATTTATATTGGTCCAGACTCAATGGAATATAAAAGTAATTTTTGTTTAAAAGATAATTCTACATTTGTAAAAACATATAAAGTTACAGATGTTACTGAGTACTTTAGTTATGTAGAACTCACGCTAAGTGATGACATTTCTACATACAGAACTACATTAAATACTAATTACAAGTTTGAAGAAGGCAATATATATGATTTTGAATTTAAGAAAGAAAAGGAAAATAACAATACAATTAAATCGATTATAGAAAATTCTACTTTAGTCGAAATTAGAAAAGAAGAAAATAAATGAAAAAGATAATAATATGTATAACAATATTTTTTATAAGTATTCAAACAGTAAGTGCAGCAAGAAACAATTCTCTTGCAGTAGGAGTAGAATATAGTATAACACATTCAACGGTTAAAAAGGCACAAATGTTTACGAAATATGCAAAAACTTTAGGATATTCAGGTGTAACAGATACAATTCCTACAATAACTTCTTTACAAAATGATTATAAAACATACAGGTTAAATGGTGGAATATTGTTTTTTGCAGGTGAAGGTGCTCCACAAAAAAATGTATTGGAATTATTTGAACAAAAATGGGCAATATGCAGTTGGAATACAGCAGGAAGGTGGAATGTGTGGTCCAGATGGTTATGATTATACTGGAATAAATAATTTTTACATGAATAAGACAGACATTGTCATATTTCTTAGCTGTAACACGGGCGAAGGAAGTGACAATTTAGTTACTGCTGCCAAGAGTCAGGGTTCAAAAGTTTCAATTGGATGGAAGGAAAAAATTTATGATGATGCAGCAATGTGGGTAGAAAGATTTATGATAAGTTTAAATTCCGGAGGAACAATTAATACAGCAATTGATTACGCAAATTCATACTTATATCCGCATAGTAGTAGCAAAGCATATTACATTGCATTAGGAAATGCAAGTTACAAAAATATGACACTTAAAAATTTGCAGTCACGAAGTATTGTCAATATAAGAAGTGAAAATGAACGAAAAATATATACTTTAAACGGAAATTATAATTACTCACAACTAGAAGAGGAGTTAAAAAGAAAGTTCAGCATTGAAAACATAAAAGATTATGAAGTAAATTATACAAAAAATGAATCGTATGATATAATTGATTACACATTATTAATCAATGGATTTAAAAGTCAACTTGGGTATACAGTTTTTAAGTATCCAGATAAAATTATTATATATGATAATACAACTAACGAAATCGAACAAATAAATAATTATGCTAAAAATGTAACTACTAATAACAATTTGTCTTTTAATGAAACAGAAATTATTGAACAAGTATTGGCACAATATACTGAAAAGTTCAATAAATTAAGTAATAAGAAAATAAATTTAGAATCCACATTAAAAAGATTTGACATTTCTAATAATAAGTATTATTTCGATATAAATGTGATGATTACTGATGAGGTACAAAATACATCATATATAAGTACATATTCATATTTAATTAAATGATATTAATTTAAATAAAAAAGCCTCATGTTTGCTTACTATAAGTGATTCATTTACTACAAAAGAAAAATTAACAAGTGAAGAAAGAGAAAAGAATTTTAACGATATGATTACTCTTGCTTTAGAATCAATAATTAAATTATAGGTGCCTATGAAAAGAATATAAAAGAAAAAATAACTAATAATTAAAACTCTATAACTATTAAAATATTTTTATGAAATTCTTGCATAACTTATAAAAATATTATATACTATTAATGAAAGGAACGTTCATTGATTGAATGCAAACCTTTTATTTTGAGTTTACACTTATCTTTATTACTAAAGATAGGTGTCTTTTTTTCTTACTATTTTGTAAGAAAAAGATAACCCCTTTGATAAGGGAATCTAAGAGAACTCTTACCACGTCATCACCTCCCCACCTTAGCTTCCCCTGAAAGGAGCCAAGGTGAAAAGGCAGTCACCCAATATAAGCGTTCCTAAGAAGCATTCTAACATGTACATACATGTATGTCAAATAGGCCGAATTTTCAAAATTAAAGCCATTTTTTATTGTAAGATATGGGAGTTTTAGCCAAAAACATCTTTAATTTTAAAAAATAGTAAGAAAAATTTTTTTGAAAAAAATGTGTTTTTCACAGATTTTTGTATATTTTATTATTTACCAATGTAATTACTATACAATAAAGTGAAGGAATGGGTAGTTCTACAGTAAATAGTTTTTTTAGTTCGATTTCTGTTAATAGTTATGCATTGATAAGACCAGTATTATCAGTAAAAGATAATACTAAATGGCTTAGTAAAGACGGAAGCCCTGAAAACTCATACGAAATAGAAACAAAGTAAACTTTAATGACAACAAATGTAATTAAAGTTTTTTTCTGCTTGAATTTTCTTTCATTACTAGGGTATAATAATACAGAAAGGAAGAGTTTTATGGATTACAAAAAAATAATAAAAGATAACTATACATTACACTTAATAAAAACAGATAGATTTAAAACTATTAATATTGGTCTTAAACTTACTAAAGAATATAATAAAGAAGAATTTGCATACTTAAATTTACTTGCAAGAGTATTACCTATTAACGGAACAAAAAACTATAAAACAGTAAATGACATAACAAAAAAACTGGAGAGTCTTTATAACGCAGGAGTATACTTTAAAAGTTTGCAAACAAGTAAAAACATGAGTTTTGAAGCAAGTCTTAGAATAGTTAACCCAAAATACACAGAAATATCTATGTATAAAGAATCTATTTCAATGTTAAAAGAAATAATAACAAACCCATTAATAAAAAATAATGAGTTTAATTATTTTGATATAACTAAAAATAACTTAATAAATAGTATTAAAAATATAAAAGATAACTTATCAGTTTATAGTTCTTTAAAATTTAATGAAATATTTTATAAAGGAACTATATATGAAGAAAACTCTTTAAAAAATTTACCACTTTATGAAAAGTTAACTAATAAGAATATGTATAAATACTATCTTAAACTATTTAATAGTTTCAAAATAGATGTATTTGTAATAGGTGACTACTTAGAAGATGAAATACTATCTAATGTTGACGACTTATTAGAAGATTTCAGACAAAAAGACACATCTAGTAAAGAATTATATATATCATTTAACCCTAAAAAAAGTAAAGATAAAGATAAATTTACAAGTACTCAGTCATCTCTATTAGTAGGACTTACTATAAACGATTTAACAGAAGAAGAAAAGTTTTACACATTACTTTTATATAACACAATTTTAGGAAGTATGAATAACTCAGTATTATTTGTAAACGTAAGAGAAAAGAATAGTTTATGTTACCACATAAGTAGTACAATAAGTAAATATACTTCTTCAATAATAATTAATTCTGGAATAAATAAAACTAACTATGAAAAAGCAGTATCATTAATTGAAGAAAGCTTAAAAAGTATGACAGATGAAAAAATGGTTAATGGATTAATAACCAACGCTAAAAAAACACTTAATCTAGCATTTAATGATTTTTATGAAAATCCAGCAAAGATAGTAGGCTATTATTACTTAAAAGAATTTGATGAAGTTAAAAGTATTGAAGAAAGAAGAGAAAAAATTAATAATTTAACAAGCAAAGAAATATCTTCTCTTGCTAAAAAAGTACAAATTAAAGAAATATTTTTAATGGAAGGAGTAAATAGTGAAGAAAATTGATTTTAACTATGGAGAAATAGTATACAAAGAAGTATTAGATAATGGTTTAACAGTGTACTTATATCCTACAAATAAAAGTAAAAATTTCTATATAACGGTAAGTACTCATTTTGGTGCTGAAGTAATGAGTTATAAAAAAAATAATAAAGTATATGATGTTACTAAAGGAAGTGCACATTTTCTAGAACATCGTGTAATGGATTTTACTAAAAATGTTGATGCAATGAATAAAATAAATGAATTAGGTTCAATAGTAAATGCATACACTACATACAAAGGAACTAACTATAACTTATATGGAGTAGAAGATATTTACACTAATATGGGACTTCTATTTGGCAGAGTTTTTAAGGCTAACATAAAAAAAGAAGATGTAGAAATGGAAAGAGGTATTATATTAGAAGAGTACTATATGTATGATGCAGACCCATACTATAAAGCACAAACTACATTACTTAAAAATTGTTTTAATAGTTCATTTATAAAATATTTAGTAATTGGAACTGAAGATGGTATAAAAACAGTTTCATATAAAGAGTTAAATAGACTCTATAAAGACTTTTATACTTTAGATAATATGTTTATAGTAGTAACTGGTAATTTTATTCTAGAAGATGTTTTAAATTATATTAATAATTATATGAAAGATATAAAAACTACTAAATGTAATTGTAAAGTAATAAAACCAGTTGAAAACTATAAAGTAAATGTAAGTTATGAAGAGTTAACTGGTAGTACTGACGAAGCAAAAATAGTAATAGGTTATAAAGTAAAAAATAGTAATCCAAAGAAAAAGATAGTTAATAGATTATTAATGGATATGATTTTAAGTGAAAACTTTGACAAAACTGGTTCTTCATATCTAAGACTTATGAATGAAGGCTTAAATAGATTTAGTTATTTTGTAGAAGAAGTAGATGATTATTTTTTAATTGCATTTACAGGAAGTACTAATGAATATGAAAAGTTTACTAATATAATAGATGAAGAAATAAAAAATCTTGATTTTACTAAAGAAGCATTAGAAAGAAAAACTAAAGGTTATATTAGTAACTTAATATTAAGTTTTGAATACATTGAAAATGTTGAAGATAATATAACATCTGGTTTATTTGATTACAACAAAGTATTAAATGATATGGAAAGTGTTATTAAAAAAGTAACACTTAATGATGTAAAAGAAGTTATTAAATGTATTGATACCACTAATAAAAGTGTTCTAATCATGAAAAAATAACTTTTTTTCATTTTTGTGTAGCATTTTTGGTACTAATGTGTTATAATATAAAACATTCATAAAAAAGAAAGGGGAGTTTTGTATGTATTTAATAGATTATTATTTAGCAAGCAAAAAGTTTTATGAATTAGATGTTAATGATCAAAAAACAATTATTATGGGAGAATTAAATAATTTACTTAAAAGTAAATTAGGTGGTAAATGTCCTAAAAATGCATCTATTAGAACCATGTTAATGTTAATAGATGATGAAACCTTTAATAGAGAACTATTTAAAAGAATGGTTGCACTTATGGAAAATATGCAAGGTTTAGTAGTAGAAGTAGATGTTGTAAGAAATAAAAGCGTTAGAATAACTCCAGAATTTACTTATAACGTTAATGGAGAACTTTTAAATATTAAATTAGATAATAATTATGAAAGTTTAAATTTAGTATCAAATACCATAGATTCTTTTAATAATCGTTTTAAAGTTAGTATGAATAAAAAAGTACTAAGATAACTCTTTTATGTCCTTTGTTTTCTGTAGTTATCTATAACTTTTTTAAAAAATATTAAAAAAATGAAAAATTATACTTGATTTATTTACAAAAATAGTTTACAATGGAATAGGTTCTTTAAAAGAACGGGCTTGTAGCTCAGTTGGTTAGAGCGTGCGTCTGATAAGCGCAAGGTCGATGGTTCAAGTCCATTCAGGCCCACCATTGTAATGGCCAGTTGGTGAAATGGTTAACACACACGCCTTTCACGCGTGCATTCACGGGTTCAAATCCCGTACTGGTCACCAATTAAAAATGTTAACTCCATTTATTGGAGCTTTTTTAATTTATAAATTAAGTTAGATACAAGATGTAATTTCTTAATATGTAACGGCTAAAAAATTAGAACCATAACAGAATAACTTTATAAAACTTAATAAAAACAAAATACTTTTTATCCTATTATGTTTAAAACATCCTTTTTAATTTTTATGCCATAATTTGTAGACTTTGCCAAAGATTTTTGATAAAATTATACTAGTGATGAGTTATGAGAAGTGTTTATATACATATACCTTTTTGTTCAAGCATATGTAGTTATTGTGATTTTTGTAAATTTATACATGATGAAATATGGGCTAGTGAATACTTAGTTCACTTAGAAAAAGAAATAAAAAAGTATTATGACAATGATGAAATTAAAACAATTTATATAGGTGGAGGAACTCCTAGTACTCTTAGTATTGAAAACTTAAATAAGTTATTTGAAATAATTAAAATATTTAAAAAAGATAACTTAAAAGAGTTCACATTTGAAATGAATGTCGATGATATAACAGAAGAAAAGTTATCATTATTAAAAAGTAATGGAGTAAATAGAATAAGTATTGGAGTACAAAGTTTTAACAAGTACAACTTAAAATACTTAAATAGAAAGCATACAAAACGAGAAATAATAAGCAATGTAAATCTTGTGAAAAAATATTTTACCAATATAAATGTTGACTTAATGTACGCACTTCCTATCGAAAACTTTAGCATTCTAAAAAGTGATGTAAAAGAGTATTTAAAACTAAACATACCTCATATCTCAGCTTATAGCCTAATTATAGAAAATAATACAGTACTAGGTATAAATAAAGTAAAACCTTTAGATGAAGACTTAGATTATAAAATGTATAAATATATAGAAAAGAAATTAAAATCAAAAGGTTACCATCACTATGAAGTAAGTAATTATAGTTTACCAGGTTATGAAAGCATACATAACTTAAATTACTGGTATAATAATGAATACTATGGTTTTGGACTAGGTGCCCATGGTTTTATCAGTGAATTAAGATATGAAAACACGAAAAGTTTTAATACATACTTAAAAGATGAGTATCGTTTTAATGAACTAGTTATGTCTAAAAGAGAAGATATGGAAAATGAAGTAATTCTAGGTTTAAGAAAACTTGATGGAATAAACGTAATAGATTTTTATAACAAATATAACACTAATATACAAGATGAGTTTAATATAACACCATTACTAAAAAAAGGTATACTAGAAATGAAAAATAATAACATACTAATAAAAGAATCACAAATATATGTAATGAATAGCATACTAACTGAAATATTAAAATAAAAGTTAAGAAGTAAATCTTGACTTTTTTTATTTAAGTTTGTAAACTTATTATGGTGATGAAAATGAAAGAAATAAGTAGGTGTTTACTAAAGTATAAATGTCTTATATTAGCAGTGATAGCCCTTCTAATTGTACAAGCATACTGCAATTTAGCACTCCCTACATTTACTAGTAACATAGTTAATGTAGGAATAGAAAGTAGTGGAATAACTAATGTAGTACCTATTAAACTAACAAGTTCTACTTTTAATAGCTTGCTACTTAATGCGAGTGATGAAAGTTTAATAAGAAGAAGTTATGAATGTGATAACTTTGTATGTACTAAAATCAACGATAACTTAACTGAAGAAGAAGTGTTGCCATTATTAGAAAAAATTTATAATACTACTAATAGAAGTGAAATAATTAATAACTTAAAAAAAGAATATAAAATAGTAGGAATAGATGTTGATGATATGTCTATGTCTTATATTAAAACTACTGGTATAAAAATGATTTTAGTTGCAATACTTGCAATGGGAATAACTATACTAAGTGTATTTATTTCTAGCAAAGTAAGTACTATGTTTAGTAGGGATTTAAGAAAAAAACTTGTAGAAAAAATAGTTTCTCTAGAAACCTCAGACTTAAATAATTTTAGCAGTGCATCTTTAATTACTAGATGTACAAACGACATAACTCAAGTTAGTAGTGTAGTAACTATGATACTTAGTGTTGTCTTATTTGCTCCAATTATAGGAATAGGAGCGATTACTAAAGTAGTAGGTAGCCCAATATCTTGGATAATTGTTCTTGCTGTAAGTTTAGTACTTATCTTAATTCTTGCATCTTTTATGTTACTATCTCCAAAGTTTAAAAAATATCAAGATTTACTTGACCGAGTTAACTTAGTAAGTAGAGAATCTTTAACAGGACTTCCAGTAATAAGAGCATTTGCAAATAAAAAGTTTGAAGAAAATAAGTTTGACAAAGCCAACAACGATTTAACTAGTAATGCATTATTTATAGATATTGTATGGAGTTTATCAATGCCAACTTTAACATTCATAATGAATGGAGTAGCTATACTTATTATTTGGGTAGGAGCATATAAAGTATCATCTTTCACTATGCAAGTAGGTGATTTAATAGCATTTATTACATATACAATGCAAATAATAAGTTCATTCTTAATGATGTCTATGTCTGCAATTATGATACCTAGAAGCTTTGTAAGCATTAAAAGAATAAGTGAAATATTTAATACTAAGAGTACAATAACTAATAAAGAAAAAACTAAAAAAATTGTTAATATCGATTCTTTAGAATTTAAAGATGTATATTTTAGATACAATAATGCAACAGAAGATGTATTAAGAAATATAAGTTTTATAGCAAAAAAAGGAACAACAACTGCTTTTATTGGTAGTACAGGAAGTGGTAAATCAACCCTTATTAATTTAATACCTAGACTATATGAAGTAACAAGTGGAAGTATATTAATAAATAATGTTGATATAAGAGACATTAGTATTTCAGACTTAAGAAATAACATCGGTTATGTTCCACAAAAAGGTAAACTATTTAAAGGTACTATTATGAGTAACTTAGCATTTGGACAAAAGAAAAAGAATATTAAATTAATAGAAGAATCTTGTAAGTTAAGTGAATCTATGGAATTTATTAATGAAACAGAAGAAAAATTTAATAGAGAAATAAGTGAAGGCGGGTCAAACGTAAGTGGTGGACAAAAACAAAGATTATCTATCGCTAGGGCTTTAGCAAAAGACCCAAGTATTCTTATATTTGATGACTCATTTAGTGCTCTTGACTTTAAAACTGATGCTAAAGTTAGAAAAAATTTAAAAACTATTTCTAAAGATAAAATGATATTTATAGTAGCGCAAAGAATTAGTAGTGTTATTAATGCTGACAATATAATAGTTTTAAATGATGGAGAAATAGTTGGATGTGGTACTCATGAAGAATTACTTAAAACATGTCCAATATATAAAGAAATAAAAGTTAGCCAATTAGGAGGTGAAGAATAATGAATAACTTACCAAATAATACAAAACCAAAGAATTTTACTACTTCACTAAAAAAACTAATTAAATCTCTTTTTCCTTATAAAAAGGGAATAATAATAGTATTTATATTTAGTATATTGTCTACTTTATTTACAATAGTTGGACCAAAAGTACTAGGTAATGCTACAACTGAATTATATAATGGAGTAGTTAAAAAACTAAATAATGCTGGAAGTATAGATTATACAAAATTACATACTATACTTTTAACATTACTTATACTTTATATAATAAGTGCTATATTTAACTATATACAAGGTATAGTAGTTGCAAAAATAAGTGCGAAATACACATTAGAATTAAGAAAAAAAGTAAATAGAAAAATGGAAAAGTTACCACTTAAATACTTTGATAAAAAGAGTCATGGAGAAGTATTATCTCTAATAACTAATGATATAGACAAAATAAGTCAAAACCTAAGTTATGCATTAACTGAAACAGTAACATGTATAATAGCTGTATTAGGTATGCTTATAATGATGTTTAGTATAAATGTAACAATGACTCTAGCAATAATTATAATACTACCAATATGTATGATATTAACTGCAAAAATTGCAAGTAAGGGACAAAAATATTTTACTCTTCGTCAAGAAGGACTAGCCAAAGTTGACACTAAAGTAGAAGAAATGTTAAGAAACCATAATATAGTTAAAGTATTTAATTCAGAAGATAAAATATTAAAAGAATTTAATAAAGAAAATGATTTACTTGCAGATAGCACTTGGAAGAGTAACTTTATTGGTGGAATAATGCACCCAATAATGATGCTTATAGGAAATTTAAGTTATGTTGTAATTGCATTTTTAGGTGGTTTATTTGTAATACAAGGAAAGATTACAGTAGGTAACATTCAGTCATTTATAACATATGCTAAAAACTTTACAAATCCAATAGGTAGTCTAGCAAGTATTATGACAGAATTAGAAAGTATGATAGCCGCTAGTGAAAGAGTAGAAGACTATCTAAGTGAAGAAGAGGAAAAGAAAGTAGAAAATCCAGTACCTTTAAATAATGTTCAAGGTAATATTACTTTTGACCATGTTAAATTTGGATATGATGAAAACAAAATTATTATTAAAGACTTCACTGCACATATAGAAAGTGGTAAAAAAATAGCAATAGTAGGACCAACTGGAAGCGGAAAAACTACATTAGTAAAACTTCTTATGAGATTTTATGATGTAAATTCAGGTAATATATTAATTGATGGTGTAAACATAAAAGAAGTAGAAAGGACTAGCCTTAGAAAAAATATTGGAATGGTTTTACAAGATACTTGGCTTTATAGTGGAACGATTATGGAAAATATTAGGTATGGTAGACTTGATGCGACGGATGACGAAGTTATTACTTCTGCTAAAGAGGCTCAAGTACATCACTTTATACAAACTCTACCAGATAGTTATAACTTAGAAATAAACGAAGAAACTAGTAATATTAGTGAAGGACAAAAACAATTACTTACAATTGCAAGAGCAATACTAAAAAACCCTAAAATTCTAATTTTAGATGAAGCTACTAGTAGTGTAGATACAAGAACTGAAGAACTTATTCAAAAAGCAATGGATACTCTTATGAAAGGAAGAACTTCATTTATAATTGCACATAGACTTTCTACAATTAAAAATGCTGACTTAATATTAGTACTAAAAGATGGAGACATTATAGAGCAAGGTACACATGAAGAACTATTAAAGAAAAATGGTCTTTATAAGTCACTATATAGTAGTCAATTTGAAAGTTAACAAACATAATTAACACTTATTATAGAAAAAAATTAAGTTAATATAAATACCAAAATGATTGAAAATATAGAACAGTATCTAAATATACAAATAGTGAAGAATTAAATAATCATTATTATCAAACAAAAAGAGAAAAACTAAAATTTTCTCTTTTTAAGTGTCATAGTTTCTTCTTTTTTTAGAGTTTCTTTTTCTTTATGTAGTGTATCAATTTTATTATTAACTGATAACACAAATATTAAAGCAAAAACTAAAGCAAGGAATTTCTTCTTATTATTCATGAATCCTCCATCTGCTAAAATTATAACACAAAAAAATCACTGTGTTAAGTGATTTATTTTTCTAAACTTCTAATTTCTTTAGTAGTTAATCTAACTTTCTTTCCGTCAATTTTAACAGTTTGTAAATTAACCTTTTGAGTCTTTCTAGTAGCCTTTAAACTAAAAGGTCTATTATTACTACTCATATTTTTTCTATCAGATAAATTTTTTGCCATCTTTTTTGCCTCCTTAAACTTCTATAATAATTTACCACAAAATACTGGTTTAGTCAATCAATTTTTGATATAATTACACTATTGGAGGTAAAATTTATGTTATATATTGGAAGTCATACAAGTTATTTAAAAGATAAAGGACTACTTGGAGTAGTGAATGAGAGTATTAGTTATGGTGCAAATATATTTATGTTTTATACAGGAAGTAACCAAAGCACATTAAGGTTTCCTATTGATAAAGAACTAACTAAAAAAGCACATGAGAAAATGCTAGAATATGGACTAGATAAAACTAAATGTATTGTACATGCTCCTTTTATAATAAATCTTGCTAATAACACAAGTGAAGAAAAGTATGAGTTTTATATTAATTTTTTAAGACAAGAACTAAATAGATGTATAGAACTTGATATAAGAAATATTGTTCTTCATCCAGGAAGTTATACTACTCTTGATAGAAAAACTGGTATAAAAAATATTGCAAACGGTTTAAATATTGCATTAGATGGTATAGATGGGGTTAACTTACTATTAGAGTTTATGAGTGGAAAAGGAACAGAAGTAGGAACAAGCATAAGTGACTTAAAAGAAATAATTGATTTATTAGATCAAAGTATAAAAGAAAAAGTTTTTGTTTGTTTAGATACATGTCACATGAACGATGCAGGTATTGATATAAGTAAGTTTGATGAGTTTTTGGATGATTTTGATAAAAGTATAGGAATTAATAAAATTAAATGTATTCATGTAAACGATAGCATGAATCCAATTGGTAGTCATAAAGATAGACATGCAAACTTAGGATATGGCACTATTGGATTTGATAACTTAATCAATGTAATTTATAATAAAAGACTAGATAATATTCCTAAAATACTTGAGACACCTTGGATAAATAGAAATGAAAAAGATGCATATGCACCTTATAAATATGAAATAGAAATGATTAAAGATAAAAAGTTTAATGACTATATTAATTCTAAATAAATTTAGAATATTTGTCTATAAGTTCATTTAGTTTAAAATAAACACTTTCACTAAAAGAACTTTTTTTACTTTCTAAAACCTCTTTAGCATGTCCATCAAGTATATAGTCAACATTTGCTTTAACAGTACTAACAAATATTTCTGCTTCACTTGTTGTTACTTCAACTCCTTCTTTAAGGCCATACTTAATAACATCTTCACTAGTTAAATTAAGTACATAATTTTTAACTAAATTCTTTATAATACTCACCTCATTAAAATAATATGTATAAAAACATATTTAATACATAAAATAATAATGGTTAGGACGTATCCTTTCCAACTTGTTAGATTTAATCGGAAGATTAATTTTATTCTAACAAAAAACACTTAAGAAAACTCTTAAGTGTTTATTTTTTTATTATGGCGGAGTGAGAGAGATTCGAACTCTCGCGCCAGTTTCCCGACCTACACCCTTAGCAGGGGCGCCTCTTCGGCCTCTTGAGTATCACTCCAGCTGACTACTTAATATTACCTTATTTTTCTAATAAAGTCAAGTTAATTAATAAAAAAATTTAAAATTTTAAAATTATATGATACAATAATTCTAGGTGAAGTACTATGTATTTAAAAATAACAAATGGAAGTATAGAAATAAATAACAAAGTAATATTAGAAGACATAAATTTCTTAATAAAGAACAATGAAAAAGTGGGTTTAGTAGGAAGAAATGGAAGTGGTAAAACAACTCTCTTAAAAGGAATAACCGGACAAATACCTTTTACTGATGGTTATGATAAACTAAATATAGAAAAAGATAAATTTAAAATAGGTTATGTTAGTCAAGAAAACCTAACTGACCCAGATACACTTTTAATTGATTACATAAGGTCTTCATATAAAGAAATAATAAATATTGAAAAAAATCTTGAATCTTTAGAAAAAGAAATGTCTAATAGTTATAAAGAAGAAACATTAATAAAATATAATGACTTACTTGAAAGTTATGAATTTTTAGGAGGATATACTTATAAAAAAGAATACATTACTGCCTTAAATAAATTTGGATTTAATACTGATGTATATAATAAAAAAATAAGTGAATTTTCAGGTGGAGAACTAACTAAACTATCGCTACTTAAGTTACTTTTATCACGTCCTGACTTACTTATACTAGATGAACCCACTAACCATTTAGATATAACAGCAATTGAATGGTTAGAAAACTACTTAAAAGAATATAAAAATAATATTATTCTAGTTAGTCATGATAGAATGTTTTTAGATAGAATCTGTAACATTATATACTTAATTGAATATGGAACAACTAAAAAGTATGTTGGAAATTACACAAGTTACATTAAACAAAGAGAAGAAGAATATATAAAAGCATTAAAAGACTATAATAGACAAAAGAAAGAAATAAAAAGACTTGAAGAATTAGTTGATAGATTTAGGTATAAACCAACAAAAGCAAAAATGGCAATGAGTAAATTAAAACAAATAGAAAAAATGGTTAAAATAGATAAACCAGAAACATTTGATAAAAAAACATTTAAGATAAACTTTAATCCAACAACTACTAGTTATAAAGATGTATTAAAACTAAAAAACTTATCAGTTGGGTATACCAAAGAATTATTTAACATTGACTTAAATCTAGAAAGAGAAGATAAACTAGGAATAATAGGTGATAATGGAATAGGAAAAAGTACATTGATTAAAACAATAACAGGTGTTATTCCACCTATAAAGGGAAAAGTAATACTTGGTCAAAATGTAAAATATGCATACTTTAGTCAACAATTAGAAAACCTTAACAAAGAAAATACTATATATGATGAAATAAAAAATACTTTTAATGAAATGACTCCTCTTGAAGTAAGAACTCTTTTAGGAAACTTCAATTTTAAAGGAGATGATGTTTTTAAACAAATAAAAGACTTAAGTGGTGGAGAAAAAGTAAGAGTAAGTTTATGTAAAATATTAAATTCAAAACCAAACTTGCTTATATTAGATGAACCAACAAATCATTTAGATTTGATTAACAAAGAAACTATAGAAAGTTTATTAACTGATTATAAAGGTACATTAATAATTGTAAGTCATGATAGATACTTGATTAATAAAGTGTGTACGAAACTATTAGTTATAGAAAAAAACAAAACAACTTTATATAACTATGGATACAAGGAGTATTTAGAAAAAAGAGTAGTATCTGATAGTCCTAAAGTTAATAAGGAAGAAAAACCAAAAAAAGAAAAGAAAAATATTGATAAAACAAATGGTAAGAAAATAATAGAAAAAGAAATAAATGATTTAGAAAGTAAAGTTAATTTATTAAATAATGAACTACTTAAAAGTGAAGTATATATGGATCAATTAAAATCAAAAGATATACTTCTTCAAATAGAATCATTAAATAAACTAATCGATAAAAAATATATAGATTTAGAAAGCATAGAAGATTGTGGAAATTAAAAAAATATGTTATATTATTATTGGAGGAATAATATATGAATAAAAAAGGATTTACGTTAATTGAAGTAATTGCTATTATAGCAATATTAGGAGTTATAATGACACTAGTAGTGCCTAGAATACTTTCTTCATTAAATGGTGGAATTGAAAAAACTATGAAAGTACAAGAAGATGAAATAAGAGAAGCGGGACTTTTATATTTAGAAGATATGTGTAAAAACCCGATAGGATATGGTACTTGTCCTAGCACAATAACTTATGATGATACAACTAATAGTTATAGTGGGAAAGTTTCTTTAGATATTTTAGTAAGTTCTAAATATATTGATAAAGTAATGCATAGTGGTGAATCCTGTTCGGCTTGTGTAGTATTTAATAACAATGATGCTACTGCTTATTTAAAATGTGGAACAACATATGAAAACCCAAATTATAGTACAAAATGTAATTAATTTTATACAAAAAGGCTTGACAACTAGCCTTTTTTTTTTTAAAATATAAAAATTGATAAAAGAAGGGAAGTGTGTTTATGATGGAAAACTTAGTATTAAAAGAAAAATTAGAAAAACTATTTGACAGATTAACTACTGAAATTGTTTATACAGCTTGGATGAACAAAATTAAATTTAAAGATAAAAGTATTAGTGAGTTAATGATTTTAATTAATAAAAAAGATAAGAATTTTACCGCTAAGATATTTAAAAAAGCATTAGTAGGTTTACAACTTTTACAAAATAAAGAAATAGAATTACAAAAATGTTCTCTTGTACATTCAACAATTAAATTTGAAAGAGCAGCATCTATTGATACTCTTGGAAGATACCCATTATTTACATATAATAATGAAGGTAAATTAATTAAGATCCAATATGGTAAACATTGTAGTTTAGTAAATTTTACAAATAGTTTATTATATGTTATAAGTAAAAGATTACCATCTATACTAGATGAAATAGAATCTAAGGAGGTGTTATCAAAGTGATAAAAGATAAAATAAAATTATTTACTTATTATGATTTTGAGTTTAAAAGAAACTTTGTATTAAATGAACTTAATAGAGTATTAGACAATAAGTTAAATGAGTTAGGTATAAGTATAAGTAGAAAGTTTTCTTTAAAAGAAAAAGTTGATATGATAGATCTTTCTATTAATAGTAAAACTGACAGATATTTTTGTCAATTATATATGGACTTACATAAATGTTTAGAAAAAATAGAAAATAGAGAAATATCTTTTAAAGATATGTATATTTCAAATATTGATAAAGAATACTATTATAGAAAGAATTTAAGAATGAATTTATTTCCAGCATTTAGATACGATGAAAAGGGAGTGTCTAGTGTATTTACTTCTTATTATGTAAGTGATAAAAATATGGTACTTGCTTATATAGAAGTTTACGAGTCAAAATTAGTTGAAATTAGGAAATATTATAAATCAAAAGCTTTAAAATTAAAATAAAAGCTTTTTTTATAAAAAAATATATCAAAATAAAGCGTAAAATGATCAAAAAATGTTTGACAAACAAAGTTTAACGTGATATATTATAAATGTTTGGGTTTTCATGTAAAACTCTAATTAAAATAACAAATACGATACACCAGGAAGTGTGTACGAGAAAGGAGTTAATATGACTACTATTAACCAATTAGTTAGAAAAAGTAGAGGACAAAAAGTTAGAAAGAGTAAAAGCCCAGTATTAAATGTTGGATTTAACTCAAAAGATAGAAAAAGAACTAACAACATGAGCCCTCAAAAACGTGGAGTATGTACTCGTGTAGGTACTAAAACACCTAAGAAACCAAACTCAGCATTAAGAAAATATGCTCGTGTAAGATTAAGTAATGGTTACGAAGTAACTTGCTATATTCCTGGAGAAGGACATAACTTACAAGAACACAGTGTAGTATTAATAAGAGGTGGACGTGTTAAAGACCTAATCGGAGTTAGATATCACATTGTTCGTGGTACATTAGATACTGCAGGTATTGACAAGAGAAGACAAGGTAGAAGTAAATATGGTACTAAAAAACCTAAAAACAAATAATTAAGAAGGGAGGATTAAACTATGCGTAAAAGACAAGCAGTTAAAAGAGAAGTATTAGCTGATCCTATTTATAATAGTAAAGTTGTTACTAAATTAATCAATAGAATTATGATTGGTGGTAAAAAAGGAACTGCTCAAACTATTTTATATGATGCATTTAACATAGTTAAAGAAAAAACTGGAGAAGAACCAATGGACGTGTTTATGAAGGCTTATGAAAATATTAAACCTCAATTAGAAATAAAGAGTAGACGTATTGGTGGAGGTAACTATCAAGTTCCAGTTGAAGTTAGAGAAGAAAGAAAACAAACTTTAGCACTTCGTTGGTTAGTACAATATGCTAAAAATAGAAGTGGTAAAGGTATGGCTGAAAACTTAGCTAACGAAATAATAGATGCTGCTAACGGTGTTGGTGGTGCTGTTAAGAAACGTGAGGATACTCACAAGATGGCTGAAGCTAATAAAGCTTATGCTCATTATAGATGGTAATATATAGAAGGGAGAATGAATTATGGCACGTGATGTATCTTTAGATAAGCTACGTAATATTGGTATTATGGCACATATAGATGCTGGTAAGACTACATTTACAGAGCGTGTACTTTTCCATACAGGTATAACACATAAAATCGGTGAAACACATGATGGTGAATCACAAATGGACTGGATGGAACAAGAAAAAGAAAGAGGTATCACAATTACCAGTGCTGCAACTACTGCACATTGGAAAGGATATAGATTAAATATCATAGATACACCAGGACACGTAGACTTTACTATTGAAGTTTCTCGTAGTTTAAGAGTTCTTGATGGTGCAATTGCACTTATTGATGCTCAAGCTGGTGTTGAAACACAAACTGAACAAGTTTGGAGACAAGCTAATGAATGGAAAGTTCCAAGAATGATATTCGCTAATAAGATGGATAAAATGGGAGCTAACTTTGAATTTAGCTTAGAAACAATTAAAGATAGACTAAGTGAAAATAGTGCACCTATTGAATGGCCTATTGGTGCTGAAGATAACTTTAGTGGTATTATTGACTTAGTTACTATGAAAGCATATCATTATGATGGGGATCAACATGAAAATGCTACTGAAATAGAAATTCCTGCTGAATTAAAGAGTATTGCTGAAGAAAAACGTATGGAACTTATTGAAACAGTTAGTATGTTTGATGATGAGTTAATGGAAAAATACTTAGAAGGAAATGAACTTAGTGTTGAAGAAATTAAGTCTGCTATAAGAAAAGGTGTTATAGCTGGAGAATTCTATCCAGTACTATGCGGTACTGCTTTAGGAAATAAAGGTGTAAAACTTGCACTTGATGCAGTACTTGATTATTTACCAGCTCCAACAGATATCCCTCCAGTAAAGGGAATTGATATGAATGATAATCCAATTGAAAGAAAAGCAAGTGACTCTGAACCATTTAGTGCACTAGCATTCAAAGTTATGAACGATCCATTCGTTGGTAACTTAACATTCTTTAGAGTATACTCTGGAACATTAAAAAGTGGTTCATATGTATATAATAGTTCTAAGGGAGAAAAAGAAAGAATTGGACGTATCTTACAAATGCATGCTAACCAAAGAAAGGAAATTACTGAAGTTTATGCAGGAGAAATTGCTGCTGCAGTAGGACTTAAAGACACATTTACTGGTGACACTTTGTGTGATGAAAAATCAAAAGTTATACTTGAAAAAATGACTTTCCCAGAACCAGTTATTGAGCTTGCTATTGAACCAAAATCAAAAGCAGATCAAGAAAAAATGAGTCTTGCACTTCAAAAGTTAGCAAAAGAAGACCCATCATTTAGAGCTAGTACAAACCACGAAACTGGTCAAACTATTATAGCTGGAATGGGTGAGTTACACTTAGATGTTCTAGTTGATAGAATGAGAAGAGAATTTGATGTTGAGTGTAACGTTGGTAAACCACAAGTTGCTTATAGAGAAACTCTTACAGTTCCCGCTGACTGTGAAGGTAAATATATTAAGCAAAGTGGTGGACGTGGACAATATGGACACGTTTGGGTTAAATTTGAACCTAATAAAGATAAAGGATATGAATTCGTTGACGCTGTTGTTGGTGGTGTAGTACCACGTGAATACATTGGTGTTGTTGATAAAGGACTTCAAGAGGCTTTAGCTGGAGGAGTACTTGCTGGATATCCTATGATAGATGTTAAGTGTACATTATTTGATGGTTCATACCATGATGTAGACTCTAACGAAATGGCATTTAAAATAGCTGCTTCAATGGCACTTAAAGAAGCTAAAAATAAATGTAAACCTGTTTTACTAGAACCAATAATGAAAGTTTCTGTTGTAGTTCCTGAAGAATTCATGGGAACAGTTATGGGAGACTTAACTAGTAGAAGAGGAAGACCACTTGGTAATGAATCAAGAGGTAAAGACCTAGAAATAGGTGCAATGGTACCTTTAGCAGAAATGTTTGGTTACATGACAGTATTAAGAAGTAATACTCAAGGTAGAGGACAATATCAAATGGTATTTGACCACTATGAAGAAGTACCTAGAAACATTGCTGAAGATATTATTAAGAAAAATAGTGTTGCCTAATTAAAAAAATGTAAAACTTAATAGTTTAGACTTGAAAAAGTTTAAACTATTAGGTAAAATAATAATGTATATAGAAAAAGGAGGAAATTTAAAATGGCAAGAGAAAAATTTGATCGTTCAAAACCACATGTTAACATTGGTACAATTGGACACGTAGACCATGGTAAAACAACATTAACTGCTGCTATTACCAAAAGACAATCAGAAAAATTTGGAGGAGAATTTGTTGATTATGCAAATATAGATAAAGCTCCAGAAGAAAGAGAAAGAGGTATTACTATTAATACATCTCACGTTGAGTATCAAACTGAAAAACGTCACTATGCTCACGTAGACTGTCCTGGACACGCTGACTATGTTAAAAATATGATTACAGGTGCTGCTCAAATGGATGGTGCTATCCTAGTTGTTAGTGCAACTGATGGACCTATGCCTCAAACAAGAGAACACATCTTATTATCAAGACAAGTTGGTGTACCTAAAATGGTAGTATTCATCAACAAATGTGATATGGTTGATGATCCAGAACTACTTGATTTAGTAGAAATGGAAGTTAGAGAATTATTAACTGAATATGGTTTCGATGGAGATAACACTCCTATCATAAGAGGTTCAGCATTAAAAGCTCTAGAAGGTGATCCTAAATATGTAGCTGCTATCGATGAATTAATGGATGCAGTAGATACATGGATCGATACTCCAGTAAGAGATACTGAAAAGCCTTTCTTAATGAGTATTGAAGATGTATTCACAATCACTGGTCGTGGAACAGTTGTTACAGGACGTGTTGAAAGAGGAATACTTAAATTAAATGACGAAGTTGAAATCGTTGGATTAAAAGATACAAGAAAAACAGTTGTAACTGGTATTGAAATGTTCAGAAAGTCATTAGACTTTGCTGAAGCAGGAGATAACGCTGGTGTACTTCTTCGTGGTATCAACAGAGAAGATGTTGAAAGAGGACAAGTACTTGCAAAACCAGGTTCAGTTACACCTCACAAAAAATTCAAAGCAGAAGTTTATGTTCTATCTAAAGAAGAAGGTGGAAGACATACTCCATTCTTCAGTAACTATAGACCTCAATTCTACTTCAGAACAACAGATGTTACTGGTGTAATCGAATTACCTGCTGGTGTTGAAATGGTTATGCCTGGTGATAATGTTTCTATGACAGTTGAATTAATCAACAAAATCGCTATCGAAAACGGAACAGAATTCTCTATCCGTGAAGGTGGTAGAACTGTTGGTGCTGGTAAAGTAACTGAAATCATTGAATAATTAAATATAAAGATTCCCATTTTGGGAATTTTTTTTTACTAAAATAGTATAATAAAACCAACAATAATTAAAGTAATATCATAAAAAATAGAAGAAAAGATTTTATCAAAATACAAAAAGATACTTGAAAAGAAGTATCTCTTTTATATATAAATATCCACTTAAAATAATTTTGTTTTGATTATAGAATAAAAGAATTTTTCCTGGTTGCTAAGGAATGTTTGAAACATTCCCTTTATTATGGTATAATTTAGACATGCAACAATATTTTAGTAATAAAAAAGAAAATAATATATTGTATTTTGATAATGAAGACTTACATCATATTAAAAATGTAATGAGAATTAAAGAAGGAAGTGAGGTAATAGTTAACTTTGAAGGAACTTCTTATATATGTAAAATGTGTGAAGACTTAAAGAGTGCTTCCATAATAAGTGTATATAAAACTAAAGAAGAAGGTCCTGTCGTAACCGCATACATTCCAGTACTAAATGATGAAAAAACAAGTTTCATAATTGAAAAATGTACTGAACTAGGTGTAAATAATTTCATACTAGTACAATATGAAAGATGTAAATTTATAATTAACAAAGATAAGTTAGAAAAGAAGTTAATGAGATACAATAAAATAGCCAAAGAAGCCAGTGAACAGTCACGAAGAACTTCTATTCCTAAAGTAACTGGAGTAATTAAAGTTGACAGTATAGAAAGTTCTAGTGGTGTAAATATTTTATGTTCACTTGACGAATATAATGTAAAAAGTATTAATAAGGTGTTAAATAGTAATTCTATATGTGATAAAATAAATATAGTATTTGGACCAGAAGGAGGTCTTACTAATAAAGAAGAAGATTTGTTAGTAAGTATAGGTTATACAAAAACCTCTTTAGGTAGTAATGTACTAAGAACTGAAACAGTTTTATTAACTGTATGTTCTATTATTAATTATGTGAAGGGTGAGTAAATAATGAAAGATGGAATTAATAATTTTATAGAATTACTAGTAAAAGGAGATTTCTTTCTAATATTTTTAATAATAATGATGATAGTAATTTTGTCTGTAATAATATATTTAATTAAATTACAAATAAATGAGAAATATTATTATGATAATGAGGAAGATGTTGATGATGATTTTATTGATAAGTTTGAAAATAAAGAAGAACTTCCAGTAAATGAGAGTATAAAAAAAGAACCTATTACAGAAACAATAAAAGAAACTCCTAGATTAGTAAATCAAACAAAATTTGATTTTGAAAATAATGATGTAGTTGATTCCATAAAAAGTTATGAAACTGATCAAGAAGAAATGGCTATAATATCTGCTAGTGAACTAGAAAGTAGAATAAAAAACATGAAAGAAACTGGAGAATATGAAAAACATTTTGATAAAATAAACGAATATGAAAGTGATCAAGAAAATCAAGCAATTATTAGTTATGATGAATTATTAAGAAGAGCTTCCTCTAACAACATTAGTTACGAGAGTGAAGAAAATTTAGGTGGTATCAAAGTTAGTAAAGTTGATACTAGTAAAATAGAAATTAAAAGCGAAGAAAGTAATAAACCTTATTACAGGGAAGAATCTTTCTTAAACGCTTTAAAGGAGTTCAGGGAGAGTTTATAATGAAATTTTGTATTAAAACATTAGGTTGCAAAGTTAATACATATGAAAGTGAATTTATCCACGGCCTTTTCATTAGAAAAGGCTATACTTATAGTGAAGAAAATGCTGATATATATGTAGTTAACACATGTACTGTAACAAATATGAGTGATAGAAAAAGTAGACAAATAATTAATAGTCTTAGAAAAAATAATGAAAATAGTATAATTGTAGTATGTGGATGTTTTTCACAAAATGCATTTAATACTGGAAGATTAGAAGAAATAAATGCAGATATTATACTAGGTAACAAAGATAAAAGCAAAATAGTAGAATATGTAGAAGATTATATAAAAAATAAAGAACAGAAGAAAGTGTTTTATAATATAGAAGATGTTCCTTTTGAAGATATGGAATTAGATAGTATGAATAATAGAACTCGTGCTTTTGTTAAGATAGAAGATGGTTGTGAAAACTATTGTACCTACTGTATAATTCCTTATGTAAGAGGTAAAGTAAGAAGTAAAAGTCATGAGTTAGTAATTGAAGAAGTAACTAAATTAGTATCTTTAGGGTATAAGGAAGTAGTATTAACTGGAATACATACTGGTCACTATATAGATGGTGAGTATAAATTTGCAGATTTACTTAAAGATTTAGTTAAAATTGATGGCTTAGTAAGATTAAGGATAAGTTCTATTGAAATAAATGAATTAACAGATGAAGTATTAGATATATTTAAAGAATGTAACATTCTAGTACCTCACTTACACATACCACTTCAAAGTGGAAGCAATCATATATTAAAAGAAATGAATAGAAAGTATGATAAAGAATACTTTATAAATAGAATAGACTATATAAAAAGTATAAAAGAAGATGTAAGTATTACAACTGATGTCATAACTGGTTTTCCAGGAGAAACTGATGAAGAACACATTGAATCTATAAAAACAATTAAAAGAATAGGTTTTACAAAAGTTCATGTTTTTCCATATAGTGATAGATATGGTACTGTTGCAAGCAAGATGCCTAATAAAGTTGATGGAAATATTAAAAAATCTAGGGTTAGAGATTTACTAGAACTTAGTCAAGAATTAGAAAGTACTTTTTGTAAAAAGTTTTATAATAGAACTATGAAAGTACTTATTGAAGAAGAAAAAGATGGCTACTTCTATGGACACACAGCTAATTTTATAAAAGTAAAGGTAAGTGGAAACTTTGTTCAAAATGAAATATATGATATATTATTAACTGAAGATAATATAGTTAGTTAAATAAAGTCTTGTAAAAGGCTTTCTTTTTTGTACCAAATATGGTATAATTGGTGCATATGAGGGGGAAAACATGAATTATAAATTATTAAATGATATAGATAAACTAAATAACTTTGGCGAAATAGAATTAAATGAAAGAGTATATATTTTTAAAGAAAATGGTAAGTTATACATTTCCTCATTACTTGAAGACTACAAAGAAGCAAAAGAAGTGTATCATTATTTAAAAAATAAAGGTTTTGATGTAATAATTATTAGTAGTGGTACTAAAATTCTAATCAGTAAAAAATTAAATAAACTTTATAGTGGTATACCTAAAAAAGACTTAATTTACGCATATAATATATTTGAAGAAGATTTTGCACGTTACACCTATGATGAACTTACAGGAGTAGAAGAATTAATAAAGTATTATAAAGATTTTATTCCTAAAACATTTTCTCCATTAGAAAAATTAATATTTGCATATGATATAGTTAAATCAGTTAAATGTAAAGAAAAAGAAGTAAACGAAGTATGGACAGGTAACATTAACTATTTTATGGATACAGGTTACATTGCATGTGCTGGTTTTAGTTCATTACTTACTATGATTTTAGAAGATATTGACCCTGATTTATCCGTGAAAAATAACAGTTTAATGATAAACAGTATAGAAGGACATGCTAGAAATATAGTTTTAATAAATGATAAAAAGTATAACTTCAAAGGAATATATACTATGGATGCAACATGGGATAGAAGTGAAATTAATAATGATAACTACAAATATTTCTTATTAAATAATTTGGAACAAAAGAAAAGTTATAACAAAATATCTAGTTTAATATTTAGTGATTATGATCATATCTTAAAAGAAAACAAAAAAGAAAATAAATTAAAATTAACTAAAAGTTTTGAAGAAACTTTTTATAAAAGAATGAATAGAAAGTTAATGTTATCATACCTTAATAAAGAAAAAGATACTTTATTGATATTAAAAGCACTTATAATAGTAAAAAAAGAAGAAGGTTATTCTAAACTAGATACAATTAGAAGTTTACATAGATATTTAAAAAATGATGAAGAAAGTAAAAAGTTATATAGTAAAAAAGTTAGATCATTAGTAAGTCAATTTTTTTTATAATTATGACTTTTTTTCTTTTTAAATAAATGGTATAATTTAATTAGGAAGAGAAATAAAATGTTTCGTAAGGAGGTTTAACATGAAAAAAGAAACAATAATCAGTTTAATTATTACTCTTGTGGTTGGATTAGTCACATTTTATATATTTTTGCCGCCAATAAATTTACATAGTTTAGGTTTTCTAACTTATTTATTATTTTTACTAATGGTATTTACTATCTTTAATTCACTAGGTAGTATTATTTCAAGAAGAAAATTTAAAGATGTAATGTTTGCACCTAAATACTTAGTAATTGGATGCATTATAATTTTTGCTTACATTTTTATAGGTAATATTGTATGTAGTCCAATATTTATGAGTAAAAGTTATAGTGAAAGAATAACTATAAATCAAGATAAAGATTTTATAACAGATGTAAAAGAAGTAGACTTTAATAAATTACCATTACTTGATAAAGACAGTACAGAAAAACTAGGAGACAGAGTAATGGGTAGAATGCCTGAAATGGTTAGCCAATACTATGTAAGTGATTATTATACCCAAATTAATTATGACGGGAAAATAGTTAGAGTAACACCTTTAGAATATAATGGTTTCTTTAAATGGATTAAGAATAAAAGTAAAGGTATAGTAGGATATATCACAGTAAATAGTGTAGACGGTTCTAGTGAGTTAGTAGAGTTAAAGAGTGGTATAAAATACTCTAACAGTGCATACTTTAGTAAATATTTAAAAAGACATTTAAGATTTAACTATCCAACTTTCATTTTTGGAGACGAGAACTTTGAGTTAGATAATGATGGTAATCCTTACTGGATAGTACCAGTTATGAAATATACTGCTGTTGGTTTAAAAAGAGATGTTAAAGGCGTAGTAATAGTAAACCCAATTAATGGGAATACTAAGTATTATTCAGTGGGCGAAGTACCTAGTTGGGTAGACCATGTATATGATGCAGACCTTATAATTGAACAAGCAGACGACTGGGGAATGTATCAAAAAGGATTCTTAAATACAATATTCAGTCAAACTGGAGTAGTAATGACAACTGATGGGTATAATTATTTAGTACAAGATGATGACGTATACTTGTATACTGGAATAACTTCAGTTTCAAGTGACGAAAGTAATATAGGTTTCATATTAACTAATATGAGAACTAAAGAAACTAATTTCTATCAAGTACCTGGTGCAGAAGAATATTCAGCAATGGCAAGTGCAGAAGGACAAGTACAACAAATGAAGTACACAAGCACATTCCCCCTTTTAATAAATCTAAACAACAGACCTACTTACTTAGTAAGTTTAAAAGACAATGCAGGACTTGTTAAAATGTATGGATTTGTTGATGTGGAAGACTACCAAAAAGTAGTAGTAACTGATGCTTCTCTAGGAATAGAAAAAGCAAAAGAAAACTATTTAAATAATATGCCTTCAACTAGCACTGGAAAAGAAGAAAATAAAGTTATTACAATAGAAAATATAACTAGTGTAGTAATAGATGGTAATACATACTACTATATAACAGATACTGAAGGTAGTAAATATAAAGTTAGCATAAAAGTAGAAAAAGACATCTTACCTTTCTTAACTAAAGGTAGTGTAGTAGAAGTGTACTATAACTCTAAAACTGATGTAACTAGCATTACAAAATTACAAAAAGCACTAGATTAAAAGTGCCTTTTTGTATGTTAAACACAAAACTACTTGACAAACAACTTAAAAGTAACTATAATTTAAGTATATTATTTATTTAGAGGAGTAATGTATTTACTATTTATAGAGAGTTAACGATAGGTGTAAGTTAATATTGTGTGGTACATGAAGACACTAAAATAGAAAGTAATCGTAATTTCTGCGTTAAAGAATTAAAGAGTATAGTATGACTATAAATTAAGGTGGTACCGCTGCTAATAAGCAGTCCTTAAGTTTATAGTCTTTTTATTTTAAGGAGAGTGAAAAAATATGGAAAACATTTACAGAAATGTATATTCAGGTGAAGTTGACGAAACTTACGCTGGAAAAGAAGTCAGAGTCGCTGGTTGGATTAACAGCATTAGAAAACTAGGTGGTTTAACATTTGTTACTTTAAGAGACGAAAAAGGTATCGTACAAATCATAACAGAAGACGCTGATATGTTTAAAGGAATAACTAGGGAAAGCACAGTTACTATTACAGGTACAGTAAGGTTAAGAACTGAAGATATGATTAACCCTAACATGAAAACAGGAAAAATCGAAATTCTTGCAAGCAGTGTAGAAGTACTAGGAGAATGTGCGAGCATTTTACCTTTTGAAATAAATAGAAGTAGAGAAGAAGCAAGCGAAGAAACTAGATTAAAATATAGATATCTAGATTTAAGAAATCCAAAAGTACATGATAACATGGTATTTAGGTTTAAAGTAATAGACTATATTAGAAGTCTTATGAAAAGTATGGACTTCACAGAAATATCTACACCAATAATTACAACATCAAGTCCAGAAGGTGCAAGAGACTTTATAATTCCAAGTAGAAAATATAAAGGAAAATTCTATGCACTTCCTCAAGCACCACAAATATATAAACAATTACTAATGGTAAGTGGATTTAACAAATACTTCCAAATTGCACCTTGCTTTAGAGACGAAGACTGTCGTGCAGATAGAACTTTAGAGTTTTACCAACTAGACTTTGAAATGAGTTTTGTTACAGAAGAAGATGTATACAAAGTTGGAGAAAAAATATTCTATGATGTATTTAGTAACTTTACAGATAAGTATGTAAGTCCTGCACCATTTAGAAGAATTCCTTATAGTGAAGCAATGCTTAAATATGGAAGTGATAAACCAGACTTAAGAAATCCATTAATTATAAGTGAGTTAACAAATATATTTAAAAATACTACTTTCACTCCATTTATTGGTAGCATTATAAGAGGTATTAAAGTTTCCAATATAGAAAAATCTAATAGTTGGTATAAGAAAATAGAAGAATATGCTAAAGAAATCGGTTTGAGTGGGCTTGCTTACTTAAAAGTAACAGAAGAAAACACTTTAAAAGGAAGTTTAGACAAATACTTAACTGACGAAGAAAGAAGTGAGTTATTTACTAGTCTTGAACTTAAACCAAATGATACATTATTTATTATAAGCGATAAAAAGAAATGTGAAAAATATGCTGGACTTTTAAGAACCAAACTAGGCGAAGAACTAGACCTAATTGATAAAGATAGATATGAATTTTGCATAGTAAACGATTTTCCATTCTATGAATGGAACGAAGAAGATAACAAGTGGGATTTTGGACACAATCCATTTAGTATGCCACAAGGTGGGTTAGATGCACTTAACAACGAACCTATTGAAAGTATTCTAGCATACCAATATGACTTTGTATGTAATGGTTGTGAAATGGCTAGTGGTGCAGTAAGAAACCATAGTATTGAAATAATGAAAAAAGCCTTTCTACTTGCTGGTTATGACGAAGAAGTAGTTAAAACTAAATTCAAGAGCTTGTATACAGCTTTTCAGTATGGTGCTCCACCACATGCTGGTATGGCTCCTGGAATAGATAGAATAATAATGCTTTTAACTGGAGAAGAAAATCTAAGAGAAGTTCAAATATTCCCACCAAATGTAAGTGGCCAAGACTTACTTATGGGTGGACCTACAGAAGTAACAGAAGCTCAACTAAGAGAAACTCACTTAAAAATTAGAGATTAACTATAAAAAATGATAAATTTTGTCAAAAAAAGCAGAAAATCACACACTTGAGACAAATTTATCATTTTTATCTTGCATTTTCATAATTTATAGTATATAATACTAAATGAAAAGAGAAAGAAGTGTATCCACACTCGCCTGACTTACGAAAGTTCGTAGGCATAAAGCTTAAAGATTTATATCTTTTTTGTTCTATTAAAAAGTGGATGCATTTTGCATTCACTTTTTATATGTTTTTGGAGGTGTTTACAATAGCTAAACAAAATGATAATGTTCTAATAAATGAACAAATAAAATTCGATGAAGTAATGGTAATTGGACCTAACGGAGAAAAATTAGGGATTAAAAAAAGAGAAGATGCTCTAACTTTAGCAAATTATGCTGGATTAGATTTAGTACTTATGTCTTCAAATGGAGTACCAGTTTGTAAAGTAATAGACTATAACAAATTTAAGTACGAAAAATTAAAAAAAGAAAAAGAGGCTAAGAAAAAGCAAAGAGAACAAAACCTTGAATTAAAAGAATACAGATTATCTGTAACAATTGACGTTCATGATTTTGAAACTAAATTAAAAAATGCAAAAGCTTATATTGAAAAAGGACATAAAGTTAAAGTATCAGTTAGGTTTAAAGGTAGACAAATTGCTCATCCAGAACTAGGACGTGAAGTAATAGTAAAGTTTGCTGATAAGTTAAGTGATGTTGCAAGCATTACAGAACAACCAAAATTAGAAGGTAGAACTATTAGTTTAGTAGTAGCACCAAAAAAATAATGAAGGAGGGTGGCATCATGCCAAAACAAAAATCACATAAAGGAATAGCAAAAAAAGTAACTGTAAGACCTGGTGGAAGTACTAAAATTGGTAAACCAGGAGCAAATCATATGAGTGGTAAAAAACCAACAAGTTTCAATAGAAAATTTAGAAAAGGATCTGCTTTAAGTCAAGCTGACACAAACAGATACAAGAAAGCTTTATAAGGGGGGATATAGATGACAAGAGTTAAAGGTGGAACAGTTTCAAGAGCAAGAAGAAAGAAAGTTTTAAACAGAGCAAAAGGTTATTTTGGAAGTAAACATAGACTTTATAAAACTGCTCAAGAACAATTAATGCACAGTGGTGTATATAGTTTCAATGATAGAAAGAAAAATAAAGGTAACTTCAGAAAATTATGGATAACAAGAATTAATGCTGCTTGTAGAATGAATAATATAAGTTATTCAAAGTTCATTGATGGTCTTAATAAAGCTGGAGTTGAAATCAATAGAAAGATGCTTAGTGAATTAGCAATTCAAGATATGAATGAATTTAATAAACTTGTAGAAGTTGCTAAAAAAGCATTGGAAAATGGAAAAGTTGAGACTGAAACTAAAACTGAAAGTAATGATTTAAGTAGTAAAACAGTTGCTGAATTAAAAGCACTTGCTAAAGAAAAAGGTATAGAAGGTTACACAACTATGAAAAAAGCAGATTTATTAAATGCTTTAAAATAGAAGAGTAAACTTCTTTTTTTATATATAATTTGCATTTTTGTACCAAATATGGTATAATATAGGCAACTAAGGGGGAATATAGATGACACATGAAGAAAAATGGTTAGAACATTATAAATATGCAGTAGAATACTATAATAAACATCATGATTTAAAAATACCTGCTAGTTATGAAGTAACAACAAACCAAAATAAAACATTAAAGTTAGGTTGGTGGATATTTTATCAAAGAAAAGCCTATAAAGGAGAAAAGTCCCCACTATCCACTAAACAAATAAATTTATTAAATAAAATTGGCATGGTTTGGCAAATATATGATACAGAAAAAATATATGATACAGAAAAAATAAAAGAAAAAGAAATGAAAACATGGTTAAAGTATTATAAGGAATTATTAATATATTACAAAAAACATGGAAATGTTCTAATGAATATTGATTATAAAGTGATAGATGAAAATGGAAAAACTTTAGAACTTGGTAATTGGCTAACTATTCAACATTTTAAATACGAAAAAGGTAAATTGAGTATAGAAAAAATAAAACTCTTAAATAAAACTGGGATGAACTTAAATACTAGTGTTAAAATGAAATGGTTAGAAAACTATGAGTATGCACGTCTATACTATCTAGAAAATAATAACTTATTAGTACCACAAAAATTTAAAGTATACTTACCTAATAAAACTATTAATTTAGGTTCATGGATCAATACTCAAAGACAAAATTATAAGAAAAACATTTTAAATGCTGAACAAATAAAATTACTAAATGATATTGAAATGGTATGGCATGTGAAAATATATAATAAGAAGTTATAAAGGAGAAAATATGTACAGTGAAAATAGTCCAAATTACTTAAGTATTATTAAGAATAAATATATTGCAAACATTCCAGAAAAAAAGAATTTATTATATTTGTTATGTTATATCATTGTTAAAAGAAAAGATCTAAGAAACTACGAAACTGCTTTAGCAGAATCTATACTTTTTGAACTAATAAATAATAATAATAATAGATTTTTAATAGAAAAAACTAATCCATTATATAATGAATTCAATATAAATGTATTATGTTACTTAATGGATTATACCAACTGGGCAGACTACACATTGAAAGAAACAAAAACTTCTGAAGGTATTTTATTAACTATTAAAAGAAAAGGAAAGTTTTTAGGATTAAAATTTTAAAGGAGGGAAATTTATGAATTACGAAAAATTACTTACAAGTAAACAAAAATCATATTTAAAAAATTTATATTTTACTATTAAATTAAGAATACTAAATACTGTTAGAGAACAAATTAAAACAGATAAAAAAGTAGATTTAAATGTTTTAGAAACAGAATTAGTTTTAGATAATATTAAATATAACTATTTTGAAGAACTATATCTAAAAAATTTAGCAGCTATAGATGGTATACAAATATATACTTATATTATAGATAATAAAACATTAATAAAGGCTAAATATGAAGATATAGAAAAAACAAATACTAAAATAAAAAGAAGTGCTAGATAAAAATGCACTTCTTTTACTATCTAATAAAAGTTTTATTTTCAAATTCCTTATGTAGCATCTTAGTACTCCAAAGTAAACTGTATTTTGTCTGATTAATAATAAAATCAAATTCACCAATATACTCATATACTTTAGGATTCCAACTTAACTTAAAATCATTAAGTCCTCTATATGGATTATCTTTACTAAAGTCTCCAGTAATACCATTTAAGTCTAAGAAAGAAAATCCTTCGTTTTTATAATGATTAATTAAATTATAATGCAAGAAATGATTTGGAAGTAATTTACTAAATGTTTTATCAAAACCACTTGTATGAATATAAACTACATTATTATTTTTTATTACTAAAGCACCCGCAACTATCTCTTTAAGTATATTTGCTTGTATCTTTTTATTAACCCCACTTATTTCTTCATTAATTTCATATAACTTTCTATCACTAATCATTTTTTCATTATAAATATTTTTATCACTTGGTTTCATCTGGAATATTCTATTAATCTTTTCATTAATAGTAGCCTCAGTTTGATAATCATCTTGTAAATTTAATAAGTACTCATGATAATCAACCTCAACCAAAAACAAATCTATCATATTCTTTTCATCAAACATTTTATACATAGTTTTATAAAAATCACTTGTAATATCATCTTTTCTCTTAGTAAGTTCATATAAACTATTTAAATTATAAAAGTCTCCTTTAATAAGATTTAAACCTTTAGTACTAATTTTACTAATCTTATTTTGAAGTTTAGAATCAAGTAACTCATATTTAAAATTCTTTAAATTAACAATGGGATTATATTTAGGTAACATACTTTCAAAATATACATTATCCTTAAGTTTTTTATATCCTAAGTTTTCTAAATCAACAACTAATTTATTAGAAAGTGAATTAAGTGTCTTAGTTCCATCAGAGTTTACTATATTTAATGTAATAATAGGATTTATTTTAATAAAAGCAAACCCTTTCTTACTAAAATATTTTTTAATAGATAAACTAAAATCAGTAAGTAACTCATTATCAAAGTAGTCAAGTAAAAAACCACGTGGACTATATCCATACTTAACATTAATAGAAATAGACTTGGTTAACATCATGAATGCACATACTAATTTGTCGTTTTTATATCCCCCAACATACATATCTGTATATCCATATTTTCCAAGTAAAGTTCCGTATGTACTAGATTGAAAAAAACTACCTAACACATGAGTCTTACTAAATGAATCAAATTCACTTTTTGATATCTCTTTAATTACCATAAAATCCCTTCCTTTTTACTAAACAATTATACCATAAAAAGTACATAAAGTAAAAGAAAAAACACTATTTTCTTAATTTTAGTGCTCTTACTTCTTTTAAAAGTTCTAAATAAGGACAACCCCACATATAGTCAGATTCTTCTTTATCATAAATAGTCTTATTTAACACCTTATCTAAATATTCACATTTTACTTCATACACTCCTAAATTAGTCTCACTTATAGTTTTAGAAAACTCACACACTTTACTAGGTGAACAATTAATATTAGATAACTCACTCTCTAACATAAGAAGTATTAATTTTTCATTTTCTTCACTCAAATTATAAGTATTATTCTTAATAGCATCAACTAAATTTCTAAGACTTTCTAATGATTTTTTCAAAAAAATTCCTCCTTTGTATTAAAATATTATACTATATTTACATAATTTGTCAATTTTCCTTGTTAAAATGAAGAAAATTATAGTATAATTTAACTATAAGGGAGAGTGATTAATATGAGTAAAATTACTGATATTAAAGCCAGAGAAATATTAGATTCAAGAGGAAATCCTACGGTTGAAGTTAAAGTTTTCACTGAAAAAGGAAGTATTGGAGTGTTTTCAGTACCAAGTGGAAGTTCGACTGGTAAAAGAGAAGCCTTGGAACTAAGAGATAATGATGAAAGATATTTTGGTAAAGGAGTATTAAAAGCAGTTAATAATGTAAATACTATTATAAAGGAACATTTAATTGGAAAAGAAGTAACTGAACAAAAAACAATTGATGATATAATGATTAAATTAGATAATACACCTAATAAAAGTAATTTAGGTGCTAATGCTATACTAGGAGTAAGTGTTGCATGTTTAAAAGCTTCTGCAATGGATAATAATGAAGAAGTATATAGATACTTAAATAAAAGAGAAGTAAAAATACCTTTTTGTATGTTTAATATAATTAATGGTGGAAAACATGCTTCAAATAATATAGATATACAAGAATTTATGATAGTACCAAAATTTAATACATTTAAAGAATCTTTAAGAGCAGCAAGTGAAGTATTTCATGCATTAAAAGGAATACTACTTGATAAAGGTCTTAATACTAATGTTGGAGATGAAGGAGGATATGCACCAGACTTAAGTTCAAACGAAGAAGCACTAAGTGTAATAGTAAAATCTATTGAAACAGCAGGATACATTCCAGGGAAAAACATCTTTATTGCTCTAGATATAGCAGCAAGTAGTTTCTATAACTCTGAAACTGATACATACAATATTGATAACACAAATAAAACTAGAGAAGAACTACTTAATTATTACATCGAATTACTGCAAAAATATCCAATAATAAGTATAGAAGATCCATTTGATGAAGATGATTATCTAGGATTTAAAATGATTACTGACTCTCTTGGAAAGAAAATAAGCATAGTAGGAGATGACTTATTCGTAACAAATAAAAATCTATTAAAAAAAGGAATAGAAGAAGGTTTATGTAATGCAATACTTATTAAACCAAATCAAGTGGGAAGTTTTTATGAAACATTAGAGACTATTGTTCTTGCTAAACAAAATAAATATACTTGTATAATGAGCCATAGAAGTGGAGAAACAACAGACACATTTATAAGTGATTTAGCAGTTGCTTTAAATATTCCTTTTATGAAAAGTGGTTCAACTTCAAGAGGTGAAAGATTATCAAAATATAATAGACTACTTGAAATAGAAGAAGAATTATAGTAAAATATATATTGAGGGATGAAAAATGGAAATATTATTAATAATAGTAAGTATAGTTTTAATAGCATTAGTATTACTTCAAAGTAACAAGGCTAGTGAAGCTGGACAAATCATTACTGGAGGCAACTCTATGTTAATGGGTCAAATGAAAGAAAGAGGAGCAGAAAAGTTTATAACAAGACTTACATATGCAACTGGTTTCTTATTCATTATACTTTCAATGATTATGGGATTATAATTTCTTAGAAATAAGAAATTTTTTCTTTTTACTTGTTGATTTGTACACTAAAATCTTAAGAAAACTGAAAAAGATATAAGATATTCATATAAGCTTATTTCTTAAACTTCAATAATATGAAAAAAATCAATAGAAAAAGTAAATATTAGAAAAACTTAACGAAGTAAATGTAACAGGCTTTATATGTCCTTGTTGCAAAAATAAAGGATTTGTATACTATGGTTCTTTTAAAAGATATTTAAAATAGAGGAGAATGGCAAAATAGAAGAGAAATATAAAGTAAATAGACAATTAATAAAAAATGCAAGAAAATTACTCTTACTTTTAACTTAATAAAACAAACAAAACCTACGAAACAATTGACATTTTGTGCTTTTTATGGTACAATATATACATATTTATGGGGGATATATGTTTAGTAGTGAATTAGAAAGTTTTATAATAAATAATATTTATACCAAAGATTTTATGAGTAAAGATGTGTTAGAAAATATTAGAATGCTTATAATAAAAAAAGTACCTGATATTAAATATGTTTTAAGAGATACTATTATAGGAAAAGATTTCCAATGTGTGGGAATATATACTAAAGGGAAAGTATACATTAATACTAAAGAGATGAATGAATTTTATTCTAACACTTTAGAGATAAATAGAATTCAAAGTAATTTACTTGTAAAAAACTTACTCGTATTAAGCGTTTACTTACATGAAACTGTACACGCTTTTCAAACTATGATTAATCTAACAGAAACAAAAGGTCTGATGAACGATTTAATAATAGACTCAAATAAAGTTTTGGATAGTAAACTATTTAGTGAAAAGAAATATGACTACTATCATGATATAATTCCAGTTGAGAGAATAGCAGATGCATTTACTTTTGGCTTCCTACTTAATATATATGATAAACTTGAATGTACTAAAGCTTATCCAAATTTTAAATCATCTGTAGTAAAACTAATGATGAAAGATTACGACATAATGCCTAGAAAGGTAGTGTCACCCATAGAAAAGTTTTATAAAATATTTTTCATAACAAAAAGTATAAAAAGATATAATTTTGATAATTTTAGTGATAAAGATAAATTTCTACTAGGCGTATTAGATAGTGAAGAAAAAATAAATAAGGTAGTAAGCGAGATAATAAATATTGATAGTTATTCTAAAAAGAGGGGGGTTTAGGATGTTTGAAAAAGAATTTATTAATTTTATAGCAGAAAATATGTGCGAGAGTGATTTCTTATCAGAAAGGTTTATTAAATATTTTAAAGAATATTTATATAGATATAGTATATTTACTAATAAAGAAATTGAAACAATTGAAATAAATGATAAAGTAAAAAGTTATGTAGGAGGATATGAAGATAAAAATATAGTACTTTATAAAAATTCAATACAAAAATCATTTCCTTCGTTTGTATCAATGTATCATATAAATGAAGTTAATCAGTTCAGCAAAAATACAGTCACTTTAATGTTTCTAATTCATGAAATTGCTCATGCTTATCAAGATAGTGATTTATGTACTGGAGACTTATACAAAATGTTTACTTTTGGTTATAAAGTACTAGCTGGTTTAAATTTAGAAAAAGTAGATACTTTACTTAACCATTTAACAAAACTAAGTGAAAAGGTATCTAAGGAATTAGCAATGTATTTAAAAGGTGTTGAAGGTATAAATATATATAACAAGTATTATGATATATTTCCTAATGAAAGACATGCTGATGGGGTTTCTTATTCATTTTTATTAGATATTTATGACAAACTTGGAAGTGATAGTTTTATTTCTTATGAGGACTTTTTACACACAATTTATACTTATGTAACAAGAAACTACTATGTAAATGGTTCCTTAGTAATAAGTCCAGTAGGAGAGTTTTATAAAAAAATAGGTAAATATGATGTATTTAAAAATTATGATTTTAATTCTTTAAGTGATAAAGATAAAGTATTATTTGGTTTATGTGAAAACAAAAGTACTTTAACAGAAGTAGTAAATACTAATATTTTAAAAAGAAAAATCTAACAAACACTTGCAAAAATCGCGTATTTGTAGTATATTATATATGCTTAATCCGATGCATGAAGTTGTATGATTAAATAAAGCAAAAGAAAGGAAGATTAGAATGAATTTAATCGATAAGATTAACAAGAAACAAATTAATCCTAACGTTCCAGAATTTCGTGTTGGAGATACTGTAAGAGTAGATGTTAGAATTAAAGAGGGAAAAAGAGAAAGAATTCAAGCATTTGAAGGAATTGTAACAGCTAGAAAAGGTGGAAGTGTTAGTGAAACATTTACTGTAAGAAAAAAATCAGGAAGTGTTGGAATTAACAGAGTATTCCCAGTTAACAGCCCATTAATTGATAAAATTACAGTTATTAAAAAGGGTAAAGTTAGACGTGCTAAACTTAATTTCTTAAAAGATATTAAGGGAACATTCAAAATTAAAGAAAGAAACTAGTTATCTAGTTTTTTCTTTTTAATAAAATATCAAACAAATATATGAAAACACATTGACAATATTATTCGGTTGTGGTATAGTTTTAAGTGTTAGGAGAGTATGTATGAATAAGTTAAAAGAATTATATCCTTATATAGGAATAGTAATAGTGGTAGTATTAATTAGAAGCTTTTTATTTACACCAGCCATAGTAAATGGTTCATCAATGGAGCCAACACTAAATGATAAAGAATTAGTTATTGTAAACAAAATTGGGCTTAAAACAAGTGGGTTAAAAAGATTTGACATAGTAACTGCAAAATATGAAAGTGATACCCTTATTAAAAGAGTTATAGGTCTTCCCAATGAAACAGTTGAGTATGTTGATAATGAATTATATATTAATGGAAAAAAAGTAACATCTGACTTAGATTTTCAGTATACTCATGACTTTAAACTTGTAACTAAAGATGATGAGTATATACTTTTAGGCGATAATAGAAACATTAGTAAAGATTCAAGAGTTATAGGTGCATTTAACATAAAGGATATAAAAGGTAAAGTAGGATTTGTTTTATTCCCATTTACTAAATTTGGAAGTGTTAAGTAGAGAATATTATGAAAAATATTTTTATAGGTGGAGTTAGTAAGTCGGGTAAAAGCACTCTTAGTAAAAGATTAAAAGAAAACAATTATAACCATATACCCCTAGATTATTTTGCATCGAGTTTTAAAAGAAACTTTCCAGAGACAAAAATAACAAGTAATGTATTAGTAACGAAAGAGTCTAGTGAGAATTTAAGTTTATTCATATCAAGAGTAATAGAAATAATAAATACAACTTCTGAACTTTTTATAATTGATTCAGCACATATATTACCAGAAGATATAATAAAGTATTTAAATTCTGATAAATGGGATATATATTATTTAGGATACCCAAATACAACTAAAGAAGATAAATTAAAAGAAATAAGAAAGTATGAAACTGAAGAAGACTGGACTTATAAGAAAAGTAATGCTGAACTTTTGAGTATATTTGATGAATTGATTTCATTAAGTAAAAAAGAAAAAGTATCATGTGAAAAACTAGGTATCAAATATATTGATGTAAGTGAAAATTTAATTGAAAAGTTAAACATAAATTAAGGAGGTACTAACGTGATAGGAAATTATAAAATAGTTACTTTATGTGGTTCAACAAGATTTAAACGTGAATTTTTAGAAGTGCAAAAACGTCTTACACTTGAAGGAAATATAGTGATTTCTGTAGGCTTGTTTAGTCATTCAGGAGACTTTGAAGTATGGGAAAATACGGATGAAGGTACTCTTACAAAAGCTAAAAATATGTTAGATGATATGCATAAAAGAAAAATAGATTTATCTGATGCAATTTATGTCATTAATGTAGGTGGATATATTGGTGACAGCACTAAAAGTGAGATAGAATATGCAAAAATGACTGGTAAAGAAATAATGTATTTAGAAAGTACGAAAGTTTTAAAGAGGTAGTATGATATACAAATATGAACATATAACACGTAATAAATTTTATGTATAATTATTCCATGCCATAGAGTAATTGGTACAAATAATAAATTAATTGGTTATGGTGGAGGAATAAATAACAAAAAAAGAATTATTAATTCATGAGGTAAGTTATAATGAATAGATGTAAATGGTGTAATTTAAAAAATCCTAAATATATTCTTTATCATGATAATGAATGGTGTCGTCTTAACTTTAATGAAGAATATTTAATAGAAATGTTTATTTTAGAAAGTTTTCAAGCAGGTTTATCATGGGAGTGTGTTTTAAACAAAAGAGAAGCATTTAGATTAGCCTTTGATAATTTTGATATAGATAAAATCAGTGAGTATGATGAGTGTAAGATAAAAGAATTACTAGAAAACAAAGATATAATTAGAAATAAGTTAAAAATTACAAGTGCAATAAACAATGCTAAGTTAATTAAAAATATTAAAAAAGAATATGGTTCATTCGCTAATTATATTAAAAAGTTTACAGGTAATAAAATAATATATGAGACCAATTTAACAACAAATAGTTTATCTGATACTTTATCAAAAGATCTCAAAAAAAGAGGTATGAAGTTTGTAGGAAGTACTATAATATATTCTTTTTTACAGGCTATTGGTATAATTTATTCTCATGATGAAGAATGCTTTTTATACAAAAATAAATAATTTAATAAATTGTGAGTAGGGATGTGTGAAGTTATGGAAGAGTTTTATTTGGAAAAACCATCAATTAAAAGAAAAAAAGAAATAATTGAGTATTGTGAAGAGTTAGTAAAATATAATTCTGATATAAATGGTATAGAGGTATTAACAGGTATACTTCATGGTCAAACTTTTCAAGAAACATTAGATTACTGTTTAAAATTAGAAACTGAAGAATATGCAAAAAGATTAAAAAAAGCCCGAGTAAAAACTTATTTACTGGTAAGAAAAAGTGACAATTCAGTAATAGGTGCTGTAAATATTCGTTGGAATCATATTGGTGGTATGAAAAAGTTTGATGGGAATATCGGTTATGGAATTAAGCCAACTGAAAGAAGAAAAGGATATAGCAAGGTTGCTTTATACTTGAGTTTATTAGAATGTAAAAAGTTAGGATTTAAGAAAGTACGTTTGACCTGTGAAAATAGTAATATAGCATCAAATAAAACTATTTTATCTTTGGGTGGAATATTAAAATTATCAGAAGTTGACCCTAGTGATCAAATACTAACTAATGTATACACTATTAATACTGAAAAAATAAAAAATAATAAAATTGATTTTAAATAAAATAATCAATAGAGCAGAAAAACATATAGATAATAAAAACTTACAAATAACTATCAAGATAAATATAATGTTAGAGTTGGGTCCTGATGAAAATAACACCGTCGGAAAAACCGACAAGGGAAGTGAAATTTAATGGTTATGTATCAAAAAAGAAAAATTAGAGCAGAAAAGACAAAAACAATCAAGAAGAAAAGTTGACTAAAGTCGGAATCAACTGGTAAGTTGGGAGTTATGAAAAAACACTTTTAAACTCTTGAAAATAAAGAGTATTTTTACTAAATGTTTTTTACATTTTAGAACATTTTTTAATAAGTTTTAATTTTAATTGATAAGTGTATGAATTATGAAAAACAAAAAGAAAGGAGAATATTTATGGAAGACAATAAACTAATTATATATAAAAATAGTGAAGGTAATATTATAGTAGATGCTATTTATAAAGATGAAACTTTATGGCTATCACAAAAAGGTATGTCAAAAGTTTTCGATGTTGGAGTACCAGCAATTTCAAAACATTTAAAAAATATATTTGAAGAAAACGAATTAGATAAAAATTCAGTTGTTTCCAAAATGGAAATAACTGCACCTGACGGAAAAAATTATAATACTGAAGTTTATAGTCTTGACGCTATAATTGCTGTGGGTTATAGAATTAATTCTAAAAAAGCAACAGAATTTAGAATATGGGCAACAAAAATACTAAAAGAATATATGACCAAAGGGTTTGCTTTAAATGATGAACGCTTTATAAATGGAAATAAATATGATACGAAATATTTTAATGAATTATTAGAACGTATTAAAACAATTAGAGTAAGTGAAAGAATGGCATATCAAAAAATTACGGATTTATTTATTGCAACAGCAACTGATTACAATCCTAAGTCAGAAGAAGCGTATACTTTCTTTAAAATAGTTCAAAATAAGTTGCATTTCGCTATAAGTGGACATACTGCTGCCGAATTAATATATAGTAGAGCAAATTCAGATAAAGAACATATGGGACTAACTAATTGGAAAAATTCTCCTGATGGTTTAATATATAAATATGATGTAATTATTGCAAAGAATTATTTAAACGAAGAAGAAATGAATAATTTGAAAGATTTAACAAATTTATTTTTGGTATTTGCAGAGGATGAAGCAAAGCAAAGACATGTAATGACAATGAAGGATTGGATAGATGCAACTGATGATTTATTAAAATTTAGAAGAAAAGAAATATTAAATAATAGTGGCAGTATATCTCATAAAGAAGCAGTAGAAAAAGCAGAAAAAGAATATGAAAAATTTAGAGTTATACAAGATCAAAAATATATTTCTTCAATGGATGAATTTTATAATAAATATTTAAGTGAAAATAATAGTGATGAACAAGAAAGTAATTAAAATGAATATGTATCAAAAATGAAAAATTAGAGCAGAAAAGAAAAAAACAATCAAGAAGAAAAGTTGACTAAAGTCGGAATCAACTGGTAAAGAACGACTTATATAAATTTTCATTTAAGTCCTTACTTTATAAGGCTTTTAATTAAATTTCTTTTTACTTTTTTTAGATAGAATTTACAAAAGAATTAAAAAAAAAGGATGGTAACTACGATTTATTGAAAACTAATATTTTAGACAAAGGAGATGATAACAATGGCAAAAGATTTAATAATTAGAAGTAGTACTGAAGAATTTATAACATTTAAACTTCAAGAAAAAGATAAAGGCATTCAAGTTAGATATGAAAATGAGACTTTATGGATAACACAAAAAGCTATGGCAGAATTATTTAATGTAGAACAACCTGCAATAGCAAAGCATCTTATAAATATATATAATGAAAAGGAGTTAGACAAAGATTCAACTTATTCCAAAATGGAATTAGTTCAAAAAGAGTTTAAAAGAACTTGAAAGAGAAAGGAAAAAATTAGAAATAAAAGAGCAAAAGAAACTTGAGAAAACAAAATAAAATAGTAATTTGTGAGGAAAAAATAATGGGAAATGAATTATTAATAACTAAAATTAGATGTGGTGAATGTAATAGTGAATTCTATATAAGAAAAGTTAAGGGAATATATTATTATTGGTGTAAATCTTCGTATCGTAAAACAGGTTGTAATTTAAAATCAATTAGAAAAGATATGCTAGAAAATATGATATTAGTTGATATTAATGATAAATATAAAAAAATTATAAAAAACCTAATAAGGATTTGGTAAATCATTATATAAAACAAATAGAAATATTTGATAAAAATAGAGTACAAATGGTATATAAATCTGATAAACAGTGATATAATTAGTTTGCAAAGTTTCCAAAAAACAAGTGTTAACTATAAAATGAAAGAAGGTGAATATATGTCAAATAAAATAATAGAAGTTCAAAATATTAAAGTAAATGTTACAAATATAGATGATACTGATTATATTTGTATTTCTGATTTTGGTAAGTTTAAAGCAGGAAAATCTAAAGCAGATGATGTTATTAGAAACTGGTTAAGAAATAGAATCACTTTATAATTCTTAGGAACATGGGAATCTATTTATAATCCAAATTTTAATTCCGTCGAATTCGACGGGTTTAGAAAAAGCGCTGGACTTCATACATTTACTTTAAGTGTTACTGAATGGTGTGAGAAAACAAATGCTATTGGCATATATTCAAAACGAGGCAAATATGGTGGAACATATGCACATAAAGATATTGCATTTGAATTTGCATCAGCAATAAGTCCAGTATTTAAATTGTATTTAATTAAAGAATTTGAGAGATTAAAAGAATTAGAAAACCAAAATAGAGAATGGGATGTAAAAAGAATACTAACTAAAAATAATTATTTAATTCATACAGATGCCATTAAGAATTATATTTTACCAGATAATGATTTTTTCAAAAATAAAGAATGGATAAAATATGCCGAAGAAGCTGATATTCTTAATGTAGTATTATTTAATAGAACTGCTAAAAAATGGAGAGAATTAAATCCAGAGTTAGCTAAGAACTCAAATGTAAGAGATTATGCAGCAATAAATGAATTAACAGTTTTATCTAATTTAGAATCTCATAATGTGGAATTAATCAAAGAAGGTAAAACAAAAGAAGAAAGATTTGAAATATTAAGTAATATATGTAAATATCAATTAGATATACTTAATAATGCAGAAAGAATTAAGTTATTAAATGAAAGAAGTAGTGATTGAAATGTCAAATGAAGAAAAAAGTTTCCAAAAAACAAATATTAACTGGGGAATAACGACTTATGGAAAACCTCTTAGAAATACTTATAAATAAAGACTTTAAATTTGACTTCTTTTTACATTTTATAGGTGTAAAATGATAAAAATTTAAAGAAAATAGTGGTAATAACGACTTATGGAAAACTTTTATATGAAGCAATAAATAAGGAGGTAGTAATGAAAAAAATTGGAGATAGATATACTAACAATATTTTTGAAAATATTAAACATATAGATGAATACGGAAATGAATATTGGTATGCTAGGGAACTTTCAAAAGTTTTAGAATATAAAGATTGGAGAAATTTCTTAAAGGTTTTAAATAAAGCAAAAGATGCTTGTAAAAATTCTGGCTTTAATATAGATGAACAACTTGTTGAGGTCAACAAGTTGTCAAAAAGAAATAATAATGCCACTGCTAATATACAAGATTATAAACTATCAAGATACATATGCTATTTGATAGTGCAAAATGCTGACCCTAGTAAAGAAGTTGTTGCTTTAGGACAAACCTATTTTGCTATACAAACAAGAAAACAAGAAATAACAGAACAGGAATATGATTCATTATCAGATGATGAAAAAAGATTTTATCAAAGAAAATTAACAAAGCAAGGTAACTATACGCTTCAAAAAGTTGCTTCAGCTGTTGGAGTTAAAAATATGGCTGAATTTCATAATGCTGGATATAAAGGATTATATAACGGAGAAACAGCTGATGATATTTTTAAAAGAAAAAAATTACGCTATAGAGAAGATATTTTAGATAATATGAATGAAGATGAATTAGTTGCTAATTTATTTAGAATAAATCAAACAAAGCAAAAACTTTTAAAAGATAATGTACAAGGTGAGAAAGAAGCAAAAGATGTACATTATGAGGTAGGAAAAAAAGTTAGAAAGGCAATTGCAGATATTGGTGGAACGATGCCAGAAGAAATGCCAACACCTAAAAAGAGTTTAAAAGAACTTGAAAGAGAAAGAAAAAAATTAGAAATAAAAGAGCAAAAAAATTTTGATAAAATAAAATAATAATTTGTGAGGAAAAATAATGGGAAATGATTTAAAAAAAATAAGAATTACTAATAAAAGTCTAAAAATTAAAAATAAAATAATAAATACTTTTTTGATATTTCTATTTGGAGTGATACTAGGAATATTCTCGAAATGGCTAGATAATTTAAGTATTGATGATTCTGTGTGGTGGCAACATATATTAGGAATATTGGATCTTGGAAATGTGTTTTCTATGTTTGGAATATGGCTATTTATTGGTATAACAATATCTGTTTTTAGTAAAACCCCAAGAAGAGCAAGTGTCAATGTATTATGTTTCTTTTTAGGAATGACAATTAGTTATCATTTATATACAATACTCTTTTGTGGCTTTAATCCGATGAGGTATATGATGATATGGTATGGATTTACATTGATTTCTCCGTTGCTAGCCTATGCTTGTTGGTATGCTAAAGGTAAAAACAAAGTATCGATGATAATAAGTAGTCTAATTCTTTCAGTAATGTTTATATCTTCATTTCACATTGGAATATGGTATTTTGATTTAAAGAGTATAATTGATTTATTGATTTTTATAGGAACAGTCATTGTGTTATATGTGAATCCTAAAAATACTATTTATAGTTTAGTTATATCAATTATATTAGCGTTTATGATTAGAGTTGTATTGTAATACTAATTAAGGTAAAATAAAATAGAAAGAAGTGATTAAAATGGATATGTATCAAAAAAGAAAAAAAAGACAAGAAATGAAAAATAATGAAAATCAAAAAGAAACACAAAATAAAACAAATATCAACTGGTATCCAGGCCATATGGCTAAAACTAAAAGACAGATTAAAGAAAGAATAGATTTAGTAGATGTAGTAGTGCATGTAGTAGACTCTAGAATTCCTAGAAGTTCTTTTATAAATGATATAAACGAATTTACTAAAAATAAAGAAAAGATATTAGTATTCAGTAAATATGATTTATGTGATAAAGAAGAAACTTTGAAATGGAAAAACTATTATGAAAATCTAGGCTATACTGTTATATTAAGTGAACTAAACGATAACAAAGTTAAAAACAAAATAATAGATGCTGTTAATCTTTTAATGGAAAAAGTAAACTTAAAAAGGGAAAAAAATGGTTTGCTTCCAAAGAAAGCAAAAGTTATGGTAGTAGGTGTATCTAATGTTGGTAAAAGTACGTTAATAAATAAACTTGTGAATAAAAAAGTTCAGACAGTTGGTAATATGCCAGGAGTCACAAAGAGTATAAATATGATTAAAATTAATGATAAAATAGATTTAATTGATACTCCAGGAGTATTATGGCCAAAATTTGAAAGTGAAGAAATTGCATTCAAATTAGCAAGTATGACAATTATTAAAGAGGAAGTTTTACCGCTTGATGAAGTATGTATATATATACTTGAAACATTAAACAAGTACTATAAAGAAATACTAAAAAGCACATTTGGATTAGATAATTTTGATATTAATGAAGTATATGAAGTATACGAAATAATAGGAAAATTTAAAAACTTTCCAAAAGTTGGTGGAGAACCTGACTTTGATAGAATAAATAAATATATAATTAATTCCATTAAAAATGGTACCTTAAAAGGTATTACTTTTGATAAATGTAATTAATTTTATACAAAGTGTTGACTTATTGTACTTTATATGGTATAATTAAAATCAGTTAAGGGGGATAAGAATTATGGGATTTAAAAAAAATATTGATAATGCTCGTTTAGTAACACCTGAAAGAGCTGAATCCATAATGAATGAATGTATTGAAATTAAAGAAAGGTTTGGATTAGATAGATTTTCAATTGATAAGATTAGTAAATTTTACTTATATAATATAACTATCAGAGTAGGTACTGTACAAGATACATTAAAGTATTTAGTAGACACTTTAAAAGCACTTGGTAAAGATGAAGATGATATAAGATATTATTTAATTAAAAATGGTTCAGTTTATTTAGCAGATGTTGCTGACTTTAAAGCAAGACTTTCCATATTAAATAGATGTGGATTACTAGAAGATACACTATTAAATCATAGTAATATATTAACTCATGCAACTTCTACAAGAATTTTATCTACTCAATTTTTATATTCTATATGTAAAAGCAAAGAATTTAAAGTAGATATGAATGAAATAAATATATTAAAAGATATGTCTTTAGAAAAGAAAAAAGAGTTATTAAACAAATATAGATTAACTGCAGAAGAATTATTTACATTAAATTATACTCTTAGAAAAAGTATTAATCAGTTAAGAAAAGAAAATACTGAAAATAGTTTAAAATTAAAATAGGAAAAAAATCCTATTTTTTTATTGCATTTTTAATACTAATTTTAATATTATATTTATTATTGTTATCAATGTATTCTATTCCTTTATTTAACTTATATTCATAAATATCACCAGTGGTAAACAAGTTATAAGTACTAGTTGGAGTCTCACCATAAAATACTGCAATGCTATCAGAAAGTACCATAACTGCTAGACTTGCCGAATTATCATCTTTATCGATATCAATTTCAACATAATCCCTTTCAATGTTAAATTTATAAGTATTTTTAGTCCCTGTATCAAAAACAATATTAAAAGTAGTAGAAGTAGTACTTGCTTTAACATTAACTCCAGTTTTTTGATATTCTAAAATAGTCTGATTATTATTGAAAATATTTGCAATATTGTCTAACATGATTTTATTATCCTTAACAATTTGCCTTTTTTCAATAAATCCCAAAGTTCCTAAAACCATAAAAATAATTATAAATAAAACACATAAAATAATCCTAACTAAATTCTTCACATTTTCACTCCCTTATTCTATTAAGATTATACTATAAAAATGAAAAAAATAAAAGAGAAGAAATTAAATACTTCTCATTTTATCCATATCTTTATAAGGATTATCTTTATCAATTCTATCAGTAAACATAATTCCATCTAAGTGATCCATTTCGTGTTGAAAAGCAACACTAATTTCTTCTCTCACACGTTCTTCCTTATAATTACCATTTATATCATAAAATCCAACTGTAATTCTAGCATGTCTTGGAACAATACCATCAACCTCTCTGTTAACACTTAAACATCCTTCTCCTTCTTCGACATAAATAAGCTCATTAGAATAACTAATAAGTTTTGGATTAATTACTGTATACTCGGTAAAACTACCATCTTCATTTTTGTATGAAATAATAAAAATTCTTTTTAAAACACCAAGTTGACAAAAAGCAAGTCCCATTCCGGGTCTTAAATCCAATTCTTCGCATTTTTTATCATCTTGACTAAGTCTTAAATATTCATATGCATCATCAATTAATTCTAAATATTTTTT
>ENA-USUJ01000067-USUJ01000067.1-human-gut-metagenome-genome-assembly--contig:-NODE-67-length-68272-cov-16.630413_pt1 | contig 68272 bp, 64 predicted proteins | sample MGYA00250061_ERZ773398 | MGnify/ENA primary metagenome ERZ773398 (study PRJEB29103, sample SAMN06111992) | human gut metagenome | biome: human gut; feature: ankylosing spondylitis patient; material... | reverse complement strand
ATCCAAAGCAAGACGCTACGATTACCGATGTGTTTGTGTATCGGACGGCGCACATAAAAGACAGCGAAGGAAACGTAGTCAAGAAAATCCCTATCTATTGGTGCAAGGTTGACGGCTTCATTTTTGACCGCAAATATCTGCTTGAAGGGAAAACGATTCAGATGATGTTCCAAAGCGGCTTGCTGTCGGGAATGACATTCGATGTCACTTTCAACCCAGCGAACGATGCAGTGAAGCACCCCGACGGAAGCGTGAACAAAGACGCGCAGCGGTGGGAGCTTGTCTACAACACCGACTACGGGCGTGAATTGCCCGATGAAACGCTGAAGCCGAGTGTCGGCGACAAGATTGTTTTTATCAACTTCGATGCCAAACTTGTGACGGAGGGCGATATGGTTGCCGATGCAGAGAAGAAACTCTACACCACCGCCGTCGACTACATAAAGAAACAGGCTACCGACAATCAGACATACGACTGCACGATAATGTGCGACGTGGCTCGTGACGGATTCACGCTCGATGTCGGTCAGCGTGTGCGGCTTGTCAACGCCGCATTCTTCCGCACACCGAGGAAAAGCCGTGTCATTGGTTGGGAGATTCCGCTTGATATTCCCTACGACAACCCAGTGTACACCATAGGCGAGGCGGTGAGCTATTCCACCATAGGCACGTTATCAAAGTCGGTGGAGGCTCTGACTGCACAAGGACAGCGCAGAGAATCGGAAAGCGGCGGTGTGTATCTCATCCGCTCCTACGACAATGTGACACCAGCCACTGACTTGAACGCCTACTCGGCACTCCGTGCGCTGCGTCAGTTTGTCAACGCGGTGGACGATGATGATGTCGCTGGCTTGCTGAAGTTCGCCAAAGGCTTGCAGTCGGCTGGCTTTATGGAGGGTTCTTTAGGGCGCGGCTTCGAGTTGATGAAAGACCGCAACGGACGCTCCTACTTGGAGATTGACGAGATATTCGTGCGGATGCGTGCCGTGTTCGAATCATTGGAAATCAAGCACGTCAGCCACGTCGGCGGCGAGGACATCCTATCGCCCGCTGGCATTGAGTGCTACAGAGTTGAGACTGTGCCGGCGCAGATAGGATTGCGCAGCAGTGACGGAGCGGACTTGCTCGACAAAGACGGAGAGCAGTTGACGGCGAAAGCCACGGACACGAACGTCTACCGCTGCTACTTCAAGACGACCGACGGAGAGCGGACGATATACAATCAATTCGCGGTGGGCGACCTTGCTTTATGCCGCGAGTTCAACACGAAGAAGAATGCCGACGGAACGACCCTCGGACGCTACTATTGGCGCGCCGTGGTCGGTGTAGGCACTGACTATATAGATTTATCGATTACCGATTGCCTTGAAGGCTCTGACGCTCCGATGAGGGGCGACACGATTGTTTGTTTGGGAAACAAGTCCGACAAGGCGCGTCAGAATGCGGTCGTGGTATCGTCATACGGAGTGGGAAGCCCGTCTATCAAGATGTATCAAGGCATCAAGACTTTCGCGCTTTCGGACGACAATGCGCCTGTGATTATCTCCCCAGACGGGAACAAGTTTACGGGCGATTTCGTCAGCCGTAGCGGTGACAATATTGTCGACATCATCAACGGCAAGGCGAAGGTGTACACCGAGAAGCCATCATTCCAGCCATACAAGGTCGGCGACTTGTGGGTGAACGCAACTGACGGAACGTATAAGAACGAACTGCTCCGCTGTGTTTCCAATGCAAAAACGTTCACCTATCAAGGCAAGCTGAATTATCTGTACAATATCAATGATTGGGAGCCGTCAAACGGCTATATGTCGGAGATAAAGCAGACTTCAGACTCTATCAAGATGTCTGTGTATGCGCTCGGTCAACCGAAGCGCAATTACGCTACACTGCCGCAGACAATGACGTTGACGGTTGCAAAGCCGTCGCTCGGCAATCCGAGTGGAAAATATATTGTCGGAAGTATCATTACCGACGGCTTGACGCATACGCAGCAGTTGTACTTGTCGTTCTCTGTCACCACGGTTGTCGACTCGCTTCTTGCCGCTCTGCCTGTGCGTATGGATATTGTCTGCGGAACATCGGTGGTCTACACCACCGAGTTCGAGACGAAGAAAGATGTATCGGTGTCGGCGACGCAGAAAGACATTGTGTTGACGGCCGAGGAATCGTGGTTGTCGGTCGGAGCATTGTCGGTGGTGTTGTCAAGCAAGAGTATCGCCACGGTGACGCTGACGGATTTCCGCGTGTGTCTTGTTCCCAACACTTCATACACCGAAGCGCAGGAACAGAAGCTTAAACGCACGGGAATCGACATCGTGAACGAGCGAATCTTGCTACAAGCGGACACCACGGAGTTCATCGGCAACGACGGAACTACACGTGTGCGGATTTTCGGAAGCGACGGCAAGATAAACGCTGAGATGATTGATGCCGAGAGTATTGTCGCAAAGCGTCTGCAAGCGAAGACGGCTCTCGGCACGGTGGACATTGACAACGGCGCCATATTGCTGACTGACGCGAACGGAAAGCCGAGAATGCGCATATCGGGGGGCAATCTCACCGCTTCGGCATCGTCGGTCGACATCCCGATGAAGTTGTACTCTGGTCAGATTGATGTAGACGAGAGCAAGGACTACTACCACGCGGAGGTTGCGTTGCCCGAAGCGAGCGGCTATGTGTTCAAGACTGCCAACGGAGCGGTGGCGAAACTGCCGACGATAGGGCTTGGTGTGTCGGAGCTTGTATCCGACGCGTTGGCATACCCTGGAGGGCGCATCCGCGCACGCCTTGAACTGCTGCTTGACGGCAAGGTTATCGGTGCGCTTGACAAGGAAGCCGCCGCTACCGACTTGTCTGTCTCGGGGACGCTCTCCCTTGATTCGCTCTCGGTGTCACTCGCCGAGGGCATCCACTCTATCACCGCCAAGGTGTGGTTCTGGGGCAACGGGAATGCCGTCACTTCGACATCGTTCCGCATCGAACCGAACGGCAACATCTTGGTGACATATCCGACAGATATGGTTGAAATCGCAGCGGACGGATTCCGCGCCGCCACCGCTGGCGGAACGTACATACAGCAGACCGCCGAAGCCTGTGTGATGGTTTATCAGCAATACCGCTTGGAGGTGTCGGGCAAGGGCATTCGCGCCACGGCTGACGGACACAATTGGAAAAACTTAATATAGTGTGAATAGTATGATTAGAATAGTAAGAGGAAACAGATTTCGGTTGCTGATACCGCTCGAACTGACAACGACAGAGGGCGGAGTGAGCAAGACTGAGAAATACACGCCGACGGAACATTGCCGCGTGTGTGTCCGCAAGGCATCCGCTTCCTATGATGTTCCTTACTCGGTGCAAGACACGAATGTGCTTGTCGTGGACATCGCCGCCGACTTGCTCGGCAACGGGACGTATGCGGTGGAGGTGACGGATGAAGGAGTGCGCTCAATGCGCCTTGCTCAATTCGCTATCGTGGAAACGACGGAGGAGGCGGACATCAAGCAGCCAACGGACTTTGAGTTGCAGACCGCCGCACTTGACGCACAGGTGTTTTTCGGCGGGATTACAGAGAACGATGTGCGGAGGATTGTCGATGAGCATCTTGGCATTCCAAAGGACGCGAACGGAGAGATTTTATTAACCAAAGAACAAATATAGTATGGCATATCAGATTAATTTGACAGGACAGGAGATTGATGAGCGGCTTCAGAACGTAGGCACTCCCGCGGACAATCCAGATGCAAACGGAACGCTATTCGCTCGGCTGAACAAGAATGCTGACGACGTTGATGAATTGAGAGATACAGTGGGACACATAGATTCCGCCCAGAATGCGACCGACAAGACGGTGGCGCAGCACACGGCGGACATCAACACGTTGCAGACGGCGTTGAAAACGAAAGCCAACCTTGTATTAGGGAAGGTGTCGGTAAACGAACTTCCTGTTGCAACTTCGTTAGGAAATCCTAATAATGGTACAATTCCATCAACATTTGCAGTTAGCAAGGCTATTAGTGATAAGATTGTAGGTCTGCTTAATTGGCAAGGGGTTAAGGATACTACTGATGAAATCAAGGATATTGCACTTGCTAAAAAAGGTGATGTATGGCATTCAAACGAAGATGGTTCGGAGTGGGTATGCACTGAAAATATATTTACAGCTGATCATTCTGTGTGGGAAGAGTTGGGAACTCCTATTGATTTGAGTGGATACTATACCAAGAATGAGGTTGACAAGAAGGTAAGAATTGACGCGTTAGATAACGGAGATGCATCTGCATCATTTGTTGCGGGTCGTAACCTTAAAGTTAATGGTTGGGAATTTTATTGGAAAGATGTTTGGGAGGAATCAGAAACATCGGCTATTAAACATATAGAAAGTGCAGGTGTCAATGCTGCTATTAATGAAATAAAAGGGACTGGAGCCGATGTCTCTGCTTTCACGTTTCCGACAACTAAAGATGAATTTATTGCATATCTAAAAACTATTACGTTTGATTTCAGCAATCAACCTAATCAAGTATCTGGCTATGGAAGTGTTACATACGGTATTATGAATAAAAATGCTGGAACAACTACTATCGTGGAAGGTATGCGTAACGCTGTGCCTGATAAAATACACAGGTCACATATAGAAGGTCAATATATGACATTTCCTGATGTAGAATATGCACTGGATTGCCATGTAGAAGGACAGGATTGTAATATTGTAGGATATGCTTCAATTTGTCATCTTGAGGGCACTGGTTCAGCAGTAGTTCATTCTATGAGAGAGAATGTAGGATTCTTCTCCGAAGCAGTAGGATGCCACGTTGAAGGCGAAAACGGAGTTGCAGCAGGAGCATTCTCTCATGTAGAAGGGTCTGGTTGTGCAGCTCTTAATAATGCAGCACATTGTGAAGGACGTGGATATTATGGAAATCATGTTACCGATTGGAAAAAGCGAACAGCTAAAGACAATGACTATTTAAAAGATTTATGGAAAAAGATTCTATTCGGGAAAACTGACACAAGTGGTTATACTTATAAATTTTCAGCAGCAATTGGACATGCTTCACACGTTGAAGGAATGTCCAATCTTACGCCAACCTGCTCTGTCACATTAGAAGGTCTTGATGAGGGCACAACGGCATCTTTTGTTAATGGAGCAAACCATGCAGAAGGAGCAGGTAATTTAGCTGGCGCCGCAGCTTCTCACGCTGAAGGCATTAGAAATGAAATAGGGGATAATGCCTACGCTTCCCATGCTGAAGGTATTAAAAATATTACCCAAAACAGAGCAGAGCATGCTTCTGGTCAATATAACAAATCAAACAAAGCGACAGATACATTTGGAGATTCAGGCAACACCTTGTTCTCAGTAGGTTGTGGTACATCGGATGCTGATAGGAAGAATGCTTTTGAGGTAATGCAAGATGGAACATGTAAATATTATGATGTTGATACAGGAGAACAGATAAATGTTGGTGTTGCAAAAGAATTATCAAAACCTTTTGATTTGACGATAGGAAGCACAACTAAAAAAGTTGATGGTAAATCGGCTGTTACTTTTTCTGCTGAAGAATTTACAGATAAATTCAATGGAGTTTTAATACAGAAATTAACTACGGCAAGTACGGAAGCTGATATAAGAAAAGCGTTTACTGATAATGGAACTGTGAAATTTCCAACTCCAGGCAGTATTATATCTAAATTAGATGGAGGTAATAAAGGTATTGTTGTTTCATTAAGTGAACCTGATGTTACAACATTTGGTCGAAGCATAGTTGTATATTATGGTGACGGAACTTATACTATCGTTGTAAAAAATGACTTTACTAAAGTGTTGGTGCCTTGGAGAAAAGACAGTTCTTTGCGTGACCTGTACATCTCTGCTGGGGCGAAATACAACGAGGCAACAGGGTACTATGAGTTGAACGGATTGACGGACATTACCGAAGAGGAGATGAGGGCGATATACACGCAATGGCAAAAAGATGTTGGAACTGCGTCACATAATACAGGATGGCTAACACTACCTCCGAAAATGCGTACAAATTTACCAAGTCTATATCGAGCAGATTTAATAAGCGCATTATCTAACTGCATAGGCGGTTCATCTGTGGAAGTCCTCTGTATTGCGGAGCAATCGAACGATACCCGTGTTATGTATGTAGCTTCAACACAAGCTGTTGCACAAAATAATATGCCGAAGTTAAGGAGAGTGATTGGGGTTTGGCGTTACAATGATAATAAGCCGTCTAATTTCAATTTCTCCTATGGGCAACCGTTCGGCAAATGTCCATTACTCGAAGAGATAAGAATGGCGAGAATCAACAAGTCACACACTTTTGCAGTGTCGCCCAACCTCAGCAAGGAGAGTGTACAGTATATGATAGAGAACGCCAACCCACCAAGTGGAGCGGCGGCAGGAAGCATTACTATTACATTGCATCCCACCGCCTATGCCCGTCTGAAAGACGATGCGGACATTGTGGCTGCGCTGGAAGCAAAAGAGGGAATTGTAACATTAGTATCAGCATAAAAAAAGCATAGAATTATGATTACGAAACAGAACAACGAGATTTTTAGCACAGAAGGAAAGTACGTGCATATCATAGGAACAGACACCTATTTCAAACGTGGACTTGCTATTGGTCTGTCAGTAGAGCAATGCGAGGAAGTGGACGAAGTGCCGCAAACCGTCAACACCAAAGCATACGAGGACAAGGTAGACAGCCTTATCCGCAACCGCTACTCGCTCAGCGAGGAACTCGGCATACTGCGACAGAAAGACGTGAAGAAAGCGGAATATGACGCTTATTTCGCCTACTGCGAGCAGTGCAAGGCGGAAGCCAAGGAATGGCTCAGAGAACATCCAAACGGCGATTTGCCGCCATTGCCGCAAGTGGAAGAAGTGACGGACTATCTTTCGGAAACAACTGACGATGTTGTGGGATTTGGGCAATAAAAAAGGCCGCACTTACGCACGGCCTATTATAGTACGCTCAGGCGAAGCCTTACTAACTATTATAATACGCACGGGCGAAGCCCTTGCACTAATTATTACACAACAAAGATAGTAACATAATTGAAAACCACAAAATGAAACAGAAAAAATGACAGGAACGGCAGTTAATAATAGCCTACGCATAGGCACGGCAAGTATGGGAGTATTCCTCGGAGAAATCAGCACATTGCTGTGGGATATGCGGTGGCTGATGCTCCTCGCTGGAGTGCTGATTATTGTAGACTTGTGGCTTGGAGTGCATAAGAGCATCGCCAACAACGTTGACATCCGAGCAAGCCGCGCGCTGAGGCGAACAATGATGAAAATCGCCGACTATTTGTGCGTGGTGATTCTCGGAGCGGTGGTCGGCAAGGCACTCGGAGAACCGCTCGGATGCTCCGCCATAGTCATCGCCGTGGTGCTTATGTCGATAGCGTGCTTGTGCGAACTCGACAGCATCATCAGCAACTGGGGCGAAATCAAAGGGGTGAAAATCAACTTCTTCAAGATTGTTCTCGGGCTTGTGGGCTACAAGCGCAAGGAACTTGGAGAAGCGTTGAAAGGTACAATAATTAAAAAACGTAAGAGATGAAATATTTTACATTGAACGAACTGACACGGAGCGACACCGCCACAAAGAATAAGATAGACAACACACCGACAGCGGAAGCAGTGAAGAACTTGACTGTCCTTGTAGACAAGGTTCTCGACCCGTTGCGTGAGATGTACGGCAAGCCGATATACATCTCCAGCGGCTACCGATGCCCACGGCTGAACAAGGCTGTCAGAGGTGTCGCTGGCTCACAGCACAAGACAGGTCAAGCGGCGGACATCAATCAGCGCAGCCGTGAGGAGAACGCGCGTATCTTCAAACTGATTGAGGAGAACCTTGACTTCGACCAACTGCTGTGGGAAAACGGCGGTCAGTGGGTACACGTCAGTTTCCGCGCTGACGGAAAAAACCGAAGGCAAGTGAAACGACTATGGAAGAAATGATTTATTAACCAGACAACGGAACGCGCTCTTTGACATTCGGAATCACCGCATTTTAAAAAAAATATTTTGGCTAACACTTTGTGTAATTTAAAATATTCATTACCTTTGTGGCGTCAATCTTAGATTTATGGATATAATTTTTAAGGACAAAGAACTTGAAAAATGCGCTGAAAGCATTAAATACGGCACGAAAAAGATGGGTGCTTTGCGCTATCGACAATTTACAAAGCGCATTCAAGACCTTGTTGATGCAGAGTCGCTTGGGGATTTAAGATATGCCCCGGGACATTTCCATGAATTGACAGCAGATAGAAAAGGCCAAATCAGTTGTTCTGTTGAGCAACCATATCGCTTGATAATTAAACCTGTCAGTGTGGATGTTGAAAATGGATTCAATTGGTCTGACGTATATAGTGTTGAAATAATAGAAATAGTTAACTATCATGGCAAATAAGAAATTTTTTAACCCCGCAAAATTGGCGGTGTATTATCACCCTGGAGAGTTTTTGTCAGAAACAATCTCAGAGCAAGGTATGTCTGTTAAAGAATTCGCCATAAGGACGGGAAAACCCGAAAAAACAATCCATGCTATCATTTCGGGGAAGAGTTCAATAACGGACGATATGGCTTTGGCTTTTGAGAAAGTGACCCATGTGCCAGCTCATTTTTGGATGAACAAGCAGCATAATTATGATGCCTACCGGTCAAGGAAGAGAGCCGAAGAAAAAGAAAGAAATTTAATAGCTTGGGTAAAGAATTTCCCTTACAAAGAGATGGTGGAGAATGGATGGATTGAGCCTTCGATTGATGCGTTGGGTAAAGTCACAAATCTGTTGCGTTTCTTTAGAATTGATTCTGACGAGGCTTGGGAGGATTTGTATTATAATTCAAAGTTGAAGGTTAGTTACCGGATTTCTTTGAAAAATAGCAAGAATCCTTATGCTTTGTCTGCATGGCTTCGCTATGGTGAAATTCTTGCTGAGAAAGAAAGTGTTGAAACGGACTACTCACAAGTGAAGTTAATGCAGATGTTGCCAACACTGCTGGACATTATTTATTCTCACCCGAAAGATTTTGCGGAACAGGTCAAGAAGCTACTAAATCATTGTGGGATAAAGATTGTTTATATCAAGCATCTACCAAAAGCCCCGGTATCGGGATGTGTTAGATGGATACAAGACATCCCGTGTATAATGCTGACGGATAGGCAAAAACGTTATGATATAATTTGTTTCAGCCTGTTACATGAGATTGCTCATATATTAAAACACGGGAAAAAAGATGTTTTTATAGAAAGCGAGGGGTTGAATATTCCTCAGAAAGAGCAAGAAGCAGAAGACTTTGCACGTCAAATGCTGCTGCCACATAGAGCGATAGAGTCCATTGTTGGCGATGGAAATTTCAGCTATAGCAATATCTATCGAATTTCCATAAAATATCATGTCAATCCAAGTGTGCTTGTCGGGGCTTTAATTCACGACAATATTATATCTTATAAAACGCACGGCAAATTGTTGAAACAACAAACGCTTATATCGTAATGATACACTCCGTAATGGAGATGTGCTTAAAAACGCTGGGGCGGTGATTCCGAATGTCGGAGTCGCCGCCCCTTTTGTCATAAACGTTTTTGAGAGATGAGAGATGACGAGAAATGCAGATATGTCTGCGTGGTGATAGGCTGGGTGCTGATTGCCGTGCTTGCGGTGATGTGCATCGGATGCAAGTCGGTGCAGTATGTACCCGTCGAGACGGTGCGCACCGACACGTGCTACGTCAACAAGATACGCACCGATTCCGTGTATGTGCGCGACTCGGTGGTCGTGGAGCGCGGCGGTGACACAATCAAGGTGACTGCGTGGCGGTGGCGCGAGCGGTACGTTGTGCAGCGCGACACCATCTATCGGAGCAAGACGGACAGCATTGCCGTACCTTACCCAGTGGAACGGAAACTGACCCTTTGGAAGAAGATGAAGCAGGACATCGGCGGCATAGCCATCGGTGCGTTCATCGTCGTTGTGTCGGCGGTCGTGATTTGGCTGGCGGTGAAGAAGATGCGGAAATAAAAAAAAAGCTCCCGACATAAATAAAATATCACCACAACATCCTATTTATCAACACACAATCCGTGCGGTGTCGGGAGCCAATTATGCCTGAATCGCACGGACGTTTTGTGTCTTGTAAAGATAAAGCGGATGTTGTGGTTCGGCAAAGTTAAGAAATTAAATAGGGAAAATCAAATGAAAACAATCGAAATCTTTGCCGAGGCTGTGAAATTCGCCTCAGAAGCATCCGACATTCCGAGCGACAGGATATTGTCGGAGAGCCGCGACGCTGACGTTGTGGACGCAAGAATGCTCGTCATACAGACGCTTTACGACATCGGTCTGTACCCGCGGAGGATAGCCGAGATGTTCGGAATGACGCCATCAAACGTGCGTCATCTGCTGACTGCTGACAACAGGAAAGAAACAAACAAAATCTACGCAAACAACTTGCAAGCACTACGCAAGCACATCGCAAGCATCTTCTTTGACGCCGAGTGATTCCGTGCGATATTTGGGGTACGGTTGATATTGACCGTAATTTAAAATCAAACCATTATGACAGCGGAAGAAATGTTGGCGATGAGAGGAGTCGCCAAGAACGCTTGGGGAGAAGAGGAGAGCCGCCCTTGCTACAAGAGAGGACATAGCGGACAACGAGCCACAGGCATCGCACTCGGTGCGGTAGGTGTGGGTCTTGCCATCCTCGGCATCCCATTGGCATTGGTTGCCGCAAAAGCATTCGCATCCAAGGCGGAGGCAATGGCTAACGGCAACTCGCAGATGATTGGGGAAACCAACAACCTTGTACGCACTGTGGCGGCAGGGTTGCAGATGGAGTCACAGAACAGAGAGAACGCAATCCTTATGGAGCGCAAGGAACGTGTCGACAGCACTCCATCGGTGCAGAGCTACATCGACCTTGCAGTGGGAGCCGGAGCATACAGCGGTAGTTCGGCGAACTCGCAGGCGGCAGCCACAGCGGCAAACGTCTATGCGAACAATCCTGCGATGGAGAACTTCTCCTTTGTGAGAACGATTCCTTATTCTCAACCTCAGCCGTGTTGCACACCGTGCTGCAACGGCTAACGGACTGCGGAGGGCGGTGGCACGTCTGCCGTCTTCCGCTATTTCGTATATGTTATGGGACTGTTCAGACGTAATATTGACCTTAAACGGATAGACGAGATGATTCCTACAAGCAAATTTGACTTGAAGATGCAATGCCTTTCCATAGCGAGGGGTGATGTGGACAAGGCAGTCAAACTATATGATTTTGTCGCAGGAGGACTTGACATCCCAGATGTCACCGCACCGCCACCGACAACGATGCAGCAGGTGAAGAACATCGCCGGGAGCGTGTTCGGCTGGGTGAAGGAGAACAAGGACGGACTGCTTGAGGCATACAACGTGGTAAGGTCATTGCGCAACGGCAGTGTAGTGGAAACAGCGGCAGAGGCGGTCACCGACCTGCCGCCATTGGAATAGAGATATGGAAATAATGCAAATAACGATTCCGGTGTATGCGGAGAGCAAGGACGAGGCTGACGGAATGCGCAGCGCATGGGTGGACTTCTCCAACCAGTTGCGGTCAAAGGGATGCGTGGTCACTGCCGCCAAGACATCCGAAGCACTGAGGGCTTGGAACACCAACGCTCTTGTAAGAGCCGGAATACTCAAACATTACAAACGATGAACATAGTGCAAGCATTGAAGGCGATATTCGACCTTCTGAAGAAGAACTACGAGACAGTGTCGGCTAACAACAAATATCTTGAGAAGATATATGAGAGTCTGACAACGAATGACATATCGTTCACTGACACACCTGATGAAGGTGAAACGATTGACTGATTTCAGGTAATTTTAAAAATTGGATAGTTATGATTAATGTAACACCTATCGCAATTACCGCCACATCCCAGGAATATGCCTGTAGTGTGGTGGAGAATCTCTGCCAGGCATACTGCCTCGCTCAGAGCATTCAACCTCAGTCCGCAGTTTCCTACAGCATCGCATCGCAGGAAACGATAAGCGGAACAACGTTTGTCACCGTGCAGGCAACGGGGACAGTGACTTATCAGCCTCGCAACGGCAAGTGTTGCTGCAAGCCTCAAGTGAAGATGTTCACCGAGTCTTTCGACATCATCTTCAAGGGCAACGGTACACCGGCACTTGCCCTTACGCAGGGTGTGACAAGTCGGGCTCCGGCAAACGTGAAGTGCAACGGGAACGTTTATGGTTATTCGATGGTTACTGACGTGACCATTACCGCCACCTTTCCCGGATAGCAATGTGGCATCTGGTGCGGATAGTGTTGGCTTGCGTGCTGCTGAACCATCTCGGTCTCGCAGAAGAAATCGCAAGAAGGCTGACGGGTAAGAAACGTCTGCTTCCGCTGACGTGCTCCAAATGCCTCAGTTTCTGGTGTTGTCTGCCATATTCCGTCATCATCCTCGGATGGAATGTGGTGGACTGCATCAGTGCCTCGCTTCTGTGCGCCTATGCCGCTTTATGGTTTGAATTGCTTTTCAGTATTGCGAACAAATATTATGGAAGACTATGGGAACAATTGTAAAATACATTCCACCGAAGAAGACGGTGTACAAGACTGCCACGAAGATCGTGTGTCCGAAATGCGGAAAGAATTAGAACGCTTCGTGCGGTGCTTCCATCTCGGCAGGGAAGTCAGTCAAGCAAGTCCACAAGCTCCTTCTTGATGTCGTCGTCGATGTTGCGGTAACGGGAGAAAGCCTTGCTTCCATCCTTGTGACCGGACATAGAGCCGACAAGATTGGGGTCTTTGACCTGTTTGTAAAGGTTGCCTATGAACGTCCTGCGTGCAAGATGGGAGGAGGCTATCTCGCTGGCGGTCTTGCCCAGTTGATACACAACAACGCCGCACCGCTCCTGTGCGATTGTTGCAGAAAGAAGAAAGAGAAACATTATGAAGAACGACATCATCAAGACGCGGAAAAAGAATAGCCGTCACGCTATCGACTTATATCGGATTGTGCCACGCCGAGAGCGTGCGGCGGACATTGAACGCTTTGTCCGTTGTTTCGGAATCGCAGCGAACGACATCAAGAATCCGAAACAAGTCTGCGACAATCCGTCGTAGAGCGATGTTTGACAAAAAAGAAGGTGCGACAATGTGTGCCACACCTTAGTATGCAATATAGCGAATTATAAACCTGTCTTCACTTTCTTCTCAATGCTTTCAAGGACTGGCAGTATCTTCTTGTTGATAGCCGTATTTTCGCTGATGGTTCGCAGTTCAAGCAGACTTTCTGCAAGGATTGTCCGAGCATCGTTATGGATGTTGTATGCGTCACGGACGATGGAGAGCATCCCGGACAAAGAGCCGGAAATCTCAGTAATTCTTTGGTATTGGTTCTGAGCTGTTACCTGGAGCATCGTAAAGCGACCGCTCAATTCCTCGGCAGTGTCCTGCGACATTGCTTCAAAACCGCCCGAATCACCGTTCTGCTGGGATGATTCTCCATAGCCGGTGATTTCCATAATCTTGTCAGCCTCCTCTTTGGCGGCGGCACTCATCGCCGCATAGTCCTTCTTGATTTGCTCGAGACGCTGCTGCTCGTTGTCGCTTCCGATGGCTTCAGCCATATCGTCGAGCACCTTTTGGAGCTTGTCCTTATATTTCTTGTTCACCATCTGAGTGACCAAGGCGTTGGCAAACATCTTGTTGACATCGTTGGCAAAATCCTTGGCGGAATAATCCATATCCATAAGGTTGCTGATAAAGTTTTCCTTCATCGAATCAAAGGAGATTCCCGTCAACGATTCCTTCAACGAGTTCTTGACTTCTTCGGACTGCTCTCCTATCTCGATAATTTTGTCAAGATAGTCGCGGGCGTCGCTGTCAAGCCGCGCCCACACCTCCGGTGCCGTGGTCTTCAGTTTCTCCAACTGCTCGGACGTGAGGTTGAACAAGCCTTCCATACGTCCGAAGATAACATCGTTGTAATTTGCGCCGGCGGCTGCCAACCCTGCCTGGAACTGACGCATCAGAGCGGAGTCTTCCATCAACGTTTTTTTGATGCGGATACCTATGGAGTGCGAGCCTGCCGACGCGCCGGAGTTAAGCCTTGTCTTTCCAAGATTACGATAAGCCTGCGCTTCCTTTTCAAGCATACGGATGGTTTCTGCGGTTGCCTTGCGAGCCTCGTCCGCGTATGACATTTTGATATATTCCTTCTTCTTGGCTATGATGTCGTCCCATACCTCGGACAAGGCTTCAACCGCTTTCTTCTCCTCATTGTACTTGTCGTAATTGGCGCCGAATAGCGACATTATTTTCGTGGCAATCTGGAATGCGGCAGAAACGACCTGTAGGATGATGGAAGCCTTCTCCACCGCCTCTATGGCGGTTTTGGCGGCTTGGGAGGAGGCTTTTATCCCCTCGGTGGAGTATGTGGCAAGGGAAACGACGCCGTTGACCATCGACAGCACCGACACGGAGAACTCGGATGTTGTCTTTATGATGTCGCCCATAACACCGCCTACGGAATCGCCTATCTCCTGGAACTTCTGATTCGCGCTGTCAAGAGCCTCGGAAAGTTTCTGCCACTGCTCTATAGTCCGCTTCTTGGGCGGTGTGTCCGCCTCCTCCCTCGCTTTCTGAATCTTCTTGTCCTTCAATGCGGAGAGCAGCGTCTTTATCGCGGCACCGAGAGTGGCTAAATCAGAGGAGGACGCACCGGCATCATTTTTCATCTCGTCAAGCTTTTTCTCCGCTTCAGCAAGCATATTCTCCAATTGTTCAATGGAGAAGGAGGCAACAGTGTTCGCCCATATCTCGAAATCCTCCTTGCGCATCGCAAACTCCGTGTCGAGGCTTTCAATAGCCTCCGCACGTTGCCGCTTGACTTCTTCCAGTGACGCGGATTCTTCCTCCGAGCCTGTCTTGCCTTTCTTCTTATATTTCGCCCGGATGTCCGCCTCTGCCTGCAAATACTTTTCCTCTATGTCCTTGCGCTTCTCGGCGTACCCTTTGTATTGGTCAAGAGCCTTGTTGAGAGCCGCTGTGTCCTCTGCGGTGTTGACCGCCTTTTGATTGTCTTTCCGTTTACCGTACAAGCCAACCACCGAGGCGACCTGTCCCCGTTGCTCGTCGGTGGCGTTCTTATCCCAATCGAACGCCTTGGGGACATACTTCTTGTGTTTCTCCTTTTCCTCGTTCTCACGGGCATCCCATTCAGCCTTCGCCGCCGCCTTTATTGCCGCAACCATATCCTCTTGCTCGCGGTCAAGGTCGCGCAGAACCTTCTGATGGCTCAAGGTGCGCAACTGCTGTTCTTTGTCGAAGCCGTCCTGCATAGCGTTGATTCGGGCAAGGTCGGTTTCATATTGCAAATCCTCCTCCTTGCGCTTCAAGTCTTGTGCGTTCTTTTCCACTGTGTCTACCGTGCGCTGATGAGCGGAACGGAGCCGCGCCTGTCTTTCCTCCGCCGACTCGACAGGTGACGTGCTTCGTGTAGTGGTCTTGGTGGAAGTGTCTCCGCCCAATGCCTCAAACGCTTTCTTGTTATCATCCAAGTCTTGCTTGGCTTTCTTATAAGCCTCAGCAGTGTACGAGGATTTGTTTTTCTCCATATCGGACACAAGCTTCCTTGCGTCTTTCCACGCCTTTTCCGCATCTGCGAAAGCTTTGCCATAACTGTCGTTGGCGATGCCTTTCAACCGGTTGCGGAGACGTCCTATAAACGATTCAAGGCGCGATGCCTCCAACTGCACTGAGATTGTCAAAGGGTTCGCATTCGTGATTTCATTCATTCTGCCTTTCAACGCTTGGAACCAGTTCTGCGGTTTCTCCTTGGTGACAATATCGGTGATGACGGTGAACGCATTGCCCTTCATCTTCGCCTTCAACGCATCGAGTTCCTTGCTGTAGTCGCCAATAGCCTTCTGCGTTTTTTCCGCCGAATTGTACGTTTTCTCGAATGCCTCCTGTTCTTTTCTCTGCGTGTCCGCAAGGCTGGCGGCTTTCATCCGCGCGGATGCTTCCTCATAGACATTCGCGGTGGCGGCAACCTTGCCTTCAACAAGGACAAGAGCGTCTTTCAGTTCCGCCGCCTCCCCTTTCAATGTCTGTGATATGTCTGCGCCCGAACTCTGTAAGGCTGAATACGCTTCTTTTAATTTCGCGACAATAGCTTCCGCCTCTTCGGGGGTTGTACCAATGCGGTCTCTCAAGCTTTTTCCAACGCTTTTCCAAGAACCCCAATCGCTAATCGACCCGCTGGCCTTGCGCAGTGCGTCCAAATAGCCTTTCCATCTTTCGGCGTCTGCCTCAAGTTTGGCAAGTTCGGCATCGTCTATGAGCCGCGGCTTCGCTCCGTCTTCTTTCAAAGCCTTGGTCATCTCGTCAAGATCTTTGTATTTAGCCACAAGGTCCGGCATAGATTTCTTCAACGCCTCATAAGCCTCCAAACGTTCGTATGTGGATTTAGTCTCGTCGGTGGCTGTGCCGATAAGCGATTGTATCTTTTGACGATAGTCTTCAATGGCTTTCTTTTGCGCTTCTATCGCATCATTTGTCGCCTTCGTGACTTTTCCCGCCCGGGACTCCGCAGTTACCATCTCAAAAACGGCAACCGTCAATGCCGCCACCGCAAGAGCCGCCAATGTGTAGGGATTGGAAGCGAGAGCCGCCGTCACACCCTTTATCGCCTTGACCAAACCTTGCTGTGCCAATGCCAGCAACTTCGTCCGTGCCGCCGCAAGTGCCTCCGCATTGCTCAACGCTATGCCTTGTGCCGCCGCCAACTGCTTCTCGAGTGCAGCTTGACGGAGTACCGCCATATTCACACGCTGGATGGCGGTAAGCGTAATCAATGCGGCTTTGTAGGCGCCGTATGCCGTCACAAGCGCGCCTATCTGACGACCGACTTCTTGATAATTCTCCACAAGATACGACACCCCGGACAATGCCGTGTTGATGACCCCCTCGGACTGCTGCCCCATCTTGTTGAACATCATAGCCACTGCATCTTCGATATTGCTTATCTGTCCGGTGATTGTCTTTGATTGAGCCTCCATCAAGCCTCCGAATTTTCCGCCCTCGGCAGCCATTCCGTCAATCGCTTTCTTGAACACGTCGGCGGTCACCTTGCCGGCGGTGACAAGACCGGCAACCTCTTGTTCGGCGACACCCATCACCTTGGCTATCTCCTCCGCCATCGGAATGCCTCGCCCCATAAACTGGCGCATATCCTGAGTGAACATTCTCCCTTGTGTGACCGTCGTTCCGTAGAGATACACCAAATCCCCCAAAGGAAGCGACAAGCCTGCCGCTATGTCGCCGAGCTTAATCAATATGTCGTTGACATCTTCGGCAGCCGTTCCATAAGCGAGCAACTGCTTGGCGCCCTGTGCCACGCTTTGCAGGTCAAACGGAGTGGTGGCGGCGGTGCGCACCAATTGGTTCATCAGCTTACTCGCTTTCTCGCCGCTGCCGAGCATTGTCTTGAATGCGACCTCCAACTGTTGGAACTGACCGCGGACATTGACCACCTCCATAACGAAGTCTTTTATCTTGTCCACGGCGAACGCCCCCGCGACACCCGCCGCTATTTTTGTCAGCGCATCGTCAATCATTCCACCCTCACGAACAAATGCGGTTCCGGCATCCGCCGCCGCCTTCTTCATCTCGTCAAAACGTGTCGTCGTCTGCCGCAACTTGTCGTTGACCTCGGAGAATTTCCCCGGATTAAGACTGCTATTGATGCCTTTCAGTTCCGATTTAAGTTTGTCTATCTCTTGTCTCAGACGAAGGACTTCCTCATAGTCCGCCTCCACCTTGAATGCCAGTACTGCCATTATTATTCATCAAATTTTATGTGTAAATCATCCTCGGACACCTCGCGCATGACGCCATCATAGGCAATGCGCGCCTTGTCCTTGCTCATAATCACAAGATTGCGGTATGGAATCTCGTTGACAACCTGCCCGTATGTGAGATGGAGGGAGTCCATGAATGACGCAATCTGTCCGAGTAGGCAGTCGTTGCCTATCGTTTCTGCCTTGCTATCAGCCCTGCTACATTCCTCGCCAAAGTCGATAGCTTCAAAAAATTTACAGTGGAAACAAGGCTGTAAGCCGCTTCTATCCCCAACACTACGTCCTCGAAAGGGGCGTCGAGAAATTCCTCGGTAAGGCTCTCGTCACCGGCGATGAACCACGACAGCGCATGTGCCGCATTGTCGCTGGAGAGCATTTTCAGAACCTCGGAAATACCTACATTGTCGCCCGGACGCAGGTCGGAAAGCCAAAGCCCGGCGCCCGCGAGTTTGCGTATGGTGGGAGGCTCTACCACATAGACCTTGTCGTTTACTATCACATTGACGGCGTCCGCCCCCAGAACGGCGCTCGCCACTATTTTTGCCGCATCTTTCATAAGAAAACAAAACGGCGGGAAAGGAAGAACCTCGCCCGCCGCCAACCTAACACTATTACAAACTAAAAAACTATTCTGCTGCGTCTACCTTCGCACCGTCGAACCAATACTCATCCTTCACCGCGTCGGTGGGGTTGTCCATAGCGACGGCGGAAACACCGAGTCCCATATTCTTCTCGGCCATCGTTGTCTTTCCGACAATACCGGCGTATGTGAACACCACATAGTGTCCGGTCTTCGTCTTTGCAACGATTCCCTTGTATATGAGTTCCGGGTTGTCCGGAGCCTCCCAGCCGTCACCGTCCCCGGCGCCCACGAGTTTGCCGCCCTGGAGCGCCACCTTGTCCTTGAAGGCATACTCACCCATAGTGAAAGCGATTGTCTTGTTGCCCTCGCTCGTGATGTCGCGGTAGTACGGCTTTCCCGTCAGCTCGTTGGTGTAGTCGTCCACACTCGGATCGTCCTGCGTATACTGGAACGTGTCCTGATGCGAGTTCTTCACCTCGGTCGCTGTTTTGAGCCACGTTTTAAGCGTAGCCGCAGTGACGGCGGCGGAAAACACCTCGCCGTACCAAATCTGCTTAATTCCTATAAATGGTTTCATATCAATCTATATTTAAAACCTCAAACAATATTCTCACATTCACATAATGACAGCGCATCAGCGTGTCATTCTCCACCCCAATGGTGTCCCAGGTATAATGATACGGAGTTCCGTCGAAATCCCCGACAATACCCTTGAACCTGTCCTGCGCCTCTCTCGCAAGCTCGTCGATACGGATTTTGTCCGCCTGTCCGTTCTTGTCGGGAACGCAGATGTTGACATCGCAGAAGGACTTGTTCCAAATCTTTTCGGTTTGCAAAGGCTTGGAATGGACTACGATGCGCTCGGCGGTGATTTCCCCCTCCGGTACATTGCCGTAAGGGAAGACCTCGACACCGAAAGTGGCGCAGTCCTTGTAGAGAATCTTTTCTATGTCGGAAACCGTTATCATTTCTCAAATTTTTCTTTCAATTGTCGCTCCGCATACAGCGCGGCGCCGCTCAGCACGTCAAATCCTTTGGCTTCTACATTGGACGCGTAATTGTATCCGCCGGGGGATTCGGCATCGTTGTAGAGCGTCAAGGTTCTCTCGTCAACATCGTATTTGTTCGAGCGTCTCAGCGTGCCTATGTGGTCTTGGTAATTGCCGTTTGCCTTGGCGTACTCGACCGCCTCGGCTCCTGCGTCAATCATCTCCTTCTGCACTTCCCACTCCCCGTCTTGGAAGAAGTCATCAACATCGGAGAAGTCCGTTTCCACAGTCACATCCATAATTCGGAATAGCTCAAATAATTCGTATGTTTGACCATCGACACCTCACCGCAGCCGCGCACCTCGCCGCCGTCCATAACACGGATGTAGTCACCGGCTTTGACATCAACCTTGCCGGGACACACAACGTGATAGTCGGGGCGGAACACCTCACCGTTGTCCGTCGTGAGATTCTGTGTGGTGTTGTCGTCGCACCTGCAGGCGCAGACCGTTTCCCACCGCTCGTCTGTCACGGGGATGATGCGCCCGTACTCGTCGCGTGATGAAGCGGAAGCAATGCGTTTCTGCAATATGTGCGGTGTGTACATCATAGGAATCTCACTTTCGGTTTGTCGGTGTTAAGTTCATCGGTCAGCCCATATTTGCGGCAGAGGAAAGCGTAGTACTCTTTCATCCCCTCCACGTTCCAGGACATGGAGAAACCGCTCTCGCTGACCGACGTGGCACGCATAAGCAGCATAGGAATGACCGAGGCAAGACCGATGTTCACACGGACGTAATTGTAGCTCTCCACCTCGTCACCGCCGTCGATGCCTGCGGAAAGGCACACATCAAGAAGTTCAGCCTCCGACATTGCCACGCCGAAAGTCTGAAGCCTCTGTGATATGTAGTCCTTCACATTCACGACAATTGCGACAAATCAATGTTCGTAATCAACTGCGGGTTCACAATCTGAGGAATCCACTCAGCCGTGTACTCCATATAGCGGCCGTTCTTGTCGCGGTAGTTGGAGATGAGCATCTGACCGTCCGCCGCGGTGTAGGTGCGGCCTTGCACCGGGTCTACGGCTTCGTATGGAGTATGGTGGCGCATATAGCCGATTTCATCGGACGGAAGCAGAGTGATGCGGTTGTCCGCATAAATCTGCACGTTCTTGCCCGTCTGGTCTTTCACATAGTCCTCTTTGATTTCGATGCGTGGAAGACCTAATCCGGTAAACACCTCCGAAGCCAAATCCGAAGAAATCAAACCGGTAGACAATTTCATCTCGTTGCTGCCGAGAATCATCTTGTACTGCTCCCCAAATTCAGAAGAACCGAGAATGGTCTTGTTGAAAGTGGCTCGCGACATAATCATCTTGGCATAGCGTCCGTAGTCCGGAGCGAGTTTGTTCAGTTCCTCACGAAGGTAGGAAACGAACATCTTCTTGCCGCCGCTCTTCACGTCGGTGCCGGAAGGTTTGAGGAAATTGAAAGGAAGCGCAATCTCAAGCACCTTGTTGCTGGTGTTGCCCGAAGATATGGCGGCGTCCTTGTTGTACACCTCCGCCTTGCCGGTCATAAGAAGAGAGCCGACAACAATGTCCATACGCTTGTGCGGAGCAAGCGTGATCTGACGGTAGTCGTCCTGAATGAAGTTCACAATCTCGTTGAGCGCCGTGCTTTGGTCGGCTGTCTTCGCCTCGTTGAATTTGTCAATCAAATCCTGAAGCTCGGACAGGCGGTCGATAGACATCTGATAAGCGTCGCCGAGATATGCGATTTCTCCGTAGCCGCTTCCGATGTTCTGACGCTCGCGGATTGGTTTCTCTCCGAATTGTGAATTGATGGAACCTGCCATCACACCGGTGACAGTGCCGATGTAGTCCTTGAACACTCTCGTGGTAGTACGACGGAATGTCAGATACTGCTGCCAATAAACAGTGTCCTTACGCGTCTGGTTGACGCGGTTGATAACCGCACTAACGATATTGGGGTCGTTAAATAAAGTTTCAATAGTCAAAAACATACTCAGTCCTCCTTATTCGTTAAATTCAAACCAGCCTTTCATATTCGCCTTGTCGTTCGCCGAGAACGGAATGGCGAGTTTTTCCGGCTCAATCTCAGCCGCGGTGCGGAGCAACGCCACAAGGACAATGCCGTCATCCACCTTTGTCTTGTTGAAAAGGGCGGAATTGGCGATGTATTTCTGCGCCGTTCCCGATACCTCTTTCGCCTCGAACAGCACCGTCCCCTTGGGGAGGTTCGCGCCGAAAGCCGCCTTGATGGTGATGGTGTCATACTCACTGTTGGTAGTGTCTACCGCAGTGACCTCCGCCCCCTTGGAGCCGTTGCCCACAAACATACCTTTGTATGCGAGAGAGCCTTTGGCTACCTTGATGGAAAGGTTGGTGTCACCTGTGGTATAAGCTTCGGCAACCGTCATATTCACTACCGGATAAGCGAACTTGTCTTTCAAGTCCGCGCAGATCGGAGCGAACACCGGAAGCGTGGCGCCCACACTCAAATGTTCCGTGACGAGTTTGTACTCACCGCGGCGGCGGATGCCGGTCTGAACGTCGTAACGCTCCTCCATTTCAACCGCCGGGTGCAAATCATACTTGAATCCTGCTGCCATTTGTTTACTTGTTTTGTTCTACAATTGATTTTGTTCCCTCGTTTATCATCTTCGCGATAGAGGCATTCTCTTTCTCTATCTTCGCATCGGACGACTCGGGGGAAGGGATGCCGTTGAATCCGGCGTTCGCCAACTCCTGCTTCGCGTCTTTGAAATAACTGTCCAAATCCGCATCGTCGGGAATGGCGTAGCGTTTGGCGATGGTGTCCGGGATGCCGTACTCCTTTGCCTTTGCAAGAATCTGCTCGCCGCGCGTTTCCTTCGCTTTCGCAGCCTCGAACTGTGTCAGCTTGTCCGACAACGGGCTGACTGCGGCGCTGACCGCCTCGGCAATCAGTTTCGCAATGTCCTGTGGCTCTTTCGGAGGCGTAGATGTTGGCGTAGGTGTTGGCGTAGGTTCGTCCACCGGCTTTCCGTCCTTCAGATTATGCTTCCGCTCATAGTTTTTCACTGCCGTGGAAGCGGCTCCGTCGGCACGGAAATCGCCATAAGAATTAAGAACGTCCTGAAAGCCTATGCCCTCGACAATTGAGTTCACCTTGCTCTCGTCCGTCACTCCCTCTCCCTTCTTGTTGGCAATGCGGGAAAGGATGGCGGTGTCCACCCCGGGGAATTTCTGTTGCAGAGCCGCCAAGATTTGTTCTATTATTGTCATACTCGTATGTGTTTTATGCGAAAATACAAAGAAAAGCGCTCCCCTTAAGTTCGGTCAAGTGGAAGCGCTTAAACAATTGGCATTAATGTTTTTATTCGGTCGGAACAGCCTTGTTGTTCCCCTCTACTCCGCCGCTTTCCTTATCTTCTTTTATCTGTTTCATCTCCTCATCAATACGGTCAGCGTTGCCGGCGAACAAGACAGCGTGCTTCTGCGACCAAACACCTCCTTGGAGGGCGCTGACGGCGACGCGCACCAAGTCCTCTATGTTGTCGAGGCGGTACGGCTGAATCTCCACATCAATATCAATGGTCTTCGCTGCTTTGGAGAGGCTTGGATTGATGGACGCCAAAGCGGAAACGAGGAAATTGACACGGCGTTGCATGAAGTCGCCTATCACTTCCGCGTGGTTCTCCACCGCAAGGTGTGTGGAGAGGAACACATAGTCGAAGGCGACACCGGACAACGCATTGCCTGTGCCTTTAAGGCTGTCAAAGGATATGCGCGGAGTGTTGGTCAGCGCATAAATTTGGTTGATGAGCGTTTCCGCCTCGTACTTCACCGTTTCGGGAACCTGATTCCACGTCAGATACTGCGCGTTCGCCCCCTGTCCGGTCAGCTCGACGACACGGCTCTTGAACTCGCCGCTGAAATTCTCCACGTCGCCGAAAAGCATAAGGATGGGGAAGAAGTGGTAATCGATGCAGTCGGCATAATTAGACAGAAGTTTTTCAAGGCGGACACGCAGTGTCTTAATCTTCTCGCAGTACGCTTTCGGTCGGTAGCAGTAGATGACCGGCAGTTTTCCGAACCCGTGCTTGAAGGACTTCACCAACTGCCATCCTTTCTGGCTTTCCCACTGATAGACCATATCGGCGGTGACCGTCATAAAGCACGTCGTTTCCGTGTCGTCAATCTCTCTGCGTATATACTCGCGCGACATTGCCACAAGGTTTCCCGCCGTGTCGAAGAACGGATATAACTTATCCCCGCGGAACGGCGACCACAACGCGCTTTTCAGACGGGTTGACGGAACACTGCCGCCGAACAGTCCCTTTATGCGTCTGCCGAGGGATGTCCAGAATCCATCATCGGGGACGGAATACCAATACTCGCAGCACTCTTGCTCGGCGAACCACGACCGCACGATACGTTTGTTCTGATACTTGATTTTGTTTTTGACAAGCACCTTGCGTATTGCCTCAAACAGCGGACGTTCCGCCTCTTCCGGCTCGCAGTTCATCTTCGGCTCCGTCCCCACGGTGAACGCCGTGTGGATGTTCACAATGTCCTGTTCAAGGGGAAGCGCGATGCGGTTCGGCTCCACGTCCTTGGTCTTCTCCGGGATGGTGGTGGTCTTGCCGGACACCGGGTCGAACATTTTCTGCTCTTTCTCCGTCACAATCTTGACCTTCGGATATTTCACCGTGTCGACCATAATCTCGTGCTTGTCCGGATTCCAATCATTGAAAAGGGCAAGGGCGTCGGGAACGTCCGTCTTGCGCACACGTTTCAGATAATACACCTTCTGCGAGGAATCGGGAAGCGCCAATATTTCTTCAAGTGTCATAATAAGTATTTTTTAGTGAGTGAATAATTTACTGTTGTCCTTAGGCTGCATTATACGTCCGAGCAATTCGCCCAGGACAAAGTAGCGGGAGGCGTCGATGCAGTGGTTGTCGTGGTCTTCCGGCTCGTTCACATATCTCCCTTCCAAATCCCTCGCCCAGATATAGTTGCGGAGCTCGTTCTGCAGGTTGTAGGAACGCTCGGTGACGAACAATTCCATATCCTTCATCTTCTCAATGCCGGCAATGATGGAACCTGAACCTTTGGCGACAGGATAGATGCGGATGCCGCCGTTGTGTATCTCCTGTATAAGCCGGGGGTCGGCGGAGTCGGCGATGACCTTCAGCCCCCAGGGGCGAAGAGCCTTGATGATGTCGGAGGAAAGCATTCCAGTCCTGTAGTCTATCTCGTCAATATACAAAGCGTTGTCCACGACACCGCAGCGGACAATGGCGGTAGGGTCATGGGAATAGCCGAAATCCAAGCCGATGGCGACACGCTTCGCCCATTTGGGGAACTCTTTGACGACACCCCACTTCTTGAATACGGCGCCCTCGTTGACATCCGCCCATCTGCCTATGACGGTATGGGCATATTTCTCGGGGTTGTCTTTCTTAATCTGCGAAACCTCATTGATGAACTGCGGCGACAGATTGTCGATGTTGTCAAAATATGTGGTGTGGATGTGGAGAACGTTCGGATGCGTGCTTATCTGCACCGGCACTCCGTCAAACTCCACAAGCTTGTGCGTCTTCTCTATGTACTTGCGGTAAATGAAATGATTGGAATCCGTAGGGTTCATTATGATAATGATACGGTTCTGTATGCCTTTCTGACGGATGGAGAGCATTATCCGGTCGAAATCCTGCTCGCTCGTCCATTCCTCCGCCTCGTCACAGACAAACGTGGTGATGCCGTGGATTGACTTCAGTTTCGCCGTCTGATTGCCCGAGGAAGTCTTGATGCCACGGAACATTATACGGCTTCCGGTCATTCTGTTTATCACATCAGTCCGTGTGGAATGGAAATATTTCTCCGTCCCGTCCAGCTCAATCTTCTCCAGCATCTCCGGAATGATGGAGATGTGAGCGGACACCATCGTATAGCGAGTGTAGAGGATTTGGTGCGTGATGTGTTCTTCAGGAGTGAGCTCGAAAGTAAGACGACTGATGAAGGCGGCGGTGTTGAAGCTTTTCCCCGAATTATGCGTAACAGTGCCGTCGCTGTGGAGATAGCGTTGATTGCCGTCGAGGCAGATGCCGCACCAATCCCCGACACCGGCAGACTCGATGCTCAACATTGACAAATGCCAATCTTTGTTTTTGCGCACGTCCTCTTTGCGTATCTTTTTCCGCTCTACCTTGCAAGGAATACGCCATACGTCCCCATTGATGGACACCCAATATACCTTGCCGCAGTCTTTCCCATTGCATCGTGCGGACTTCTCGGTTATGTTTGTTCTGAAACCAAGCGTATCGGCGACATATTTGATTTGCTTTGCAAGGGTGCGGTTCTTTTGGATAATTTCATAGCCGTTCCCGCTTGCATAGCCATCAGTATCAAGCAGACCGGCAAGCAATTCCAATCTGTTGTGTTCGCTGTTGGATATGTATTCTTGTGGGATGTGCTTGTTGTCAATAAGATTGTATTGGCGGAAAATATCCATTATTGGATTTGTATGCCCTTCGGTTTTTGCAAGTCTGAACGTTCTCGCTTTTCCCTTGACCCCATTAAGGGAAAGCCTTAATCCCTTTTCTTCCGCATAAGATTGTAAATACCCAACGATCTCACTGTCCGGTGTTGTTATCTGGGGGAAAATACTTGTCCCATCCCCGAGCCACAACCCAAGCAGATACGGGGGAAGCGAAACGGGGAATTCCGGGTAAGGGATGGATGGTGACTTGTAACCACGGAATTGCTCTCGGAATCTTTTGCTCTTGGACGCATAATCTGTCACCCGGATGTCTGTATACTCTGGATATTCCCTATACCGTCCTTCTCTTATTGCCGCACTGCTTTTTTTCACGCTGAGAATATGCGCATCGTTGACAAAATAGTCCTCGGCACTTGTCTGGTGGACACGGAACATATCACTGCGTCCTGACATTGTTGCAAGAACCTTCCTCGGGGTGCCATCATCTCCCATAACGAACTCACCGACGGAAATATCCTTGATTTGCTTGACGGACAAGTCGGACATAATGACTTCTTGCGACGGGGATTCACACCCGCGCCCTCCCGTCACAAGGATGATGAACTTCTCCTTGTCCTCATACATCGGATAGTACACAGGCTGCGGAACAATCATTTGCCGACCTCCTTCTTTATCCAAGCGTCAATATCAACACCCTTGTCGACATTGGTCGGAACGTCAGAAGCATCCTCGTCCTGTCTGCGCTCGGTCTTTCTCCATTCTGAATCGTGGTGGTACAACCAGGTTGCAAGCGCCTGCATATTGTAAGGCATCTCGGATTCTGTTTCGGAAGTCTGAATCTCCTCGTCTTCCGTGTATTCCCCACCTATGCGCAGTTTGCGACGGAGAACCGTCTTCGACTTGATTTTCTTGCCACCGAGGGCGCCTTTAAGGTATGCGCCGCGGACTATGGAAGTGATTTTTCTGCGTCCACGCGCTAAGACCTTATTAAAACGAGCAGATCGTCTTTGGTTTTCCTTCTCTGTCCAATTCGCATAGCAACCGTTCTTCATTGTGGAAAACACATCCGGGGAGAGAGCCTGACCGAATTTGTCGGCAAGGCTGTCGGCGATTTCAGCGTCCGTCAATCCCTGCATGGCGAGGGCGAGGATTTCATCGTAGAAATCATCGGAATCGTAATCGAATTTCTTTGGTCTTGCCATTTTGTTGTTGTTTTATTTTGTTATTGTCAATTTGTTCTCTATATTTGTAGTGTGGATTGATGGTCGCATCGGTAGCGAGGTTTCCCAAAAGGCAGCATATTGCAAGGTTCGACTCCTTCGCCTTTCCACATTATAGGAGGTGCGTTTGTATCTCCTATTTTATTTTGCGGTATTGTTTACTATTCATATTCGCGCTGTTCACTACACCAATCGAAGTCAAGACATTGTATTTTCTTCCTCCAACATTCTGATTTGGCTCAATAACGACTTTCAACACTTTGTTTGAAGCATACTTAACCGAAGAGACGAAAACAAGCCTGTTTCTATTAGTGTCAATATAGACATTCTTTGGCTTCTTCACCGCAGCCTCCACCATTACGAAACGTTTTAAACTTACGGCTGCGCCTTTCTTCCGCTTCGGGTGGTTTCTGTATTTCAGAATGGTTTTATCTGAAATGATGGTTGTCAACGACTCCAATGTTAATCTTTGTTCTCGCATATACCGCGCCACCGTCCTGCTTATGTTGCCGAACTTGTATAACAAGCCTTTAGGTCTCCCTATTTTGAGAACCTTGTCCGCAAAAGTCTGTAGGTCTCTGGTATACTTCCGCCTATCGTTGTTCAATCCATATATCAGAATACCCTCTCCCATTCACGTTATTCAAACACAGCCTCCACCTGGTCGTCAAATACTTCACCCTTGATGAACTTATCGTAGGGGTCGTAGCCGAACCGCTCACAGAACGCCGCTTTGTTGGCGAAGTTGTCGAAGGAAAGCATTATATATGCCTCGTTGTCCTGCACCTGCCTCATAGCGTTGTCTTTCACAATCTGCTTCACATCCTTCATGTGCTGGACTTTCGCCGCCTGTTCCGCCTGCCGTTCTGCAAGGCGTTGTGCCTTCTCCTGCTCGTTCTGCTCACGGACGGGCGCCATCATATCGTCGAGGGCTGCGGTGATGTTGTTCTCCTCCTCCGTCTGCAGGAGGAACTCACATCCAATCATATTAAGGTCGGCTTCCGTCAGTCCGGCGTCCTTATAGTCAATGTCGGGGACGATGCGAGCCAAAGCGTCATAATCCCACGCCCCCTGCGCATTCGGATTATTGCAAAGGATGTTCAATTCCTTCTCCTGTTTCTCGTCGACGTCGATGACGTCCACACGGATTTTGTAGTCGTTCTCCTTTGTCGTGGGGTCGTACTTCTGCAGCTCATCCATAACGGAAAGCCGCTGATGTCCGCTGACCACCGTCAGACCGGTGCGTTTGTTCACCACGATGCCTCCTACAAGACCGAACTTTTTTATTCCGCGTTTCAGCGTTTTCCTTGCCTCGTCGTCAATCTTCCGTGGATTGTACGAAGCAAAGGAGATGGCGGAACGGTTAAGCTCCGCCGCCTCACCTTTTATGTATTTTGATAATTCCATAATCTAACTGTTCTCGTTTCAGTCTGTTGTTATCCTGCGGAATAGCCGTTGATGCGAAGGGTGTTCCTCTCCGCACGGTCAATCAACCTATCCCTTGACTCCTTTGCCATACGGCTTTCTATCGACCCAGCCCAAGTGTTTTTCCTGCGCCAATTCGTCTCACTTAACCTTTCTGCCTGAGCCATTATTTCCTGTATCGTTTTTTTTTTCTTGCCATAATCAAGTATTTTTGTTGTCATATTCAAACAATATCCGCCGGCTCATCGGAAAGACTTTATATATCTTTTCCAAGTCCTGCGGATAATTCTCTCTCAGCCATAAAAAGCAGTCAAGGTTGAATCCGATTCCGCCCGAAGCCTTCTTCCCGTACCGCACCGGCTCAGGAAGATTGTGCTGCCGCATATATGCCAGCACATCACGCTGCGTCCAATCAGCGAGAGGGTAGCACATCCCGTTGTTCACATAGTGGTTCTGCTCGTAGCCTTTCAGCATCAGCCGTCTGTTCATTCCGTCAGCCTTCTTCATTCCAAGGAACACATAGTCAACCCCGGAGGACAGGCGCACGGACTTCACGACATCCGCAAGTTTCAGCAGTTTGATGTTCGGGTTGGGAACGCAATACATTCCGCCACGAAGCAGATATGTCAGATTCCAATGAGGAAGCTGCACGAACTCCACTTTCGGGTAACGTGCCTTAACCCAGTTTATCCACCTGTCTATGTGATCCAAGTCCTTGACGAAGTACATAAACACGCAGACAATGCGGCTGAACCGCGGGTACATCAAATCAAGGCATACAAGCGAATCCTTGCCCAATGAACAAAACAACACTGCCTCGTCGGACTGCTGTCTGACGTAGGCGATGTGTCTTAATGTGTCGTCAACCTTGCCCATCGCTATCCACCGCTCAATCCTAAGCCCGTACGAACTTGGTAATATCGCTGACGGCGTGAAAGCATCTGACCGCCGGCGGAAAGCTTACCCGTAGCAGAATTGGTAAATCCTTGTGCGGAACCACTTGCTATCCAATTGCCTGTTTTAGGGTTTCGTCGCGTACTCATTCTGCCAAACTTGGACTGATTGGCGCTTCTGTTCGCGCCTGTCGCCCTGTTGATTTGCTTTTGGATGCTTGATTGTCTTCTTGCCATAATCTTGCATTTTTTTGTTTTCTATCGTTTCGACTTGTCTCGTATATCTTTCTCCAAGATTCTACCCAAATTGAAAACTACCTGCTCGGCAATCCATTCGAGCGGATTGCCATCCTTGTCGACGCCCGATTCATACACTATAGGCTTGTCGTCATCGTCGACAAAAATCTCACAATAAGCACTCTCAACCTCGACCAAAGCACTGTCGCGGTCTTTGTTGTAGCCGACAAAGAAGCGGATTGCGTCATACTTGATTGGCTGGGCGTTGCCGTACTCGTCTTCTACCTCATAGCCTTCTTCATCAAGCTGCAGCAGCTTCTTGATAGTGGTAGGGCGTACCTCGCGGAACTCTTGCACCTTGCGACCTGCCATAATGGCATCGAAATACTTCTGTTTGATAATCAGGTTTAAAATTTTCATAACTTTTCTCTTTTTGTGCTATCAAAGATAGCGGTTAGTAATTGATTATTTGAAATTTAGGCGGTCGGTGAATAAACAAACCGCCTATTGTTTACATAGTAAAGCCACGTGAGGTTTGAGTACAGGCAGCCGTCCATCTCAAACCACTTGCCGAACGTCAGCACATCGGCGCCACGCAGAAAGGCGAATCTCGATCCGCCGATTATGGCATCGACCGCCGCCGTCAATTCTGGCGAGCGCAAGCCGTACTCACGCACCACCGGCGCAAGGATGTTTCTAAAGACATACTCGCTGTCCGTGCGGTCGCCGACACTCGGATAAGGCAGCACGCCGTTGTGGGCGAAGAACAAATCGCCGTCACGGAACGGATGGCAATTCCGGTTTCTCACGCTGCCGTGGGTGGCGAATCTGAAGTGCATTACACACGCCTCGTCCGTCCGCACATCTGCAAGACGTTCGGCAAAGATAGCGAAGTCTGTTGATTTATAGAACTTGTCTGTCGATGTACAGAAGCCGAAGCCGTGTGGATTCGCCTCTGCCATTGCCTTGATTTCAGCCAATGCCGGCATAGGCACGCCGGCTGGCTTTACACAGATCACACACATAACATATCATTTTTTTTGTTGATGCAAACATATATACCGCAAGGTCAACGCCCCCGGATAGGTTATCACTGTGAATGCCATAACGTTTGTAAGGCACAAGCAGTCTTGACTGACAGCGAAAGAGTATGCCCAAAGCAAGCCGAGACCGAGGCAAGTAATGTGTTTCGCTATGACTTTTGTTAAGTTTCTCATCTTTATTCTTTTTTATAGTTGTCCGGGCGTGCGGTCCCGATCCGCCTGCCACCTCTATAGTGGGCGCCCGGGTATTTCGGCGGTGGGCTTTCGCCCACCTTGTCTTAGAGGCTCAGGACAGCCGCACGGCGCTTGAACCAATTCTTTTCGGTCTTCGTGAGGAACGGAATCTCATCTATTGAAGCGACCGTCGAATCAATGGCGAAACGCTTTGACCAGCCGACCAATTTCGCGCAGAAGCGAACCCAATGACTTATCTTTTCAAAGTCTGTCGTACCCTGGTGCTGGCGAAATTCGATGGTCTTGTGGACTTTGTACGCCTCGGCATTGACCTTGTGGTATCTGCTGCCGTTGAGTTGCCGCTGTACATCGTTGATGGTGGTGCAACCCCAAAAATCGTGGTCTTGCAACGTGGCGCAGTAGTAGTTGTTGTCAGCTCGGCGGCTCGGCGCCATAAACGTATCGATTACACCTTCAAGCATCTTGTAATTCTGAAAGACATTGCGATACCATTCAGGAGTCATCCCCGGGGATGCTATATGCACGTGCAGTCCGGTCGTGCGGTTGACTTTCGCGCCGACCTCGTTGAGAGCCTTGCAACAAGCCTCAAGACTGGCGAAGCCTGTCCTATTGTTGAGTACAGGACTCACACACTCTATGCAGTTGTCGCCGACAAGGCTGCCGTCGCGGACGAACTTGTAATACTCGGTGTTGTCACGATGATTGTAGCCCTCGTAGGCTATTCTGAGGGCATTTGCGTCTGCACTCTGGTGCATAAGGTCGCGGTCTACGTTGTAGCACTCAATCTCAACACCGAATGTATAGGCGAAGCGGCTGCCTCGTGCCTCTGGTGCGGGCATACTGCTCATTACAATCTCTACGTCTGATTTAAGCAGACCAAGTTTGGCGAGGGCTGTGCGCTTTGCAGTCTTGCTTATTTTCGCATTCTTTATCTCGTTGATTTCTTCTGACAATGTTTTCATTTCTTTTCGTTTTTTAATTGTTATTTGTTTTTTTGATTATGCCATTTTTACAAGGTTCGCCTTCTTGTAGCAGCGATACTCTTGCTTCTCTGTGTCGTAGTACACTTGCACCGTGTCTGACGGCTTTCTGCCGGTGCCCTTGGTTTCTGGCAACAGGCTTTCTTTAAGCGTGCCGTATGCTTCTCTGAGGCTGCCGTCTACTTTGGTAAAATAGAACTTTACGATACCTTTTTTAAGAGCGGTATGCAGTTTCACGTTTGCCCAGGCGGTTTTGAGGGCTTGGCTCAAATCAAAGCCGTTGCGTTTTACAAACTGCCAAGCGAGGCTCATTATCTCTCTCATTCTGTTTTTGCTTTCAGTTGTCATAGTAGTTGAGTTTAGTTGTTTATCTTTACGTCAGCAAAGATATAGCCTTTATACTAACCAAACAAGCAAAATATAGCCTTTAACATAAGTTTAACACAAAAGAGCATTTATGCTAAAGCCTATATTTGTTTGTTAAAAATAGTTTAAAGTATAAGTATAGCGTACCAATCTATACCAAATAGGCATTACCTTTGTAGGATAAAACCTAAAAGGAGTATGGACATACTAAAAAAAATTAGAAAGCAGGGATTTACGCTGGCTCAGGTAGCTGCGCAAATGACTAACAAGATGGGAGGTGTCGGAATCTCTCAGCCAACGCTATCTCAGATGCTCGCCGGCAATCCGACCATTGACAAACTGCGAGAGATAGCCGGAATCATAGGAGTGCCGGTTGCGGAACTGGTGTCGGACAGTCCGGGGATAACCGCCCTTGTGCGGAAAGGCGATGATTACTACCAGGCGAACACGGTGGAAGAGCTTGAATCAATCGTCGCAAGGCTGAAGGCTGAATGAGAAACGGCGGTGGGTGTTTGCCCATCGCCGCCCTTGTCTATAAGTCTGCCGTATCAGCCATAGCCTGCTGTATAGCCTTTACTTTCTCTTCTTCTTTCTCACCAAGATACTCGATGATCTTGCGCGCCCGATTCAGAAAGGCGAGGGCTTCTTTGTTTGTGGCGCCGTTAATGTAGCAACTGTAGTCATTATGTAGATAACCGGAGTCGTTTATGTCGTACAGGCTGTCCTCGTAGTCCTCATTGTCAACGACTGCCAAGAATACGTAGCAGTCTACGTTGCTACGCCTTTTGCAATCTCTTATTTTCAGCCCATCGACTGTCAACTCTTTTATATCAAGGCTGTGCATCTTACGCCTTATTTTTATGGCTATGTCGTATACTCTTTCTGCCATCTCACTTGTCAGCCTTTTGTAGTCTTCTCTCTTTAAAATTTCGTCCAAGGTTTTCATCTTTTCTTTTTTTTGTTGTTGATATTAAAAGGGCCGGCCTTACCGGCCCCTTGGTTGTTTACTTGTTGTAATAATTCAAAATGCCTGACCAGGCGTTATAAGCATTGTAGGCAGCCCATTCACCACACCCTATTTTCGCAAATTCTTTCTTGCAATATTCTGGGGCTTCTGCCTCGCTCATTCTAAGTGTTGTCAGAACGATTTCTGTTGCTTTGCGGCCGAAGTTCTTGCTGAACCAATCTATTGCCTTTACCAATGCTTTGTCCTCTTTGCTCAAATTGTCATAATAGTTTGCCATTGTCTTTATTGTTTAGTTGTTTATATTGCGTTTATTAATCACACTACAAATGTATATATAGAACTATACGCTACCAAATATTTTCGCAACAAAATGAATAGTTTTAACCATACATAACAATTAGCAGATATAGCAACGTTCAAATTAACACATCTTTGCAATTGCATAGCCATACATATACAAAAAGGCAAAATGCTTGTTTTTTTGCCCTGGGTGCACTATCTTTGTACCCAAATAAATGTAGTATTATATATATACATTATTATATGCAAATAAAGACTATCATAAAAGCGCATGGACTTACGCAAGCGGACGTTGCCGCCCGGATGGGTGTCAGCCGAATAGCGTTGGTTCAGCAAATCAACGGCAATCCGACAGTCGGCTCCCTGAGGAAGATGGCGGAAGCCATCGGCTGCAAGGTGTCTGACTTCTTCGCCGACGAGGAATCCGGGCAAACAGATGCTATAAGCCTCGACGGTGAAACGGCGGAAATCGGAGGTGTGAGATACCGACTGACCAAAGTGGAGGATGATGAACCGGAGAAGCGGCGGAAATGAAAAAGAGCGGCAGTCAAGCCGCTCCGAAAATTCCAAAAAAAGCCAGTCTCCCGACTCGCAGTGTGTACAAAAATGCTAACAATCGTTTGGAAACAAAGATAAGAAAAAGGAATCAAAACCGCAACAAGGATTTTTCGGCACACAGAAAAAGGAATGTGGAAAATGCAGAATCGATACATAAAAAGGTACACAAATTTTGCAACTTCTACATTATCAATATTTAAACAAATCTCGCTCACTCCGCAAAAACAGTGTGCTACACAACAGCGCGCTGTTTTTTTATTTTCAGGATTCTCAAAAATCACCAATGGCTCAAACGAAAAAAAACGGGAAACAATATGCTGCTTCCCGTTTGCTTTCATTCCTGCGACGGCTGTCACCATCCAAGATTCACACTTACACCTGCCATCACCCACAGCCCCGGCTGCTTTACGGCAGAGAGATCGTAGTAGCGGTGGCACGTGATGTTGTCGGCCTTTACATATACGCTATATTTCCGGTCGTTCCACATCACCTTGCAGTCCACTTTCGTGTACGGATGATAGCCGTTCATCCGTTGCTGCCATCTTACGCTCCACGATGCCGACAGCTTGCTCCAAATCTTATGGTCCAAGCCGAACACGGCCTTATGGCGCAGATATTCCAACGCATACAGCGATTTCAGTATCTCTGTTTCCGTCTCATGGTTTTGGTTGATGTAGGCATATCCCAGTCTGATGTTTGTCACGAAGCATCTCGGCAACAGCTCGTTCATATATATCTCGGCGTCAACATTGAAGCCCATATTGTCGAGTTTTCCGATGTTCATCACGTGGTATTTGCTGTCGGTCAGCTCTGTTTCCGTAGTCTGAACCCAGTCAATCATATCCTTGCCATGTGTGTAGAATCCGCTAAGCACCGCCGAAAATCCCGTCTGCCGATAGCGAGAGCCTATTTTGAAGGCGGAGTTTTTCTCCGGTCGCAGCGAGGCGTCGCCCTGCTGCACGGCATTGCTTATGTAGAGGTCGGTGTAGGTGGGCATGCGGAGAGCCTTGTTCCATGAGGCGTATACCTTCCAATTGGCGTTCGGACGGTAGCTTGCGTCCACTCCTGGATAGAATCTGAATTTATTGTCGAGTCCCGTATTGCGGTTGGCAAGCACTCCGGCAGAGAGTGTGAACCCTCCGAATATGAAATTGTGCTCCAGCATCACATTCGTGTTTGTGCGTTCTCCTTTACGGGTGTACTGCCTGTCGGAGCCCGGAATGCTTTTATAGTCGGCCGCGTCGAGCTGGTTGCCGAGAGCCGTGGAATAGATGCGTTCCTTACCGATGTCGACACCGACGGCGGTCTTTCCTGCAATCCAGTCGACATAGGCGTTGACCGCACCGCCAAACACATCAAGGTTGTGGTAGTTCTCTCCCGCCGCGGCGCCTTCCTTGCCACGCGTCAATTGATAATGGTCTTTGAATTTGTTGTAATATACCGCAGGCGTCACTTCCCAAGTCCTGTCTTGGTTGTGGACGCTCACATTAAGAGAAGCGATTCCATGGTCGGTTTTCTCATATTGATTGTTGAATTTGGCGCTGTAGAATGTGTTTGCGCCATAACTTTGGCTGGCTATGCCCAGCTGCGCCCCGATGTCGATGCGGCGGTCGTAGCTCAGCGACAAGTTGGCATAGCCCTGTCCTTTCTCGAAGTCGCTGTTTTCGGTGCCTCCGTCCGAGCGTTTGTATCCGCCGCTTACGGAATAGGCTTGTTCCCACTTTCCGCTTCTGAAAGCCATCTGCAGCCTGCCCTGTGCCCCGAGGCTGCCAAAGCTGCCGGCTTCCACATTTGCCTCGACGCCGTTTGCGCTTGCTTTTTTAGTCACAATGTTTATGGCGCCGTTGAACGCCGATGTGCCAAACACGCGCGACGATGCGCCCTCGATAATCTCCACATGGTCGATGTCGGCAAGTGCGACAGGAAAATCGGAGGCGTTGTGCCCCGTCTGCGGATTGGAGATGTTCACTCCGTTAAGGAAAATTGCAATCTGGTCGAAGGTGCCGCCGTTGATCGAAATGTCGGTCTGCACCCCGAAACCTCCACGCTGACGCACATCTACGCCCGTAGCCAGTTTCAAAACGTCGTTGATTGTTTGTGCCGCCGACCGCTGAATGTCCTCGCGGGTCATGACCGTCACAATTTTTGGTGACAGCTCGACTGTCATCGGCGCGCGCGACCCCGTTACGGTCACACCATCCAGTTCGTAAGCCTTTCCTCCACGGATAAAGACTGAATCAGCCTTGGCTCCCTCCACGCTGATGCCTTCTGCCTTGGCGTAGGTAAGCGTGGTTACGCTGAGCGCACCGATAGCCACCACTCTTCCAAGCACAGAAAACAAGGAGTAGCCTTTGTTGGAGAAGTGCGAGAACTTCAGGCTTGCACGCTTGTTGAAAATTGTCTTGTTCATTAAGTTAATTTGTTGATAAATAAAAAGAATAAATAATATGTCGTGGACACACATGATGCATCCACGACATTTTTCTTTGATTTTTCAAGCTCAGGAGGTTGCCCCCGCTTACGCTTTCTTTCCGCGCATACAGTCCCAAACGAGATAGCCGATGAGCAGCGCATAGACAGCCACACCGCCAATCTGGAGCGTCGACTCGCTGAATCCGCAAGTATACTCGAAGCCTGCGAAGCGCATTCCGGCGCTGACCACGCCCATCAATGCTCCACCGGCGATAAATCCGCTGGCGAGAAGCGTGCCGCGCTCTGTGCGTGCCGCATTGAGTTCCTTGTCTTTCGAACGGGTTGACACAAACCAGTTGACCAAACCGCCGACAAGCAGCGGCGCATTGAGCTCCATAGGGATAAACATACCGAGCGAGAAAGCCAATGCCGGCACACCGAGCCAGTTGAGAAGCACGGCGAGGATTGCGCCTACGCCATAGAGCAGCCACGGCGTGTCGCCACCCATCATCAACGGTTCGATAACGCCTGCCATCGCGTTGGCCTGCGGTGCGGCGAGTGCGTTCGGTCCTGAGAAACCATACACTTTTGCAAGAATCAGGATAACGCCGCCGACAGTTGCTGCCGACACGAGTGTGCCGACAAGTTTCCACTGCTGCTGTTTTTGCGGAGTGGAGCCAAGCCAGTAGCCGATTTTCATATCCGTAACCATACCGCCTGCCATCGAGAGAGCCGTGCAGACAACGCCTCCGATAATCATCGAGGTGACGATGCCGCTGGCTCCTTTAAGTCCGATAGCCACAAACACCGCTGAGGCTACAATCAGCGTCATCAGCGTCATTCCGCTCACTGGGTTCGATCCCACAATGGCAATTGCATTGGCGGCCACCGTGGTGAAGAGAAATGCTATCACCGTAACCACCAGGAATGCCACAAGGGTCTGGAAGAGGTTGTGGATTACGCCGAAGTAGAAGAATGCGAATGTCACTGCCAACGCTGCGATAAGGCTGAAGGCAAGCACTTTCATCGAAATGTCTTTCTGGGTGCGCTTCACTTTTGCCACATTGCCGCCCTTGCCGCGAAATTCACGTCCGGCAAGACCTACGGCAGAGCGGATGATGCCCCACGACTTGATGATGCCGATGATGCCCGACATGGCGATACCGCCGATACCGATGTAGCGCGCCTGTGTCTTGAACAGCACCTCGGGATCGATGGCGGCTGCCTCCGGGCTCATTCCGAGCAACGGTACGATGACATACCAGATAAACGCGCTACCTGCAAAAATAATGAAGCAGTATTTCAAACCTACGATGTAGCCGAGACCGAGCACCGCCGCTCCGGTGTTGATTTTAAACACCATCTTGGCCTGGCTTGCCACGTGGGCGCCGAATTCTGTCGCTTTCGACGTCAATGTCTCAGCCCACCATCCGAATGTGGAGAGAAGGAAGTCGTAGATACCGCCGACAGCGCCCGCAATGATAAGCGGCTTCACCTGGCTGCCCGACTTCTCGCCGAAGATAAGCACCTGTGTGGTGGCTGTGGCTTCCGGGAACGGGAACTTGCCATGCATGTCGGAAACGAAATATTTGCGGAACGGGATAAACATCAATACGCCGAGCACGCCGCCAAGCATCGAGCTGAGGAATATCTCAATGAAACTTACCGTAATGGCGTCGCCATACTTGGCTTGAAGGATGTAGAGCGCCGGGAGGGTGAAGATGGCTCCTGCCACCACAATTCCCGACGAGGCGCCGATAGATTGGATTATCACGTTCTGTCCGAGGGCGTTTTTCTTCTTCAACGCGCCCGACACTCCGACTGCGATGATTGCAATAGGAATTGCCGCCTCAAACACCTGCCCCACTTTCAGTCCGAGATATGCCGCCGCGGCACTGAAGATAATCGCCATCACAAGACCCATTATCACAGAGTAGGGAGTCACTTCCGGATACTGACGGTCGGGGCGCATCACGGGGATATACTCCTCGCCCGGCTTCAGCTCGCGGAAAGCGTTTTCAGGAATACCTGCTTCCTGCTTTTGTCTTTCGTCTTCCATTATTTTGCTTAGTTTATGATTAATATTCTGAAAGTTTGTGTGCGAAGTTACAAATTTCAGTTTACAAATGAAAACACTATGCCACAAAACAAGAAAAAAAGAGCCGTCTCATCCCTGAGACGACTCCTTTTTCAATACAAATTATATCAATTGGAGTATTATTTCTTCACAACTGACGCTTTCCAAGTCTGGTTGTTGCTGAGATTGAGCGTAATTTCATACGTTCCGTCTTCTGCACACTTGAAGTTTGGTGCGTTGTTCTCGTTGAGATTGTCGAGCGAACCGCCGAGACTGAAGTCCCATTTGTTGTTGGCGCGGAACTTGTATTCCTTACCGCCGACGAGAGCAACCTCACCCTTCCAAACGAGACCACCGGCGTAAGTAAGTGGCGTTTCAGCGTCCCATCCGCCAGGAGTAGCGTCGCCGACAATTCCGAACGAAGTGATTTCCATCGCCTCCCAAGTCATTTTGTCTGTGTCGACTTTGAAGTAGTAGATACCACCCTTGTCAAGTTTCAAGTTTTTGGCTCCTGGGTCAGTGCTCAACAGGTTGGCTTCTGCGCCGACACCGTAGGCAGTGCTGCCTACGTTCCAGTTGGGCTGTGTCGAGAATTTGAATTCAAATGCCTTGTTGCCAGCCTTTGACATGTCAACCAAACCGCTGTGTACGCCGCCGTTGCGCTCGTAGATGAACACGTTTACATCGTGACCCCATCCATTGAATCCACCAACAGCATAGAGTTTCGGTGAGTAAGCCTTGACAGTGAATGTGCCTTCCATCATGTTGATTGTCACGGTATACTCTCCTGCCTTTGCAATAGTTACAGGACGTGAGTTCTCGCCGTAGATAAGTTCACCGCTCATAGCCGACTCAGCAGGACCCCAAGCATACATAAACTCATTGCCTGCGTCGGCCTTAGCCTTCACCATCGACTCTGCGCCCATAAATTGGATTGAGCCGGCAGGGAGAGTGCAGATAGATGTAAATACAGGATCATCGTATACGTTCTGGTCGCTATGTCCGAGCTTGATGGCTGAAACATCCCATCCGTCACCAAACGCAGCGTCGGTAATTACGTAGTATGCCGACTCAATCTTGATGCCAAGGTCAATAGGCGTAACATTTACCGATGAAGCGTCGAAATAAGTGTCGGCGCCGCCGAAACGCACTGTTGTTCCGTTGTGGGTCAACGTGAGTTCGAAACGCACATAAGTGGTCTTTGCGGCAGGGCTCTTGCCAAACAGCTGGCGGTGAGCGTTGTCAATGTCGAGATAGTTGGCATAAGCCACATTGTCGACAACTGTTGTAAGCACGCTGACAGGCTTCTTGAAATCCTCTGTGGCGGAAACCTGCATTTCAACATTCACTTCGCTGCCGGCTGGCTGATTGTCAACGCTGGTGATTTTGAGCACTGGCACTCCCAGCTCGCTATCAACGAAGTCCTTGAGGTTCAAATCAGTAGGCAACGCATGAGCCACAGCGATACCGTCTGCAGCCATAATCGCTTCCTGCGGATTGCTTTGCGGTGGCATTGGATCCTCGATATCGTCGCAGGCTGTGAAACCTACAGCCAATGCCAATGAAAGTAATATACTGAATTTTTTCATTTTTTGTCTTTATTTGTAAATTCTGTAATAACCGGCTTCCTTGCGGCGATTGCTGACAACCGCCGCGGCAAGCCTGATTTCATATTATTCGGCAGGAACCATTTCTACGGTCATCGCCTTGAGGTTAACGGTGATTTTAATCTTACCGCCAGCCCAACTGCTGTACTGGAACGAACCCTTGCCCTCAAAAACAGTGCCCTTGAAGCCAACGCCGTCAATCCACTCGATATCAACAGGATTGTCATCAACCTGCGCACCGATTGAATCAACATTCCAACCAGAGAGAGAGCGATAGAAGCGGAATTGGAATTTGCCTGCAGGAATATCGAACACGCCTGTGTAAATCTTGCTGTCGATAGCGTCGTCAGCCTCTGAAAGCGTCCAGCCAACAAACAAGGCGGCATTTGCCTTCGACGGTTCGTTCCATCCATTGCAGTTACCAACCAAGTAAATCTTGCCCGGCAACTTAACTGCATAGTAGTCCTTCACCTGACTGAGACAAACAACATTTGAGAGGATTGAATAGCCGGCAGCGTCTTCCTTGCCGCCAAGATAATCTTCAACAGTAGAGAGCACGCGGAAATAAACCGGACGTGCAGGCTCGTCAGTGTAGTTGTCCTCGTTTGTAACGCCGCGGAGTTTGCACATAGCCTCGGCGATGCTGCTCTCAGGAACGTTGACAGAGCAAGTGGTATACTCCTCTGTGAGTTGCACGAAATCGGTAAATTCACGAGTGAGCGACACCTGTACGAAATATTTTGCGATGATGCCCGGACCATAGTTAGGCTGAGAGAACGTAAGGTTCAATGTTGCCGTTGGGTTCAGAGCATAATAAAGTTCAGAAGTGGCTGGCTGATTGAGCACAAATTCGGTAGGTTTTTGGAGCACCGGATCCTTGTCGTCCTCGCAAGAGCAAAGGCCAAACACCACCACCGCCAGCAGCATCAATACATTTATATACTTTTTCATTTTTTCTTGTGTTTAGTAGAGTTAGACTGATGTTAGTATCCCTCGTTCTGTCCGAGTGTCGGGACAAACTTGGTTGGGATAGCGTAAACCTTGCGGTAGTCAGGAATTGAACGTCCGCGGAGTGCGCCGCCCTTCCACGACCATTTGTAGGAGCTGCCTGTAAACTTGCCGAAACGGATCATGTCGCTGCGGCGGTGTCCCTCCCAGTAGAGCTCGCGGGCGCGTTCCTCGAAGAGTTTGTCCTTAGTGAGAAGGATAGGAACCAAACCTGCGCGTGCGCGCACCTTGTCAAACATATCCTGACCGTTGCAGCCTGTTGCGCCGTTGAGTTCGCACTCAGCGAGCATCAAGAATGTGTCGGCAAGACGGAACAATGGATAGTCGGTGCCGTTGAAAGTGTTGACCAGAGTTGCGCCTGTAGTGTTGTAATAGTCCGTTTCCGGAGTGTATACATACTTGACACACATCAAGCCACAACCGTCGGCACCCCAGTCACCGAGATCCTCAAGATTGTTCTTGAGCTTGCCACCGTTGTTGCTAATGAGGTAGCGGTTGTCGCCGCTCTCAAACATTTCTGCGAGTTCCGGACGTATACGTGGACCGCCCCATCCTGTGCCTTGCAAACCTTGTGCTGTTGCAACGACATTGGCATTGTAGGCGCCTATAGAAAGGTAAGTTGTACCACCGTAAGTCTGCTGGTTGTTCTCGTCCTGAGGGAGAGCCCAAAGAATCTCGCCGTTGCCAACATACTTGTCGTTAGTGGCGCAGAAGAGATATTTATATTCAGGCGCGAGAGTGTTGATAGTCTTCAAAATCTCGTTGCAGGCGTTTGCACAGTCCTGCCAACGGGCAGTGCCTGTGTAGACTTCCGCGTTAAGATAGAACTTTGCAAGCAGCATATAACCGGCTTCTCTTGACAGACGGCCGTATTTCTGAGCCGATGCAGGAGTAAGATCCTTCACTGTCTCTGCCAGCTGAGGCACGATTCTCTCAAACATCTCAGCACGTGTCAACGTTGGAGGCGTTGCACCTACCGTAGAATTCTCATCGGTGAACGGGCCTTTGCCGAAGTTGTCCATCAAGTGATAGTAAGACAATGCGCGCAATACGATTGCCTCACGTTTCATCGCTGCGATTTCATCATCGGAAATCATACCTGCAGCCTTGTCGATGGTGCGGATAAACTCGTTGCACATATTTATTTGGAACGTGAAACGCGACATTGCCTCATAAAGCCAGTGGTTGTCAGGGCTCCATGTAGAGAAGTCGAGCTCATCGATACCGGCGTCGTTCCAGTTCTTACCGATAAGAGCCTCATCGGTCGGAAGCTCCTCAAGGTTCCAAAGCTGACGCATGTAAGTACCGGCACCGCCGTCGTCTACAGTGATGTCAGAGCCACCTTGAGGACCAGAAACTACAAGTCCGTTGTAAAGTTGATAGAAGAAGCCCTCATATTCAGCAGCCGAATTGAGTTCGATCTTGCTGTTCGGGTCGTTTGGCTTCATATCAAGGTCGCCCACACACGAAGGCATAGCCATCATTGAGAATGCGAGGCATCCGTAAGCCAATATATTTCTGAATTTCTTATTCATGTCTGTAACGATTTAATGATTAGAATTGAGCCACAAGACCGAGAGAGAATGTCACAGGACGTGGGTAGATGTTTTTGTCTACACCGCCACCGACTTCTGGGTCAAGACCTTTATATTTTGTGATAACAAATGGGTTTTGAACTGCTCCATACAGACGCAGACGGAGGTTGTTGTTCAAAAGAGTAGGCCATGTGTAGCCGAGCGTGATGTTGTCGCAACGCACGAAGCTTGCGTTCTGCACGAAGTAGTCGCTTGTGCCTTGAGTCAAGTTGATTTCTTTAAACAGCTGAGTGTCTGCCATCAAGTTGCTGACTGGGAGAGACGCTGTAGAAGAAATCGAAGAGTTGCCAACCTGAACATCGTTGAACACGTAGTTGCCGATGCTTGCGCGCAATGCGAAACCGAAATCCCAGTTCTTGAAGTTGAACGTGTTGGTCCAGTTCATTGTCACCTTAGGATCCTTGCTGTGGTACATGTACTTATCGTCAGAGTTGATCACGCCGTCACCGTTGCGATCAACAAACATACCTTCGATAGCCTTGCCGTTCTCATCGTAAACCTGCTCGTAAACATAGAAGCTGCTTGCAGGATATCCCACTTTGTGAGCAAGCACTGTACCACCTGTACCTGCAGAGATACCGTCGCCGGTAGCAACGAAGTAATTCTTGTCGTCGCCCTTGAGCAGTTTTGTAATCTTGTTCTTGTTCCAAGCCACGTTGTAAGAAGTTGTCCAAGTGAAGTTCTTCTTTACAATTGGACGGGCAGTGATTGCGAATTCAACACCGATGTTCTCCAACGAACCGATGTTTGCGTTCATTGCGTTGGTAAGGTTTGAACCAGCGTCGACAGTCACCCAGTTCAACAAGTCTTCAGTGTTGCGCTTGTAGAAGTCGATGCTTGTAGTCACACGGTTGTTAAGGAATGCCATGTCGATACCGGCGTTCCAAGTAGTTGTCTCCTCCCATTTAAGGTCGGCGTTGTAACCGTTGGCTTTGATAACTGTGATCCAGCCGCCGTTTCCGTCTGGATAGCGGTATTGGTCTTTACCAATCATATAAACCGGCAAGTAAGGGAAGAAGTCGTCGCCGAGGTCCTGCTGACCGGTGATACCCCAGCCTGCACGGATCTTGAAGTCGTTCATCACGCTCTTTGCGCCCTTCATCCAAGGCTCTTCAAGCAAACGCCAAGCGAGAGCCAACGATGGGAATGTACCCCAACGGTGCTCTTCGGAGAAGCGGCTTGTTCCGTCCTCACGCACTGTGACAGTGAGCAAGTAGCGGTCGAGCAGAGAGTAGTTTACACGTCCGAAGAAAGATACCAACTGGTTCTGTGAGCCAGAGTAGTTTGTAGCCACACCCTGATATTTCTCACCGGCATACTCTCCGCTTGTTGCATAGCTGTAGTCATGACCGATGCGGTGGAATTTCTGCCAAGAGTAACCACCGGTAATGTCGAAGTTTGAGTTGATGCTCTTCACGTCCTTCTTATAGTTAAGGTAGAAGTCGAGAAGAAGGTTGTATTTCTCCTGCCATTCAAACTTTGTAGTTTCTGCGCCGTCGTGGATAATTGAAGTGCTTCCGTCAGAGTTCTTGATGGTGTAGCCTCCTTTCCAAGCCATTGGAGAGTTTGCTCCGGTAATGTTTGTAACGTCCGACTTGCTGTAGTCGTAACCGAGGTTCAAGTTTGCGTGCAAGTCGCGGAGGAACGGCATTGCAAGGTCGAGCTGCAAGTTGCCGATGCTCTGCCATACTTTAGAGCGGCTGTCGTAGTCCTGAATCAACGCCACCGGGTTGAGAGCCTTCAATGTGTTGATTGACGCACCTGGGTCGTTAGGACCGGCAACAGATGTGTTGACGTATGTTGTCCAACCGTTGAAAGCGTTGCCGTCAGGGTTCTTCACAGGAAGTGTCGGGTTGAAACCGATTGAGTTGCCAAGTGCCGATCCGTCATAGAAACGGTTGGCTACGTAGGCACCTTTAAGATTGAGGTTGACTGCCAACAAGTCGTCGAAGAACTTAGGAGTCAAGTTGACGCCGAGAGTGACGCGGTCCATCTTTGAAGTCTTGATGATACCGTTGTTGCCTGTGTAGGCAAGGCTCACACGATAAGGCAGACATCCAACGGTGCCGCCGATGCCGAGACTGTAATCATGTGAAACAGACGTGCGGAGAATTTCCTTCTGCCAGTTTGTGTTGTATGTGCCGAGTGCCTGTGCCTGTGCCGACTCTGCTCCATAATAATTAGTGACGAAAGAACGGAACTCGTCGCCTGTCATCATGTTCACGTAGTTGCGTGGAGTGTTGACATAAGCGTTGGCAGTGAAGTTGATTTGTGGTCTGCCTTTCTGTCCTTTCTTTGTAGTGATGATGATGACACCGTTTGATGCACGCGAACCGTAGATTGCTGTTGCCGACGCATCCTTGAGGATTGTCATGTTCTCGATGTTCTCAGGCGATACAAACGACAATGGGTTGCTCGAACCGAGTGTTCCCTTTGTGTCCATAGGCACACCGTCGATCACGATCAACGGGTCGTTGGTTGCGTTCAAAGAAGCACCACCACGGATACGGATTGTAGCGCCGCCTTCAGGCTGGCCACCGTTTGATGTGACAACCACACCAGGAGCGGCTCCAACGAGGAGGTCTTGTGCGGAAGTTGCAAGACCGGCTTCGATTTCGTCCGGTTTCAAAGTAGAGATGGCGCCAGTGGCGTCTTCCTTCTTCACTGTACCGTAACCGATAGCCACAACTTCGTTGAGCACTACGCTGTTGGTTTGAAGTTTTACTGTTAATTTGTTGCGGCCGTCAACATTAACGTTCTGTGTCTTGTAGCCCACATAAGTGACTTGCAGGACAGCGTTCTTGTCAACGTTCAACACGAAATTTCCATCGAAGTCGGTAGCGGTTCCCGCTTTCGTCTTCGAATCAACAACACTGGCACCAATTATTGGTTCGCCATTTTCATCGATGACCGTACCTTGTACAGCCATTTTCTGTGAAAACGCAGGCAGCGCAAACAACATCGCCATAAGCAACGTGATAAGTCCCCTACGATTCAACTGAAAACTAAAGCTCTTCATTCAAGAATTGATTAAGTTTTACATAGGTATTTAATAATCTCAATTTATTCTCTATTGTGCATATCGTTATTGCAGATTCAAGGCATAGATTCTGCGTTATTCTTCTTTTAAGGTAGATCTTAATACTCCATTGATTACATACAACAACAATAATACGCTTGCAAAACTACAACTATTTTTCTGAGAAAATAAATTTTTAAGCGGTATTTTCTCGTTTAACAAGAGTTAATGTTGTTTTTAACAAAAAGCAGGAAAGAAACACCTGCATGTCTCTTCCCTGCCGTTATGTTTTCGCCCGACGGTTGTCAATAAGTAAGGATCTGCAACCCGCGTTCGGTCATCAGGAACGTGTGCTCCCACTGCGCCGACGGCAACTCGTCGTCGGTCACTACGGTCCAACCGTCTTCCTCGTCGACAAACACCTGCCATTTGCCCATGTTGATCATCGGCTCGATGGTGAATACCATACCCGGCACGAGAAGCATTCCCGTTCCCGGACGGCCAAAGTGCAACACCTCAGGCTCTTCGTGAAACTCCAGTCCTACGCCGTGTCCGCAAAGGTCGCGCACCACAGAGAACCCGTTCTTTTTGGCGTGGCGCTCGATAGCGTGTCCGATGTCGCCGACAAAGCCATAAGGCTTTGCCGCCTTCATACCCAATTCAAGGCATTCCTTTGTCACACGCACAAGCTTTTCCTTCTCCGGCGTGGTTTTCCCGATTATGAACATGCGGGAGGCGTCGGAATAGTATCCGTCGAGAATCGTCGACACGTCGACATTGATGATGTCGCCTTCCTCGAGGATTTCGTCCTCCGACGGAATGCCGTGGCAAACCACCTCGTTGATCGACGTGCACACGCTCTTAGGGAAGCCCTCATAGTTGAGCGGCGCCGGGATGGCTCCATGGTCGACAGTGTAGTCATAAACCAGTTTGTCGATTTCCGCCGTGCTCATTCCGGCATGTATTTCCTTTTCCACGAGGTCGAGCACTCCGGTGTTGATTTTTCCGCTGCGGCGGATACCCTCAATCTGTTCTGGTGTCTTTATGAGTTTCGGCGACGGCACAAGGTGTCCGTGCTCTTGATAAAACAAAATCTTGCGGTCCATGTCCGTAAGTTCCTTGCCCTTAGGCACAATCCAATTACGTCTGTATCTCATTGCTTCGAATTGTTAAAATGTCAAACCCGGCAGACCTAAAAAAACAGCCTGTCCGCAGTCCGCAAAATTATACATTTAATTGCTGGCTCGCAAAAAAGAGCCCCTTTTTCCGCGCCCGCAACTATTTTTTATGCCGTTTGTCGCGGCAATATTGCCGCGGTGTGATTCCGTGTTTCTTGATAAAGGCGCGCCGAAACGTGCTGAGCGAATTGAAACCCACCGTTGTGGCTATCTCATCCTGCGTCATGGAGCAGTCGCCGCCGGCAAGCATCGCCTCCGCATCGGCAATGCGGTAGCCGTTGACAAAGTCGCAGAAATTAGTGCCGAGCGTATTGTTGAGCCATGCCGACAAATAGCTGCGGTTGGTGCCTATCTCGCGTGCCAGCTGGCTTACCGACAAATCGTGGTTGCGGTGCAGTTTCTTTTCAACAAACAGTGCCTCTACCTCCGCGCTGAAGTCGGGCATACCTTCCAGCGCCGGCTGCTTTTCCGACATAATCTGCCTCACTTCGTCAATGCTACGCCCAACCTTGCGGTAATGATGGTTGACCACAGCCCAAACCACCGTGACAATCACGATATATGCGATGTTGGAAATGCTCGACTCAACATAGCACGAATATATCCAAGCCGCCAGCACCGACAGAAACATCGCTATCGCCCGCCACATCCACCGCTTGTCGGCCGACGAGAAGTTTTGCCGCACGATGTAGTGGTAGCGTTTTGTCAGCACGGCGATGCGCACCGCCCATATCAGACAGTAGACTGCCATACCAACGATGTTGATGTCAAAGAAGATGTCGTTTGCCGTCACGATGTAGAGCACTAGCATCAGCAGATAGAATGCCGAATTCTGCACGATGCGCGACCACGTTATGTAGATTGGCGACAAGAGCTCGACCACGAAAAACACGCATGTGAACACCGCCGACATGTCAACAAGCAGCAACGTGCGGTATAGGTGTCGATGCAATTGCGTGTCGATACACGAATAGATTGGATCCTTCAGCACCAGCAAGAACCAAAAAGCCATTATCGCCGCTGCCGTGCGGTAGAAGCGCTGCTCACGGCGGTGGCGGAAGTATGTCGCACTCTCATAGATGAAATATGCGCTGCAAAGCCCGTATACGAAGTTTTCGGCGGTGCCGAGAAATACTGCTGTGTCCATACTGAGGTTTGGAGGGAAAAAGACAGGCACACAACAGGTTGTTTCTCCACCCGTATATGCCTGTCCTATATTGTAACGTATTGTCTAAGCGTCATTTGCCGGCATACTTGGCTGCCTGCTCAGCAATCAGCTTAGGATCGTCGAAGTAGTTGATTCGCATTGCACGGCGCACATCGGCAAGAGTCTCGGCAGCCACTGCGCGTGCCTCCTCGCTGCCTCGGCGCAGAATCTCGAACACGCCGGGGATATCCTGTTCCCATTGTTTGCGACGTTCGCGAATCGGAGCGAGTTCTTCCTCAAGCACACTGATGAGAATCTTCTTCACCGTGCCGTCGCCCACGCCTCCGGCGCAATAACGGTCCTTCAAATCATGAAGGCTCTCGAATTCCGAGCAATGACGTTTGAATTTCTCATCGGTGCAGAATGCGTCGAGATATATGAACGGGCAGTTGCCATCAAGGTGTCCGGGGTCGCTGATGTTGAGATGGAGAGGGTCGGTATACATGCCTTTCACCTTCTTTGCAACATCTTTTGATGTGTCGCTGAGGTAGATGCAGTTGCCGAGCGACTTGCTCATCTTTGCCTTTCCGTCGGTTCCCGGCAGACGCAGGCAGGCAGCGTTTGTAGGCAGCAGGATTTCCGGCTCAACAAGCGTCTCGCCGTACACGTTGTTGAAGCGTCCCACGATTTCGCGGGTCAATTCAATCATCGGCTCCTGGTCCTCACCGGCAGGCACTGTGGTGGCGCGGAAAGCGGTGATGTCGGAAGCCTGGCTCACCGGATAGCAGAAGAATCCCACAGGGATGCTCGTCTCGAAGTTGCGCATCTTGATTTCCGTCTTCACCGTAGGGTTGCGCTGCACGCGCGACACTGTCACAAGGTTCATATAATAGAATGCCAGCTCTGTCAGTTCCGGAACCGCCGACTGCACGAAAATCGTAGTCTTGGCAGGGTCCAATCCCGCCGACAGATAGTCGAGCGCAACCTCAACGAGGTTTTGGCGGATTTTCTCTGGATTGTCGGCATTGTCGGTAAGTGCCTGAGCGTCGGCAATCATCACAAAAATTTTGTCGTACTCACCTGAGTTCTGCAGCTCAACGCGACGTCGCAGCGAGCCTACGTAGTGACCAAGGTGAAGTTTTCCTGTAGGGCGGTCGCCCGTAAGTATGATTTTTCCCATAATATTCTGATTGCTTTTATGTTAGAACAAATATCCTACTCCAACGTTGAAGTATATCGGATACATGCTGAATGTTATCGTCTTGAAGCTTTCGGGGAAAGCCGAATTCAATCCCCACGAAAGGTCGGCATAGAGCTTCAGATGCTTGAACGCTTCCCAGTCGACTCCAGCTTGAAGTCCCCACTGAAATTTGCGCAGCTCGTCGGAGAAGTCGTAAGTTGCCGTGGCATCGCCTGTAAACACTGCCTTTTCACCCGTCGGATCGCCGTTGCGCAGATATCCGTCGTAAACCACTCCGTCAAACTTGCCCTCGATAAGGTATGACAGGGACACTCCGAGTTTCAGGTTTGTGCGCGGATGCACCTTATATGCAGCCTGCAACGGGAACGTCAGGAATGCGTTGCGCACCGACGTTTTCACGCCGCCAGTCCATCGGCCGCTCGCAATGGCGCCCTCGCTGAGGATTTCCATACCGTAGTTTTTCACGCGGGCGTCGGTCTCCATATTCTTGTTTTCAAGCTTCACGCCCACAAGCAAGCCCCACTTCTCGTCGAAAAACTTAGTGAAGTCCGACTCCACAGAGAAACCCATCGATGGTTTGTAGCTCTTGATTTCGCGGATTTCAACAGGCAGCGGAATCGGCGATGTGCCGCCAAGATTGTAGCCGGCACGCAGTTCGATGTTCCAACCTTTCAGTGCTGCGTTGATGATTTTCTGCGTGCGGCTCTGCTGAGCCGACAATTGCGCGGGCAGAAATGCCAGCGCCACGATAATTGCGGATAATATGTTTTTTTTCATTTTTTATTCAAGTTTATTCGTGTGTGACTTTCAGATTACGCACATCAAGCGTGCTGCCCACAGAGCCGCGGAAATAGTCGCCCTCCGCACTTGACGCAATCACGATGCCCAGCTTGTAGCGTCCTTTTGCAAGCAACGCTTTGTCGACAACCTTGTTGTAGGCGCTGTAGTCGAATGTGATTTCAAACTTCACCCAATCGTTGTCGCCAAGCCCCGTCACGCGCGCATCGGTGAGATTAGCGAGAGCCACCATGTTTGGATGCATGAAATCATTGTAGTGCACGTTGCTGTCGATATATGTCACCTTATCGTCGGTCAAAAAGTAGATGGCATAGATTGAGAAGATGTCTGTACGTCCTACGACGGGCTTTCCCTTCTCATCGGTAAACGTCTCGCCTGCCTCATAGCGGTATTCGCCCGAAAGCGTCAACGGCTTGTAGTGATAAGGCTCGCCGAATTTGGTTGCCTCACGCGGAGCTGAGATGGCATTGCCGAGGTCGAACTCGCCCTGGAATATGTTGCCTGCGGCAATAGGCATTCCCACCATGGAACCAAACCCTCCGGTGGAACGTGTCACCAGACGGATGAACTCAGGCTGGGCGTATTTGTCGCCAAGCATAAAGTTAGCCACATTTTCGCCATCCACGCTCAATGTCGTTCCTTCTTTGTAGACGGCGGTTGTGGGGAAGAACTCCCAAATATGGTCCTTATATTGAGTCTTTCCATACTTTGCCTTGGCAGCCTTGTCGGCTTCGCCACACATCACGAATCCCGGATTGCCCGACGCCCAAGCCATCAGGAAGTTGCCGTTGTTGTCAATTTCGTTGAAGATTGAATATTTCTTCGTAGGGTCAAGCTCCACTTTGTTGAATCGGTACTCATCCGGCTTCAGCTGCTGCACCACCTGCACACGGTAGGTCTTATGCCATTCACCGTCCTGCGAGGTCACGGTGTAGTTCACCGTGTGGTCGTCGGCATTGAGGAAGTCCTGCACCGAGCCGCTTGCCGGCGATATCGTCGCGCCCTCAGTCAATGTAAACACAGGAGCGAGAGCCGAGATGTCGGCTTCCGGCTGCACGTTGACCGTAACACGGTCGTTGGTAATTTTAGGATCCGACATAACGACTTCTGCCGGAAGCGAGCACGTAAGGATGTCGCACTCGGTGTTGAGTGCCTCGTCCTGGATGCATGATGTGGCTGCGAGCACTGTCGCCGCAGCAACCACTGTTTTATATACAAAATTCATAATAATTCATTAATAATGGTTGCAAAGTTACTGAATTTATTCCATTTTGCTGCAACAGTGAATTTTTTTATTCCGAAAATGTTGTGTAAGTTTGCATAAAAGGTTATAACAGGACTACATTTATGAAATTTATATCTTGGAACGTCAACGGGCTTCGCGCCTGCGTTGGCAAGGGCTTTGAGGAGTCGTTCAACGCTCTCGACGCCGATTTTTTCTGCCTGCAGGAGACAAAGATGCAGGCTGGTCAACTCGACTTGCAGTTTGACGGCTACCGCTCCTACTGGAACTATGCCGAGAAGAAAGGCTACTCCGGCACTGCCATCTATACCCGCCACGAACCGCTGTCGGCGGCATACGGCATCGGCATTGCCGACCACGACACCGAGGGCCGAGTGATAACGCTTGAATACGACACGTTTTACCTTGTGACGGTCTACGTGCCAAACTCGCAGGACGGTCTGCGCCGTCTGGATTACCGGATGTCGTGGGAAGACGATTTCCGGGCTTATCTGAAAGGGCTCGACAGCAAGAAGCCCGTGGTGGTGTGCGGCGACATGAATGTGGCGCATCGCGAAATCGACCTTAAAAACCCGAAAACCAACCGCCGCAACGCCGGATTCACCGATGAGGAACGCGGAAAGATGACAGAACTGCTCGACGCCGGATTCACCGACACGTTCCGCCACTTCCATCCCGACACGCCCGACATATATTCGTGGTGGTCGTATCGCTTCCATGCCCGCGAGAAGAACGCGGGGTGGCGCATCGACTATTTCCTCACGTCGGCGCGCCTCGACGACAAGCTGCAAGATGCAAAAATACACACCGAGATTTTCGGCTCAGACCATTGTCCCGTGGAGGTCGACATTGATTTGTAGACCGATGGTTAAAAAACAGAGCCGCCTGCAATCCGGGATTGCAGGCGGCTCTGTTTTTATAACAATGCTGCCGTCAGTGATTCAGCAAGGCGTTCATAGCGTCGAAACGTGCCAACTGGTCTTCGCCAAACTTGGCGAGATCCTCGCGAATGCTGTCGACGGTCTTCACAGTGTCGGTTTTCGACTTTGAAAAAAACTTGTCGGCATAGCATACAATCTTCTCCTCCAGCGTCACCGGAATCATGTCGCGGTGAGGCAGCGGAAGGTTGTCGCGTTCAATTTCAGCAGCCGATATTCCCGCGCCCGTATGACGTTCGCAAACCCGCGCGTACGGCTCCATTGAAGCATCGATGCCACGCAGCATTTCCGCGCCGAGGATGCCGTGACGGATATAAGGCTCGTCGCCGTTGCAGAAAATCGACGGCGCATGCGTCTTTATGATTCCGACATCGTGGAGCAGAGAAGCGTCGTAGACAAAATCCTGGTCGGCTTCCGGGAAACGCGACGCAATGTCGAGCGCCATTTCAGCCACCTGGCAACTGTGATGCCAAAGCAGCTTGAAAAGGTCGCTGTCCTCGTCGTAGAACTTCAGCAACACGTCTTTAGCCGAAAGATTTCCTATCATGGCCGCTTACAGCTCGATAATCGTGTTCCAGTTATGCACATCCTCTTCCTCTCCAAGCTGGATGCCGCGGAGACGGTTGTAGAGTTTTGTGCTGAGAGGACCCGGCTTGCCGTCTTTCGAGATTACGTAAGAGCGGTTGTTCTCAGGGTCGTCGATACGCTCGATAGGGCTGATTACAGCCGCCGTTCCGCAAGCGCCAGCCTCTTCAAGCGTCGTAAGCTCATCTTCCGGGATTTGACGGCGTTCCACCTTGATGCCCATATCCTCGGCGAGCTGCATAAGGCTCTTGTTGGTGATTGACGGAAGGATTGACGTAGACAACGGAGTGATGTATGTGTTGTCCTTGATTCCGAAGAAGTTGGCAGCGCCACACTCGTCCATATATTTCTTCTCGCGTGCGTCGAGATAGAACTCTGCCGAATATCCGGCAGCGTGAGCCTCGCAGCTTGCACGCAGACTTGCGGCATAGTTTCCGCCCACCTTGAACGTGCCTGTGCCGAGAGGTGCGGCGCGGTCATACTTACGGGTAATGACGTAAGGCGTGGTCTTGAATCCGCCCTTGAAGTAAGGTCCAACCGGCGAAACGAAAATCACAAACAGATATTCCGTGGCAGGTTTAACGCCAACTTGAGCCGACATACCGATTTCGAGCGGACGGATGTAGAGCGATGCTCCGCTGCCGTAAGGCGGAATGAAACGTGCGTTCAGACGCACAACCATCTTCACCATCTCCATGAATTTCTCCACTGGCAACGCCGGCATCATAATGCCTTCAGCCGAACGCTGGATGCGCTTTGCGTTCTCGTCCATGCGGAACACGCGCACCTGACCGTCCTTGCCACGGAACGCTTTCAATCCCTCGAAAGCCTCCTGACCGTAGTGCAGACAGCTTGCAGCCATGTGCATTGGTATCAACTCTGACGAAGAGACTTCGATTTCGCCCCACTCGCCATTCTTGTAAGTACAGCGGACGTTGTAGTCTGTTGGAATATACCCGAACGACAGATTCGCCCAATCAATGTTCAACTCTTTCTCCATATCTTGTGATATTTTGTTGTTTTCTTATTGCTATGCAAACATACACAAAAAAAGTGGGAAAACCGAAGTTTCCCACTTTTATTCGTCTCTTTTGTCAATCTACAGGCAAATTTTTGTTCCCGCATACGGATCGGCTATCCTGTCGGCTTGCGTAATCACCACCGACTCCACCCCTGCCGACACGCAGGCAATGGCATTGTCGAGTTTCGGAATCATACCTCCGCTCACCACTCCCCGGCGCTTCAAATCGTCGAGCACGGCGGGTGTTATAGTAGGAATAAGGCTGCTGTCGTCGTTCTCATCGGCAAGCACGCCCGGCTTCTCGAAACAGAACATCAGCGTCACGTCGTAGTGCGCCGCCATGGCTTTTGCCATCTCTCCCGCCATCGTGTCGGCGTTTGTGTTGAGCATGTGTCCACAACCGTCGTGGGTGAGCGGAGCGACCACCGGGCAACATCCGCTCTCAATCAGCGTCGCCACAGCCTCGGCATTCACCCTCTTCACGTCGCCGACCCATCCGTAGTCCACTGCCGACACCTTACGCTTGTCGCTGAGCACAATGTTCATATCAGCCCCTGTGAGTCCCACAGCGTCAATGCCAAGGGCCTGCAGTCCAGCCACGATGCGTTTGTTGACAAGTCCGCCGTAGACCATAGTGACCACCTCGAGCATAGCCTCGTCGGTGATGCGGCGTCCGTCGACCATCTTCGTTTCCACACCGAGCCGGGCAGCCATCTGCGTGGCAGAGCGTCCGCCTCCATGCACGAGCAGTTTCTTGCCCTCCACCGCGGCGAAATCCTTAAGAAGGGCGTTGAGCGATTCAGAATTTTCCACAATCTTACCGCCCACTTTTATTATTGTCAAATGTTCTTTCATTGCTTGGAATTTTTAAGTGTAAATATAGAATAAATCCAGACCACAACGAATCCTGCCAACGGCACGACAAACGACAGCACCATTCCATGTGCGTCTGCCATCCATCCCATAAGCCACGGCCCCACAGCGCCGCCCACAGGCGTCATCATCAGAAACGACGATGCCCTTTTGGTCTTCTCGCCCAAGCCGCGCAGCGACAGGGCGAATATCGTAGGAAACATTATAGACTCGAAGAAATAGCCGGCAATCAACGCGCCCATCGACAGCGCGCCGCAGTCGGCCACAACTATTGTAGTGGTCACCACTGTCGCCGTAGCGCACACCACAAGCACCGTCTCCGCCTTCACGCGGCTCATCACGAGCGAGCCGACAACGCGTCCCACCATAAACAGCATCAGTCCGCCAAGCGACAAGAGCGTCGTTGCCGTGGGCTTGTCAAACCAGTTGCCGTCGGTGGCGTAGTTGATGAAGAAACTGTTGATGGAGATTTCCGAAATCTCGTAGCAGAACAGTGCGAACACGCCGAATATAAACGCAAAGTTGCGTGCCAGCGATGCGTTTCTTGCCTTTTCCGCAGAGCCGGCGGCACTGTCGTCTTCGTGAATCTCCGGCAGGCGCACACGGGTGAACACCACCGCCGCAAGCAGCACGAAGATGCCAAGACCCATGTAAGGGAGCGCCACGCTGGCATTGTCGCGGAAAATCAGCCATCCTCCTACAATCGGCGCACACATCGCGCCAAGTCCGTTGAACGACTGTGCCATGTTGAGACGCGCGGCTGCCGTCTGGCGCGCGCCGAGTTCGGTGACATACGGATTTGCCGACGTTTCGAGAAATGTCAGTCCGCAACCGATCACGAACAGCGAGAACAGGAAAAACTCAAACGACATCAGCCATTCGCCAGGAATAAACAGCAATGAACCAATGCCATAGAGCAACAAACCGACAATCACGCCAGCTCGGTATCCCCGACGGCTGATAAACAGTCCGGCAGGGATGGCCATCGTGAAATAGCCCGTATAGAGCATCACCTGCACCAACGCCGACCGCGTCTTTGTCATCTCAAGCACCTCCTGGAAATGCTTGTTGAGAACATCAAGGATTGCGTGGGCGAAACCCCACATGAAAAACAGCGACGTTATCAGGACAAACGTTGCCAAATATTTCTTTTCGACCAATGCTTTCTTCATTTCTTCTTATTATGATTGCTTTTTTCCGGTGCAAAATTAGAAAAATCTCGTGGATTATGACTAAATTTGCATAATATAGTACAAAACAGACGACGAAAAAAAGAAAGACGCAATATGGCAACAAAGACGAAAAAAAGATCAGGAAAGAAGTCGGAAATCAAGACCCTGGTTGTTGACTTTTTCAACAACCACAACAAGGAATCATTCAACTACAAGCAAGTGGCTGTTGACCTTGGCGTAACCGGACGCAGCGACCAATATCTCATTGCCGACATTCTCGACGACTTGACCCGAGACGGCTATCTTGTGGAATTCGTGCCGGGAAAATACCAGGCTTCTGAAATCACAACCTCCGCCGAGGGCACATTCGTGCGACGCAGCAACGGAAAAAACAGCGTAATCGTCGACGGAGCGGAAGTGCCTGTCTTTGTAGCCGAACGCAATTCAAAGCACGCCCTCAACGGCGACCGCGTGCGCGTGCATCTGTGCGCACAGCGCAAGGGTTTCGAGCCGGAGGCGCAGGTGCTTGAGATTATAGAGAAAAAAGAGCAAGTGTTTATCGGCACTCTGAAGGTGAGCAAGAACTACGCCTTCCTCGTGACCGACAGCAAATTCCTTGCCTGCGACATTTTTATACCAAAAGCGAAAATCAAAGGCGGCGAAAGCGGCGACAAGGCAATTGTGCGCATCGTGGACTGGAACGACGATGACAAGAACCCTACCGGCGAGGTGGTCGACATTCTCGGCCGAACGGGAGAAAACAACTCGGAGATGAACGCCATCCTTGCCGAATACGGTCTGCCTTACGTATACCCTAAGAACGTGGAGGCTGCCGCCGACAAAATCGACGCAGGAATAACGCCGGAGGTCATAGCCGCCCGCGAGGACATGCGCGGCGTGACAACATTCACCATCGACCCGCGCGACGCAAAGGACTTCGATGACGCGTTGTCGCTGCGCAAACTGCCAAACGGAAACTGGGAGGCCGGCGTACATATCGCCGACGTGACCCACTATGTGCGCCCTGCCTCAGTCATCGACAAAGAGGCGGAGAAGCGCGCCACATCGGTCTATCTCGTCGACCGCACAGTCCCGATGCTCCCAGAGCATCTCTGCAACGGCATCTGCTCGCTGCGCCCCAACGAGGAAAAACTGGCATACTCATGCATCTTTGAGATGGACGACAACGCCAACATCATCAACCACCGCATCCGCAAAACCGTGATAAAGAGCGACCGCCGCTTCACCTACGAGGAGGCGCAGGAAATAATCGAGACCGGCAAGGGCGACTATGCCGAGGAGGTACTCACCCTCGACCGTCTCGCCAAAGCGTTGCGCAAACGCCGCTTCGAGCATGGCTCGGTCAACTTCGACCGCTTCGAGGTGCGCTTTGAAATCGACGAGACCGGACACCCGATAAGCGTGTATTTCAAAGTGTCGAAAGACGCCAACAAACTTGTGGAAGAGTTTATGCTTCTTGCCAACAAGCAGGTAGCCACCGACATAGGCAATCCCGGCGGACGCAAGAAGTCCAAACCTTTTGTCTTCCGTATCCACGACAACCCAGACCCCGACCGCATGACCAATTTCGCCGAGATAGCCAACCGATTCGGCTACAAGGTGAGAACCACGGGCAAGCGCACCGACATCAACAACTCGCTCAACAAGATGCTATCAAGCGTAAAGGGCAAGCCGGAAGAGAACCTGTTGTCGATTCTCGCCATCCGTTCAATGTCGAAGGCTGTATATTCAACCGTCAACGTAGGACACTACGGCTTGGCTTTCGACTACTACACCCACTTCACATCGCCTATCCGCCGCTACCCGGACATGATGGTGCACCGCCTGCTCGACAAATACCTCAACGGCGGACGCGCCGTAAACCGCGAGAAACTCGAAACCGAGTGCAAGCACTCTTCCGACATGGAACAACTGGCAGCCAACGCCGAACGCGCTTCCATCAAATACAAGCAGGTGGAATTCATGAAAGACCGACTGGGACAAATCTACGAAGGCTCGGTGTCGGGCGTGACGGAATGGGGAATCTACGTGGAACTCGACGAGAACAAATGCGAGGGCATGGTGCCTATCCGCGACCTCGACGACGACTACTACGAGTTTGACGAGAAGAACTATTGCCTCATCGGGCGCCGCAAGAAACACGTATACCAGCTCGGCGACAAGCTCACCGTGCAAGTGGCGCGCGCCGACCTCAACAAGAAGCAGCTCGACTTTGCAATCGTAGGCAACGAGGCCGACAAGAAGGCCGCCGCAACCTCTGTCAACAAAGAGGGCGACGTGGTGAGCACTGTCAAAAAGTCTAAGAAAAAATCCGACTCGCGAAAGGCCTCGAAGAAATCAAAGAAATCAAAATAAAAACGACATCATACGCATGAACATAACAGTCTACCTTTCCTCAAAATCTGACCTCAGCGACAACTTCACCAATGCCGTCAGCGCCATTGGCAAGGGCATCGGCGAGATGAACGCACGTCTGATCTACGGAGGCAGCAACGCCGGACAGATGCACATCCTCGCAGCCACTGCCAAACAGCACGGCGCAACGGTCACTGGTGTGATTCCGGAAGTGTTCCGGCAGCTGTCGGATCCCGTTGTCGACGAGATGATATACACTCTCGACCTCAGCGAGCGCAAAGCGCGCATGATTGAGCTGGGACAAATATTCGTCGCGCTCCCCGGAGGCATCGGCACAATCGACGAGGTGATGAGCACCCTCGCCTCCCTCACCGTGAGCCGGAACTTCTCGAAACGCATCCTGCTGGTGAACGTAGACGGCGTGTTTGACCAACTCTACAACCAGCTGCAGTCGCTTGTGGAGCAGCGCCTTGCCGCTCCGGAGGCTGTCGCATTGGTGGAGCTCGTGGGAAGCGCGGAGGAAGCGATAGAAAAACTGCAACAACTAAACCGTTGATATTATGGTAAAGAAAAGTATTGTTTACACAGCCACCGGCGACAAAGGGACAACGTCGCTCGTAGGCGGCAAGCGCGTGTCGAAAGACGACGTGCGCCTTGAAGCGTATGGCACAGTCGATGAGCTGAACGCACACATCGGACTGCTCGACAACCTGCACAACGTGCCGTCGGACATCAAAAGTTTCCTACGCGTAATTCAAAACAAACTCTTCAACATCGGAGCGTATCTCGCCACCGAGACCGCTCCAGGCACAAAGGCAATGGGACTTGACGATGACGATATAGCCAACATCGAGCATCAGATAGACCTGCTCGACGCCGAACTGCCACCTCTCCGCAATTTTGTGCTTCCCGGTGGCAGCCGCATCTCTTCGCGTGCGCAGATTTGCCGCACCGTGGCACGCCGCTGCGAACGCCGCGTTGTGACTCTCGCCAACGAGCACGATGTGGACCAGAACGTGCTGACATACCTCAACCGTCTGAGCGACTATTTCTTCGTTCTTGCACGCTTCAACAACATCCACAACCAGATTGAAGAGATTTTTTGGGACAAGGATTGCAAATAAACAAGCAATTGACAGGTTTTTAACTAAATTTAAACCCGCATTCTATTTGAAATTTGTTTTTTTACTATCTTTGCAGTCTCAATAAAAAAACGCAGATTAAAAACAATAGAATTATGTATTGGACTCTTGAACTCGCATCAAAGCTTGAAGATGCGCCCTGGCCAGCAACCAGAGAAGAACTTATCGACTACGCCATGCGTTCTGGTGCTCCGCTTGAAGTTATCGAAAACCTTCAGGAAATGGAAGATGAAGGCGAAGTGTATGAATGCATCGAAGACATTTGGCCTGACTATCCAAGTAAGGAAGATTTCTTCTTCAACGAGGACGAATACTAAAAAGCCCACAAGCTGACTTGCTCAGCTTCGAGCATTGAATATAAGCGGTATAGGAATTGTACGACAACATTCCTATACCGCTTTTTCCGTTCTTTTGCCGCCAAAGACAGTGCAAGCCGAGCGCAATGAAGTTTACTTCAATTGCTGAAGCGCAAGTCGCGTCAGGTATCTACCTGCAGGGGCTTACAGTAGTTTATTGGAATGCGTATGGTGAATGTAATCACATAAACTGAAATGGGAACATATTTACCAGCGATATTATACTAATTTTAAAACAAAAAGCACTACCTTTGCTTTCTAATTTTGTCACAAGTGACATTATTTGGAAGTATATGATAGTAAGCAGAAGTAAATACATCGACCAATTAGTACGTTCAAAAGGGAATGGACTGATTAAAATAGTCACTGGACTACGCCGTTCTGGTAAGTCTTTCCTACTAAAGAAACTCTTTCGCCAGCATTTGCTTAATGAGAGAGTTGCAGAAGACCATATCATAATCATTGATATGGAAAGTCGTAAGAACAAGAACTTTAAAGACCCAGACTTTTTGCTTGATTGGGTTGAAAAAGAAATGAAGGACGACTCTACTTATTATATAATCATTGATGAAGTGCAGGAAATCAGTGACTTTGTGGAGGTTCTTTCAACACTTTCGGTGACAGAAGGAGCGGATGTATATGTCACTGGCTCAAACTCTCGCTTTCTTTCGTCAGATGTGGTTACGGAATTCCGTGGCAGAGGTGATGAAATTCATATTTGGCCTTTGTCGTTTGCGGAGTTTATGTCTGTTTATGAAGGTTCAAAGGAAGAAGGATGGGCTGAATATCTGATGTTTGGAGGTCTACCACAACTTCTCACACAAGTTGGTGACGACAAGAAAGCAGACTTTTTGCGTCGTCTGTATCGCACCGTGTACCTTAGAGACATATACGAGAGAAATCCTATAGAAATGAAAGCAGAGTTTGAAGAACTCTCAAAGATAGTGGCATCAAGTATCGGTGCACCAGTTAATGCGCAGAATATAGCAAATACATTCAAGTCTGTCAGTAAGGCACAGGGTCTCAGTGTTAAGACCATTTCCACGTATTTGGGATATATGCAAGACTCATTCTTGATAGAGAAGTCTGAACGGTATGACATCAAAGGGAGAAAGTATATTGGTGCTCTTTGCAAATACTATTATCAAGACATAGGTTTACGCAATGCGATTCTTTCATTCCACCAAAACGAGACAACGCATATTATGGAGAATGTCATTTACAATGAAATGCGTATGCGCGGCTGGCTTGTTGATGTTGGCAATATCTTTCATCGTGTCAGAAATGAGGCAGGCAAACAGCAACGTGTAACACTTGAAGTCGATTTTGTTTGTAATAAGGGGAGTGAGCGTATCTATATTCAGTCTGCCTACAAAATGCCAGATGTGGAAAAGATGGAACAAGAGAAACGTTCTCTGAAACTTGTAGATGATTCTTTCCGAAAGATAATAGTGGTGGGGGAACATACAAAAACATGGAGTGACGAGAAGGGTATACAGATAGTCAGCATTTATGACTTCCTTTTGACCCCATCATTTACAGAGTAGTGTATAGCATTGTCTTTATGGGCTGTAACAGGGTCACAGTTTTGCTTTTTACGGTCTTTCACTACGAAATAAAATGATCGAAAAGGCTGACGCAACGGTATAATAACTTGAAACTCATTACGCCTTACCCCTCATCAACGAGAACGAATACTAAAAAGCCCACAAGCTGACTCGCTCAGCTTCGAGCATTGAATATAAGCGGCATAGGAATTCCTATACCGCTTTTTTCAGTCACAAAAATATGCGTAAAACGCTTGTCAATATGAATATAAATCTATACATTTGCCTTATAACTGTGGCTTTTTGCCATGCAATCATTGCAACTATCATATTAATTAACCAATAAACCATCTTTACTATGGCAAATCTATTAGACGAAACTCAGGGACCAATCAATGACAACGGACGCGACATCCATGTCATAGACCGCCAACTCCCGGTGACAATCACATTCAAATCAACTCTATTTGAAATTGCCCTATGGGTGACAATCCCAGTTCTGACATTACTTTATGTGTCCTTTATGGGCAACAAGCTCGAATCGCCGGAAATGGTGGCTCTGATTGGCTGCGTGTGCGGCATATTGCCGGGAGTGATATTCATCTTTATGAAAATTTCCGCACGCAACTACTTCCAGCAACTCGAACAGCGCATCCAAGCCGAAGCGTCAAACATCGACAACTACCTCGAACAGCGGGTGCAGATACTTCAGAATGTAGTAGGTCTTGTTGACCGCGCCGTAGACCTTGACAAGGACGTGATGAAGGCTGTGGCTGCATTGCGCGGAGGGAAAATCAACGACGCCAACCGCAGCGACGTAAACAGCCAGCTGAATATGGCTTGCGGACGGCTGTTTCCTCAAGTTGAAGCCTATCCCGAACTGAAAGCCCACCAGGCGATAGCCGACGCCATGCAGCAGAACAGCTATCTGCAGCGTGAAATCACGGCTGCCCGCACGGTATACAACAGCAGGGTGACTCAATGGAACACCGACATCTTCGCTTGGCCTACCAAGATGATTGTCGCAGCCCGTCAAGGCTACACGACAAGAATCCCGTTTACCGCCTCTGCCGAGACCCGCGAGATGGCTCGCAGCAAATTCTTTTAATCGACGGTGATGACAGACGACATCTATGACCCGCTCGATGAACATGTCAACACGTTTCAACCACGCTTCGAGCAGGTAGAGAAAGACACATTCGCCCAACTGGCGAAGGAAGCCCAGGTGGACGTTGACGCCAACCGACAGACGTGCCGTTTGCTGTACGACGCAGAGAAGTCGCTCGGCGCGGTGAAATCACGCATCGGCTGGACAACGTTCTTATGCGTCATTCTTTGGTGCTGCGCAGCCATAGGAATTTTTGTCATCTGCAAAGATTACGGCACGATGAGCCCGGCAATCGCCACCGCTGTATTGTTGTCGGTATTGGCTGCTGTCATCTTGCTCTTATCCGTGATTCATCCACGCCTCAAAAGGCTGAAGGCTGAACGCGGCGACCTGAAGCAGACCATCGCGCAACACAAGGACGAGGCATGGGAACAGATGGCGCCATTAAATCGCCTGTACGACTGGGATGTGCTGACGCGCATGATGACCGAGACCGTGCCTCGGCTTGAATTCGATCCTTACTTCACCGAGCAACGCCTCGCCGACCTGCGTCAGGTATATGGGTGGGACGACACATTCAATGCCGTGCGTTCGGTTGTCTACTCCCATTCCGGCCTTATCAACGGCAATCCGTTCGTGCTTTGCCGCACGCGCAAGATGGAGATGGGCACAAAGACATATTACGGCCACAAAACCATCTATTGGACCACACGCGAATATGGCTCAGACGGCAAGATGAAGACCGAACACCATTCCCAGACCCTCACTGCCAGCGTCACAGCCCCCTATCCCGGATATTACGAGAAGACACGACTTATATATGGCAATGTGGCAGCCCCCAACCTCACGTTCTACCGCAAGAAGAACGGGCTTGCCAGTTGCAAAGGGTCGCTGTCATACAGATGGCACAGACGAAAGTTGCACAACAAGGCGCGCAATCTCAGCAAAGGCGACTATGCCATGATGACAAACGAGGATTTCGAAGTGGCGTTCGACACCAGCAACCGCAACGACAACCAGCAGTTTGCCCTGCTCTTCACGCCACTTGCTCAAGCCAATATGCTCAAGTTGCTTCAAGACGATGACGTGGGCTATGGCGACGATTTCGATTTTGTCAAGGACCACATGATAAATACCATCATTCCCGACCACATACAAGCCATCGACCTTGATATGAATCCGCGCCAATATCAACACTTTGACTACGACCAAGCGGAGCACGACTTCCACGACATCAACGCACGCCTCTTCCGCGCCATATATTTCTCTCTGGCTCCATTGCTCTGCGTGCCGATGTACCAGCAGATAAGGTCGCGACAAGACATTTATGGAAGCCACATGCAGCGCCAAAGCGCATTCTGGGAACACGAGGCTCTTGCAAACTTCTGGGGTCAGGCGTATTTCAAACACCCTCAGTGTGTCACCGACAATATCCTCAAGACCAAGGCCCACAAGGACTCCGACGGCTCGACCACAATCACCGTCTTTGCCCATGGATACCGGACTGAAAAGCGCCTCACCTACATTTCAAAATGGGGCGGCGACGGCAGAACCCATCAAGTGCCTGTGTATTGGGACGAGTATCTTCCTGTTGTAGGCCAAGGAAGCATCAGCATGACTGAAGACAACAGCGCAGATGCCGCCACTTCCCAGAAACAGCGCATAGACCACATCTCAGACGTGCTGAAGAAATCGGGGCTGAACGTGTACCGCAGACATATTGCCTCCAAAGTGCGATAAGAAAGCCTCTGATTTTTGCTCCTGCCCCGGCACAAAGCGGCGCAGCCACAGCCCATAAAAAAGGCCGTTCACGCGGTGCGTGAACGGCCTTTTTTATGGAATAAGATACTTTGTCTTACTTTGATTTCTTCGCCATCTTGCGACGCATCATCGAGTAAGCCACCGGAGTTGCGACATAGATTGTCGACAACGTACCGAGGATCACACCGAAGAGCATTGCGAATACGAATCCGCGGATTGTCTCACCACCGAGCAGGAAGATTACGAAGAGCACGAGCACCGTAGTGGTCGATGTCATCACCGTACGTGTCAAAGTCGTGTTGAGCGACTTGTTGATCACGTCGCGGCGGTCCTGCTTAGGATAGAGTCCCACCATTTCACGGATACGGTCGAATACCACCACGGTATCGTTGATTGCGTAACCGATGATTGTAAGGATAGCTGCAATAAACTGCTGGTCGATCTCCATAGAGAATGGGAGCACACCCCAGAAGAGCGAATAGAAGCCGATAATCACAAACGATGTGAATGCCAGCGAAACCAACGCACCCATAGAGAACGAGAAGTCGCGGAAGCGGAGCAGGATGTAGAGTGCAATCGCAACGAGTGAGAGAAGCACTGACCAGACAGCACCGCGGGTCATGTCGTCGGCAATCGACGGTCCGACCATTTCCGAAGAAACCACACCATGGTGCTCATCCTTGACATTGAAGTTGTCATAGCTCATACCGTTGAGCTCATCTTTCAAACCAGCGTAAAGTTTCTGCATGATTTCCTGGTCCACATTGTCGCTGTTATCGTTGATCTTATAGTTGGTCGACACGCGCACACGGCTGTCGTTGTCAACAGTGATTACAGAGACAGAAGCGTCAGGGAACATCGGCATCAGCTTCGTTGTGATGTCGTCGGTCTTGACAGCGTGGTCGAATTGCACCACGTAGTTGCGTCCGCCAGAGAAATCGATACCCTTGTTAATGCCACGCACGAAGAACGAAACAATAATCACTACTGTGATAGCGGCAATCACTGTCCAAGCCTTCTTGGTTTGTCCGAGGAAGTCAACTCTTGTGCCGGTAAGGAAGTTGCGGCTGAATCGTGTTGTAAATGTGTATGTGCGCTCTTTCTTCTTCAACAATGCCTCAAACACAAGGCGAGAGATAAACACTGCTGTGAAGAACGAGCAGATGATGCTTATGAGCAATGTAGTTGCGAAGCCCTTGATCAAACCTGTACCGTAAACCATCAAGATGATAGCCGTGATTACAGAAGTAAGGTTCGAGTCGAAGATAGCCGAGAATGCATTCTTGTAACCGTCAGCGAGAGCGGCTTTCACGTTCTTGCCGGCACGGAGTTCCTCCTTGGTGCGCTCGAAGATAAGCACGTTGGCATCGACAGCCATACCGAGCGAAAGCACGATACCGCAGATACCCGGCAACGTCAACACTGCCTGGAACGAAGCCAGGATTCCGAGAGTGAAGAAGAGGTTGAGCACCAAGCACATGTTGGCCACCATAGCCGGAGCGAATCCGTAGAACGAAATCATATATATCATCAACAGAATCAATGCAATCACAAACGACCAGATACCAGCCTCAATTGCCTGCTGACCGAGTGACGGACCGATTTCTGTGTGGCTTACGATTGACACGCCAGCCGACATGCCACCACCTGTAAGCACATTGACCAAGTCGTTTGCCTCCTCAACGGTGAAGTTGCCGGTGATTGAAGAGCGTCCGCCTTCGATTGCTGTGTTAACTGTCGGGAATGAATATACCTGATCATCGAGAACGATTGCCACCTGCTTGCCGATGTTGTCACGGGTCAATTTTGCCCATTTCGAAGCGGCGTCGTTGTTCATCGTCATGCTGATTTCGTAAGAACCGCTGAACTGGTTGAGCTCTGCGCTTGCATTGTCAATCATGTCGGCATCGCCGAGAGCAGCCTCACCGTTGCTTGTGCGGAGAGCCACCAACTGGAAGTATACGCCTTTCTTGTCGACGCCTTTCACTGACCAGCAGCACTTCAAGTCGGTCGGGAGTAGACGTTTTGCAGCAGCCGAACGGATGATGCGGTTTACGGCTGCAGTATCCGACTCATTTGCCACACCAATACATGCGCCGCCTACATATTGAGCGGCAGGCACCTGCACGTCTTTACCGTCTTTGCCTTCAAGGGTCATCATATCGTTTGACCAAATCATCTCTGCCAACGATTTGCCGGCAGGAGCAGCCTTAGGAGCCTTTGCCGGAGCCTCTTCAACAGCAGCTGCAGCCTCTGGTTGAGCAGTCTCAGCCACAGGAGCCGCGTCGACATCAGGAGCAGTTTCCTCTTTTACAGGAGCAGTTGCAACATTGCCCTTGCCAGAAGCATACTCAGAGCTGAGAGCCATGAAAGCCGACTGAAGGTTGCGGGCATCGTAAGTTGCATAGAACTCCAATCTCGCAGAAGTCTGAATCAGCTTGTATACACGCTCAGGCTCTTTCACGCCAGGAAGCTCCATAAGGATTTGTCCCTCGCGCTGCATCTCCTTGATGTTAGGGGCGATCACACCGAAACGGTCGATACGCTCGCGGAGCAAGTTGACCGAACGAGAAACGTCGGTGCGTGTCTTCTCGCGGAGGATGCCTTCAACCTTAGAGTTGTTGTCGTTGGCGTTTACGCCTTCCACTGTTATGAATTTCTGAGCCAGACGCACGCCCGGGACGAGTTCCTCATACTTCTTGCAGAAAGCGCCGACGAAATCATCGCCTGCGTTCTGGCTGGCAAAAGCCAAAGCTTCGTTGAGTTTTGCGTCCAATGGGTTCTGTGCTTTTGAGCGGACAATGTCGGCTACTGAGATCTGGAGGGTGACGGTCATACCGCCCTTCAGGTCAAGACCCAGACCAATTTGTTTTTCGCGAACTTGATTGTATGTGTACCACATGTACACCTTTTCCTGCCCAACATCCTTGAGGTTGCGGGCATACGCTCTGTCATAGATTGAGTCGTAAGCGTTGCGGTAGGCATCTGATGCTTTGTCCTTGTTGATCTTCGCAGCCTCTGTAGCGGCAAATTTTGCAGCACTTGCGGCAGCGTCATTCTCCACGCTGTTTGTCACAAACGAGAAAGAAAGATAGAACAAGCAAACCAGTACCAATGCTAGAAGAAACAACAGGAACACAATTAAAAAATATAAAAAAGCATCATGCCTTATTTCTTTGGCACCATTGAGCCAACCAGGTAAAAATGGAGCAATTATGATACTAATAATAGTTGTTATCAATCCTATAATAAAAGAAATAAATAAGGCTTGTTGACCCGCAATCTGTACTTTTTTATAATCTTTAGCGCCATCTGACTGAGCACATACGGCTAAGACACCTACTCCAAAGGCAACCGAAATACTTCCTAACAGCCAAGTAACAGTAGATGTTAAACCAACTGCTGCAGAAGCTGTTGCTCCCATAGAACCAACCATCCCTGTATCTACATAAGTTACTACCGTATTCATTGCTTCTTGAATAATAGCAGGCCATGCAAGATGACATATATTTTTTATCTCATTTCCATATTTCATCCTATAACCTCCAATAATTCTATTATACATACAAAAAAAGGAATAAACAATGTTATTCCTATAATCCTTGATACATTCTTGTACGTTTCACATCTAAATATTTCCAATATTTTCTTTCCCTACCACCTACAGCTATTACTAAATCATCACTGTATCCAAAAACTCTGGCAATTGTTCCTTTTTTCACTTTAGAAATTACTTTTTCCCAGCGTCCTTCGCTGATAAAACTCTTGGAACTTCGACCGTTGGCGGCATGATTGTCTATCCGTATGTCTTCGGAGAAGAATCCGGGAAGTACCATTCCCCAACCACGTTCGGGATTTCCTCCATCCATTTTCTTGTTAGCCATCGTCGAATCGCCTATCATAAAGATATTGATGACCGGTTTATCTGCACGAAACGCAG